>JAESFN010000331.1_pt1 | contig 52613 bp, 44 predicted proteins | sample 9269411 | NCBI WGS metagenome assembly JAESFN01 (sample SAMN14505399, study PRJNA617100) | algae metagenome | isolation source: Iphinoe sp. HA4291-MV1 and co-occurring heterotrophs from trail next to... | place: USA: Maunawili Falls, Hawaii | collected 2009-07-25
ATCATTGAACGCTTTGTTAATTAGCGTACTATCTAACACATTTCATGCTCAAATTCGATACACCGCTCTATACTTTAGCAAATTAGTCTGTATTCTTAAGCACAAAATTAGATGCGCTTACCCTGAATAGAAATGTATTCTGTATCATTCATGGCTTTCAATATTTGATGAACGAGAATTAGCAATCGGTAGGCGACGTGTCATACCCATACCCATCGTTGTTTTGCGTCCAACTCCTGCATACAAAGCAAAGTCAGCAAGGGCGTTTATTTGCTTAATTGCGATTGGTTCAATATCTCCTAGAATCCGATAGCTCATTTCGCCAACGCAACCAATAAATTTGTTGTCATAGTTGCTAATCACTTCGGTACGGATGTTGACAAAACTTGGATAAATTGACTCGATAGGAGTGTTGGTAAATTCAATACCACTATATTTGTTCCAGCGACTGACAAGACTATTAAAGACACATTCCCGAATTGGCAGAATGGTATCGTATCCTCCTTGGCGAAAAGCTACGGGTGTGGCGAGAGTGAAGTTGAGAGTGCGATCGCTCTGGCTTGCTTGTTCGTACAATTGCGTATAAGTGCAAGCATTTGCCCAAGGTTGTGTTGATTGGGGTGTACCAAAAATGCTAGTAATGTACAAGTCTGTAGAACCCAAATGCCAAGCGTGTTTGGGGTTGAGATTGAGCCAAAGTGGAGTCAGCTTGTCAAAAAGTGTGTCGTCTAATAGCGAAATGCGCCACCAGCAAGGTGTACCTGCGGGGATTAGGCGTTGATGGGAAAATTGCAAGATATCATTGTGTTTTTTGTGCGGATTTTTATGATTTCGTTGTATTTGTAAGGGTGAAAGGGTGAAGGCTTTGTCTGCGTTGGATTGGTGTAGATAGTCTCCTAAGGTGCGATCGGCTGAACTGACGAGGGTGAGGAATAGGGCGTGGTAGTGTCTTCCTGTGAGGAATTCGGGGTAGATGGGAGACTGGGGAATGAGGTTAAGGACGAGACTGTGAGGCATACAATTGTTCTAAATTAAGAAAAAACTACATTAGGAGTAACACTAATGAGGATTGATGAGTACGATGAGGCGATCGCATTGACGGAAAAGTTAAAAGAGACTTTACCAATGACAGTACGAGCAGGAAAGCAGTTTTTGAAAGTCTTAAAGGAGCAAGGAGAAAAAATCGATCCGGATCGAGAGTACACAATTGACTACGTTGGTTATTCGGGAGATGAAGGTGGGATTATGTGTACTATTGCAGTAGATCCGAATCAACCAAATAATAAAGAGCGCCATTTCGTATCAATTACCCACCTAAAAATTGATCCTAATCATCCCCTAGCTTCAGAAGTTCAGGCGTATCAACGCCAGCGAATTCGTAAGTTAATGTTGCAAAATCAAGGTGGTTTTGCAGCAGAGGTGATGATATTGGAGCCAGGAAAGAAAAAAAATCGTGGAAAAGGTTTTGGGAAGTAATTAGCTCCGAAAACGATACGCCATCCGCACTGGGATTTTTATCTGCTTGTTCTCATTCAATTGATAGTATGTTCCTCGCATTTGCACATTTTGAATGAGACTGACTGGAGGCATATTTACGACATCATAGCTCAGCACCTGATTCGTAAACATGACATCCAATGGATTTAAGGGATGTGTACAGGTAAATAAGCCTTCAGTAGTTTTTGGTTGACGCAATTCTTCAACTATTAACTCAGCTTTACTCATCCACTTACCCAAGCGAATCCATTTTGGGAGCTTCAGTTGCTTTTGAGAAATCACAAAAAACTCAAATCGACTTTCTGGCGCAATCTCTTTTGTTCTACCAAAACTAGGAATATTCTTTTGAGTTTTTTCCATCTCAACATGGTAGTTGTTATTAGCATACTTCCAGGTATTGAGAATGGCAGTATGGTTGACTGCACGAGCTGGTGTGACATAAATTACCTGATGATTGAGTGGTGTTAAATGTTCCTCATATTTGGGAACTTGTTCTGGACAAAAGTAGCGATAGGAGTGTTCTTCTGCAACGGTTGTAGAGTAGATTTCACTATCTACTAATCCCAATGCGTAGCAAAGTGCGTAATTATGAAGAACTGGTTCTGTTTCGTAGAGTCTTCCTATCTCACGAGTCGCATAATATAGGCTGTCATGGAGTTCTAGTTGACAGTGGTAAATTAAGGTCATAGCTTTTACTTAGCAGATACTTTTTCTTTACCTTTTATGTGTTTTTGGGCATAACCCTTAGCTTCCCCATCTGCTTTTTTCAGCATATTTTTCAATTTTTCTTCATTGGTAGTAATGGCTTTGACTTCATTGAACAAAGGTTTAAATTGTTCACCGATAAAGTCTTCATGCACAAGAAACTCATCCTGCATTAGACTAACAATTGTACTTGTTGCAGCTTCAATGACATCATCTTCATTTAATGGCTCTGAAGAATTTAAAGTTACATTCTTCTTCATATAGTCGTAAATTCCCTGCGTCCATCGTAAATTGCTGATAATTTCTCCGTCAGCAAATACTACACCTATTAATTCATTCCGTACTCTTCCTGTACGTGTCGTTTGCGCTCCATAATGACGAGTACGCAAGATGTTATTAAAGACGTACAAAAAGCTCGCTTCTGTGGGGTCTTTTAATGTCACTATGCTAGGAAAGAATATTTGAGGTTTAATGTGGTCTTGTTGATTAATTCGGCTAGTGACTTCACCAGGTTTAGAACCATTTTCACCCTTGGATGCCATTGTACCATTTTCAAAGGGAGCGTTGAGGGTAAATGTCTCATGTGATTCAGCAAAGTCGGTGATGGAAAAAGCTGTATCTACCACAACTTTAGATTTTTCAGAACCAGAATCACCAATCGCAAAACCATAGATAATACAATCAGGATTATCCATTGCAAATTTGACGTTATACTCGCACTCTTCCGCAGTCATTAAACCGTAATTTCTGAGTAATTCTCGACCGACTAAACGCTCTGGTGTGGATTGTTTACGTTTGAACATAGTCAAGCGACTAATAGTTGTTTTGTCCTCAATTCCTGCTCGTACTCGTGATTTATTGAGTTCGCCATCAGTTTGAAATAGTGGATATGATTCAGTAACGCGTATGGTCAAAAAATGAACGTACTTTCCCATTGGTTTGTAGGGAATCTCAGCATGAAAATGTTTGCCATCAACAGTCTTTAGAATAGTCATGATAATTCTCCAATTGTTTTAATCTTGTCAGAGTTAGCACTGTGAGATTGTCAAAAAAATTAGATAGAGATATGAACAGGTTAGAAGCCATATCCAAAGAAGTTACTAATCCGCATCTAAATCATCAGTTTCATCTTCTACTTTGACAGGACGTTCTTCATAATTAGCGAGACGGTAAAGATACTCGCAAGTATTACGGATATAGTTCATTTGGCGTCCTTGCAAACGAGCGCGATCGCTTGCAAAAGATTCATTAAAAACCTTAACCACAAAATACTCAGCAAAATCTCGAATAGCTTGTAATTCCTCCTCTTTCTGACTAATTACCCAGCGTCCTTCCGCTCTAGAAGCATGAACTCGTTTCATGAGCTGGAAGACTTCTGCAGTTACCAAATCAATCAATGCATCATCAGAAAAACTGGTATCAGCTTTGAGAATGATATCAGCAGCGACATCAATGGGTTTAAGAATCGCATTTGCTGGTATTGGCTGCTTACCAGTTTTTTTAGCGTGTCTGTAAAACTTTCGGAATCTCTCTGTTAATTCTTTGGGATGATTCAATTGTGATTTTTGTGTCACTTTCCATGTCTCCGATTGAAAATCATATTCTGCATAGGGGTCAAAACAAGGGTAAAAGTAATAAGCATAGAGCTTTATTTTATTAATGCTAGGTGTTTCGACGTTTTGGCGTCGCGTCCAACTCTTAAGGTAGCTAAAGACATTGAGCGGACTTGTTTCTAAATCTCTTGCTAATTCAGAAAACTTACTCCAATTGGATTCATATTTTCCCTTACTTTGTTTAGCATTAACATCAAGATGAATAGCATAAGCCGCAGTTAATACATTTAGTGGCGCAGGATATTTTTTGTTGTTTTCCTCCCAGCCTTCAAGGATATAATCAAGACGAAATCTATCTCGTCCCACCAATACCCGAAAAGCTTGTGGCGCACTATCCAAAAACACAGTTTCTTCAAATTCAGCACCATCATTAAACGGTGGAATGGGTGACTCAGAAACGACAGTCTTGACATCTAAAATCATTGGAAACGCAAATGCTAGCCAACTTGGCATAACCCAAGATTCAGTATCAGTCGGATCGAGTCCTGGTGGTAGCGCCATGAAGTAAAATGTCAAAGGTTGGTCTTCAGGATAAGAAAGCTTAAATGTTCGGTCTTGTTTACGTTCTCGATGATTTTCTGGTAAATCTTTTTTACGCTGCAAGTCCTCATCTATCAGGAATGTATCAACACTTTGATAGCGTTGTCGCCCAAAATCCGCTTGCAAATCATCATTGATAAAATGATTACGGATGCTAGCATTAAACCGAGTTTGAGCAATATTAGTATAAGCCCACTGAAGAAATTTATTTGTCTCCGGTGTGCAGTAATAAGTTGGATAAAAATAGAGATAACGGTACTTACCATCTTCAAATCTTTTACCCACCGCCTGAGTTTGATTCATCAAGATTTGACGCAGCATCATTTCTATACCTGCAATGCTGGAAATGTTGCGTTTTGCATTGGAACCACCCAGCATTTGCTTATTTGTATAAACTTGGGGAGTAAACAGCACCGCAGATTCCATCTGTTCTGTGACGGTGTAAGCAGAATGAGAAACCGAGCAAATCAACTGTCGTCCACGCCCAGATTTCTTCGCCAGTTGATAGCGTTCTAACTCATCCAGAAAAACTTTTGTAGAATCAATATCTTGCAGCTTCTCCTTTCCAGGTAGAATGATAACACGTTGCACCCACAAGCGTAAATCGTCCCATCCATCTGGTAACTTATATTGTTCTACAATTGGTGAAATGAGCTTCGCCAGATGATTGATAACACTCTCACAAACTTCCTCTACGTTCTCAATTTCTGGGTTACGTTCTAAGTACTTTGCTGCCAAGTAATACCATTCATAAGGCACACCGCCAGTATTACCTTTAAGTTTTAGTTCCTTAAGCGTATCATTAATCCTTTGTATTTCTCGGATTGGAGGCAAAGACTTTTCTAAATTCCAGAATTGAGCCACCTCTCGTACTAAATCTAAATCAGGTAAAGTTGGTAACTCCTTCTTATTTTTCTTGCTCTCTTTTCGTACCTCTTCAATCTTATGAACCTTCTCTCCCCAAATTTTACGACTAATGACATCACCAAACTCAGCAATTTGGTCGATACGTATATCATCAGAGAAACTGAAATTGTAATCAGCTGAGAGAACACCTTGCTGTTGAAACTTAACTAAATTATCACTACGACTTTTAGCAACTGAACTTTTTCCAGATTTGAGAATGCGTAAATTTGCTTTGAGCGCAACGCGCATCAATCCTGTGTCATCAAAGAATTTATCATAATACTCGGCATATTTCATGCCTTTACCATCTCTACCAAAACCAGTTTGACGCTTAATAAGTTGTCCACCACAAAATTCTTTAATCTTGTGAACTACCCTATCTGGTAAATCTTCAGTCGATATTGCTGGTGAATTGCAGAGTGTTAAGTAAACAATACCTGTTGGTAAATATAGCAATGGCTTATAGTATTCAAGCTCTTGTGTATTTAAACTTGTGTGAGCCTCCATCAAAGCGTTGTTCACCACATTGGTTAAAACACCTCTGTTTTCAGCAACTCGGTGATAAGTCAATTTCAGTTGTCCATCACTAAGATTGTGGAGAATGCCACTTAAAGTACGGTGTTCAGCATCTTGAGGATGTTTAATAACCGAGGCGAGTAAATCAGCTATACAAGTTAAGTCAGCAAGACAGACAAGGACATACTCATTAAGTATTGGCTGTAACCCATGCTCAGAAAGATTTAAATTTGTATCACTTCTGCGCTGGGCGTTATAAGCAATGAATAGCAAGTCATCTCTATATTCTTGCCATGTTTCTGGTTCGTCGGGGCTGATAAATTTATCAATATTCAGTTCCCGAACAATCACATCTATAATTTCACGGTGCGCTGCTAGAGGTAACTCACGAATTTTTTGTTCCTTGTCTAAAGCGATCGCTTTGTACACTTCCGGCATTTTTGGAAAAAGTCGATAATCAAACTTTTCAAAATCATGTAGGATAAATCCAGCAATCAGTAAGCGTCTTTCTTTTTCATGGATGACTCTTTTGACAGTTGTGTTTAGTTTTTTAAGGCGACGTTCAATGAGATTAGCAGGAAGTAATCCGTTAAGTAGATGTGTATTTAAAGATTGATCGCCTGCGTTATCTCGCCTAACGTTTTCTTTCCCTTTCTTTTGATCGAGATAATCAAAAAACTTACCACCCTTCGCCGTCACTCCAATAGCTAGTCGTAGCAAGTTTGGTAACACATATTGGCTAAAGTCCTGCATGATGAAATCATCAGGGTTTTCTGTTGTGATCGCTCTTTGCAATAACTTGAGCGTGAGCAGTTCAGATGGTTTGGTTGCAACTGTGCGATTAGATGTTATTTCAAAGTCTGAGTCATCTCCAGACATCCAATCATTATCTGAGTTATCTAACTCTTCGGAGTTAATATCCTGATTTGCTTCCAACAGAGAGAGTTGTTGTGCTTGTTCTTCTAATTTTTTGCGTTTCTTCGCCATTGGTTTATCTCCATTAAATTTGCATGCCGACTTAAGCCCTGATTAGGACTGTAAGAAAATTAACAATTCAGACGTTGCATAAATGCGGGATGAATTGGCTGTTGAAACCGTTGAAAATTTGTTCTGAATTAGGCGAAATCATCCCATGATTACGCAACGCCACAATTCAATTTATTTGTGAACTGTAGATATTATTCAATCTGCCTATAAAAAGCTGCTATCTCTTCTAGTTCCTGATTTCGAGGAATTAGATATTCAAATTGATGGACTTTTACTACAGCAAAAGTGCTTGACTCCTGGCACTCCTCTATTTGAGCTTGCTGATCCTGAACTTTAAACTGTAGTCCTTGTAACATAATCATATTTTCTTCATATTTCTGTTTTAATTCAGCTAACTGACTGTCATGTTCTGAAAGTCGATGATCTTGAATGAGATTGTGCTGTTGCTGCAACTTCATGCGATCAATCAGATCATTGATGGAATAGCGGAGTAACTCTAGTGAGTCAGGATTTTGGCTGTGCATCTGGCCTTTTCGTTGTTTGAAGAGTTACCCTAGAGTCTAGCATGATACATTTTGTATAACCATCGTTTTTCTGAAACAAACGCATTTATTATCAATCTGTCAATTTATGATTCTGTAACAAGAGCAAGTAGAACATTCGCTTGAACTCCCTTTTGTGATACGCTAATTACAAGGGTAGTTAGTCAAATCCCTATCAGGGATTGAAACACAGACTCATAATTGACTGATATTTACTTATCTACCCCTGGCTTGAAACAAGTCAAGCTAGCTTAACTACAAATCCCTATTAGGGATAGCCTTAAGCAATCCATATCTCATTCCCTTTAAGAGGATAAGTTTGGGTGTCTAGCAACAGGGCAGACTGCCCAAGAGCTATACAATACGGTGGTGTTGTATCGAGAACGCTGTACTGATCACTAATTGGGTAAATCTCAAAGTGCATCGGCAGTTGTAACCGCCGCCGTACCTCATCGACACGTAATGGCACTACATAAGAAACTAACGCCTGCTTTTTCAGTTGCTTATTAATTTCACTAATCCAGTAGTTTCCTGGCTGCCAAACTTGGATGCCTAACAAAACCTGAACTTTCCAAGCATTAGCGATCGCTTCCAAATCCCCAGGATAAGTAAACTTCCAATCTAGTCTTTCCTCTCGATATCCAAGCAACTTCATAAATCCCAGACAGTATTCAAACCTGCCTTTGGGGATGGGGGTGTTGGTACGTTGAGCGATCGCACAACGCAGTCGTTCAAACTCTGTCCCCTTCATTGGTTCAATTTCCAAATTGCTGAGAATCCCTGGTAAATCGTAAGTTTTAAATCCATCTGCTTCATTCTGTTCAGTCTTGTCATATATTCCACACAGCAAAGGACTCGTACCCCGAAAACTCGCCGCCTCCTCTAAAATTGGGTTTCCTTTGTCTTTTCCTGATAGTTCTTGCCACTCCTTTTCCCATTCTTTGCTGCGAGCAAACACAGATTTGAGGTTTACCTTTTTCTTGTCAGTCTTGAAAACCAGTTCACAATCATTTTTAAGTGCTTCCTGGCTACCTTCGTACTGCTGCTTAACATAAGGATGTCCTAACTGTCGAACGAGTCGCATCGACTGTACAGTACCCCATTTGAAGTAGTAGTCTTCAAAATTATTGATTTTGCGGTACTTCTCCCGAATCTGGAGGTGGAAAAATGGACGTTCGTAAACCTCTTCTGACTTCAAAGGTGGGGAATCACCCGTAAACAGTTTGTCAATTAAGAAGTTGGGTACAAGTGCGTAAGCAGTAAAATCGGTAAAAGTTATATGCTGTCCGTCACGTTCATACCCATCATGTCGTCCCAATCTGCCCAAACGTTGAATAAAGTTACCAGCATCTGCTGACTCAAAAAATAGGAAGTTGATTTTGAAATCTACACCGACATCAATAGTGCTAGTTCCCAAAACTAAGTCAGCTTGCAGCGATTCCTCTTTTGTTTTCTTCCCTGATAAACCAGTATTCTCATCAGCTTTGAACCCGTATGGCTTAAGAAAATTATCAAAAAAGTCTTTTAACCGCTTCACTGCAGCAATTGAGTTCAGAATAATTGCACCTTTACCACCACGTTGCAAGTGAGTCAAAATCAATTCACTATTATCTTTCAGCCAAGTTTCAGACGCTTTTGAGGTAGGTTCTAGCCGGACAAAATGTAAGGATATTTCTCGTGAGACTTGCCGCCAACCTTGAGCTTTTAGCTGCTGACACTCAATAGCAGTATCAGGAAATTTATACTTGTTCTCTTTAAGTGGATCAATTTCATGACAGCGAAACCCTGCTGATTGAAGTCTCTTAACTAGTTCCGGATTTGGTGTTGCAGAGAGAAACAGAAACTTCTTGCGCCGATTAGTGCGGCGAATTAACAACATAGTATTGATGACGCTAGCAATCTGCGGTGCTTGGAAAACATGAAACTCGTCGAACACAATCACATTGAAACGCTTATCAATCCTCCCCCACAGCTTGTCCGGACTATCATTAAAAAGTAGATACGCGCCCCGATGCAGGTAATGAAAAATATCTGGATTTGCCAGTAAAATTTCGGTTTGCCCCACGCGTGTTTCTAAAGCTGCGCCTTTTTTTAAGTTTTCTTGTTCCGCATAAACTTCCAACTCTTGTCCACTCAATCGATGAACACGCGGTTCATGTTCTGGTTGAAATAGCTCAATGTATCGCCGAACTTGCATTTCTTGGTCTCTTGCAAGTTCGTTAGTCGGATATAATCCTAGAATTGGTGAATATACGTGTAAAATATCCAGATAACCAGCAAGAGTTTTGCCATCGCCAGTCATAGCAATATTGGAAATAACATCTATATCTGGATCGCGTATCGCCTTTAGAGTTTCTGCTTGATGCCAGGAAAGCATCCAGCCCTCAGGTAGTTTCACCCCCTTTGGAACATCTGATGCAGATGCAGGGCATGAATAAACGGGTTTAAGAATAATGTTGTATTCGGACATACACTAAAATAGTGTCCGTAAGTGGTTGTTGAAATCTATCTTGGCACGCAAAATAGAGATTGGCAAGAAGAAACAAAGACAAAGTGTCCGTGTAAATTTATGACTCGAAAAGGTCAGTCTATAACCCTGTCAGTATCAGAACGCGACAAAGCCGAACTAGAAAACCTTGCTCGTGAATTTGGCATGATGTGGGGCGATCGCCCAAACATTTCCAAGCTCGTGGAAGCCATTGCTCAACAACGGCTGCTGATTACTCCCAATAACAATTGGTTACAAGAGCGAATAACAGCGTTAAAGCAAGCGATTGATGCCTTAACAGATGTTGGTAAGGCAGAAGAAGCTTTACTTATTGCCAATCTACTATTGGAACGTAGTGAGCTATCATTACCTCTGAGAGCAGAAATTGAACGGTTTTTAGGTAATCCTCCCCCACCCTGGCGAATAGAACTTAACCAATATATCCGTCGCGAGCAACCGTTTCAGCTTTCCTACCAAGATGCAACAGGGCGCTTATGGAACTTTACCGTTCGCCACGCCAAAATAGTTCCGTATGAAGAACGTCAATATCTTAATTGCTGGTGTGAAGAAACAGAAGGGAATTTGGATGTAGAAGAATTGCATCACAACTGGAGTTTACGCCTAGACAGAATTCCAGAAGCAGGTGTCATACCAATTTATGGTAAGTGGCGTTCTAATTTAGATGAGCTGCAAGTAGAAATGCATATACATGGACGCTTGGCTTTTGCTTACAAAACCAAAAATGAGGATGTAGATAGTAAATTGTTGGAAGCTTCTCCACCAGTTCGCCGAGTTATCAGACGCGTCTTTAGTACCTACTGGTTCATCCGTGAAGTCTTGCGAGATGCGCCAGATGTTTTGATTATGTCGCCGGAAAATGTGTGCTTGCTTGCTAAAGAAAAACTCAAATTGCTTTACCAACGTTACAATCTAGAAATTCCTTCTTAAAACTTAGGTAAGGTTTTTCTTGCACCCAAACTTCCTCGTCTAGCTTTAGCCTTACGTATCTACTGACTTGGTTGTACCTAAAGGAATTTCCACAAAAACATCCCGCGCCATTTCTGCACCATAGGCGAGACAAGCAAGCACATCTTCTCGCTCAATACTTGGATATTCCTCAAGAATTTCCTCAATGGTTTCACCGCTAGCTAAGAGATCAAGAATGAGAGAAACCCAAATACGATGTCCGCGAATACAAGGTTTGCCAAAACAAATATTCGGATTGATAGAAATTCTCGATAGCAAATTATCTCTGGTCATACCAAAAAAGGTAAGTATTCATTACGAGTGTACAAAGAATAAACAAGTGGCAATGTGGTGAGGGAAGCGAAATGCCGATGTCCTTTTAAGTATCTACCTACTAAACAAAAAAGTTGTTAAATCCTGTAAAACACGCAACCCCCTAAGAGAACCAGAAACAAAACGAGTTGCAGCAATCGGTTGTCTAAGGAGTCCCATTGCTAAAGGAAACGCCCGCAAAGAACCATCAGAGTTCAATGCATTGGTGAGGTTGGGAATATCGTGATGTACATCATCGCTGATGACTCGCAGCATCGCAACAGCAATTCCCAACCGACTCAAAACTTCTAATGCTGCATATCCCTCCATATCGACAACATCAGCACCATATACTTGACCCAATTGTAGTTTTTCACTCGCAGAATAAATCAAGCGATCGCTCATCAACCCAACTCCTGTAAAAACTCTATCTTGTGATTGATTTTGCAGTATTTTTGATAACTCGTAATTACAAAAAACCTCAGTAGCATTTTTCTTTTCTTCTGCATTAGGATAAACGCAACTTCGATACAGTACAGCCTTTCCTACACTGTATTTGGCTGACAAACTTCCACATAACCCCATCAACAAAACTCTAGGTTGCGGATATTGAGAAAGGTGTCCAGTTTGTAACCATTGTTCTAAGTATTTCGTTAATGCTGATGGTCCCATAGGAATGGGAAAAACAGGCGGCGTGGGAACTGTAAGGCGCTTTAATCCTTTGCAAACAGATTTATACTCTGGTCCTTGAGCAACTAAAATAGCATCAACAAGCATTGTTTCGTTAACAAATGTCTCTTAACTATCGAACACTGATAACTTAGTACAACATTTCATGAATACGAGCGCGAATTCTCCGCGTCCCCACCGTCCCTTGCGCGTGCCCGTAGGGCAAGCTTTGAGTCTCCTCCGGAGACGCTACGCGAACGGAGGAAACCTCCGCTCAAACTTCTCTCTGCGCTTACCTCTGCGCTCCTCTGCGTTTAAATATCAACCCTCAATTCACCACGATTTTACGGGGAATTTTTAATCATTTCCCATTGTTGAAAAATTTGCTGAATTTTTGCGATCGCTTCATCTGCGGCTTGTTCAGCAGAGACATCATCGACAATGACGCGATTGAGTGCCTGACTCCAAACATTCTCATTGAGTACCATGCTATAAGCGGGATGGTAAGCTTGATAAAAGGGACGGGTTTGTCTTTGAGTGAAGACATTGGCGACAACTGAGAAATGCGGATCTGCTGGATTTGTCCAGAAGCGATCGCGCCAAAACGACTTCATGACAGGTAAATTCCGACTCGCAGCTTTTAGAAACGGTCCTAGTGTTTGAGGTTTGAGCAGATAGTTGAGAAACTCCTTAGCTGTCTTGTAGTGCTTTGTATCAGCAAATGTCACAATTTGCCGATACGCAACAACATAACGCATAGTAAGCATCAAAAGCAATCTCTTTATTTTCTATCTTGTGTTTTTACATAGTTGAGGCAATTATATTCTTTTGCGTATTGTGTTTAATAGCGTTCTAGCAAGGTACACGACTAATGACAATTCGTGCGTTTGTGACTGGTGCTACAGGTTTCGTCGGTGCTAACTTGGTACGGTTACTCCTTCAAGAAGGCTATGCAGTCCGGGCGTTAGTTCGTTCTCACAGCCGCTTAGACAATTTACAAGGTTTAGACGTAGAGATTGTAAATGGCGACCTGAACAAGCCAGATTTATACCGAAACATACAGGGCTGTCAGGTACTATTTCACGTTGCGGCTCACTATTCCCTTTGGCAAGCTGACCAATATGCACTGTACCAGGATAACGTTTTGGGAACGCGTAATATGTTATCGGCTGCCCGTCAAGCAGGTATCGAACGTACTGTTTATACCAGTTCCGTTGCTGCTATTGGGGTAGGTAAACTAGGAAATGTTGTAAATGAAACTCATCAAAGTCCTGTTGAGGAACTTGTTGGTTACTATAAGAAGTCTAAATATCTGGCTGAGCAGGAAGCGAAGCAAGCGGTAAAACAGGGTCAAGATATTGTGATAGTCAATCCGAGCACTCCAATTGGTCCTTGGGATATCAAACCCACTCCCACTGGGGATATTGTTCTTCGGTTTTTGCGGAGGCAAATGCCTTTTTATCTGAATACGGGTTTGAATTTTATCGATGTGCGCGATGTGGCAAGGGGACACCTATTAGCTTTGGATAAAGGAAAAACAGGAGAACGTTATATCCTAGGCAACCAAAATCTTTCTCTTAAAGAATTGCTTGATCAACTTGCCGAAATAACAGGTTTGAGTGCTCCTCAAAAATCTGTCCCAACGTGGCTACCCCTCAGTTTAGCTTGGATTGATGAGCGAATTCTTGCTCCTTTGGGCAAACCCCCTTCGATTCCTTTGGATGGTGTTCGCATGTCGCATCAGCTCATGTATTATGATGCCTCAAAAGCCGTCCGAGAATTGGGTTTGCCTCAAACCCCAATTAGAAATGCTTTAAAAGATGCCGTAAGTTGGTTTGTAGAGCAGAAATACGTTGAGGTAGCATACAATTAGGGGCTTATCATAAGCAGTGAACAGTGAACAGTGAAGGAGTCAGGAGTCAGGAGTCACCAAGTCACCAAGTCAGAAAACTAAATTCTTTATTTCTTCCTTCCTTCTGAATCAAGAATTGCTGTATTCTGAATTCTTCTTCCAATTGATAACTGATAACTGATAACTGATAACTGATAACTGTTAATTGGTTGAGTGCAGATTGCTGCTAGTTAGGGTTCATATTAAGGTGTAGAGGAGAATTATGGGAATTCATTTACAACAAGCCATTGAAATAGGTAAGTACATAGTCACTCAACGTCTATTGGGTCGCAAACGCTTCCCTCTGGTTCTTATGTTGGAACCCCTGTTCCGGTGTAATTTAGCTTGTCCAGGTTGTGGTAAAATCCAGCATCCTAAAGAAATACTCAAGCAACACTTAACTCCTGAAGAATGCTTTGCTGCAGTGGAAGAGTGCGGCGCACCTGTTGTCTCCATTCCGGGAGGCGAACCTCTGCTGCATCCTCAAATTGATGAGATTGTCCGAGGCTTGGTTAAGCGCAAAAAGTTTATTGTCTTGTGTACCAATGGATTGTTGTTAGAAAAAAACCTGGATAAGTTTGAACCTTCACCATACCTGACTTTCAGTGTTCATTTAGACGGGATGCAGGAGTGGCACGATAAGTGTGTGGATCGCAAAGGAGTGTTTGATATTGCAGTCGGTGCAATTCGTGCGGCAAAAGCGAGAGGATTTCGTGTTGCTACAAACACTACGGTTTTTGACGGTACTGACCCTAAACAATTGCAGGAGTTATTTGATTTCCTCAGCACGCTGGGTATTGATGGCATGACGATTTCTCCAGGCTATAGTTACGAATGGGCACCCGATCAAGATCATTTTCTCAAACGCGAACAAACACGGGCACTCTTCCGGCAAATCTTCGCTCCCTACAAGGCGGGTCAGAAAAACTGGAACTTTATTAACAGCCCACTGTTTTTAGATTTTCTCATTGGTGAGAAAGACTACGAGTGTACGCCTTGGGGTAGTCCCAGCTATAGCGTTCTTGGTTGGCAAAAGCCTTGTTACCTTCTTAATGAAGGTCACTACAAAACTTTCCGAGAACTCTTAGACAAAACCGATTGGAGTCAATACGGTCATAAGAGTGGAAATCCCAAGTGTGCAGATTGCATGGTACACTGCGGCTATGAACCAACAGCAGCAGTAGATTCGATGCAACCGGAAAACCTAGCTCGTTCGGTTGGAACTTTATTGAGGATAAGCAAATAGGTGCTTTCCCTGTCTTGAAAATAGGCAATGGGCAAGCTCGCAATGGGCAATGGAGAATGGGCAATGGAGAAAGAAATATTTTCATGCCCTCGTTGTGGGCAATTGCCCGTGAATGTCTAGCTTGAAAATAGAGAATGGGGAAGGTGGGGTCCCCTCTAGGGATAAGGGACATGGGGCATTAAGGAAAAAACCCAATTCCCAATTCCCAATTCCCATTTTCATTCGTTCTGGTGTTAGCGCAGCGTTAGCGACACCAGGAGCGTCGGCAGTGCGTTGGGGAGCCAGTACTGCAGGAGGGTTTCCCGACAGAGGTATCTGGCATCCGGGTTTCCCGACTTGTTCCTTGCGCGTCTCCGCGCTTGAGAAGCAACTGCCGTTGGCGTAGCCTCTCCAGAGGAGACACCCGAACGCAAGTGCGTCTCCGTTAGGAGAAGGGTGTACGCAGTTCATGATGGCTACTTATATAGATAGATGCACTTCAAAGCAACTTATGCAATTTTGAGGAACCTTGCTACCCACGGCCACCACAATCCCTTCTTGCACGCCTCTACAATTACTGCTTCTAGGGACTCAACTCGCTTCCATGTTCGCAAAGCTTCCTTGAGATCAGCGATCGCTCCTGGTACGCTGCCAAAGACGATAAGAAAACACAGAACAGAAAATTTCACGAATCATTTAAGATTGCTATATTCATCATAGATAGAAATTTTTGACAACAATTAGGGATTTTGTAATGCCTAAAAGCCTTGGTAACAAAATAGTTGTATTTAGCTTACTTTGTTCTTTGCTGATTATGACAACTGCTTGTGAGGGTGACAGTTCCAGTGACACGAACTCAACGCACGTCAATCAAACAACAGAAATCAGGAATGGTGAAGTTAGACTGAGTTGTTCCTCTAGCTCACCAGATGATCAGGTCACTACAACCGCGACTGTTAATGGGAAACAGTACAAATGTGAGAATGGGCGGACGGTGAGGGTGAGATAATTAGCTCGTTTGTCTGAGAATTTGTAATAATACTTAATAGAAACATCATATAGAAAACGAGCTTTAGAGTAAATGACAGCCCCAAGCTTACAAGAAATTTCCAATCAGTTAGAAAGTTCAAATTTGCGCGATCGCATGGTAGCTCTCGCCTCATTGAGGGATGTTCCCGCAGAGGATGCAGTCCCTTTGATTAAAAAAGTCTTGGATGACGAGTCTCTCCAGCTCAGATCGATGGCAATCTTTGCCTTGGGAATCAAGCAAACAGAAGAAAGTTACCCAATTCTAGTGCAAATATTGGAAACTGATCCAGATTATGGCATTCGGGCTGATGCCGCAGGTGCTTTAGGATATTTAGGCGATACCAGAGCAGTAGAACCTCTGATGAGAATATTTTATGAAGATACTGATTGGTTAGTACGCTTTAGTGCAGCAGTGTCTCTTGGTAATCTTAAAGACCCTCGTGCCCGTGAAATCCTCAGAAGGGCTTTGGATAGCGAGGAAGTCATCCTACAACAAGCAGCGATCGCTGCATTAGGAGAAATCAAAGATATCGAATCTGTGGATCTGATTTTGCGCTTTGCTCAATCAGACGATTGGTTAGTGCGCCAGCGTCTTGCAGAAGCCTTAGGTCATCTCCCTAGTCCCAAAAGTGTTTCAGCTTTGAAATACCTGGAAAAAGATAGCCACAACCACGTTGCTGAAGCAGCCAAATATTCCCTGAAACGCTTGGAGGAAGCAGGTTAAGCAAATAAACTAGGGGTATAAGGGTGTAAGGGGAGCCAGTGCGTTGGGGAGCCAGTACTGCAGGAGGGTTTCCCGACAGAGGTATCTGGCATCCGGGTTTCCCGACTTGTTCCTTGCGCGTCTCCGCGCTTGAGAAGCACCTGGCGTTGTAAGGGTGTAAGGGAAATACATTAACCAGGGGATAGAGAAAATGCATTTATTCTTTTATTCCTCTACACCCTTAGCTTTGGTCAAAATTTTTGAATTTTGCGGAAAGTGGGCGGTGTCGGTTTCCGTCCCGCCCAACTTTCCAAGACGAATTTTGAATTTTGAATTCCTTTGGGGAGTGACTCGCTCCTGCTACTTTGGAAAATGAAAAGGATTTTGAAGCAAGGTAATTTCATTGATGAATATTGAAGAGTTTTTTGAGTTAAGCGCTGGTAAATGGTTTTCCCATCGTACCAGTCACGATTTGGCTTGTAAGCAATCAGAAAACGGCAAATCAGACACAATCATAGAAAGACTCAGTAGTGATCATCCAGAAGTAGTAAAACTGTGCCAACAGTACAATGTTGACCATAGCCCCAGTTGTTACGGTGCCAAAGTGACTTGGAATGCCACTATGGCAGGGAATGAAAAAAAACAGACTGGTTCTACAGTATTCGTTGCTATTCCAGATCAAGATAATCCCAATGAAGGCAAATTCCTGCGGGCAATCGATTCTCCTGGGAAACCCCCAGTTGTTGGGCGCTACAAAATAGGCACTGATGACGCATTGACCTTTACAACAGAGTACGAAACCGTGTGCTATGAGGAACGCCTGTGGTTTGCTAGTCCCAATTTGCGGATGCGGGTGAGTGTGGTGAAACGTATTGATGGTTTTAGCACAGCTTCGTTCACTTCTGAAATTCGCATGGGTGGAGGTCAACCGACAGTGAAAGCTTCTGAGGCGACTAACTCAGCATTAAGTTAGGTTTTCTGGGTAACAAGCACCTCACAGTGATCAAAGTTTTGATTGAACTAGCCCCTGCTAGCAGGGGCTATAGTTTTGGCAAAGCCTTAATAGAATTGTTAATTGTTCTCTGAAGAGTCAAAAATGTACAAAAATATATCACTTCACAGTAAAAGTACTGCTACTGATATGAATGCTTGCGAAATGAATAGTACTTTTACGGTACAATCAGCTTGAAATCACACTTAATATGGTGAAGCTATGGTAAAGAGTTTTCATTCCTGACAAAGCAGTAAAAGTAAAGTTTACGCAGAAGTGCCTACCAAAAAGTAGTCAGGGTCGTTTCAATCTGCCACACACCAATTCAACAGGAAAGAAAACTGCTGAGAGCTTCTCTATTCTATGTTGGTGCATATACTTTCCATTTAGGAAACCATGTCAACTTTGACGTTCTACTAACTTCTCTTATGACCTTATCAGCTCATACCCCTTCTTCATCTAGGTGACGAGGTGGGGAATACGAGGAGTTCCCATGAACTGGGGATGAAAGGTCGTGAGGTGAAAATCAAAAGTCAAAGACTTTTGATTTTTGACTCATGACTGAGGACTAGTAACTCATCCAAAATCGCATGACTTACACCGCTTCCATACAAGAGTTCATCTCTGAATTATTTCCCTTCAATCAACTGCCGACACTAGAACTGGCAAACTTAATTCCAAAGTTTGAGATGTTGCGCTACCGCATGGGTCAAAGCGTTTTGGTGCGGGAACAAATGCCTGCTCAAATATCAATCATTTATGAAGGACAGGCTCGCTTACTGAGTTATGACCCTAATACTCAGATGCCAGAAACACTGCAATTAGTTAAAAAAGGAGAAATCCTGGGTTGGACTAGTTTACTAAGAGGGATTCCATGCGAAACAGTCATAGCCTCTACAGAAACCGTTTGTCTAACTCTAAACGCTACAGAGTTTTTAGCGTTGCTGAAAAATTCTCCTGCTATTGCTATTTGCTTTGAAAATCGCTGTAGTGCTGTTGAAGTTTTTGAGCTACTGAGTACTGAGTTAGGAAAGCGAGCTGATAGTGACGCTGTTTTGGCAGCATATGGTGCAACAGATGTCAAGGAATTGACTTTGAAAGTTTTAGACTCAGTAGTTGTCTGCACGTTCCTAGAAGAGAACATACCTTTGGAGCAGCTAGACTCTGAACTGGTGTGGTTTGTCAGCGGTGGGGGACTAAAAGATTTTCCTGTCGGAAGTCGCTTACAACTAGATGATGCCATCACCGATCTAGAGGTACAAACTTCTGGTTATGTTCGCTTAATAGGTTTGCCTCGGGCAACCCTTTCTGCGTCTGCGTCTGTAGTTAGAGCTTCCTCAAAGATAGACCCTTTACTAGAACAAATACCATATGCACCTGACCATCCTCCTGAGCGAGAAGAACCAGAACCATCAGATAATCAATCACAGGCAAAATATCCTCATTTTCAAGGTAGAGGTCCTGTAAGAGCGACTTTGGCTTGCTTCCAAATGCTGAGCCAGCATTTAAATATGCCCTTTCGCCGGGATGTCATTCATCAAGTCCTGAACAACCAGGTAGAGCGCACTCAAACTCTTTCACTACAGCTTTGCGGTGCTATTGCTGAACTCATCGGGTTAAATACTCAAATGGTCAACATCTCAGCAAAAGCAATCACAAAACTGCAACCTCCTGCCATGATTCGCTGGCAAGATACTTTCGCTATCCTTTATGAAATTAGCGAGAAAAAGCTAGTACTGGGTATACCAGAAATTGGCATTGTTCAGCAAGATCCTGAATATTTTGTTGAGAATTGGGGCGAACAAGGGCAGGTATTGCTCCTCAAAATTGCCAAATATACCCCTAAACAGCAGTTTAGTTTACGTTGGTTTGTCCCTTCTCTCCTGAAATACCGTAAAGTTCTCCTAGAAGTCCTCATTGCTTCCTTTTTTGTCCAAATCTTTGGTCTGGCTAATCCCTTAGTCGTCCAGATCATTATTGACAAAGTGATTATTCAAAACGGCTTTGAAACTTTGAATGTATTGGGTATTGCACTCTTAATCATGGCTGTTTTTGAAGGACTTTTAACCAGTGTCCGCACTTATCTATTTGTTGATACAACTAACCGGATTGACCTGACTTTAGGTTCAGAAATTATTGATCGTTTGTTCCGTTTACCCTTGCGCTATTTTGAACGACGTCCTGTAGGGGAGCTAGCCACTCGCGCGAATGAACTGGAAAACATTCGCTCTTTTATGACAGGAACTGCTTTAACAGTCGTGTTGGACGCAGTTTTTTCTACAATCTACATTGTGGTGATGCTGGTTTATAGTTGGTTGCTGACTCTTGTGGCTTTGGCGACTGTGCCCTTGTTTGCTTTTCTAACGATAGTTTTTTCCTCAATTATGCGTCGTCAACTGCGTTTCAAAGCTGAGCGTTACTCGGAAACACAATCTTATTTAGTAGAGGCGTTGTCAGGTATTCAAACAGTGAAAGCGCAAAATATTGAATTGCGATCGCGCTGGCGGTGGCAAGAATACTACAGCAATTATGTCACTGCGGGGTTCCAAACTGTTGTCACTTCCACTGCTGCTAATGTCACCAGCAATTTTCTTAACCAAGTCTCTTCCTTATCTGTATTATGGGTAGGAGCCTACTTAGTACTGCAAGGAAAACTCAGCTTAGGGCAACTCATTGCCTTTCGCATTATTTCTGGCTACGTCACCGCTCCTTTACTACGATTAACTCAGTTGTGGCAAAACTTCCAACAAACAGCTCTCTCTCTGGAACGCCTTGCAGATATCTTGGATACTCCGTCAGAAGTTGATGAAGATAGCCAAAACATTCCCTTACCTGCCATTGAAGGTGCTGTCAAGTACGAAAACGTCTCGTTTCGCTTCACACCACATATTCCACTTCAGTTGAATAATATTAACCTGGATTTTCCACCAGGAAAATTTGTCGGTATTGTGGGACAAAGTGGTTCTGGTAAAAGCACTTTGATGAAACTTTTACCACGACTATATGACTTAGAGTCTGGCAGAATTCTCATCGATGGTTACGATATCGCCAAAATAGAACTCTATTCCCTGCGCCGTCAGATTGGCATGGTGCTTCAAGACTCACTTTTGTTTGACGGTACCATACAAGAAAATATCGCACTGACAAATCCTGACGCCACAACCGATGAAATTATTACAGCAGCCAAAGTTGCTGTTGCTCATGATTTTATTATGTCTTTGTCCAATGGCTATAACACCAGAGTCGGGGAGAGAGGCTCAGCTTTATCTGGAGGACAACGACAGCGTATAGCTATTGCTCGTACAGTTTTGCAAAACCCTCGCTTGTTGATTCTCGATGAAGCAACCAGTGCTCTAGATTATCAATCTGAACGGCAAGTCTGTGAGAATTTAGCAGAAGCATTCCAAGGACGAACAGTCTTTTTTATTACTCATCGTTTAAGTACAATCAAGAATGCTGATATCATTTTGCTACTAGAGCAAGGATTAGTTGCAGAACAGGGAACCCACGATGAACTGATGGCGCAAAAAGGACGTTACTACTGCCTTTATCAACAACAAGAAGCACAGCTTTAAATCAGTGAACAGTGAACAGTGAACAGTGAACAGGGAACAAAATGACAACTGATAACTGATAACTGTTAAAGAGATGAGGGAGTAGGAAAAGAAAATTAATCACCAATAACTTCTTTAATAACTATGGTTATGAGTGAATTGAACGGAATGAAACTTGAGCAAAAACCTGTAATTTCTCGAAAAGTACTAGAGAGCGAGATCAAAGTACCCGCAACATCTACTGAATATAGCGAATCTACACCATCTGTTGTTTTGAAACAGTCGCCTTTATTGTCACGAGCTATTCTTTGGGGACTGATAGGAATGACAACTTTGGTCGTAATTTGGGCAAATTTAGCCAAAATTGATGAAGCAGTTCCGGCTCAGGGGAAGCTAGAACCGCATGGTACCGTAAAGGAAATACAGACACCTGTGAACGGAGTTGTTCAAGCTGTTTATATTAAAGATGGGCAAAAGGTACGCCGTGGCGATTTACTGTTGAGGCTAGATCCAACAACAGCGCGATCGCAACTGCTTTCTTTACAGAAAATTCGCTACACATTAAAGCAGGAAATTCAATTCTACCGTGCCCAACTTGTTGCAAGAAATGCTTTATCAAATCCACAACTCTCCATCAAGCAAACCAATCTACCTCCAGAGATAACTTCTCTGACAAAAAACCGAATAGCACTGCTGGCAGAAAATCAATTGTATCGTGCTCAATTGGGTGAAGACTCTCAAAAAATTCAGTTAGTGCCAGAGGAAGAAGCTCGTTTAGAATTTAGCAAAGCAGAATTAAACTCTCGACTTGCAGATGCGAAATTGGAAACAGCAAAATTAGAAAGACAACTCAGTCAAGCACACATTCAGCTATCTTCTGCTGAACAAGTTAAAGCTGTGAGTCAGACTATTCTTAAGAATATCGAGAAACTTGCTAAACAAGGAGGAATTTCTCGCCTGCAATACCTTCAGCAACAACAGGAAGTTAGCAAGCACCAATCTGAAGTGGAACAGTTGACTCAGGAACAACTGCGTTTACGATATGCGATCGCGCAATCAAAAGAAAAGCTGCGAAATACAATGGCTGTAGCGAAAAAGGATTTACTCACAAAAATTGCCGACAATGAGAAACAAATTGCGACTCTAGATAAAGATTTGAACAAAGTAATCGTAGAAAATGAGAAGCGGATTGCTGAAGTTGACAGTCAGATAAGCCAAGCTCAAGTCACTTTACAGTATCAAGAACTGCGTGCTCCATCTGACGGCATTGTTTTCGACCTTAAAGCCAAGTCTCCTGGATTTGTTGCTAATCCTAGTCAACCAGTTCTCAAAATTGTACCAGATGAAGCTCTCACTGCTAAAGTTTTTATCACCAATAAAGACATAGGTTTTGTGAGAAAGGGAATGAAAGTTGATATTAGAATTGACTCTTTTCCCTTTAGTGAGTTTGGTGATATTAAAGGTGAGCTAGTTTGGATTGGCTCTGATGCTCTGCCACCTGAGCAAATTCGCCCATATGAGAGTTTTCCTGCCAAAATACGCTTAAATCGACAATCTCTGGTTGTTAATAATCAGGAATTATCTCTACAATCAGGGATGTCAATAACTGCAAATATTAAGGTACGCAATCGCACTGTCATGAGCATTTTTAGCGATTTGTTTACAAAGCAAATTGATAGCCTCAAATCGGTCAGGTAATGGTGGTAGGAAGAACAATTCAAATTTATCTAATTAAATAGTCTGCCCATTTGAAGTTGGGGCATCTTGATTTCACTTTGATGCCCTGAGTGCAATGGTTTTTGTAACTTTTGGTGCGTTTGCCCTGGCAGTAAAGCTTACCGTGAAAAATTGGTGTTTTCAACAACCTTGCATGAATAGCTTTGTCCAGCTTGTAGTTAGTGGAAAGTATTCTCAAAGTCCTAGTTACCTTAACTAGGACTTCTTTTTTTGGAGTAGAAATGACGCAGATACACAACACTTAATTTCCATTCTTGGCAACAATCCCTAATTTACATAACTTTCAGCCTTAACTGAACTGTATTGGGTTATAGTCTTCATGTGGAACCTCAGTACCCCCTGATTGATATTGAATCTTGTCCAAGACATGAAGTGGCAAACCAGTGATTTGGGATAATCTCTTGCTGAGAGTTGATTTACCGCCTCCAGTATTGCCAAACACCGCTACTTTTTTCATCGCCACTCTCCTTTTAGTGCAATCAAGTCACCTCGTAGACTAGATTGAGTTATGAAACCCAGCAATCCCAGTCCTTATAATTTCAGATGTTAATTGAGCGTTGCCAAGTGTTACTTAAACGGCAAGGTTTATTAGGGGGTAAAGCTGCGTTTATCTGGAGGACGCGAAGTATTGTTAGGGTAGACTAACGGAGTACTCATGAATAGTTGCAGTGCTGTCAACCCACTGAACTAAATTTTACGCCATAAACTAATTTCACCAGAAATGTCTATTCTAGCAGAGGGAATTTTATGCGCGATCGCGATCAATTAGGCGACTCAAATAACGTCGGTGCTAAGTTTGAAGGCTTTTTTCTCCAGATGGTTATACCAGGACTAGAGCAAAGAGTTCAAGAAATCGTCACCCAAGCACTGGGTTCAGATTGGAAGGTTAAATCGATTGGAGATAATCGCACCGAGTTTGAGGTAACCCGAAACGGAGATACACTGTCAGTTAAAGAAGCTTGGGATAAGACATATTATCTGCGTTCTCAACCGGGAGTTGTCGATGCACAGCCACTATTTGCTGTTCCCATAATATACTCTAACTGGAGTCAGGAGTTGTTGAAACAGCTGGCGAGAGAGTTTGAGCACGAAGCTCTAGACGAAAGCAGTGATCCAGAGTGGAGCCTCAAGCAACTTCGAGTCTTTGAGGCATGGTCACGCTTTTTCGGTGATCCGAATCTACCACCAGGACATGGAATTGTCATTGGGCATCCAGATACAGGCTACAGGGAACATCCAGAAATTTTTGTGAATTTGCTCCTTGAGGAAGGTTACGATTTTCTCAAGGACGACAAAGACCCAAAAGACGAACTCGAAACACATCCGACCGAAGTGATAAACAATCCAGGTCACGGCACATCAACAGCTAGTGTCATGATCAGCCCAAGAGGAGCACAAAGCAATTACCCAAGCGGAAAATATGTGACGGGAGTAGCACCCGGTGCCAAAGTAGTACCCCTTCGAGTCTCGTATTCAGTTGTACTATTGAGCGTGCGTAATTTAGCGGAAGCGATTGAGTACGCGGCTGATCATGGTGTCCATGTCCTTTCAATTAGCCTGGGAACTGGTTTCGCCAATCAGCGTCTACGGAGTGCAATCATTTATGCGCAAAAACGAGGCGTTATTGTGGTAGCAGCATCTGGTACCTTGATTCCCTATGTGGTTTGGCCTGCTGCTTATGACGAAGTGATTGCTGTGACTGGCTGTAATGTGCGACGTGAGATTTGGTGGGGTTCATCGCGGGGAAGTCAAGTTGATGTCACTGCTCCTGGTGAGTCAGTTTGGTATGCAAAAGTCAAGAAGGACAATGGTGAGATTAACTATAACATTTTGCAAGGCTCCGGTACTTCATTTTCTGCACCACTAGTTGCAGGTGTGGCGGCTTTATGGCTGGCATATCATGGACGCGAGCAACTTATCCAACGTTATGGATCTGAAAAGATTCCTTTCATCTTTAATCAGATTCTGCGTGACAGTTGTGAGAAGTTTCCGACATGGAAGCCTAATCAGTTTGGCGAAGGTATTGTGAATACAGAGAAAGTCCTTGCTGCACCACTACCTGATAATGTCACTCGCTCAGTGATTGCACCAGCGTTTGCTTTGGCAGAACACCCATCTATAGACAATGGAAGACTCGATACATTTGCCCATCTGTTTGAGCAGCAATTATCAGACAGTCAACTTAATGCTAATTTTGGAGTGGTTCAAGATCACACTAAGCTGCGGTCTTGTCTTGCTGAACTGTTATCTGTAACAGAAACAGAATTACCGAAGCGATTGAAAGAGGTGGGACAAGAGCTAGCATTTTACTTTGCTGTGAACCCGGAACTTTACAAGCAATTTGCAGCAGATCTATCTAGTAAACAACCTCAAACTCAATTGGAAGGAAAATCTTTGATTGAGTCATCAAAGCCAAGCAATTTGGAGCAGACACGTGAGATGTTGCTATCACAAGGTGTATCTGAAGTGTTGAAGACAAAGCTGAGTTAACACAAGTTTGTGTTATACCATTTCATGATCGGGTCTGATACAAATGGGCAATGGGCAATGGGCAATTTCCATTTGTATCAAAATTAAAGTGAAACGGTGTTACAGCTATTTTCAGAATTGATTTATAAAGTAAATCTTAAGTAGGGCAGGCAAAAAGCGGTGTGGATGTTCCTCCCGCTTTATTGCTGTTGCATTACGGCTTTGCTATATCGCACCATATTATATAACTGAATCGTATTGTCATCACACCTAAGTCGTATCTTATAAATCATTTTTATTTATTAAGTTAAAAATAAAAAATATTTGTTTTTATTGTTTTATAGAGATACAAAGAGATTAGAGGGATTTTGTAAACAAGAGGTGCATTATGAAATTGCAAACAGACAAATATAGCTTTCTTTATCCAAGGCGAAGTTACCAGGGTCAGTTCACGCCAGAGGCTCTAGTATTCAACGCTAACTTACAAGAATTTGCCACACGAGTTGGCTACATTGGCAACTTACAGACTCTTGGAAAGCTCTCTCCAAAAGACGCTTATGAGCAAATTGACGCGCTCTGGGAACAGTTAAAACACAGCTATTCAGCACTGGAGACTGATTCAAACACAGTAAAATAGGGGTTCTGTGCAATTCAATTTGATTCTCAACACAAACCCCTAGAACATGAGTTAAAAATTGCTGCTAGACAGCACGACGTCAAAGTTCTTTAGATCACAGTCCAAGTGTACGACCTGGAAACCCAGCAACATCAAAGTAACGAGTTTTTCCTACTGTTTGATACTTAAGGATGGTCTTCAAATCGTTAGCGGCAGATGGAGATTTCAGGGTAAAAGACTTATACTGAACGCTATCAGATCCACCGACTAGCGCTTCACTTAACACTCGACCAACTAGTTTACCCTGAGTGGATAACTTTAAATTTAGTACCTTAGCCACTGTTAGTGGTACATCTGCGTTACTCGCTGGAGCTTGGTCTTCATAGTCCCGTTTAAAGTCGGGTCCAATTGCTGCCATTGTATTGTAAGTATCAGCACGACTAAAGCTACCGTGCATTCCCTGTCCTTGCTGCAAGCCTGTATCGGCTAATTCCGCACCACACGCCGTAGGATTACCACAACCTGTATCAAAGGAACGAAAATTTACCAAAATGGATGGCTTGGGAGTTCGTGCTGCGCCTCGAAGAGCGATCGCATCCATTGGTAAAGTTCCAGGAATTTTTCCCAAAGAATCATCCACAAATATACCGCTAACATAGTCTTGCTTGAGCAGGAAATCTATAATTTTTTTAGCAGTTGCTTTTTTGTTTACGGCATTAGGCAGATAGAGTAAATCAGAACCACCATTACCAGCAACAATGATATCAGGCTTTTTCGGGTCTTTCCCAATGATATTATTTTTAGAAAACTGCCCTTTAGTTGGATCTACAGTTGCATTCTTGTTATCAGGGTCAAACAGAGGTAGCTTCAACTCATGGGCAATATCAATCGCCACAAAACCAGGTGGAATAAAACCTTTTGGTACATCCGGATAAGAAAGCGTTGCTGCATAACTGGTTTTGCTCTCCTTACTAATAGTCGAAAATCCGTGGTCAGCAGTCAAGAATATATTTGTGCTTTCTTCTAAACCCAAATCTTTTAATGCAGTGCGAATTTGAGCTAGGTTTTTGTCTACATTTTGGCGGGCTGCTTGGACTGTAGGACCGTTAATACCAGGAACAAGCTGGTTAAGACTATCACCGTGATTATGCTGGGTACCATCCGGATCACGAGACCAATAGACTAACACAAAGGGTTTTTGTCGTTGCTTGAACAGTGGTAGGATAACTTTAGTCGTCACATCAGCAAAATATTGCTGCTGAATTGTATTAGCAACTTTGGTACCAGGAGTCTTGCTATCGCCAGGTTTGCCATTGTCACCTCGTGAAGGTGTTGCTGTTGGCAATGAATTTTTCCCAAGCAATTCAGTCACTTCAGAACTTAGGGAAATTCCCGTAGATGTCCCAGTGGCGTCATCAAAAATGATAGTTGGTTCGCCCTTTTGCAAAGTCACATCTTGAATCAAAACAGGTCCGATTTTGCCGATAGCAGCAGTGCTGAAACCTGCTTTTCTTGCAGCTTTTAGAAGAGTTTGTTCGTTAAGGTAGTTAGCACCAAACTGTTTGTTCACTTCTTGGAGAACAGCATTGTTTTCTAAGAAAGGGACAAGGCTGTTTTTGGCACTTTTGACCGGGGCGCTGACTTGGATAGTATTGCTAAAGTCACCTGTATCGCCTAAATAATGACCAGTCGCGATCGCCGAAGCGTTAGCGGTGGTAAAAGTCGGAAACAAAGAGTGACTGTTGGTAAACTTGACTCCCCGTTCCCTTATCTCATTCATGGTTGGAGTATCAGTAGCATTTATCGAAGTTGGACGCAGCCCATCCGCAACGAAAATGACCATATTATGTTGTGTCGCTTGCTCAGAGCGTTTTCCAGGAAAAGCCGTACATGCTACGATCGCTGCAATGACAAAAAGCGTTAGGAATACCCAGCGGCGATTGCCTGTCAAAAACCGCATAAACTTCCGGATATAAGGACACCATGATTGTATGACTAGAAGGTTAAATTTCAACCTATAGATATAGGCCAAATGGCTAAGTACAGCATTTCATTAATTCGTAGCGGATTAAATTTGGCGAGACTCTGCGTACCTTTGCGCTACCTCAGCTACCTGGTGCGTTTAAAAAAGTTACGAACTTGTGAAATCCTGTACTAAGTACAGGTTTGCGTAAAATCGTGGCGAATTGAGGGTTGAAATTTAAACGCAGAGGGACGCGGAGTCAGCGCAGAGTAACGCAGAGTCTTTGTGAAATTAATTCGTTACGAACTTGTGAAATCCTGTACTAAGTCATATCATGTCCGGATGAATACAAGTCAATTGCGAGCGTAGCGTTTGTTCTGGGTATGAAACGGTTAAATTTAAATTCGATATTTTTAGTCTAATATGTCTATGTCCAAATTTTTACCCCGCAGGCAATTACTGAATTACGGTATAAAGGCTTTAATCGGTCTTTCTACCTTGAGTTTAATTAGTTTACACCGTAACCGCTCCCTTGGGGCTATAGACAAAGTCATTGCCAATCTAGAAGCGCAAGTTCCTGTGTGGATGCAAGCTGCGTTAATTCCTGGTTTAGAGTTGGCAATTATTCGGGATGGAGAACTGTTTTGGAGTCACGGTTTTGGGTTGAAGAATAGATCTACAAAAAAAGCTGTGACTAACGATACTGTATTTGCTGCGGCTTCCTTAAGTAAGCCTTTATTTGCTTACACGGTGTTGAAAATGGTGGAACAGGGGAAACTAGATTTAGATACTCCACTGACAGAATATACTGCTAAACCCTATATTTCCGACTCAAGAATTAAACTCATCACTGCCCGTATGGTACTATCTCATACCACAGGTTTTCCGAATTGGAGTGGTGAAGACCCTCTCAAGATTGAGTTTCCCCCAGGTACAAAATTTAGTTATTCTGGAGAAGGCTATCTCTACTTACAGAAAGTAGTAGAAGAGATTACCCAACAACCTTTGAACGAGTATTTACATCAGCAGATTTTAGACGCCTTGGGAATGAGCAGCAGTAGCTTCATCTGGCAATCAGCTTACCAAACAACAGCTAGTGACGGACACGATCGCCAAGGTAAACCCATACCTATAGGTAAATCGAAGCGAGCAAGTGCAGCTGGAAGTTTATATACGACCGCCACTGATTATGCTCAATTACTCATCGCCATGATCAAGCCAGGTAACACTGATAGTTCTAGACTAACAGAAGCTAGCTTGAATGAGATGCTGCGATCGCAGATTCAGATTAATCAGTTCCTAGATTGGGGCTTAGGTTGGGGATTAGAAAGAACGAGGGATGGTAATTTCTTTTGGCATTGGGGCGATCTCAATACATTTAAGAGTTTTATAGTTGCTTCTAGAGAATTAGGTACAGGAATCGTGATTTTAACGAACAGTCAAAATGGCTTAAAAATCTGCAAAAAAATCGTCTCCCAAGCAATTGGTGGACAACATCCTGCTTTCAATTTCAAGATGTTTAATTACTCTGTAACGCATTAAATTAGTCATTAGTCATTAGTCATTAGTCATTAGTCATTAGTCATTAGTCATTAGTCATTAGTCATTAGTCATTAGCTAAAGTTGCAACCGCAGTTAATAGCAGATGCACGCGAATACGACAAACAATTATCTGCGTCGAGCTGCTTACCCTCCGGGAAGCCACCTTCTGGGCGTCTACGTCTGCGGTTCATTAATTATTTTTTGCCTCTGCTAACATTAAATTTGAATCATTAACTCCAAATTTGTAACCAACACCAAAATTCAAGGGCTTAATACTCTTATTTGTCAGATAAATTTTCCTCAAGTCTGATTGATAGCGATTTGCAAACAAACCAATGGGACTGGTATAATTCCCATAAAACTTTAAGTTCCATTTAGAATGGTCAAAAGCTTTGAAGGGCATACCAGAATCATCTTGCAAGACATAATGACTTTGAGTCAAAATCAGCTTTTTAATCTCGTAAAAATTCTCGTAGTACATTAAATACGACGCGGCTTTCAGATAAGTAACCTTCTTGTCTAATTGACTAACAAATTTATTAAACTCCGGTCGTTTTTTCAGCCCATCATCTGATAAATCGGTAGAGAAATAATACAGAATATGAGCCTGAGATTCTCCTTTTGGGACAAATGTCATCTTGACTCCGGAAACCATGCCTTTTTGGAATGGTTGAATTTTAGCATTTTGGTCTAGTCCAATCTGTTGCACGTCAAGGATACGATTTTCAGTACGTGCCAGAAACACATACAAAATCGGTAGAACTCCTTGTTTTTGCAAGTCCACCTTCATTTCATTAGTGAGGAAAAAGCTAAATTGCAGAATTGCAGAAAGAGAACCTCTGACTTCCTGCAACTTCCAATCGCGATCGCTCTCTGAAAGACTAGCCAAATCAGGAACACGACCCACTGGTTCTAAACCCACTAGCACGTATTCCTTGCTTTGGGGGAAAAAAGAATAAGCATACAAAAAATCAGGTCCGCTGAAGGGATAGAAAATAGACTGATAATTAATTTGCTTAAGTTCTTGCTGCGACCATTGTCTAACTTTCTTTAACTGTTCTGTTTCTAATTTTGACCAAGCATTATCAAAAAATCGGCGATGAAGTAACCAGCTATTATTGTTTTGGAATCGAGATAAGGAACTATTACTATCTACATTCATGCCAGCAAGGAATTTTGCTGTATTCGTTAACTGTTCAGATTTTGCTTTATCGAATGTCGCTCTTGGTTTTGGTGAAGCTTGAGGAGTTGATTTGAGGGAAACAGATTGCTGACTTTCTGGCTTGTCAACTGTATTTTTTTTATTGACATTTTTTCCAAAAGTCCAGTTTATGAGTATAATAACAAGTATACTCATACTAACGCCTAAAATTAATTTAATTTTAATGTTCTTCATAGTTGAAAATAGATTTCTCGTTAAGAATATTTAGCGGAACGCTTCTCCCTAATTCTTCTTTTCATTCATACAATTAAAGAGGAGAATTAAGACAAGTTCGCTTGATTTCTGGCAGTTAATAGGTAGATGATTAGACCGATAGCTAAAGTCGCAAATCCTGCTAAAGATTCAACAGGTTTATCACGGAAAATAAACACCAACATCCACAAACTAATTGCTAAAAAGATAATGGGTGTAATGGGATAGCCCCAGGTACGATAGGGTCGGGGTATATTAGGATATCTGATTCTAGCAATGAATACCCCTAACACAGTCAAAAACGAAGACAAAGTCAGGGTAAATCCCAGATAAGTAATGACTGCTTCAAAACTAGAAGTAATGAGTAAAACGATCACCAAAAATAATTGCAGAAAAATTGCATAGCTAGGAATATCCTGAGCATTCTTTTTGGCAAGCACTTTAAACAGCGGGATATCTTCGCCAATGACTTGGGTAACTCTAGGTCCAGCTAACACCATTGAACTTATCGAAGAAACGAGTCCCACAGAGATGAGCAACCCCATTATCTTTGCCCCATTGATGCTAAAAAATTGACTAGCGGCTATGTAACCCACCTCAAGTTTTCCTGCTAATTTATCCAAAGGTGTAGTATACAGAAACATAAAATTTAGCAGCAAGTATAACCCCATGACAATGAGAGTTCCGACAATAAGAGCGCGGGGTAAATTTTTTCCTGGTTGTTCGACCTCATTGGCTAAATAAATAGCTGCATTCCAGCCCGAATAAGAATAGATGACATAGACAAGAGAAACCGCAAACGGAGAACTAAAAATCGCCCCGACATCTGCTGCGGTGGGTAAAAAACTCAATGATTGTGGTTCTGCTAACAGAAAACCACAGGCGATCAGCACAACTATCAGCACGACTTTGAGCACAGTAAAGATGAGTTGAAAGTTGCTGCCAAATCGCAGATTACGGGTGTGAATCAAGGAAATTCCAACCACAACTAATAAAGCTATTGGAGTTGAGGGAAGGATGGGAAACACGCTATTTAAATACTTTCCTAATGCGATCGCAGCAGCAGCAATTGGTGCTGCAAAGCCTACTGTCACCGATACCCATCCCGATAAAAACCCGACTATGGGATGATAAATACGAGACAAATAATAGTACTCACCACCGTTGCGTGGCATTGCTGCTCCTAGTTCGCTATAAGACAAAGCACCGCATAAGGCGAAAATGCCTCCTAGCAACCACAGAAATAAAAGCGCAAAACCAGATTTGATATCGACAACTTGGAAACCTAAGCTAGTAAATACGCCTGTACCAATCATATTGGCTACTACAATACAGGTGGCAGTAGACAGGTTGATACTCTTAGAGTTTTGTTGCTGATTTAATGACATTCTTTTGTTTCTTATATTTATTTTGAAAATTCTGATTAAGTGTGTTCAACAAAACTGACTTCAAGCAAATTTAATGTCATTTGTTGTCATGATGTAGGTTCTATTTTGTCACTATCTTGGTCTTGGATAATGACTTCAAATTGCGAGAAGTCATGCGGTTGTAGATAAGACGAGACATCTGTGGAAAAATTTGTGTATCATCGGCGTATGCCGAATCTTCAGCAAAAATCGCCAAAATATAAGTAGCTCCACTATTTTCTGTGGTAATCATTGCAGTCTCTGCGCGGGAAAGAGAAACCCAGCCAGCCTTAGAATAAAGTTGGACATCAGTATCAGATAAAGACTCACCAAAAAAGGTTTGTACGGGGTTAAACCCATCAGAGTCTAGTGGCTCTTTTTGCCAAACTTTAGGATTTAAATCCCTTTTTAGCCATCCGCACATTTTTTTGCTAGCTTGTGCAGAAACAGCCTGACCAGCGTAACAAACTTCGTATAATAGTCTAGCTCCCTGTTTGGTTGTTATCTTATTCCAGTTAGAAATTGGATTGCTTAACAGTTGCAATTCACTACCCTTAGGTTCTGGAAGATTGAGGTAGTCAATCGGAAATGTTTTTTGGCTAATATTAATGGGCTTGTAGCCTGCTTGTTGGAAAAATCGGTTAACTTGTTGGCGTTTGTTTTTCCAAATTTTAAATTTTTCACTCTCTAGTTCTGGTTCAGAGTGCGTACCTGTGACTTGGTCAATAATAAAGCTAGCAGCCTCATTATCAGACTCCTTAATCATCTTCGCCAGATAAGGAGTAAAATCCTTTTCATTTTTCCAAATACCGCTCTCTATTTGAGCATATAAAATCACCATCCAAAACAACTTGACTACGCTGGCGGGATATCTCGGTGTATCTTGCTGATATCCTGCAGTAACACCCGTTTTTGCATCTATCAAGGTAATTGATAAAGCCTTTTTAGGCAGACCTTTCGCAGCAGTAAGATTAACAACATCGTTCACAATTGCTTGCAACTCCTGAGTTTGTCTAAATTTTGGAGGCGTTTTGAGATTGTAAACAACTTCTGAATCTTCTTGTCTTACTTGACGAGAGGGAATGGGTAGTGATTTGGTAATAGCCCAGTCAGGAAGTACCACAGGAGTAGTAGGTGAATTGAACGCTCGTTTGGGAGATGATGTGGCAAAAACCTGGACAGGAAGTACTGGAGGAGTAGTAGGTAAATTGAGGGCTTGTTTGGTAGATGGTCTGGCAGATTGTTCTACATGAGACTTAGTTATTAGGGTGGTTAGCAATACACTCACAATTGTCAATGTCACTGTCACTGTATTGACTTTACTAACAAGGCGTAGTCTCGAGAGTTGGTTAAGGAAAACCTTTATGGACCATTTTCGCATCTTTTTATAACTTTCAATAGATGAGAAGTATATCATGCGTTCTCTTATATTACTAATAAAAAGGCACAGTATATAATTCCAATTTCATTGATTGTTGCGGTGGAGTGACAGTATAAATAGGTACAGGATTAAGAGCGATCGCGAATGACACCCTGCTTAATCAAAAATCTTTTGATAGTTGTATAAATTTCTTGTTTCTGATACTTGCTATAATCACCATGAGCTTAAAATTTTATGGTTCTTATATTCGTCCGATCGCCGTGTTTAATCATGACTATCAACCAGAGTTGAGACGAATATATGCGACTGATAAAACTATTAAGCCGCTGAATTTTGGCATTGGCTATAAGTTTGGAATCAATGAGTCAAATTTAATGTTAGCAGAGACGAAAAAAGAGCAAGTCATTACAGAGAATTACAGGTAATAGATTTTGGAGTAGTCGATGGGGGGTGTCATTTTTTCTTGACAAAGGGAGTGGTCAGTGAGTTAAAGCTGCTTGTAACGCACTCTACTTAAGAGTTTGGACATCAGAATAAGCGAGAATTTTTGCGTCAGCCGTGAGTAACGGACACCCATAAATTCTTGCCGTAGCCACAATTATTTGGTCAGATGGATCGCGATGAAAACCTGTTAATTTAGTTGATTCCACAATAATTGGAATTGTCAAATCAAGTAGCTGTACTCCCGGATAAGCCAAAGCTACTGTTAACCACTCATCAACTGAAATGGACAGAGTGAGTTTGTTAATTTCAACTAATTTGGCGACTTCCCAACAAGAAATAATGCTCACTCCTAAACCTTGTGATTGATATTCTTCTATCCAATTTCGGTATTTCTCGGTCAGTCGACGATTGTTATCAACCCACCAAATCCATATGTGGGTATCTAATATTATCATTGCAGCACTTCCCAATCTTCCGGAAGTACAGCAGGCTCAAATGGATCATCATAGCGAATGACTGTGCCGTGCAGGGGGTTGAGCAAAACATTTCTCATTGTCCGGTTAACCAAACTAAGATAATCGCTTAATTCTTCATATTCATCTAACTCTTTTTCGTCTTCAGAAGTGAGTGCAGTTTCTTTTTGTTTGGCTAATAATGTTTCAATTCGCTCTTGTACAAAGCTAGAAGCCCGAAATATCGGCACTCCTTCTTCTAACTCAATGCGAACAGCCCCCTCTATAGGCAAAGTGTTAGGTAAGTGTTCTAACTTTAGCGGCAAATTATTTGTCATGAGATTTATCTCTATAAAAGTTAGGGCAGTTTATTATTTAGCCTTAATTATCTAATTGTAATTCACACTGTTGAAACACATAGTTAACAGCTGCAAATAGCTGATCCAAATCCTGAATTGTATAGAAAGTTTTATTTTGTGTAAAAATATCTAAATTCAGTTTACCAAATTGCCATACTGCACCATTATGAAGGGACTCAGGATAAAAACAGATGTGGACAAAAAAGAATGCAAAAAACTTGCGGAAGATAAGATTCAACCGCAACAACATCAGCATTCTGAACTGTAATCACAACAAAAAACCGCAAAGACGCAAAGATGTCTTTGCGTCTTTGCGACGCCAGATACCTCTGTCGGGAAACCCTCATCAAGTACTGGCTCGTCTTGGTGTGAGGAAAATCTTCCTACATCGCACAATTCAACTCAACGGCTTTTCGCGAGAAACGGGCATTCTCTCGGTAGTCAACAGGACAATCTATCACTGCTGGAACATCCTGAGCCAAAGCCTCCTTCAAGACAGGAACCAAATCAGTCACAGATTCAATACGATAACCTTTTAAACCCATACTTTCAGCAAATTTAACAAAATCAGGGTTGCCAAAATGCACAAAAGATGATCTGCCTTTGCCGAAGTAATTTTCTTGCTTCCACTCAACTAAACCATAACCACCATCATTAAAAATAAGAGTGACAAAAGGCGTACCAACACGTAAAGCTGTTTCCAATTCCTGGCAATTCATCATAAAGCCACCATCACCAGTTGCAGCAACAACTTTGCGGTTGGGATGCACAAGTTTTGCAGCGATCGCACCAGGAATGGCAATACCCATTGCGGCAAAGCCATTGGAAATAATGCAAGTATTAGGACTATGGCAGTGATAATGACGGGCTATCCACATTTTATGTGCACCAACATCAGAAATGACGATATCTTCTGGTCCCATCACCTGGCGCAAGTCGTAAATTAACTTCTGTGGCTTAACAGGAAACCCGTCATCATTGGCATACTGTTCGTAGTCAGCACGAATATTTCCCCGTAGGCTGATAGAGTAAGGATCTGGTTTACCCTCCCGATCTGCGAACTTTAAGATTTCATATAGGGAATCAGAAATATCCCCTACGACTTCAACATTAGGGATATAACTGCTATCAATCTCCGCAGGGTTTACCCCGATATGAATAATGGGAATTCTCCCATCGGGATTCCATTTTTTTGGGGAAAACTCAATCAAATCATAGCCAATAGCAATCACTAAATCTGTGTTATCAAAGCCACAAGTAATAAAATCTCGCTGTTGCAATCCTACTGACCACAAAGCTAAGGAATGAGTGTAGGGAATCACACCTTTGCCCATGAAAGTGTTAACAACAGGAATATTCATTTGATTGGCAAATTGTGTAACCGCATTACTTGCCTGGGCGCGGATAGCCCCATTACCAACTAAAATAATTGGGTTAACTGCTTGGGAAATTGCTGCGGCTGCTGCCCTAATACTTGCAAAAGAAGCGAAGGTTTTTTCAATGTTGTCCTTACGTAAAGGATTTCCTTCTGCAGGCATTGCGGCAATATTTTCTGGTAAATCAATGTGAACGGCACCCGGTTTTTCACTTTGCGATCGCTTGAATGCTTTGCGCACAAGTTCTGGTGTAATACTCGGTCGTACAATCTGTTTATTCCACTTTGTTACAGGGGCAAACATCGCCACCAAATCTAAATATTGATGGGATTCGATGTGCATTCTATCTGTACCGACTTGCCCAGTAATTGCTACCAAAGGCGCACCATCAAGGTTAGCATCTGCTACCCCAGTCATCAAGTTTGTTGCTCCCGGACCAAGAGTTGAAAGACAAACTCCTGCTTTTCCTGTCAAACGTCCGTAGACATCCGCTATGAATGCTGCACCCTGTTCGTGACGGGTGGTAATAAATTGAATTGAAGAATGTTTCAGCGCCTCTAAAACGTGCAAGTTTTCTTCCCCAGGAAGTCCGAAAACGTATTGCACCCCCTCATTTTCTAAGCACTGTACGAGTAGTTCAGCTGTGTTCATATCTCCTCTTACTATTCCTCTGGGTTGATTGCACCTGATGTGGTTTATTATTTCACCCACACGGTTTTCACATTGACGAATTCATGTATACCTTGGATACTCAATTCTCTGCCATATCCAGAACGTTTGATACCACCAAAGGGTAATCGAGGGTCTGATTTTACCATACCGTTGATAAATACTGAACCTGCTTCGATTTCTTCTATCAAGCGATCGCGTTCTTGGGAGTTCGTTGTCCAAGCACTCGCGCCTAAGCCAAATGGTGTTGCATTAGCAAGTTTAATTGCTGCGTCGATATTTGGAACCCGGAATAACATCGCCACCGGACCAAAAAACTCTTCCTGCGCCACTGGATTCTCTGGGGAAATATCCGTGAGAATGGTTGGTGGATAGAAGTTACCGGGACGATCTGATAAAGGATGTCCACCTGTCAAAACTTTTGCCCCACTTTTGACACCTGCTTGCACTTGCTGGTCTAAGTCTTTGAGAATATCAGGAGTTGCGAGTGGTCCCAAGTCAGTTTCGCTTTGCATCGGATCGCCAATTTTCAGTGCTTGGAATTTTTCCAGTAATAATTTTTCAAATTTGTCTGCTATTGTCTCAACGACAATAAAGCGTTTCGCTGCAATACAAGATTGTCCGTTGTTCAACATTCGCGCTGTCGTTGCGGTAGCAACTGCTGCTTCTAAATCTGCACTTTCTAATACAATAAACGGGTCACTTCCTCCCAATTCCAGGACGGTTTTCTTAATCTGTTTTCCTGCTGCGGTGGCTAAACTTATTCCTGCTGGTTCGCTTCCTGTCAACGTTGCTGCTTTGATGCGTTCATCAGTCATTAAGTCAGTAACCTTGCTAGCACCTATCAATAGAGTTTGAAATACGCCTTTGGGAAAACCTGCTCTTTGTATAATTTCTTCTATTGCTAAAGCACACTGTGGTACGTTGGAAGCGTGTTTGAGTAATCCCACATTCCCTGCCATAAGCGCAGGTGCTGCAAAACGGAAGACTTGCCAAAAGGGAAAATTCCACGGCATGACTGCGAGAATCACACCGAGTGGTTGGTATTTTATAAAACTATGACTTGCATCGGTTGTTACGGTAACATCAGCAAGGAATTGAGCAGCGTGTTCAGCATAGTAACGACAGACAACAGCACATTTTTCCACTTCCGCGATCGCTGCTTTGAAGGGCTTACCCATCTCCAGCGTCATGATTTTGGCAAAATCTTCTTTTTCTTGCTCTAAAATATCAGCACATGATTGCATCCAAACAGAGCGCTCACCAAAAAGAGTTTTGTGGTACTTCTCAAAAGCTTGTTGTGCCAAATCTAATTTCTGAGCGATTTGTGCATCATTCAATGGCTCAAAAGTTTTCAGCAACTCTCCAGTTGCAGGATTAATAGTGGCGATCGCCATATCATGACCTCCCCGTTAAAAAATTACCATAGGTAGCATCCATATGTTATGCACATCCATTACGGAAGCTACTTTATTGTAGTCTTTCAAGAAATGCTAACTTTACTTATATTAAAATTTTGCCATTAAAATTGAAACAAACTATACATAAAATATATGTATTTATGCTTACAATTTTTGTTAAGTAAGTGTGCATTTCAATGACTCTGGTTGATTTTAGCAGGATGTGCCACTGTAATTAAAAATAAATTTTAAATTTAATACCTTTTTTAGGTTTTCATTACTACATATAGGATTCCTATTTGATTTTTGAAAAAAACTCAGTACATTTTCTGTTAAGAGTTCCCGTTCGGCTGACGCTCACGGCGAAGCCTGTTAAGCGTTCCCTACCTTCACGAGTCAGTTCACAAATCAAATCGGATTGCTATATTTCATTTTGGTGGTAACTCTAAAGGAATTGCGCCTAGCAAACCTTGACGAAAATCTGTGATTAATGCACGTGCAGTTTTTTCGACATCGCCTTTGTAACGATACTCTGCTAAGGCGAACACGTATTCTTCTCCAGTGAAGGGAGTAGGGTCAAGTTTGTAACGCGATCGCAAAGGATGTTCTGGTAACAAATCAGGAGCATTTGCTTGAAAATTTCTTAGTATATCTACTAATGCCGCTGCTACTATTTGATTTTCGTAAGATGCTTCACCGATATCATCACAAATAGCTAACTTCAAAGCTGATTCTTGATTTTCCAACCTAGCAGGGATAACACCAGGAGCATCTAGCAATTCCAATTCTTCAGAAATTCGCACCCAACGCAATTGGCGCGTCACCCCAGGACGTGCTGCACTTTTCACCACTCGACGTTTTAAGAGACGGTTGATAAGGGCTGACTTGCCAACATTAGGAAAGCCAATCACCACAGCACGGACTGGACGAGGTAACATCCCGCGATTTTTCCGGCGTTCATTAATTACCACTCCAGCTGCTTGCGCCGCTTTTGACACTGCAGCGACTCCTTGACCTTGCTGGGCGTTGGTAAAATAAGGTACTTCCCCACGGCTCTTGAACCACTGTGTCCACACTTGCTTTACTTGGGGCAAAATCATATCAACTCGATTTAGCACCAATACCCGTGTTTTACTTCCCACCCATTCTCCTATTCGAGGATGATGTGTTATTAAAGGAATGCGGGCGTCACGTACTTCCAAAACGACATCGACTAGCTTGAGATGTTCTTTTAAGTTTTTTTCAGCTTTAGCGATGTGTCCTGGATACCATTGGATAAGATTTAATTTGTAGTTTTGAGTTATTGACATTATTCATCCTGTTTCTCATTGAAATCTCTTTCAAAGAGTGTTGCACATTCTAAGAATTTCGCAAGAGAGGCGCAGAGGCGCTAAGAAATACTTTGTGTCTTGGCATCTTTGCGCGAGATTTAAAAGAAGACTACCATACAATTTTATAAAGTCAAAATTATCCTACTTTAGATTGATATAGGATTATCCGATGACCATCTGGATCATAAGTGTATATTTCCTTACCGTGAGAAGCATTGATAATTTCTCCTGGTGGTGGATAGCCCAATGCAGTTAGGTGAGCGATAGCACTTTCTAAATGACTCACCTGTAAACACAAACTCATCTTACTTTTAGTTGGGTTTTCAAATTCAGAAAAGTGAGTTTGTTTTGGTTTAAAAATACCTAATTTCAAACTAGGAAGTTGAAACTCAGCATAAATATTTGGGATGTAGGTAGTTGGTTCTATACCTAGAAATTGGGTATAGAAACCAACTAAGTTTTCTATACGAAAAGTTGCCAGAGTGACGAATGCATCAATGTATTGAAAAGTCATCTCAACAATAAAGTGAAATCCCTATTCTGTTTTGCTCACTGCTGTTGCTGGTTTGTATTGCTATACCTTGTTTGTAAAACTGATTCTCTCCAAACCAGTGTAGACATTGAACCGTTCCCCTCGCAAAAATCCAATAAGGGTCATCCCAAATTCCTTTGCTACAGATACTGCCAAACTGCTTGGCGCAGAAACAGAACAGACAATAGGAACACCAGCTGCTGTACACTTTTGCAAAATCTCAAAGCTAGAGCGTCCACTTACCATGACGATATGATTGCTCAAAGGTAACTGTTCACTGAGTAAAATCGAACCTATTAATTTATCTAAAGCATTGTGACGCCCCACATCCTCCTGCAAGTTCAGCAGTTGTCCTTGAGCATCAAACAAAGCCGCAGCATGTAGACCTCCTGTAGCTTTAAATATACCTTGAGCCGCCCGAAGCTTATCTGGTAAATTATAAATAATCTCAGCAGTAATAATTGGTTCTGGAAGAATAACTGGACAACCCCGCAAACGCAAAGCTTCAAGACTTGCCTTACCACAAACTCCACAGGCGCTCGTCGTATAAAAGTGTCTTTCCAAAGGCTGTAAATCTGGATACAAACCCTCTCGAAGAGTAACATTTACAATGTTTTGACGTTGTTCACCATCTACAGACTCATCCACGCAGTAACTCATGCGTTGAATATCTTCTCGACAACTAATAACACCCTCGCTATAGAGAAAACCCACAGTTAGTTCAAAATCTGCTCCGGGTGTCCGCATAGTGAGAGCTATTGTCTTCTGAGGAGAAGCAAGGCGAATCTCTAAAGGTTCTTCGGTAGCCAATTGGTCTCGTCTAGGACGTACCTGACCTTTTTCTACTACCCAAACAGAGGTTTTGGTTTTGCTGCCAGTTTGCGTATTCATACTACCATTTTTCCATATGTAAATAAGTATAATTAACACAAAGAAGTGTTCAACATTAGGTAATCCTGTATAGTAATAGAGAAATGGTAGGTTAATTCTGGAGTGATTCAAATTAGAGGTCATGCTCTGCCCTCGTTGTCAATCGACAAACATCCCAAAATAAGCTAATCGTCATTTATTTTTCCAGAGAAAGCTTCTTGCAATAAGGGTTTCAGTGCTGATTTCGTGCAACTTCAATTTCAATGCTCATTTCCCTTCAATATTATTGTAGAAATTCCTTTGTATATAAACATTATCAAAGTTATGGGAGTGTAGGAAAGTGGAAGCAGTCAAGAAACTATTGCACGTTTACGTTCCGCTACTCTTGAGAGTCGCATGACATTCGACACTTTTCATAAGGCTTTTAATAGCTAAATACATCGTCAATCAACATCTGCCATGAAAATTGCATTTTTCAACAAAAGTATAGAGTTTATTCGACAAAAAGTTAAAGAATATTTACAGGCTGGTCACGAATGGTTACTGGATACAGCAGAAAGAGCATTATCAGAAGCTTACCAGGCTGCTTATAGAATTAAAAATATTGAAACAGAGCAGTTTAATGATAAAAAAATAGCTCCGAAATCAGCTAATTATACTGAAAATATCATGGCTTATTGGCAGGTCTCTCTTAACAAAAACTTAATAATTATTAAGATAAAGCTAGCAGAATTTCGTTTCATTTCTTCTCTACTCAAGATATCAAATTCTGTTTTTTTAGAAAAATTAAATTTTGTCGATGAGGTAATCTCGAAGTATTCTTTAGAAGATGAAAAAAATAGTAATAATGAAATAATACCAGTCTCTCAAACGTTACCAGTTAACCGTGACGAAGTTAGTAACCAGTCCGATTCATCTCATGTAGATAATATGAAAGTTGACCCTGTTTTTTTTAAAACAGGTGCATTTCCTAGGTCAATTGGAATAAAAATTAATAAAATCAAAGCGGATTTCTCACCACAAGCAGAAGAACAATTTATTAGAAAATTCCAAATTTCTAAAAAGAGAACAAGAACTGCTGTAAGATTTTTGGCAATGCTAGTTGTTGTGCCAATTCTAACTCAATACTTGTCTAAAGAATTATTAGTTAGTCCAATTGTGGAACGGATTAGAGATGAAATTAGAGATGAAAATTTAAGTCATACTTTCCTTAATTATGAAATGGAGGAAGAAGCTCTCAATAAGTTAAAAACTTTTGAAGAGAAGCTGAAATTTGGTAATCTCATTCGTCAAGCACCACCAATTTCTTCAGAAGTCATAGAAGAAAAGGTTAGACATCAAGCTCGTCAAATTGCTGAAGAATTTAGAGAGAAAAGCAATAACGCTATTAGCAATATTTTTGCTGATATGCTATCACTTATAGCTTTTGCATTAGTCATTTTTACAAGCAAAAGAGAAATTGTGATTGTGAAGTCTTTTATGGATGATGTGATGTATGGTTTGAGTGACAGTGCTAAGGCATTCTTGATTATTATCTTTACAGACATATTTGTAGGATTTCACTCACCACATGGCTGGGAGGTAATTCTTGAAGGATTTGCAGAACATTTAGGGCTTCCAGCAAATCGAGACGCAATGTATCTATTTATTGCTACTTTCCCTGTCATTTTGGACACTATTTTTAAATACTGGATATTCCGCTTTCTCAGTCGGTTGTCTCCTTCAGCATTGGCTACATTGAAAGAAATGAATGAGTAATTTCTCAATTTTAGCCGATCGCCTAGAGCATTCACCAACTTTGGAAGAGTGGGTGAAGCAAGTGAAAATTTCCCTTAGTAGCGAGTATCTGTAGGATGTTGCAGAATTACGACTGGGCGCTAAAGCGCAAAGCGCTCCCTTCTGGGCGCTTTGAGTCTGAAAGTATTACATCGCTATAATCAGAGTTTTTTCAATACTTAAGTACTCCATCTTCCATGTAAGCAACTCGATCAGCTAAATCTAAAATACGAGGATCATGGGTCACAATTAATACTGTGCAGCCTTGTTCTTTTGCTAGTCCGCGCAGCAACTCCATGACTAGGTGTCCGCTGTGAGAGTCTAAAGCAGCCGTTGGCTCATCTGCCATAATGACCTGTGGATGACCAGTTAAGGCACGAGCGATCGCCACTCTTTGTTTCTGTCCCCCCGACAAATCACGAGGAAGTTGCTTTGTTTTATCCGCCAGTCCAACTTGTTCTAACAAAGCTTGGGCTTCCTTGCGTGCTAACTTTCCACGAATCCCTTTGACGTTCAAGGCTGCTTCTACATTCTCAATCGCCGTTAGTGCCGGGAATAAGTTAAAATCTTGGAAAATAAAGCCAATATGGTGTCTTCGGAACCGAGCTAGTTCAGTTCGAGACATTGTAGTGATTTCTTCCCCAAGTAAATAAACATTGCCAGCCGTTGGAGTCAACAGTCCCGCTAAAATAGACAGCAAAGTCGTTTTTCCTGAACCAGAAGGTCCCATTAAAATTTCAATATCACCCTTTTGGATCTCCCAGTAAATTTCTTTGAGGATTTGAAGGCGCTGCTGCTTAGAATTAATTACCATCTCCACCCCTTTAGCTACAATTGCACCTGCTATGGTGGAACTCATTTGATATTTGCTCTTGGCAAAATTATGAGATTGAATTATAGAATCAGTCATCTGCTCAAATTCTTTGGTCATATACAGTTTTCAATTGTCGGTTGAGATTTGTTTGGTGCCTTCGACTACTAAAGTACTTGCTTATTTAATTTTGTAATAATTAGCACTTACTTAATAAAAGTCATGATTGCCAAGAGAACTATCCTTTAAAGACAATCGCTGGGTCCACGCGAGTGACTTTTTGAATGGCAAAAACAGCAGAACTAACGCACATCAACACTGTAATTCCGAAAACGGTAATTGCTGACAATGGTGTAATTAAAATTACAATACCTTGTGCCGTTGATGTCCAAGCTGCCACTCCTAGGCAAAGAACTATCCCTGGTAGATAGCCTAAAATTGCCATCCAAATTGCTTGCTCAATAATTACATTGTAGATAAACCAATCAGATGCTCCCATTGCTTTAAGTGTGCCAAATTCTTTTATGTGATCTGTGACAGAAGCGTAAAGAATTTGACTGACCACAACTGCCCCAACAACTACGCCAACCACCGCACCAAGACCGAGAATAAATCCAATTCCAGAGCGTTCCTGCCAGTATTCCTGTGTGATTTTAGACATTTCTTGACGAGTGTAAGCACGGCTGTCTGACAAAGTCTGTTCCAAATTCTTTTTGAGTTTCTCTATGTTTTGACCTGGTTTTGCCCGAATCAAAACGAAGCTAATCTGGTCTGTTGATATTGGTTTTTTAGCAGAGGAACCGACGTTATTTGGAGAAGCCGTTGTCTGGGTGCCGTAATTTCTATAAGTATTGGCAGTCTCTAGAGAGGTGAACATCAAGGTACCAAAGACAATTGATTGAGTTCCTTGAGTGAAACCCACTAACTTTGCTGCAATGTTGTTAATTTCTCCTACCTCACCCAAGCTTTTGAGATGAAGAGAATCCAGGTTAGTTTTATCAATAATGAAAGTAAACGATTGCTTCAAGTCATCGAAACGACCTTCAACAATGTTTGAGCGGTCAAATAACATCCCTTGTGGATCTGCACCAACGATTGTGATGGAGGTAATCTCATCTGTTTCAAGTTCATGCCAAAGTCCACCATCAATGATGACAGCTTCAGCTTTGTCTACACCTTTGACTTTGCGCGCCTTGGTGACTTGTTCGTAGGGAATTGGTATAGTTAAGCCCAAATGCTGCATATTCTTTGAAGACACCCAAATATCAGCACGTGATTGATCGATTAACTGGGTAGAAGAACGAGCAAACCCATATTGAAGACCTGTTTGAATGGTGACTAAGCTCACAGCAAATAGAATTCCCGCCTGCGCCACCAAAAAGCGAGGAATGTCTTCCAGTAAATTCTTACGAGCAATTGAAGCCATAAAACGTAATTGGGAATTGGGAATTGGGCAATGGGCAATGGGCAATGGGCAATTCCCATTTGTATCAAAATTAAAGTGAAATGGTATTAGTCGTTGGTTGTTGGTTGTTTTACCAACCACTAACGACTAACTTATTAACTAGCATCTTTCGTTTTAGAATATACTCTTCCTTTCCAAGTTCCTCCTCGCTTTTGCCAATGACGCACAGCTGAGTCTATAGTCATAAGCGTATATAGGAGCGCAACTCCAGGAAGACAGAGTGTCAACCAGGGTGAACACCCATAAAATCGGATGGTAGGCAAGTAAGTGTAACTCATAAGTAGCCAGCTCAATAAGCCGATGCATGCTACAAGCCAATTTCCGGTAAGCAAACCGAAGATTGCACTAATAGGTGGAACTATGTACACAAGTATCATTCCTATGACTGTTACGATTAACAGCCCCAAGGAATAATGTAGCTGCGTAAATGCAGTTCGGGCTATCATCTCCCAAACAGTTGACAGCGATGGATATGATCGCAAGCTGTGGGTTAAGTCGTCCAGCCCCAGCCAAATTTTGTGGGAATTGGGAATTGGGAATTGGGAATTGGGAATTGGGAATTGGGAATTGGGAACTGGGAACTGGGAATCGACTATTGCCTCTTGCCCCTTGCCCCTTGCCCATTGCCAAGTCGTCCCTGTCTCTCCCTCGGAAGCTTGGGAGACTTGACTAGACTTTACTGCTTGTGCTAAGGCACAATCATCAATGAGTGAACTGCGGACGACTTGGATACCACCAATCCGGGTTAAAGCTTCACAGGTTATTAAAATACACCCGCCAGCGGCGGCGGCTGTTGTCTTTGTGGGATCGTTCACCCAGCGAAAGGGGTAGATTTTTTGAAAGAAAAAGACAAATGCTGGAATGAGGAGTTTTTCCCAAAAACTTTTACACCTCAGCAATACCATGAGAGAAACAAGCTCTAAATTCTCTTGTTGCGCCTTTGCTACCAAAGAGCGGAGATTGAGAGCATCATGTTCAATATCAGCATCTGTCAGGAGAAAATAGTCTGGTGACGGTGTTAGAGTCTTTACATACTGAGTACCTTGGTGTAATGCCCATAACTTGCCCGTCCAGTCAGGAGGTAAAGGTTGTGCAGAAAGGACGTGTAATTGCTGAGTTTTATTTAATTCCTGAGCAACACTACGGGCAACGTTTGCTGTTCCATCGGTACTACTATCATCTACCAAAACGACAGTGAAACTACCAGCATAGTCTTGGTTGAGAAGCGATCGCAAAGTTATAGGAAGCAAATCGGCTTCATTTCTGGCAGGAACTACAGCACAAATGGTAGGGAACATTCGTAAATCTGTTTCCTGTCTTGTTAATCGTTGGTCACAGCGCCAAAACTGACCCCAAAATGCCAGTAGTATTACCCAAATTACCAAAGCTAGAACAGAAAGCCATAGTCCAATTTCACCGCTCATTGTGTTTTCATTTTTCTACATAGAAAACACATTACAATGACAGCTTATGAGAGAGAAAGAACTTTCTTGTTACAGCCAACAAGAAGCAGACGTGGTTGAGGAGCAACGGAAAACTATGCAAATTCAGGATAAACACACAGTTTCCCGTGTGAGAGATGCGATCGCCAAGAGTCAGAACTATCTTCTTTCCATTCAAGATCCTACTGGATACTGGTGGGCAGAGTTAGAGTCCAATGTTACCATAACTGCGGAGGTTGTCCTCCTTCATAAAATTTGGGGAACAGACCGAGAAAGACCATTGCACAAAGTTGAAGCATACCTGCGTTCTCAACAACGGGAACACGGAGGATGGGAACTTTTCTACGGAGATGGAGGAGAGCTTAGTGTTTCTGTGGAAGCATATATGGCACTGAAGTTGCTCAGTGTACCAGAAACAGATCCCGCAATGATCAAGGCACGGAAGTTTATCATAGAACGCGGCGGTATCAGTAAAACTCGCATTTTTACCAAGTTACATCTGGCACTTATTGGATGTTACAACTGGCGAGGCATTCCTTCTCTGCCACCTTGGGTGATGTTGTTGCCCTCAAATTTTTTGTTTAACATCTACGAAATGTCGAGCTGGGCAAGGTCAAGCACAGTTCCTCTGCTGATTGTTATTGATCGCAAACCTGTTTTTCTGACTGACCCAGCCATTACCTTGGATGAACTGTATGCTGAAGGTATCGAGCAAGTCCGGTATGAGTTGCCCAGTAAGGGCGATTGGACAGATTTATTTATTACTCTCGATCATACCTTTAAGTTAGCAGAAACCCTGAATCTTGTTCCTTTTCGTGAAGAAGGTATTCAAGCTGCCGAGCGCTGGATTTTAGAACGGCAAGAAGCAACAGGCGATTGGGGTGGTATCATTCCCGCCATGCTGAATTCACTGCTAGCTTTGCGCGCTCTGGATTATGACGCAGCAGACCCTATTGTAGAACGAGGACTACGCTCAGTTGACAATTTTGCAATTGAAACTACGGATATCTATAGAATACAGCCTTGTATTTCCCCTGTATGGGATACTGCTTGGGCAATGCGAGCTTTAGTAGAGTCAGGCTTGGCATCGGAGCACCCAGCTGTCGTCAGAGCTGGAGAATGGTTGTTGAGCAAGCAGATTCTGGACTATGGTGATTGGGCTATTAAAAATCGCAAAGGAAAACCAGGAGCTTGGGCATTTGAGTTTGACAACCGCTTTTATCCAGATGTAGATGACACTGCTGTTGTTGTCATGGCTCTCAATGAGGTGAAACTGCCCAATGAAAAACTTAAAGCTGTAGCGATCGCTCGTGCTGTAAACTGGATTGCTTCTATGCAGTGTCAGCCTGGAGGTTGGGCAGCATTTGATAAGGACAATAATCAGGACTGGCTCAACCAGCTTCCTTATGGTGACCTCAAAGCCATGATTGACCCAAACACAGCTGATGTCACCGCTAGAGTTTTAGAAATGTTGGGTATCGGTCATTTGCTCATTGAGACACGTAACCTGGAACAGTCAATTAATTATCTCATACGCGAGCAAGAAACTGAGGGTTGCTGGTTTGGTCGCTGGGGAGTGAATTACATTTATGGAACCAGTGGAGTTCTTTGCGCTCTGTCCTTAATTGCTCCAGAAAAGACGGGACTCAGTATCGAACGGGGTGCTGCTTGGTTAGTCGGATGTCAAAACTCAGATGGTGGCTGGGGTGAAACTTGTTATAGTTATAATGATCCGGCTCTGAAAGGACAAGGTCCCAGTACTGCTTCTCAAACAGCTTGGGCAATACTAGGCTTAATAGCAGCAGGTCAAGCAACTGGTAAGTTTGCTAAACCTGCCATTGAGAAGGGAATTAGCTATTTGTTAGAAACTCAGCAATCTGATGGTACTTGGTATGAGGCAGATTTCACAGGGACTGGCTTTCCTGGTCATTTTTATCTGAAGTATCACCTCTATCAACAATATTTTCCTTTGTTAGCTTTGGGGCGCTATCAAGCGTTGTCACCAGTTGTGGTGATAGGCTAGGTTACGAAACAGTAAATGATGCTGATTATTTAGGAAGCATCCCAAATCATCTACCAACGGATTGTTAAAACTGCAAAGAAACGATTAAGGTTGCCAAAAATATTTAGGTTTTAAAGGGGAAGCAGGAGCAGAAAGCACTAGAATGCTTCTAACGTTGCTAATGTAACGTCCTCCTGCTTTATCACCAGGCACCACTAGACGAGCAAATCCCTCATCTGTATCTGTCAAATACTGAATGCTACCATCGTTTGCTTTTTTTGCATATGCAACTAGTACCTGTTTACCTTCAAAGTTGGGGTGAATTTCACCAATAGTCACGACAGCCCCATAGCAGTCAGTGGCTTCAGCAAGAACATACTGTCGAAGGAAAGCATTTTTAGGATTTTGACCGGACTTACCAGGTTGAAGTCCCCCTGAAGAAATCTCATTATTAATTAACTCCCACAAGGGAACTCCGTAGTATGTTTCTGTTCTCGGACCTGCTCCTGTTTGGAAACTTACAGTGATTTCGGTAACTACTGCTGGGTTTTGATTCTTTAAATCTTCTTGCAAAGTTATAAGCTTTTGCAAATCGAAGGTTGTTGGATTTTTGACCTCACCACCCAAGCGGAATGTCTGCGACAGACCCCCTGGACACGAATATTCTTCCCAACGAGCTGGTTTGTTTTGTTCTGATTCCCAAGGTGCAAAGTTTCCTGGGTCAGCTAAAGTAGCTTGCCAAAACCCCAGTATCGATAATGTTAAGGACACAATTGCGATACGACGAGTAAAACGCATAAAACATGCCTCAGTTTAAGTATTTAAAATTAGGTAGATTTTGCTGCTGCTGTTAACTTCCAGCTAAAAACAAGCACACGGAAGTCACTGTCAGGGACAATTACCAACTTTATCAGCCATTACCAACTTTGTTTATATCACAATACGGTGTTACAAATACGGGCAAACTAATGATATTGTTGCTATCTGGACAACAGAATCAATAAAATTAATGAGATTTCTTTAATATTTCCTTAACAACTGTTTAATAGGTTTCCCATAGACTTTTTAAGTAGCAGAGTAATGGCAATTTGCATTATTTTTTACTTAAAAAACGAAAGTGAGGAAACCGTTGAAGTTGCACAGTTTGAGTTCCACCAAGATTCTTGGTAGCTTGACAACAGCTTGTCTAGTCCTGTTTGTTCAAGCTAAAGCGCATGCACTCAAAATCATGCTGGTTAATGATGATGGCTACCAAGCAGAAGGAATTACCATTTTATTTGATACTTTACAGGCAGCTGGTCACGAAGTCACAATAGTTGCTCCAAAGCAAGACCAGAGTGGTATCGGTACATCACTTAACATTTCTCAGCTTTTACAACCAATTGAAGTAGTAAATTATGATACTAATCGCTGGTATGTAGATGCAACTCCCACGGTAACGACATGGGCAGGGTTGGATTATATTCTACGGGACAATAAACCTGATTTAGTAATTTCTGGGATCAACCGAGGTGAAAATATTGGAGTATTCGCTGTCTCCTCTGGAACAGTAAGTGCAGCTGTCGCAGCATTAAATCGCGGTATTCCAGCGATCGCAATCAGTGCTGGAGTAGATCAAACACAGAAGCCATATAAAACTGGAGCTAATTTTATTGTTGATCTCCTTAAACAACTAGAAGCGAGGAGAAAGCCAGGTTCGACACTGTTACCGACGGGAATTGGCTTAAATATCAATATACCTGTGCGATTCCCATCTGGTATATCCGAGATTCGAGGAGTTGCTTTGACTCGCTTTGATCGCATCACGTCCTTCGATTTTACTTTTGGTGAACTGCCAACAGGCTCTGGAGTAGGGTTGAAGTTTGAAACTGTTAGTCTGCAACCTGACACAACTTTCAACCCAAAATCAGAAGGAGGACAGTTTCTCTCTGGGTATATAACAGTTACACCAATAGATGGCAACTGGAGTACTATTACGCAGAAAAACCAGGAGAAACTGCGTCAGAGTCTTCCTTCACTCTTTGATCCAAACCCAGCACTGCTATCACAATAATTCGTAATTGGGAGCGATCGCACAAAGCACTCTATCTCTTTGCTGCTGTCGCAAAAGAAAAAACCCCCTTGGCTCACGTTAAGGGGGTAAAGGGCTGTAATGAACGTAGGCAATGAGCAGCCTAATGATTGATAGATTCTAGTGAAATCAACTTATGCACTTGGAAGTGTTCCCAAAACGTTAGAACTGTGTGTTGCTGCAGTTTCCCTAACCGCACGATTCCCCTTATCTACACATCACACAGCGATTTCCAGAGTGCAAGCAACCTCTATTTACCTTGAAACACAACTCTCCAGATGTAATTATTACTGGACTTACGCACAAAGTCTGTTCATCAAGACTTGGTGTGGAGGAGTCAGCGACGAAACGCAGCCCTAGACCTTAATTTTTCGTTTGTCTGTGCCAGTCGTGTATTATTTACCAGTAGCATTAATTCTCCAACTTATGAGTATCCCATTTAGTCAAAAACTCGGTCTTACAGTCAGTTTTGCTACCTTATTACTTATCGGTTTAGCCAATAGTCATCTGTGTGCTCAGTCAAAAACTAAACAGCTAACCCAACAACATACGGCGACACAGAATTTATCTCAAAATCAGCAGGAAAATTCTGCTCTACCTCAACAACAGATTCCCTTAGCCTTAAGTCAAAAGAATACTTTTTTGGTTCAACAAACATCATATGAGAATCGAGACAAACAAACGACTCGTTCTTCTGGACAAAAGTCAACGCCAGTATCAACATACTATCAAGTTATTGATGAGTTACAAAAATATAAATTTAGCCTTCCAGGTAGTCAAGTTTTGGCTTCAGGAAAACTGCCTACTACTAAGATTAATTTCAATCAATCAGACTTATTAACAGTTCTTGTTAATACTAGAAAATATTATCAAGATTACGCTTCCGAAGACCCAAATATTCTACGTACGGGACTGCTTGCAACTCAAGGAGTCACTGTACAAGACATTCTCAAAACCTTAGATTTCATGATTGCTGTTTTGCAGGAAGATATTGCCAATAATCGAGCCACTCGTTTGCAAGATCCTAATTTTATTAACACCAATTTCCGTGTCATTAAGTGGTCTGCTTATAACTCCCAAAGCTCTGGTCAAAAACAATTGCGGATTACTAAATATGCGGTTTTTACTCATCCAGGTTCTCATAAGAAGACCTCTAATTATAATATACCAATCTATAGCCTAAAAGATAACTCGGTTACCGGCAAATTCTACACAAAATATACAAAACAGGATGTTTTATCAGGTATTTATGAACCAGGTGGTAAAGAATTTGGTAAAGTGGAACCCCTTGCTTACTTAACCAGAGAAGGCTTAGAAGAAGCGCTCATGGAGGGAACAATACTAGTTAATTTTACGGATGGTTCCAAAGCACTTTTTAATGTAGATAGAAGTAATGAAATGCCTTATATTCGAGGAGTAGCAGCCACAGCACAAAAGCGCTATTGGTATTTTAGACAAGTGGATGCGATAAAAGGCTATGGATATAAGATAGATGCGAAAATATCCATCAAACCAGGAGTCACTTTTGCTGGAGATGTCTTAAATATTGGTTTAGGTAGAGTGATTGTTCTTGAGTATCCTAAAGGTGGACGCAAACAACTACGATTAGGAGTCCTGGCAGATACAGGAGGAGCATTTCTACCTAATCTTCATCAACTTGATTTTTTGGCGGGTATTTTTCAAGATAGAAAAGATTTTGGGCAGCATACCAGACAACTACCTGAATATGCTACAGCATATATTCTTGTGAAAAAGTGAAAAGAGTTCGTTAATAGACTTCTTGCAGCTGACTTTTCACGGGATGTGGAAGTGCGATTCGTTGGCAGCTGAATTCATAAGCTATCCAAGGTGAAAACCTAGAGTAACCTTGAACTCTTTTATGATAGGGGTGAGTAACAATCGAGAAACAAGTCCCCTCCTCCAAGGTTCGGAGTGACTCAAGACCTACCCT
>JAESFN010000332.1_pt1 | contig 52558 bp, 49 predicted proteins | sample 9269411 | NCBI WGS metagenome assembly JAESFN01 (sample SAMN14505399, study PRJNA617100) | algae metagenome | isolation source: Iphinoe sp. HA4291-MV1 and co-occurring heterotrophs from trail next to... | place: USA: Maunawili Falls, Hawaii | collected 2009-07-25
GATCTGGGTTCGCTTGAATGAACTCTATCAACTCTTCCATCTGTACTGCTATGCACTCTATCACTACTACCAATATTCACTCTATCAACAACTGTGATTTTTTACAAATGATTTAGGATTGCTATAGGTTGAGATTTCGGGATAATCCTGGAGAGATTGTGAATCGATCTCAAGCAAGTCTTGAAGGAGCAACTAATACATTTGGTTCTCCTGTTGGGTTACAAGTTGAAAGTGGTAAAACTTTAGCTTTAGTGGGAGGTAATGTTTCCTTATCAGGTGGTAATTTAACTGCACTTGGCGGAAGAATTGAGTTAGGTAGCGTTGACGCCGATAGTTTTGTTAGTTTGAATGAGATTGATACAGGCTATGCTTTGGGATATCAAAATGTTCAGAAATTTAGAGATATTCGACTATCTGGCGGTGCACAAGTAGATACCACTGGTAATGGTGGTGGTGTTATCCAAGTGCAGGGTAAAAATATCACTCTCACAGATCAATCATCCATTCGTTCTGCTTCCTTTTCACAAGCAGGTGGAAATTTAATCATCAATGCTACTGAGTCTGTAAAATTGAGTGGAGGTTCCGTAATTGGAACTTTTGCTGAGGGTGCAGGGAAGGCTGGAGATGTATTGGTGAAAGCTTTTGATTCTGTAGAGTTAGAAGGATCTTCTGCATCAGGTTCCCTTACTTTTCTTTTCTCTCAAGTATGTGGTTTCTCTCCAGAATGTAGCAGTGCTACAGGTAATGGTGGTAATTTGACGATTGAAACAAGGAAACTACTCCTTCGAGATGGAGCCAATATTGATACTTCGACTTTCGGTATTGGAAACGCAGGGAATATATTGATAAAAGCATCCAATTCCGTAGATGTGACAGACATAGACATCAGTTCAGAGAAATCGAGTGGTATTCGTGCTCAAGCTTCCGGTGATTATGTAGACAATCCAGGCAATGCAGGAAATGTGACTATTGAAACTCAACGATTAACTGTTCAAGGTGGAGCGCAGATATCTACTGCTGGTCGTAAAACTGGCAATGCTGGAGATTTAACCATTAATGCGGCTGATTCAATTCTCTTAAGTGGAGCTTCACCATTTGCGACAGGTGAACTTTTGGATGATCAACGCAGTGGTCTTTTTGTGTCTGCGGAACCAAACGCTACAGGGAATGTGGGTAGTTTAAATTTGACGACTGGACTACTGACTGTTGAGGGTGGAGCGAGAATTTCAGCAGATAATTTTGGTTCAGGTTTGCCTGGTAGTTCAACTTTAAATGTCAGGCAATTACTGATTCGTAATGGCGGGGAAGTCAAATCAGGTTCAGGTTTAGATTCAGATCCTTTCGCTATTGGTAATGGTGGAACTTTGACTGTTAATGCTACCGAGTCTGTGGATGTTGTCGGTACTGGAACCATTGCAGGTAAAACTCTGTTCAGCACTTTGTTCTCTCAAGCTTCAGCTGGTGGTAAGGCAGGGAATTTGATTATCAATACCCCAAATTTAAATGTCCGCGATGGTGGACGAGTGACTGTGAGTGCAACGGGAACTGGTGCAGCAGGTAACTTAACTGTCACAGCCAACACCATTCGCCTCAACCGAGGAGAACTCACTGCAACAACCAACGCGGGAGAGGGAGGTAACATCAGGCTCCAAAACTTAAGTCTGTTGCAGATGAAAAATCAAAGTCGGATTTCTGCTGAAGCTTTGAAAGATGCCAACGGTGGTAACATCACTATCGACGCTCCTAACGGTTTTGTGCTTGCCTTTCCTGGACAAAACAATGACATTGTTGCCAATGCTGTTGAAGGAAGAGGTGGTAACATCAACATTAATGCCACGAGAATTTATGGTTTGGAACAGCGGAAGTCAACTCCACCAAATACAACCAATGACATTGATGCTAGCTCTCAATTTAACTTTTCCGGTAACGTAATTATTAATACACAAGATATTGACCCCAGTCGGGAGCTATTTGTATTACCTGAGAATGTCATTGATCCAGCACAGCAGATTGCCCAAAATCCCTGTCTACGAGGAGGTGGTGAATTTGTCATCACTGGACGTGGCGGGTTCCCACCAAACCCCAATCAAATTCTCGGTAGTGACAATGTTCGCGTTGATTTGGTTAAGCCTGTTGTCAATACGAGGAATTCCAGTGGTGAAACTAAGAATTCTAGTCGTGAAACTCACAAGCAGTCCTCCACCACTTCGACAGCCGAACCGATAGTACCAGCCCGAGGATGGATCTTCAACGACAAAGGTCAGGTGGTTCTGGTAGCCTATGATCCTACCGAGACTAACCCTCAACGCTCTTGGCAATCCAATGCTGCTTGCTCTGCATTTTGAACCAAAATTCTTAAGCGCAGTCCACACCCATAATAACAATATGGGTGTGGTCAAAACCTGTTGGTGAAGGAATGGACAAGGGGACAAAACAATTCAAAATTCGCTCATTCAAAATTCACGCATTAAGAATCCAGTTGCCCATTGCCCATTGCCAACCAACAAATGATTGACCACACCTTAACAATATAGCGATTCTGGTGTTGCATACGCTACAAGGTAGGGGTACAGCATGCTGTGCCCCGCCTGAGCGCAATGCTCCCAAAGGAGCCGCCCAAAGGGCGATCGCACATGCATTATCACCAAATCTTCAAGCTAAAAGACAAGCTATTGGGAAAATCAGATACTCCAAGAAAAACAGTTTCCAAATGAATTGGTAAAAACGAGCGATCGCACTTTTGTGTTGCAAGTCAACTTTCCTACTGAGCCACCACATCCCAACCAGTGCGACGAGATGAGTTATTACTAAAAAAACAGAGTTCGCCTCAGCCAGCCGCAACACACCAACTAAAATCATCCCCACATAGCAGACAGTTATCACCCCAAGAGCAAGATTAAAAACTGCTTGCTTACCGATTTGGAGGGTGAAAGTTTTGATATTATACAGCAGATCACCTTCCATATCAGGGATATCTTTGAAGATAGCGATCGCAAAAGTAAAAACCAAAATAAACAGCGTCAACACCCATACCGCTGATGGAATTGACTGACTCTGTTGAAATACCCAACTGTAGTGCAAAAACAAACCTAAATTGACAATCGCCCCGCGCACTGAAAAAATACACAATGCTGCCCAAAAAGGAAACCGCTTCAAACGAATAGGTGGTAAAGAATAAGCACTACCAATCGCCAAACTAATAGCCACCATTCCAAACAAAAATGGTCCTTGAAGCAACGCTAATAGCAGCGCCAAAAAACCCGTAGTAGCTACAATAAATTTGCCTGTTGTTGGAGAAAACTCTCCAGCAGCAACAGGCAAATGAGGCTTATTAATCTTGTCAATTGCCACATCCTCAAGTTGATTCAGCCCCACGATGTAGATATTGCCACACAAACAGGCAATCCATGCTCCAAAAAGAGGGAATAGAGAATAATTGCGAAATTCGCTGACAGCAACAGCAATCAAATACAACCCCAACACACTTAAACTGGTGCCAATAATCGTATGTGGACGCGAAAACTTCCAAAAACTATAAAACCAATTACCCTGAAACTCTTTCGGTGAAACCTGACTCATTCTCTTTTCTCCTCTTGGCGTTTTTGGCGGTACCCTGCGGGTTCGCCTTTAGGCGTTCTCGTAAGAGTAGCCGCTGCGCGTCTACGTTACTTATTCCCACACAACAACCCAAACCGAATCAATCCGCGCTCATATCCTCGACTCATCAACCCCAAAGACAGCGCAGCTTGAATAGTACTCCAACCCGAACACAGCAAACCCCAAATCGCTCTTGGAGAAAACGCTGAATCAATCACAACATCCCAGAATGGAGCAACTGCTTTTGACCAATCAGCAGTACGAATGTTTTGCAACCCTAGTTGACGGGCAATAACTTCATACTCAGGCAAAGAAATGACATAAGGCAAGCAGTACACTCGATAAATCTCCGCCAAGTGCTTCTCCTCATCCGCCGTAAGGGGTGAGTTATCAATTGGTCGATGACACCAAGTCACCATAATCAACGTTCCACCTGGTTTCAGCACACGATAGCACTCCTGTATGAACTTGCTCTTATCCGGCATATGCTCACCAGATTCTAATGCCCATACTAAGTCAAAAGAGTTGTCAGTAAAAGGCATTGCCTGAGCATCAGCCACTTGGAAATGAGTTCTCGCACTCAACCCAAACTCAGAAGCACGTTCTGTTGCTCTTGCAGCTTGTACTGGACTCAGAGTAATTCCTGTTACCCTAGCATGAAATTTTCCTGCTAAATACAGCGAACTACCACCAATTCCACAACCTACATCTAAGATATTCTCAGCTTGTTGCACTCCTGACCATTGCAGGGTTGCTTTAATTAAATCAATTTGCGCCTGACGGCGGTCTTTTTTCTGTGTACCATCTGCACCATAGTAACCGTGGTGCATATGTTCGCCCCATATCTGTTCCCACAGACTGGAGGAAGCATCGTAAAACTGCTGAATTTGCTCGTACAGTGTTGAACTCATGAGGGAAGCAGTGTTAGAAAAATGCAGAATTTAAATAAACGACATATTGGTAGGCTACCATGTGTGTTTTTAATTAAATAAAGGTGTTTTTGCTCTGGGTGATAAGAAGTTTGTCTATATAGCTATAAAGTATTGTAATGAAGACTAATTTATGACTGTTGCTCGCACAATTTGCTTGGGATTTCTAGCAGTCATCACTGTAGGTACTGTCCTACTGATGGTGCCTTTTTCTACAAGTAGTGGTATGTGGAATGACCCAATTGTAGCTTTATTCACCTCAACATCAGCAGTTTGTGTTACAGGGTTATCGGTAGTAGATCCAGGTACCTATTTTTCTTTTTGGGGTCAATTCTTTATTGCGCTACTAGCACAAATTGGTGGTTTGGGCTATATGACAACCACAACCTTTTTAATTTTACTGATTGGTCGTAGATTTGACCTGCGGCAAAAAGTTGCCATTCAACAAGCTTTAGACCGACCAGGAATGAAGGGAAGTGCCCAAATTATCCGCTCTATTATTGCGACAACTTTGATTTTTGAAATAACAGGAATTTTTTTACTACTACCAGTTTTTGTTCCTAAGCATGGATGGGATCAAGGACTTTGGCTAGCTATTTTTCATAGCGTTAATGCTTGGAATAATGCTGGTTTTAGTTTGTTTAAAGATAGTTTAATTGGATACCAATCATCGTTTTTAGTTGTTTTCACAATAACAGGATTGATTATCTTTGGAGGAATTGGCTATCAGGTCATTTTGGAAACTTACTTTTGGTTGCGCGATCGCTTGCTCAAAAAACCTACAAATCTCTTGTTCTCTTTGGATTTTAAAGTTGCTATTAGCACAACATTAGTTCTTTTGATATTTGGGACAGTTACATTTTTCTTTATAGAATCAAGAAATTCTGAAACATTTGGAACTTTAAGTTTTATTGACAAGTTATTAGTGGCTTGGTTTCAATCTGTCACTCCGAGAACTGCTGGGTTTAACACCATTGATATTGGCAAAATGACAAATGCTGGTTTATTTATTATGATTGCACTAATGTTTATAGGTGCAAGTCCAGGCGGTACTGGAGGTGGAATTAAAACGACCACCTTGAGAGTTCTCACCAGTTGTACGAAGGCAATTCTTCAAGGGAAAGAAGAAGTTTTATTGTACGAACGCAAGATAGCAACATCTTTAATTCTAAAAGCTGTTGGAGTTTTGGTTGGTTCAGTCGCGACTGTCATTGTATCTACCATTTTAATTACACTAACAGATCCAGAATTGGAATTCATTCAAATCTTGTTTGAAGTCGTATCAGCCTTTGCTACAGTGGGTCTTTCTACTGGAATTACAGGTAGTGTATCTGCTGCGGCAAAGCTAACATTAATTGTGACGATGTATATTGGAAGAGTTGGTATTTTACTACTCATGTCAGCTGTACTCGGAGACCCACGACCTAGTAGAATTCATTACCCAGAAGAAAACTTACTTGTAGGGTAGTAGGTACTGAGGAGCAGGAAACAAAGAAAATAACTCATGGGCAACGACTCATTAAATATTAAGTATGCCGAAATGATAAAATCTACGTAATAAGGCAAAATAATTTTTATTAGCTCAGTATAATCAAGTTTTTTGCCATAGATAAAACAGTGTTAATAAGGATAACAGCTGTGAATTTGGCGTCATTGGGTTTTTTTCGTAGTTTACGTCAGGACAATCATCAGTTTGCTGTGATTGGGTTAGGTCGTTTTGGTCGTTCAGTCTGTTCAACGCTGCACAAATTTGGCTATCAAGTGCTGGCTACAGATATAGATGAAAAACGGGTAGCCCAAGCGTTGACGGAGCAGATAACTGATCATGCTTTGCAATTAGATTCAACAGAACCTACTGCACTGCAAGAGGCTGGAATTTGTGAATTTGATACGGTCATTGTAGCAATTGGAAATTACATTCAAGAAAGCATAATTACAACATTGAATGTGAAAGAAGGTGGTGTACCTCATGTCATAGCAAAAGCCTCTAGTGAAGTTCATTGCAAGCTATTGCACAAAGTGGGAGCAGATCACGTCGTATTTCCTGAGTATGAAGCGGGTAGCGCTCTTGCGCGAACACTCACAAAACCCTCAATTCTAGACCGATTTGACCTTGACCCAGATAATAGTATTGTAGAGTTGATTGTGCCAGACGAATTTCACGGCAAAACAATCGCTGAACTACAACTTCGCAGCCGCTATGGTTTGAATTTGCTGGCTGTTAGTCAAGATGGCAAGTTCCAAATAAATCCTAACCCCAATAAGCGTCTTGATCGCGGTTCAGCAATGGTTGTTATTGGCTGCAATAAAGACATTAATCGTTTACCTATTTGATACATCGGGAATAAATGGCTAATTGTTAGTTATTAGTTGTTGGCTATCTAAAAGCACCACCACTAATACCGTTTCACTTTAATTTTGATACAAATGGAAATTGCCCATTGCCCATTTGTATCAGACATTTCGTGAAATGGTATAAGCACTAACCAAAGTAGATAATTCTAGGTATGTACTACAAAAAACACGGCAAATGAGACATCGCGCACTACTGCTTATAAATCGTCAAGCTCGCCAAGGACAAAAGCGCCTACCTGAAGCAATTCGTTGTCTGAAGCAGCTAGACTTTGATTTGATTGAGGAGTACACAGAACAACCACAGCACCTATATGAAGTCATTAAACGCCACCAACATGAAGTTAGCTTAGTCATTGTTGGCGGTGGTGATGGTACCCTTAATGCTGTGGTAGATGCTTTGGTAGAAACGCAGTTACCTGTGGGAATTATCCCTCTAGGAACTGCCAATGACTTAGCTAGGACTCTAGGAATTCCGAATTCTCTTCCCGAAGCTTGCCAAATTATTGCCAGTGGTGAAATACGACGCATTGATTTGGGGTGTGTGAACGGTAAGCACTTTTTCAACGTTGCGAGCTTGGGGCTGAGTGTAAAAATCACCCAGCGACTGACTAAAAAAGCTAAGCGTCGCTGGGGAATATTGGCTTACGCTATCACTGCATTGCAAGTCATTTGGGAATCTCGACCTTTTAGCGCAGAGATTTCTATTAACGGTACATCTATTCCGGTGAAAACGGTACAAATTGCTGTAGGTAATGGTCGGTATTATGGGGGTGGTATGGCAGTCGTTCATGATGCCACAATTGATGATCAAAGGTTGGATTTGTACAGTGTGGAAATTAAACACTGGTGGCAAATTATCCCCTTATTACCTGCCATGCGAAAAGGACGACATATTTTTTCTCCTAGTGTCCGTACTATTAACGGTCAAGAAATTGAGATTCATACACGCAAACCACGCCCTATTAATACAGATGGTGAAATTACAACCTACACTCCCGCTCAATTCCACGTTATCCCCAATGCTTTAGCTGTGTTAGTACCATCAAATAAATGATTGATGAATACTAAATGATGGCTGATGAATGAGTAAGTTAGAAGATAGGACATTTCACATCTCATCATTCATCATTACAATGCAGCTAAAATTTTCTCAAGATATTAAGTTCCTGCTGCAAAGGTTAGCCAATGAACCACTCAGTCTTGGCGATGTTTTAGCAGAAACTTCAGAACGTGGTTTTAGCTTGGTGATTGCATTATTAGTTTTGCCATTTTTATTTCCTGTCCCACCGGGATTAACTGGACCCTTTGGTGGTGCTTGCTTGATATTATCAGTACAGATGACTTTGGGAAAGCGATCGCCTTGGCTCCCGATAAAAATTGCTACATATAAATTTCCTCGTTCCTTTACCCAAATCATTTTAAAAAACTTACAAAGAGTGACCAAGATTTTAGAAAAAATCACCCGTCCTCGATTGGCAAAAATAGCAGAAAATCCTTTGACTTGGCGAATAAATGGGTTTTGTATCTCTTGGTTAGCAATTTTACTAATATTACCAATTCCTCTGACCAATCCTATCCCTCCAGTGGGAATATTACTCTTAGCAGTAGCCACTCTAGAATCTGACGGTTTGTTGATGTGCGTTGGCTACGTTTTCACTGTTTTGACAACTCTACTATTTGGATTCATCTTTTATGCTTTATGGATGGCTCCCAGCTTATTACCAAAAGTTTTTCAATAATTTGTTAAGACTGGTTGTAGAGTTATTAAGGTATTGTTTTGCTCTCTACACTACTTAGAAAAAAACCCTCAGCTACAGACTGAGGGTGGCAATTAGGGTGCATCTACCGTCTCTTTATCCAACATCCTCCTCACCACATCCGGAAGAATAAAAAAGCGTAGACGCAAAAAAGTGTCCCGCAAATGGAACTTGCTTTAACTGATTCGGCGGAATTCAAGAGTCCGCCTATGCGGTGGGGTGCATCACGCCGGGGAATTGTGAGGTACATCCTTTATGGATGTCCGAGCAATTCCCATATTTGTCCGGAATGACTTTACTGGTAAGTGTAGATAATAGTAAGATATAAAAACTAAGGAGGTGATTTGAGTGCTACACAAAACCGTACAGGTTCGTTTATACCCATCCAAACAACAGCAAATACAGCTAAAGTCTGGGGTGCTGCATCTGGGTAAAAAACGGTAATGCTTCTGGCTTTACTATCTACCACCCAAACCCGTAGCACCTTAGCATCTTCTAAATAGTCTTTTGCTTTAGCAGCCATTTGTCCAAAGGTTTGTCCTGGCGAAATGATCTCAATGACCAAATCTGGGGGAACAGGGCAAGCTTCATCCTCATCCCAGTTGGCAGGTAAACGTTCATAAGAAATGTACAATAGGTCAGGTGTTGGCACCCAATCTCGCCCTTGACGAGTTAATGTGATTGCCCATTCTGGGCAGACTTCTCCGCGTCCCTCACACCATTGCTCAATCAGATAGAGAAGGGCGCGGGTTAACTTGGAGTGAAAAAACTTGGGTGACATCTTAGGAATTGCTTGACCATCAACCAGTTCGTAAGTGATATCTCCGTCGCCTGGGGGAAGATTCAAGAACTGTTGCAAGGTCAGTTGATTGTTGGCTTGGAGTATCATAACGCAAGTCAGGTGGCGGCTATTCTTAATTTTAAGCGTTACTGAATTCGAGTATGAAATGACAAAATCAACAAATAACACTAGCTATAACAGTCTTAAATCATTCGTGAAAAACAAGATCCCCGACTTCTGGTAAGAAGTCGGGGATCTGTGTCTTCAATTTTCACAAATCAAATAAGATTGCTATAGGCGTGTGCCCTCTGCGCTTGGTGCTTTGAAATTCAATTCATACTTTAAATGACATTTCCTGTAACACTTGTCGGATAGTATCTGATGGCACTTGGTCAGTCACCGTCACGACACCTATTTGCGTAGGCAATACAAATCGTACTTTACCAGCTTGAACTTTCTTGTCTACTTGCAAAGCCTCAATAATTGCTTCAATATCCACCCCATCTGGCAACTTCGTCGGTAAACCCGCTTTTTGAATTAAGGCGTCTTGACGTTCAGCTTCTTCCTTTTGCCACATTCCTAGTTTCACAGCAATCTGCCCTGCTGCAACCATCCCAATAGCGACTGCTTCCCCATGATTCACGACTCGATAACCCGTCAAGCTTTCCACTGCATGCCCAATGGTATGACCATAGTTGAGAATTGCTCTCAGTCCTGCTTCTTTCTCATCCTTGCCGACGACATCGGCTTTTGCTTGACAAGAGCGCGTTAATATGCTTTCTATCAATTCTGCCTTAACGTAACGGAGTTGATCCAAGCGTTTGCTTGCTTCCATCTGGGCAAACAACTCCGCATCCCAAATCACCCCATACTTGATGACTTCTGCCATTCCAGCACGAAACTCACGAACTGGCAATGTTTTCAGTACTTCTGGGTCAATGAAAACCAAACGTGGTTGATGGAATGCCCCAATCAAGTTTTTGCCTTGGGGATGATTGACACCAGTTTTGCCACCTATTGCTGCATCTACCATTGCTAAAAGTGAGGTTGGCACTTGTACAAAGTTAATCCCTCGTAGCCAAGTGGCAGCAGCAAAGCCAGTCATATCTCCAATGACTCCTCCCCCTAAAGCTACCATAGTTGAGGAGCGTTCTATGCGGTTTAAGAGCGCAGTATCGTAGATTTTCTGCACGGAATTGAGGGTTTTGTAGCGTTCACCGGCGCTTAAATTGCAGTTAACAACTTCAAATCCAGCAGCTTCTAAAGATGTCAGAACCCTTTCACCATAGTGTTTAAAAATAGTCGGGTTAGAAACCAGCAGGACTTTCTTGCCCAGCTTCAGATTGCTCATCATCTCGCCCAGCTGATCTATGCTCTCTGGTGCGATCAGCAATGCTTGTGCCCCTTGGGCGATCGCTCTTTGGGCGGCTTCCTCTGGGAGCATCGCCACTTGCGGCGCTGTTCCTTGTCCCCCAATCACTATTTCATAAGACTGTTGTGGTAGATTTACGTTAATAATAAAAGCCATAACCAAACCCCAAACAAGCTCCCGACCGCTGTATTCTACAGCATCAACACTCCTTATTCCGAATGTGAAAGGCTTTGGTGGTTCAACTTCTCAATAGTATCCACCCTCTGAAAACTGATAGGAGCATTGCGACTAATTATTCAAAACATGAGGCACAGTTATCAGTTATCAGTTATTACTTGCTTGATAACTGATAACCCTTCGGGTTCGCCAGTCGCCTACGGAGGGAGACCCTCCTGCAGCGCTGGCTCACTGATAACTGCTCACTGTTTTAATTAGTAGTCTCCTGAATAACCTCACCAGGAGCATTAATCTCAACGGATCTGTTACCAGCTTGGTCAACAGAGATGCGGAATAAGCGTTCACCTTGAGATGTGGTATAACTTGTCTGTTGATCTGAATTTTGAACTTGAACAGGGGCACTGTTCAATTGCAGCTTATTCGTTTTTTTATCAAAGACATTCATACGCGTTTGGGTTCCTTGGCGAAAAACCCTTACACTGTAGTTTGGTGTTTGGAAGGTAGTGACCGTCGTTTGTGCTGTGGTGGGTGTGGTAGAGGGTTTCTTGACTGTTTGGGCGGCAACAATTCCAGGTGCAAATCCTAATCCAGTGAGAACCACCAAAGCGCTAGCAAGAAAAGCGTATTTCGTAATCATAAGTTGTTATTCTATTGTTATAGTCACAAGAAATCTAAATCGATTGTAACTATAATTCCTGTTGTTGTAGGGTAACTCAAGAAAGGTTCAAGAAATATTTTTATTGAGTGCTCCATCTATAAATGATTGAATAATATTTATAAACGATTGTGGAGAAACTTCAATGTTTGGTGTCATTGCTTACATACTCTTCTTAGGTCTGTTCTTTGGTATTGCTGTTGGGTTGCTTTTCGGTTTTCGTGCTATTAAGCTGATTTAGGGCAACGAATAAGCTAACGGATGTAACCGATGATTTGTCTTTTAGATTCACGAGATAACTTATCCGTTACATCCGTTCAATCATCCGTTGCCAGTTTTTGCCTGAGATTTTTATCCAACGACGGCTTCCACAGGTGCCTTCTGTTGACCAACGAAAGGAGAACGCGCCTCTAGACCGAGTAAATTCAGCATTTGGTGGTCAGCATCGTATCCTGGACAGGGAGTAGTCACTGTTAACATATGCCCATTGTCGCTGGAAAAGATAGAATTAGCTCCAGCTAAGAAGCACAAAGCCTGTTCTACCTGCGAAAGTCTCGCTCTGCCTGCACTAAGACGAATATCAGAAGCAGGCATTAAAATACGTGCTGTGGCAATCATTCGCACCACATCCCAGATGGGAACATCTGGTTGATTTTCTAAGGGTGTGCCCTGAACTTGTGAGAGAATATTAATTGGTACTGACTCTGGATGTGGACACAGGGTTCCTAGAGTATGCAACATAGACACGCGGTCATCCACGCTTTCGCCTAAGCCGAGAATACCGCCTGAGCACACAGTTACATTTGTCTGTCGGACATGATGAATTGTGTTAAGGCGATCGCTGTAAGTCCTAGTTGTAATGATAGTGCTGTAGTAGTCCTGCGAGGTATCCAAATTATGGTTATAGGCATAAAGCCCTGCTTCTTCCAAACGCTTGGCTTGTGCTTGGGTTAGCATACCTAAGGTACAGCAGACTTCTAGTCCCAATGCTGTGACCTCTTTGACCATTTCCAACACTTGCTCAAATTGGGAGTTATCGCGCACCTCTCGCCAAGCAGCGCCCATGCAGACACGACTCACGCCACTTTCTTTTGCTTGTTGGGCAATGCTAACGACTGTTTCTTTTTCTAAGAGTGCTTGTGCTTTAACCTCTGTTTTGTAGCGGGAGGACTGTGCACAGTAGCTACAATCTTCTGGACAACCCCCTGTTTTTATAGATATCAGCTTACAAACCTGTATTTTGCTTGAGTCATGGAATTGGCGATGCACGCTAGCAGCTTGGTAGATCAGCTCTAGCAATGGTGTATCATGTATTTTGCGTATTTCTGATTCCTGCCAATCGTACCGTATTACTATTGACATTTCTATCCTTTATAGGGTCTTTGGATAATTTTAGCTCTTCGGTGAAGCATTAACTAACCAATGTTGGTAATCCAGAAATCCTCGCTGCTGCTAAATTATGAAAGGGGAAGTCATAGCTTTTGAAGCAAATATTCAGTAGTATATGGAATTGGAATTGCCAAATATTACAACAAAACGCCTGTTATTAAGACTAGCAACTAAGGAGGATATACCTGCAATCCTTAACTTTTATACTCAAAACAAAACATATCTCACTCCATTCTCTCCTCTTTTGTTTGATAACTTCTTTACAGAAGAGTATTGGCAAAATAGGGTAGAAAATAACTATTTAGAATTTATTAACGATATATCATTAAAATTATTTATTTTTTCTAAAACTAATCAAAAAAGCATTATTGGATTTATCAACTTTTCTAATTTTGTCAGAAGAGCCGCTCAATACTGTAATGTAGGATACGGTCTTGCAGAAGCTGAACAAGGAAAGGGTTATATGACAGAAGCACTGCAAGCTGCTATTCACTATGTATTTCAAGACTTAAACATGCACCGAATTATGGCAAATTATATACCTCACAATCAGCGCAGTGGTAACGTACTGAGAAGGTTAGGATTTGTTGTAGAAGGCTATGCCAGAGACTATTTATTAATTAATGGAAAATGGCAAGACCACATTCTTACAAGTATCACTAATCCTAACTGGCGAGCAAACCCATAAGCTTTTACACATCAAATTCAAAGACTTAAACCCCAACAGAACGACACCCCACAACAATTTTGGATAACTTGGATAAATAGTAATGACTTTGGCTGAAACTCTAAACAACACGAATTCTACTAATCCTTTTCTCAATCTCCGCTACGAACCCGCCCTTGAATCTGTGGGTGACGACTATTACGATAAGGTTGCTGCAGCTGAATTTCCCCAACATATTCTGCGCTGGCGCAATGATGCACTCCTACCCCGCTTAGGATTAAACCCGCAATTCGTAAAAAACGAACACTTTATCTGTGCTTTTGGGAAATTTGAGGAACGAAAACCACTTTTGGCGCTGCGCTACCACGGTTATCAATTTGGCGAATATAACCCTTTTTTAGGTGATGGTAGGGGCTTTCTCTACGGACAAGTACGCGGTATTGATGGGGAACTGTATGACTTTGGCACCAAAGGTTCTGGTAGAACACCTTACTCCCGTGGTGGCGATGGTATGCTAACACTCAAGGGCGGAGTACGGGAAATTCTTGCTGCAGAAATGTTACACCACTTGGGTGTACGTACTTCACGCTGTTTAAGCATGATCGAAACAGGCTTATCCCTTTGGCGAGGCGATGAACCTTCTCCTACCCGTTCTTCAGTGATTGTCAGGATGGGGCGATCGCATATTCGATTTGGCACTTTTGAACGATTGCACTATTTGCGACGTCCAGATTTGACCAAAAAGCTATTAGACCATGTCATTGAGCAGTATTATCGATATTTAATGAGCGAAGAAGATAAGTATGCTCTATTTTACGCAGATTTAGTCAAACGGACAGCAGAACTGGTAGCGCAGTGGATGGCAGCTGGTTTTTGTCATGCAGTGCTGAATACAGATAATATGTCAATAACTGGGGAAAGTTTTGACTATGGTCCCTACGCGTTTATTACAAGTTACCAGCCCTACTTTACGGCTGCGTATTTCGATTATTATGGACGCTACTGTTATACTCATCAACCTAGTATTTGTAAGTGGAATTTAGAAACACTGCAAGATGCGCTCAAAGCTGTTATTGATCCAACTGATATGCAGGCTGGATTGGCTAGATTTGATGAGTATTATCAGAGTGAATACCGCACTTTAATGTTGAAGAAGTTGGGTTTTGAGCAATTGTCACATCCAGAAGCTGATGAACTTTTAAAGCTCACGATTCAATTTTTGCAAGATAGTCAAGTCGGTTATCATCACTTCTTTTACGAGATGGCTCGCACCTTCTCATTGAAATGGAGAGATGAACCAGGCTTGATGATGGCAAATTCGGATATTGTACCAGCATCTGGGGTATCAGAAGTTTTTGATAATTTGTGTATCTTGTACCATAAAATATTAAATGATTTTGACCTAGGGCAAATAGAGAATATTGCCCAAACTCTAGCTCGTTACAATCCCAAAACTGTGATACTTAGACCCGTGATTGAATCAATTTGGGAATCCATTGTTCAGGAAGATAATTGGCAACCTTTTTATGAGTTAATTGAGCGTATTCAGTCTGGAAATTAGAGAAATGAACTATCCCTAAACCAATTTGCGCTTAAATAAGTAAGGTATGTTAACGCAGTGTAACGCGCCATACTTATTTAAGACGTTACAGTGTTTAATATTGCTGTACTAGGGCAGTTAGCTAGCTATCAAACACTTAAATTGCATATTTTCTTCTAAGAGTCGTCCTTTTTTACTAGTGCATTTATTCTAACAAGGGATGACCCTTACGGGTGTCTCACAACTCAAATAGATCTGCTGTAGTCATTTCAAGTCTAATTATATTAAGTTATTAACAAATAATTAAATAGTTCTTAAACAAGAAAACCTATAATGTTTATATAAGGTTTGTATACGAAAAGTTCTATTAGTAACTTTTTACACTAAATAGCATCTACTCCTTGTTTGAAATATGACGACACAAACAGAGATAATTTGGAAACCATCTGTGTTCGCTCGTAAAGTCGTTGGTAGAATCAGCTTTATTTTCTATCAACTTTCAGTAGGTCGGTTTCGCGGATTTGATTTGTATCTCGATTCTCCTGATCGCCTAGTATTAGAAGATGTCATTATTCCTTACTTTATCTCCCGTTCTGAATATCACAAAATTCTTTTTGTTGGATGTGAGTGGTACAACAAACCTTATAGACAGTTATTTAGAAATCAAGAATACTGGACAATAGAAATTGAGGAATGGAAGAAGAGGTATGCCTCTAAAAGACACATTATTGATAGTCTTCTGAACTTAGATCTTCATATAGAAAACAATTATTTCGATATAATTATTTATAATGGAGTATTCGGACACGGAATCAATTCCAGAGAAGATGTTGAAGAGTCATTTAATCAATGCTATAAAGCTCTTCGTGAAGGAGGTATTTTAGTCTTTGGTTGGAATAATGTCCCTCAGTATACACCTATTCCTGTGACGACAGAGTGCGAAAACTTGAAGAAATTTGATGATTATTTTTTTGAACCTTTATCCACTTCCGAATACCTAGTACCAAATACTGAGTTTAAGCACACATATCATTTCTATAAAAAGCCAGTGGCAAACTAAAATAGAAGGATTGTTGTCTTGTAATCATCAAATCTAAACATCGTTTGGTCGATAGACAGCACCAAACGAGTGGTCAGTATTAACCTCAATAACTAAATCAACAAATGTAGGAGATTTAACTAACGGATTGATGAACAATTCTGGGTGCAAAGAACGCCAAAAGTAATTCACGAATTGTTCCACCTCTTTTTCACTCATTCCTGACTTACCAGCAGCAATCATTTGTCGTTCCGCCTGCTTACGCCACTCCAAGGAAAGGCGGTAATTTTTGGGATACAGCAAAATCAGGTTATCCAACTGCTCCCACAGTGGTAGGTAGTCGCTGAGTTTGCTATTCATCTCACGGGCAAACGCCCAATCCTCATCTGTTAGAATTGGCGACGGTGCGGTGTCAAACACAGTAGGAGCAATTGGTCGTACACCCACAAACCAACCTTCAAATAAAACAATATCCACATTCTCTACAATTTCCGGAGTCGTTCTATCGCCAGCACCTGTATGGAGAGACTTATCGAAGCGGGGGACTGCGACAGGACTTTTGGACTGGCGGATTTGGTGAAGTACTGTTAAACCTAATTCTACATCGTGTGTTCCTGGAGGACCACGCCAAATTAAGCGCGGGTCTTTCTGTTTTAATGCCAAGCGCTCATCATATGTTTTGTATAAATCATCCAAAGATAGACTAAGGGTACGGTATCCCAACTGCTTGAGAGTCTGGCAGAGAACGTTACACATTGTCGTTTTGCCTGTTCCTTGTCCTCCTAAAATACCTTGTATGATGGGACGCCCCAACTGTTGGCGATAAGATACCAGTTGTTTTGCCAAAGATAGCCAAAAATTGTAGTCATTAGTCATTAGTCATTAGTCATTAGTCATTGGGAATTGGGAATTGGGAACAAAAGAGCTGGAAACTAGGAACCGTGAATCGAGCATTGCCCATTGCCCATTGCCCATTGTCCCACTTCCCTTTCTTTCTTTACGAGCCAAGCTTGAACGCTTCCAGAAACAGGCTGTAGGTGAGACCAACTTTGAGGATATTGAGAGATTCTACCCAAAGCGCTTGTCGCTCTCGTATACTACGACTATAAAATATTCTGCTACCAATTTCTGTCAATATCACTAACGTCCCAGCAACAACAATGTCCCATTCAGCAGTTTGTCCAGCGGTGGTAGCAACTGCACTTCCCAGAAAAAAACCGAACAAAAAACTAATTATCAGAACCGAGAACCGTCGCCAAGGATTAAAAAACCATAGCCGGAAGCGCAATGCAATAGCATTGAATAGGTTGTTTAGACGTGTGTTTTGCATGAGTGGAACTTTCGCAACGACTAGGAGTGTACGAGAGTAAGAGCGTTGGACGAGTATAATTTTGAACTTATAATTTTGAATTTTCCTAGAGGGGGCTGACCCCTTTGTTTGAAAGCAATGTCAAGAAATTATAAAATATCCTTAGAGCAAGGATATCTGATATGGTGTGTGCTTGCTTAAATAGTATTGTGGGCATATGTTGGGTTTTCACCGACCATAGAAAATATATACTTTTCTTCATTGTGAGCAACAGCATTGCTGTTTTGCCTAAAGAAGCATACATGATATATATTCACGCACTAATCCCCAGACAGCCTTGAGTGAGCAACTTTCTCTAGTTTGCTCTTTCCACAACTAAGCTGCTGCTTGGTCAAGCCAACACAAAAAATACTTATTAGTAAAATATATCACCATGAAACCGCCAGTGTATCGTCACGCTGTTCTGGTAGCTTTTTCATTGGGACTGCTTTTTCTACCAATGGGATGCCATCAGATGAGTGTATCCTTTGAGTCAACAGAATTAGATGCATCTTCTCTACCGCCTGCTCAAACACACCAGGAACAGAGCGCGGTGTCATCCTCTGCTTCCTCAGTACCCGCAAAAAGTTATCGAGTCGAAAGCAGCAGTGAGGAGATCAACCATAACGTTATGACATATCAACAGGGATCAAGTGGGAAAGCAGCGAATCAAGGAACTTTACGGATGAGCAACCAAACCAATCAACCTGTGCGCCTTGCTCTATTGTCGCGGCGTTCTCTAGGAAAAAGCTCTTCCTCTGGACAAACAAAAGATGCTGTTCCAGCGCATTGGGATTTTGCTCCGCAAGAAGGTAGTGACAAGGGGTTGATTCTTGCTTTGCCTAACGGTAAGTTAGAACTGGAGAAGGGAGATATTTTAGTTGCCTTTGCACAAGATGGTTCTCGCCGCTACTGGGGTCCATATGTTGTTGGAGAAACTACCTCACCACGTTGGAATTCCCAAAAAAAAGAATGGCAACTTATTCTTAGTCCTTAGTCATTATTCATTAGTCATTAGTTCCTAATCTTGAATGCTTGGAACCGAAAAGCTGAGCTAAAGTCATCTTGATTAATTTAGCATTTAGACTATTGACTCGTTATTAATAACTAATGACTAATGACTATATGGGCAAACGTCCAGCTCTTGCTGTAACTCTGTCGATTTTATGGTTAGTTTTTATTGGTGGGGTGGCATTCTTTTGGCATTTAGGTAGTATTGGCTTAATTGATGAGACGGAGCCACTTTTTGCCGAAGCCTCCCGCCAAATGTTTGTTACAGGTGATTGGATCACTCCGTTCTTCAACGGCGAAACTCGTTTTGATAAACCGGCTTTAATTTACTGGTGTCAAGCGATCGCCTACTCAATTTTTGGAGTGAATGAATGGGCGGTACGTTTGCCTTCGGCGATCGCTGCTATGGTGCTCATAATCTTGGCATTATACACTATACAGTGGCATTTGGCAAGAGAAGACGACCTCGAACAAACGACTCGTCCGACTCGACGCTGGTTAACAGCTGCTTTAGGAGCCGCTATCATGGCACTCAGTCCAGAAATGATTGTCTGGGGGAGAACGGGTGTTTCGGATATGCTGCTTGTTGGCTGTATGGACTCAGGGTTGTTGTGCTTTTTTCTCGGCTATGCTCAACCTTCACAATCAGAAGTGAAAGCACGGTGGTATTTGGCTTTCTATGTACTAATTGCTGGTGCAATTTTAACCAAAGGACCAGTGGGAATTGTCTTACCTGCGCTGATTATCGGCATATTTTTGCTTTATTTAGGAAATGCAAAAGCAGTTTTGCGGGAAATGCGTCCCCTTACGGGTTTGCTCATTACCTTATGCTTATCAGTACCTTGGTATGTACTAGTTATTTGGCGTAATGGCGAAGTTTATATTAACTCGTTTTTTGAGTATCACAATCTTGAACGTTTTACAAGTGTTGTCAATCATCACTCAGCCCCTTGGTATTTTTACTTTTTCGTCGTGTTGCTGGGTTTTGCGCCATACTCAGTGTACTTGCCTTTAGCAATGGCAAGGCTCAAATTTTGGCAGCGAAACTACTGGCGCTCCCAAGAACGCTCTAGTCAACTTGGTTTATTTGCCTTTTTCTGGTTTATTGGTATTTTTGGCTTTTTCACCATTGCTGTAACTAAACTCCCCAGCTACCTATTGCCCTTAATGCCAGCAGCAGCTATTTTGGTAGCTTTGTTATGGAGTGACTTGTTGAAAGGAAGGGCAAGGGGCAATGAGCAAGGGGCAATGGGCAATTCCCAATTCCCAATTCCCAATTCCCAATTCCCGATTCCCAATGCCCAATGCCCATCTCCCCACCTCTTCTTCTGGACAGGTTGGGTGAATGTGGTATTTTTATCAGCACTAGCAGTAGCAATGTTTTACGTTCCTCAGTTCATAGGAAGTGATCCCGCTGCACCAAACTTCCGCCAGTTGCTTCAACAGTCAGGTTTATCAGTTGTGGGGGGTGCCGTTTGGTTAATTTGTGCTATTTTGTTAGCGGCTTTACTGGTGCGTCGTCGTTACCAACCGATGTTAATGGTGAATGTGTTGGGGTTTGCGGCGTTTTTGGTTTTTGTTCTCACACCTTGTTTGTTTTTGATGGATCAGGAACGTCAGCTACCTCTACGGGAATTGTCTGCGATCGCAGTGCAAGCACAAAAACCCAGTGAAGAACTGGTTATGGTAGGCTTCAAAAAACCTACAGTTGTTTTTTATACTCATCGTCATGTCACTTACGTGAAAATGTCTTCGGTTGCAGCACAGTATATTCAAGGCAAAGCTGCAAAGAAAGCACAGCCTCCCTCAGTGCTAATTCTTGCTCAGCCGAAAAAGTTTCCTGAAATGGGCTTAAACCCAACTGATTACGAAAATTTAGGTACCAATGGTGCTTATCAACTGATTCGAGTTCCTTTTAAGTAGGTATTCTTTGGACGGGAAGGGAGTAAATGTTTAAATTTGTTGTGTTTTGTAGTGCGGGCTTCTAGCCCGCTTTGGTTAAAATTAGGGAGCTTTCCGGCTCCCACTACTCGTCTTCTTTCACGCATTGGGATGCTCTCTTGCGAACGTGGTTCGTTAACAAAAGAAAATTTCACAAATCAGATAGGATTGCTATATCTTTCAAAGCTCTATTAATTTTGTTGAGCAAGTCCTCCATTGATATGGAGCGAGGTAAAATTTGGGAGGTAATAGCATTCATCACAGTTTCTATTGACTCAGATTTTTCATTTGTATCCTCTTGAGGAATGTTAGTTTGCTCATCTTCAACTTCATTGGGACTTAAGCGTTGGTCAAGGAGCAAAACTGGTGGTAAGTCGAAAGGCAACTGTCCTAACGTTTTGAGTGCTGAGTATACCTCTTTTTGAATGCTAGACTCTCCCAAACAAATCAACAGTAAGTCAACACTTTGGTGACGAATTTGCTGCAATAATTCTGCCCAAGATCGACTCATGGATGCTTTGAAGCCAGCTGTTTGCAGGTACTGAATCAAAGCTTGGAACCACTCAGATCCACGAGAGATATTCAAAGGACACGGAGCATTTCCCTCAGCAATGGGGCTACTCAATGAGGAGTTTTTTTCTGTCCGACAACTCCTCACCCGCTTCTGACTTGTCTGTGGTAAATCCGGCAGTATCCCTAAATCCACCACTAAGATATTGGGTGGGCAGCATACACCAGATGCAATTTGCAAGACTGACAATAAAGCATCTGTTTTGTCGCCATCATGACTCTTATTTGTGCCTAATGGCTTTAGGCAAGGGAACACAGAAAGCTCAGCGATCGCAGATGCAGCTTGCGCGGTTGATACATTACAGGTGACAAGCGGTAGATTTGCCAAACGAGGGTGACGACTGAGTTGTTGCAGCCAAGCTTCAGCTGCTGGCATTTCTGAATCTAGCAAAACGACATCAAACTGCCAAACCCGAGCTAGCAGTTCTGCTTGATCTAGGTTATCTACTTCTATAACCCGATGCTGTTGAAGTAACGGGTGCGAAGTCAGAGGTTCACACTCAGGATTGACCAACCTTAAAATTTTTAGTGGTGTGTCGTTACGGAGAATTTCTTCATCATCTGACTTTTGCTGCTTTCCTTCTGGTGCAGCACATAGATTTTCTATCAGCGGTGTTAAGACTTGATGCTGCACTGGTAAGCTCAAGAAACCATCTGCTTGGTTGGCAAATGCTTGCTCTTTTTCAGCTCCTGTTGCTGTCACAATAATGGGAATATGATGAGTTACGAAATCAGATTTGAGTAAGGTCAGTACATCCCAACCCGACAACAAGGGAATCAAAGGATTGAGGAAGATAGCTTTGGGTTGCAAGCGCCGAGCTTTTTCTACAGCCTCACATCCTGAACGAGCAATCACAACCCGATAACCCAAACCTGTCAGTTGTTCGGTCAAATCCTCAATATACCGAGCGACTGCTTCCACAACCAACACTAGCGATTTAGAAGAAGCAGGGCGATGGGTTGTAGACGCTTGGAGGGCGGCTTCCTGTAAAGCCCAAGAGGGCTTCCCACAGACGTTTGTAGGGCGGTGAGCGTAAGCTCTGGGAGGGTTTTCAACGCCAGTCACTAGATAAGGAGAACCCGTCTTCTCCTCCGGAGACGCTAACGCGAACAGTGCTGGCTCCTTCATCGGTGACTGTATTTGCGTATCTCCTTTAGGGACGCTGAGTCTCTTATAGGACAGGTTTCGCGTTAGCCTTCGCGTAGCGTCTTCGTTAGGAGAAGCTCCTCCACAGGAAACACGCGATCGCTTAGCGTGCTCTGGTGCAAGAGCCATACCGTTCGCGCAGCGTTCCGTTCGCGTAGCGTCTCCGACAGGAGAAGGAAAGGTCGAATGGCTTCTCGAAGAGTGAGAAAGGGTTGGGTTGGGTTGTAGTTGTCCTCCAGGCGTCTTCCCGTACCCCATAGGGTACGATTGGGTTGATGGGGCAGCAGAATGACGGGGCGAAAAAGAAATTCTTCCCATCTCCTCATCTGCTAATCTCCCCACCTCTTTAGGGGGACTGGGCGGAAGGAGTAGTGTAAACTGGCTACCCTTGCCTTCACGCGACAAGAAGCTGACATCGCCGCCGTGGAGACGAGCCAAGGCTCTGGTTAAGACAAGCCCCAAACCTGTTCCTTCATGCTGACGGGTGAGAGGATTTTCGAGTTGTTGGAATTTTTGAAAGATTAAATGCTGCTGATGTTCTGGAATACCAATACCTGTATCCCAGACTGTAAAGGCAATCCAGCCTTCCCAACGACTCACCCAAAGCCCAATTTCACCAACTGTTTCAGTAAACTTGAAAGCATTGGAAAGCAGGTGTACCAGCATCTGGCGCAAGCGCAACTCATCTGCCACAATTTGGTCTAAGCCTGGTTCAATTGAGAGAGTGAATTGGTGTTCTTGTGGAGGCGTACTTTGAGCTTGAGAGCTTAATGAAGCTTTGTTACTTTGGGTATGAATAGCTTTTGCCTCAGAGACAGCACGCTCACACACTGTCTGAATGTTGGCGTTGGTAAGCGTTAGCTCCATTTGTCCCGTCTCCATACGGGTCAAATCTAAAATATCATTGACCACACTCATCAGGTGGCGTCCACTTTGGTGAATCAGTCCTGCATAACGGGCTTGACGCTCGTTTAATTTTCCCAACTGCTGATCCACCAGCAACCGCGATAACCCTAATACGGCAGTCAGAGGAGTTTTGAGTTCATGACTAATACAAGCTAAAAACTCATCCTTCAATCGATTGAGTTGAATTAAATCAGCATTCTTCGCTGCCAGTTCTTTGCAAAGCTGCTGCTGCTCTGTTACGTCAGTGGCTAGCATGAGCCACAACTCACTATTGAGTCCTGAGTCTTTGGTGCTCAGAGGTTTTTTTGAATGAGTACTCAGGACTTTGAACTCAGAACTATCCAAGGGGATTTTGGCAAACTGCCAAACCCGCTCCTGACCATTTTGTACTTCTACTACACAGGTGCAGATCCCTCGCTGTCCATCCAAAAAACAGCGATTTGATGCAGGATTTTCCACTGAAGGCTGCTCTTGAAGATCATGAGTGCGAGGAGCCACCAATGTTGAGCGAGGTGACACATCTTTTTGAGGCATTACTTCGCTTTCAGCTGGCGAAGAATTTCCTTGACAATTATGCTCATGACTGCCGAACAAAGAGTAAAATGTGGCTGGTGTTTGAGTAGTGTATTGTAATTTTTTGGAGGGGACATTTGCCAAAATCGCCTCTACCTGTCGCCTGATTCCTTCTGGATCTTTTAACGCTCCCAATTGCTGCCACCAAGCTGGATTTTGTGTTACCACTTCACCGCTACCTGTTTGTAACATCAAGGGCCAAGGCAGTCGCTCTAATAACTGCACAAGTGGCTTACATTCTCGCTTTTGCTCGCGTGTGTGAGTTCTAAGCGTGGTTTCTCTGACTCCAGCAACTTCGGTGTCATGATGAAGAGTATTCGCAGATGATTTTTGAGATGCTTTCCTTGAATTTGTGCGGTTAGTCCCCTTATGAGCATCAATTTGCAGTTTTTGCGTGGTCAAAAGCCTCAATAAGCGCGAGCTATCCACAAGCCCCAAAAATTTACCATTTGAGTCAATCAGTGCCCAATCTAAATTCGTGTTTGCTTGGATCTGCTGAGAATGAAGAAACAAGCTCAATTGCTCTACACGCAATGATGCTGGTATTGTCTGTATAGGTTCAATTAAGCCTTGAGCTAGTGTCGAGAGGGGTTGCTGTAAATCTAAATATTTAGAACGACCCTCGCCTTGATCTGCTGTCAGTAATTGTGATACCAAGCGGGCAGAGTAAATCAGCCCTAACAAGCATTTTTGCTTATCCAACACTGCAAGGCGATCGCACTGCCCCTGTTGAAAAATCTCCAGCACATCTGCCACAGTAGCTGTTTCTACGCAGCTAGGCACGGTTGCTATAAAGTCATAAAGCGGGTATTGTAGCATTGACATATGGCAATGAGGTCACTCTTCTAAGGGGTTGTGCTTTCGGCACTACCAGCTAACTGCCAAACAAGCTTTGGGTGTTTACATTTGAAGCTATATCCTCTAGGAAGACCGAGTCTAGCATTCTGAATCATAAGTTGAATGCCTTAGAGACAAAGAGCTTCTTCATGCTTGCTGACAAATTTTTTGTCAGCAAGAGTAGTCAGTAGTAGCGGCATTTCCCTTTGCCGCTTAGCAGTATGGAGGGGACTCCACCTTGCAGTCAGCCGCCAATCTTTGAAGAAACTCCCCTAACAAAGTGGGGGAGACGTTTCGGGTAGGGTGTGGGCAATGGGCAATGGGCAATGGGCAATGGGCAATGGGCATTGTCCCCTTGTCTATTCCTTTACCAACAGGTTTTGACCACACCCTTGCGGCTTTGCCGCAGGCATTGCTCCGTGTTGAAACTCATAATCGATAGCGACAACTACAACAATTATGGCTCCAAAGATTCGCTATAGAACCTTTAGGAATTATAATGATTTGGAATGCGACAATCGTTTATGTTCGTTTACGTATCTTAATTGATGAGCAAAATAAGGAAATCTATGCTTAGGTGGATATGAAGAATTTGCAAATGACAAACTAAACAGCAGACTAAGGACACTTAACGACGGTGGCATCTGTCCATCTCTTATTTCACCAAAATCACTCTTCCCAAAAAGTAGCTACTTTCTGGGTGTTTGTGGAAGGCTGCAAAAGTAGACTTAATCAGAAGTCATGCTTCTTCCTACAGTAAACGCCTCCTTAACGACTTACCAAATTTTTTAAATCAGTAACAGCAACAGGTTGTTAATTATTCAGTATACCAAACTATTTTTGGGCTACTCAAGCTGATTTAGCTAGCGAACATAAATAGGATTTACGCACCATCTGCCACCAAACCTGGCTTCTTTCGTATTTGGTTGCGAAACAGACAATTTTTGGTAGAAACCGGGTTTCTTTGCGTAAGTCCTGATAAAGGCGCTGTTGCTCAACTTTGCCAGTTTTTTGTTGCAGGCACTACAGGTACGGATATTCAGTACTTACTCAGGTCGCTGCCACAGAATATAAATAAAATATTAAGCTTTAATTATTCCTATGCTGTCAAATGCCACAAGCTAAAATCCCACCAGTTTTTTCAACAAATGACAAGAGCCGAAGAGCAGGCATTGTTGCAACAACTCAAATCAGATTACCGCCAAATCCTCATAAATTACTTTACCACTACAGACAAAACACTGAAAGAGAAAATTGATAAATTCATCAATGCAGTCTTTTATGCTAATATTCCTGTGCCCCAAATTATAGAAATTCATATGGAACTAATTGACGAATTTTCCAAACAGCTAAAATTAGAAGGGCGGAGCGACGAAGCATTACTTGATTACCGTCTAACGTTGATTGATATACTGGCTCACTTGTGTGAACTCTACCGTTGTTCAATTTATAAATAGGATAACTCCATCAAAGTTCAGCAGTTCTGGCTGGTAGAAATCGCTCCATTCCATTCCACTAAAGTCAATCAAAGTATCCTGTGGTTCTGTCTGTACTTTATCCTGTACCTAATATGAAGAAACTACGAAAAACCTATGTTCTCAAGCTTTATGTGGCGGGGAACACCACAAACTCAGTACGGGCATTAAATATACTCAAAAACATTCTGGAACAAGAGTTTCAAGGCATTTATACTTTAAAAGTTATTGATGTGCTGAAGAACCCACAACTGGCAGAAGAAGATAAAATATTAGCCACACCAACATTATCCAAAATTTTACCTCCACCAGTTCGTAAAATTATTGGGGACCTTTCAGATAGAGAAAGAGTATTAATTGGATTAGATTTGCTTTATGAAGAATTGAGCGAAGACGAGCAAGAACAATTCGAAGAGTAGATTCTATAACCAAAAATTTCTGCAAAACCCACTTTATTAAAACAGTAACTGGTTTTCCTTTCGACTTGTAAACGTTAACAATGAGTGAGAAAGAAAATTTAGAGCAAAACAAGACACCGACACAAGGTGTAGAAAAAATTCGGACAATGATAGAGGGTTTTGACGATATTAGTCACGGTGGCTTACCTGTAGGAAGAACAACCTTAGTCAGCGGCACCTCTGGAACTGGTAAAACTTTATTTTCTCTTCAGTTTCTTTATAACGGTATTACTTACTTTGATGAATCAGGAGTATTTGTTACATTTGAAGAATCTCCAAGTGATATTATTAAAAATGCTGGTATTTTTGGTTGGAATTTGCAGCGTCTTATCAGTGAAGGAAAGTTATTTATACTCGATGCTTCCCCCGATCCAGAGGGACAGGATGTCGTTGGCAACTTTGATCTTTCTGCCCTGATTGAGCGTCTGCAATATGCTATTCGTAAGTACAAGGCAAAACGCGTTTCTATTGACTCACTGACCGCAGTTTTTCAACAGTACGAAGCGGTGGGAGTTGTGCGGCGAGAAATATTTCGTCTCGTAGCTCGTCTGAAACAACTAAATGTTACCACAATTATAACAACAGAACGCACGGATGAATACGGTTCTGTTGCCTGTTTTGGGGTAGAAGAATTTGTTTCTGATAATGTAGCGATTATGCGTAATGTATTAGAAGGAGAACGTCGCCGTCGTACAATTGAAATACTCAAACTGCGTGGTACAACACATATGAAGGGTGAATACCCTTTTACAATTACCAATGCAGGAATTAATATTTTCCCATTGGGAGCAATGCGCTTAACTCAACGGTCTTCAAACGTAAGGGTATCTTCTGGTGTTCAAGCCTTAGATCAAATGTGCGGCGGTGGTTTCTTCAGAGATTCGATTATTCTAGCAACAGGAGCAACTGGTACTGGTAAGACTCTGTTAGTTAGTAAGTTTCTGCAAGATGGCTCCGTTCACGGTGAACGGACGATATTATTTGCTTATGAAGAATCACGTGCACAACTGTCTCGCAATGCTTCTTCATGGGGAATTGATTTTGAAGATTTAGAACGTCAAGGTTTGTTAAAGATAATTTGTACGTATCCTGAATCCACTGGTTTAGAAGACCACTTGCAAATTATTAAGTCAGAAATTGCTGAATTTAAACCATCTCGTATTGCCATTGACTCTCTGTCGGCACTAGCACGAGGAGTAAGTAATAATGCGTTCCGGCAATTTGTTATTGGTGTTACGGGTTATGCCAAGCAAGAAGAAATTACAGGCTTTTTTACGAACACAACCAACCAATTTATGGGTTCGCACTCAATTACAGACTCTCATATTTCTACAATTACAGACACAATTTTGATGTTACAGTATGTGGAAATTCGGGGAGAAATGTCGCGAGCAATCAACGTCTTTAAAATGCGCGGTTCATGGCATGACAAGGGTATTCGCGAGTATAATATTACAGCTGACGGTCCCGAAATTAAAGATTCCTTCCGCAACTACGAACGGATTGTCAGTGGTGCTCCTACACGCGTTAGTATCGATGAGAAGGCAGAACTATCTCGCATTGTCAAAGGATTTCAAGATACACAGAGTTCGGATTCCTAGACTTGACATTATGATATATTCTCTGGTGAGAAAACAGTTTCTGCCGCTTAATTTTTGTGTGAGGGGATGCGGTGAAAGGACAGCAAATATTCAATAGTTTTTTACCTGGTGTAACAGCAGCAGTATTAGCAACTCAGCCTGCTTGGGCTAATACTGTACAAATTACTGGGGTAAGGCTTTTTACCTCTTCCAGTACCTTGAGTTCCACTTCTGAGGGAACCTCAAGTGCTCTTGATCTCAACTCGCCATCAGTTCCTACTGTTGGCAGCAGTTTGCTTGCCCCAGCGCTACCGACTATTGGTATTATAGGAGCGAGTTTAAACTCTGTGAGTAGTAGCAGACCAAGGGTAATACTGACTGGAAAAACTGGTGTGCCAATCAGAAAGGTTGCAGATAAGGTTCAAAGAGTGCTTGTGAGCTTTAAACCTACCTCAAAGCAAAGCGAATTGATAAATAAGATTCGCTCTGCGACTAGTACGCAGCAACAAAATCACCTAACAATTGCTGCTCAGGAATCAAAAAATACAGTCTCTCCTAACAATACTATCTCAAGATTCGCCTCCTCTGTTGAACAAAAACTGCCTTCTTTTGGGCAGCTTGCTACAGAAAAGAAAAGTCCTGCTCAGGTACCAAAGGAGTCAAAAACTCCAACTCGTAGGATAGTAGAAGTAGCAAAGCTGTTGGAGCAAGTGGAGTTATGTCCGCAACAGGAACAGGCGAGGAAAGGTAAAGGTCAGGTTGGTCGTTCTGCTGCTCTGCTTTTGAAGTTGTCTACCTGCTCGCAACAAAATACCAAAAGAAATCTGATTGCTCAGGCAGATTCTTCGACTCCAGCGCCAGCAACTCCAGCGCCAACAACTCCAGCGCCAACAACTCCGACACCAACAACTCCAGCACCAACAACTCCAGCACCAACAACTCCAGCACCAACAGGTTCGGTGCAACTCCCTGATTATCTTAAAAGCAATCCGAATCCTCTACAGTTTCCTACCAAACCAGAAGAAGTGAGGATTCAGGGAACTCAACCGATTACTTTGGCACAGGCTATAGAGATAGCACGGCAAAACAATCAGGATCTACAGATATCGTTACTAACTGTAGAGCGCAGCCGATCTGCTGTAAGGCAGCAGCAAGCTGCTTTGTTACCTACTGCCAATTTGAGTACGAATCTAACTCGCAGTGGACCTGGTTTTGTAGAGCAACAAACACAAGCAACTCCGTTCAGCCAACCCCAAGATGTAACCTCTAATACAAGTTTCTCTGGTACCGCGCAAGTGCAGTACAATCTCTACACCTCTGGACAAACAACAGCCCGCATTCGACAAGCTGAGGAACAGCTACGTTCGGATGAATTGAATGTTGAGAATCAATCTGAGGTTATCCGCCTGAATGTCACCAATTACTACTACGATCTGCAGGCAGCAGATGAAAGTGTACGCATTAACCAGTCTGCCGTGAGAAATGGTCAGGCTAGTTTGCGGGATGCACAAGCTTTAGAAAGAGCTGGTGTGAGTACTCGATTCGATGTTCTGCGTGCTCAAGTGAATTTAGCAAATTTTCAACAACAGTTGACAAATGCTCTACAGCAGCAGCAATCTGCTCGTCGTAAATTAGCGCAAACATTAAGTTTGCCGCAGTCAGTTGATGTCAGTGCGGCAGATCCAGTCAAAATATCAGGTCTTTGGAATCTTCCACTGGCAGAAACTCTTGTCTTAGCTTTTCAAAACCGTCCGGAACTGCAACAGAATTTGCTACAACGGAACATTAGTGAACAACAGCGACGTCTGGCGCTTGCTCAGCTAGGTCCTCAAGTGAGTTTGGTTGGCAGTTACCAGGTGCAGGATCAGTTTGACGATAACAACAGCATTCAAGATAACTATTCGCTAGCGCTCAGAGCTAATTTGACTTTGTACGATGGTGGATCGGCAAAAGCAAGTGCAGATCAAGCAAAAACTAACATTCGGATTGCAGAAAATACTTTTGCCAACCAGCGCAACCAAATTCGCTTTGACGTAGAAAATGCCTATTCTCAGCTGCAATCTAACTTGGAAAATGTTCAAACGACTAATACTGCTCTTGAACAAGCTAGAGAGTCTCTGCGTTTAGCGCGTTTGCGGTTCCAAGCAGGTGTAGGCACTCAAACTGAAGTCATTGACTCAGAAAATGCCTTGACACAAGCGGAAGGTAATAGAGTCACAGCAATTTTGACTTACAATCGCGCTCTGGCTACTTTACAACGAGCGATCACCTCTAGAGCAGTAAGCTCAATTAGTCAATAGTCATCATTCATTAGATTATGGGTGATAGACTATAGACTGTAAGCTTGTGACTAAATATGTTAATTATTTAATAATTTGTTTTTGGGATGTACTCTGCTTTTCCATGTGGCATTGCAGAGTACAATCTTTATTATCATCAAAGGAAAACTTCAAAAACTGGATAGACCACAATCGGATGACGAAAATTACGGCAAAAGAAATTGCACAGTTTCGCTCTCAAGTTTCAGATAACCTCACAGCTATGGAAGCACTAGATATCATAGAAGAATGTGAGGGAGATTTAGAAGATGCTGCAATAACTTTAGCAATTCGGGCAGGACAAGAACCAGAAATAACGAATTCAGAATGGTTGGATGCTTTAGCCCGAAATTGGCGTGCTGTCATTTGTAAACAAGAATTTCGGAATGATTTACTTAACACCTCAGTTAAGGGCATAATCGAACATCTGAAAACAATGCCGACTTTTCCTCAGATGTTAGCAATGCCTGTTTTAATATATGTCTTGAAGGAAGATGTGAATAATTTTTGCGAACCTCTTGACATAGTACAGTAATATTCTTAAACACTAACTTAATCAGACTTAAATTTCAACATCAATGAATTACCTTGTTGCCGTTTTACCTGACCGCATCCAAGCAGAAGCTGCTTATCTAGCTTTAGAAAAAGAAGGCATAAAAGCTACAATTTTAGGTAAAGGTTATAAAACAGCTGATGAGTTCGGCTTGATTGACCCTAATGAGCAAGCAAAGAAGCAGGTTCAGCTCATGGCATTTTGGCTGGTACCGTTTGGATTGTTTGCAGGTATTACTTTTAGCGTCATCACTGGCTTGGACACTTTTGCTTGGGCGGGTGAAATTGGCAATCATATCATTGGTGGATTGTTAGGCGCTGGTGCAGGCGCTATGGGTAGCGTGTTTGTCGGTGGTGGAGTCGGTTTATTAGTTGGAAGCGGTGACGCTTTACCTTACCGCAACCGCTTAAATGCTGGCAAATACTTGATTGTCGTTCAAGGTGCTGAAAGTCTTACCCGTCAAGCAACCCGTGTCTTACGTCAATTTGAGCCAGAAAATATTCAAGGTTACGCTGCGCCCAGCGAACAATAATCAGTAATCAGTTAACAAGCGCGATAGCTGTCCTATTTCATTTGTAAAAATCGCGCATCCCAAGAAACCGGGCTTGGTGATTTCTCACGAATGATTTAGGATTGCTATATATGGGATTTAACTCATAACTGGATAACTGATAACTGTTTAGAATGTTGCCACGGGAAGAACTTTTAAAAGGTGTTGAAAATCGAGATAGTATAGCTCATGTGATTGACCAAGCTGAACAAGCTATCAAAACTTGGGAAGTGGTTTTGACTGATTTTCTGTCTCCTCCAGAGTTAGCAGAAATTCAACAGTCGTTCAGCCGTCTAACAGAGGTGCAGTTGGTAGAGTGGGGTGGATATCCACAGGCTGAACGCAGAAGAGTTGCGATCGCTCGTTCGGAAATCCCTTTGGATCAATCTCAAGTTGCTGTCACCGCCTTAGATATAGCCGGAAATTTCCTGTTTGATACCGCCACTCACCGCGACTTTTTGGGCGCAATGCTATCCACTGGGATTGTCCGTGAAAAGACGGGAGATATTATTGTACTGGGTGAACGGGGGGCACAGGTAATCGTCGTGCCAGAGTTAGCAGAATTTTTGGAAATGAATCTCAAGCAGGTGCGATCGGTTCCCGTGAAAACTCAGCGTATAGATTTCAGTGAGTTGAAAGTGCGGGAACCAAAGAAAAAAGAACTAACCACTGTGGAAGCTTCTTTAAGATTAGATGCGATCGCATCTGCTGGTTTTGGGATGTCCCGCAGTAAAATGGTTGAGCTAATTGATAGCGGTGATGTTCGCGTCAACTGGAAGGAAATAACTCAAGCAAGTTCTCAAGTAAAAACAGGCGATTTAATTGCCATTCGCGGTAAGGGACGTTTGGAAGTTGGGGAAATAGCTGTTACCAAAAAAGACCGCTATCGTGTGCAGTTAATAAGGTATATGTAAAGGGGTGTGGTCATAAGTAGTTGGTTAGCATTGGGCAATGGGCATTGGGCATTGGGCATTGTCTCCTTGTCCATTCCTTCACCAACAGATTTTGACCACACCTTATGTAAAGAGACGCTTTAAACAGCACGTCTCGACTTAATCTGTTTTTGCCTTAAACTGTTTTTCCAAAATATTGAGTAAAGTTTTGCGAGGAACAAAAGCGGATAATTTGGTGATTAGGTGAGTTGTAATACCACCAATAACAACCATGGAATCTCCTCTTTCCAAAGCTTTTAAAGATTCGCACACCACGACTTCTGAAGTCGATATTTTATTTGTTCTAGCTGCAAGTGCTGGAGGGAAATTAGCTTCTGTAAAAAAGTTTGTTTCAACTGGTCCAGGGCAAGTCACTAAAACGCGGACGCCATAGTGACGATTCTCTGCCCAAAGTGCTTGACTAAAACTGACAATAAACGCTTTGCTCGCAGCATAAACAGAAAGGTAAGGCATTGGTTGAAATGCAGTGAGAGAAGATACATTAATAATGCTTCCAGAACGACGTTGCCGCATTTCTTGCAAAAATTTATGAGTTAAATCTACTAATGCCAGAATATTTAATTGTACAATTTTGACTTGCCGTTCTCCATCTTGAGCAACAAAGTCTCCATAGTCGGCAAAACCAGCATTGTTGATTAACAAATCAATCGTTAATCCTTTTGATTTAACAGCATCAAACACAGCATTAGTAGCGCCAGTTTCTGTCAGGTCTTGAACAAGAGTATCTACTTGAATTTTGTATTTTTCTTGTAGTTGTTTGGCTAGCTGGTTCAATTTTTCTTCTGAACGAGCAACTAAAACAAGATTTGTATTATGTGCAGCTAATTCCTCTGCAAAGGCTTTACCAATACCACTAGAGGCACCAGTAATTAAAGCAGTTGACATTCTACGCAATACGATAATTTTTTTATTATTGTACAGATTATAACAATTCCACTCAGGATTTTCTTTCAGTTAAAGTAATATATCAAGTTGTTTAATTTCATCTGCGTTTGGGCATATTAAATATAAATGAAAGTTTATACTATACTCTGATGAATTTTTCTCAGAATCTACCCTCAAGTCTCTTGCTAAGGAAACCTTAGAATAATTTTGGAGAATAATTTTGGAATTGATGCGTCGTTCAAAAGTCAACAGTCTATCGTACTAAAGTCTTCAGCACCTGTATCATCCCAACCTAAAACCCTTGCCGAATCAGAATCTACCATAGAATAGGCAAAGCACCTCGACTCCCAATACGGTTTGGTTAACGAGCTTGCTGTCACTCTATTGGGTGCGCGCCATACCAAGCGAGGCGTGCAAATCGTCTCGGAGGCGCGTTAGCGGAGCGGTGCGATAGCACTTCGCCTGCACCCTTATCCGAACCGTATTGCGAGTGGATGAGTATTAAACACTCGTCCGCGAACATCAAACACTCGTCCACGAACATCAAATACTCGTCCACCAGTATCAAATACTCGTCCGCGAACATCAAACACTCGTCCGCGAACATCAAATACTCGTCCACGAACATCAAACACTCATCCACGAACATCAAACACTCGTCCGCGAACATCAAACACTCGTCCACGAACATCAAACACTCGTCCACGAACATCAAATACTCGTCCGCGAACATCAAACACTCGTCCACGAACATCAAACACTCGTCCGCGAACATCAAATACTCGTCCACCAGTATCAAGAGCTTCCCCTGCTTATCCGAACCGTATTGCTTCGACTCCTACAAAACCTCAATTGCTGGACAAAAATCACAACTTCAGCAAATTAGTCTTGGCAATTTAGTTAAATCTATGCTAAGATTATAAAATTGCAGATATTTAGAGTTAAAGTTGCGGACGTATAGCTCAGTTGGTTAGAGCGCTACGTTGACATCGTAGAGGTCACTGGTTCGAGTCCAGTTACGTCCATTTTTACATTTGTACCCATTTTTAAATTTGTACATTGACGTCTCCCACAGCTAAAACATACTCGCTTTGCTCGTCTGTCTTAAAGCTCTAAAGGGCAATCGTCAGGAGAGTTCGGAGATTAAGTAGCAAATGACTCCTTCCGCTTAATTGAAAGAAATAGCTTAGGATTAAGCATACTCAAAGCTGAAGTCGAACTACAACGTTTAAAAGGACTGAGGTTAACACAGAGCCGAGTCCTAGCCTTTGGTTTTAACTGTGGTTGTGAATTCAGTAGCGTGGACAGCATTGGTATGTCTTGAATTTGGTGACTTAACAGCACGTTTTTGCAAAACGACAAAATTTTTCAGCTTTATTCCGGAATGACTGCAGCTGACCGTGTAGTTACGTAGCAATTGGATTTGATTGAATACAAGACCTTAGCCAATTTGTATATTTCATCACATATAGAGAGAGTACTATGAACAAGTTTTTGCCGATTCAATTTAAATTCAACACTCGTGACTTGCTAAAACTCGGTTTGCTTTCGCTAGCGCTATCGCTCTCACTTGGAGCTTATACTCAGGCTAATGCTCAATCAGTCTCAAAGGAAGAAGTTAAGGTGATATCGGTTCCACCGCAAGAGGCATACTATATAGAGAAGACACAAGCAACTTCTGTTGGCAATAACTCCGGTTCACAGGATAGAAAGACTTTAGATAATGGCACTCAATTGCCACGTGTTTCTAAAAGATCAGAAAATTTACAGGGTTTTGCGAAAACTACGAATTTTGTATACAACAAGAAGCTACGTCAAACAGCATATCCTAAACAATAGTGAGCGTACTCATCATCCTACATTCTATTACCCAGATAATCGAAATATTATAGCAAAAGGTCACTAGTATCTCACTCCATACCACGTTGCTTAAACAACTCCATGAGCTTACGCTTTCGGGCGTGGGTTTGCACTAACTTTGCCCTGTATTCTGACCAATCTGCTTTTCTCCCAGATTCCAAGTAGGCAGCGCGTGCTTTTTTTAGCCACTCAACTGCGTAGCTGTAGTATTCAGCCTTACCTGCATCCATAATTGACTCGGCGCGACGACGGGCATTTGTCATCACCCAGTTTGGATTGTGAGGTATTGCAGCGTCCATCACTCGGTAAATGACTGTTGAATAGTAAGAACTCAGATCAGTGACGATCGCAATAGCATCATCAATGAGTCCTTCATGTAAAAATATATCCACTTTCGCTTCTTGGGTTCCCCAACCCCCATAACTGCGGAGTATTTTTAACAAGTCTGTCCTGACACTTTCCCAGTTTTCTCCAGCCAAGTCCTCTATTTTCTGGTAATCAGGGAAGGAAGGTAAAGCTTGGAAAGCAGTCTTTCTAGCAGATAAAGCTGCTTGCTTATCTCCCAGTTCTTCAGCCAAATCACTTGTCCACGTTCCAAAGTCATACTGGCAATTCCCTGGTAATTTCAATCCAATCTGAGCAATATGTAATGCTTGCTGCAAGCTACCCTGTTCCTTCAGTGTCTTAGCTAGGGCAAAGGCTTCCTCCATTGAGGACATCTGGGTTTGTGCTGCGTCCATTGCTTCCTCAACCCGACCTAATTGACCTAGCATTGTTAGATACTGCTTGGTTTGCCCTTCCGCTTCCGCCAGATACAAATATTCTTGGTAACGTTCCTCACGTTCTAGGATTTTCAATCGAATCAATGCCAAATCATCAGCGTAGTCTGGCGCTTCTCCCTCCCAGATTCCCTCGGATGTGATATGACCTTGAAGAACCCGCACTAGAGGAGGATAATCCCAGCCTTGGCGCAACGCTTCTAGTGCTGGTCCAAAATCAGCATCCCACTCATCTTGCCAACTTTCCAAATTGACCTGAATATCAGTTTTTTCTTCTGGTGTGAATTCGGTAGTCAGAATTGCCTCACACAAGGCATCATTCAATTCTTGAATAATCTCTTCATTCTCAGCACCGTAGTCTGCGACATCATCCCAATTGTCCACACACGTAGAGATAATCGCTTCGAGAATAACTAGAGCACTATTGCTCTCTCCTCGTTCGCAAAAATCCACGGCTATTTGAACTATACTTAGCAATTCCTCAGCAATCGGATCTTCTTCATACCCGTCTTCCAAGTAACGCACCGCATTTCTGAGAATCTGGTGAACCTGTTGTCGATAAGGAGTCGGATCAACAGTATTGCGGCGCACGGGTTTTGCACGTTGTTTGCTGGGTGCAGCGGTAGTCATTAGGCTAACATAGCTCTCAATTTCTTCCATCAGTTGTGGATGCTTTGCCACTAGTTCCTGTAGCAGCCTTTGAGTTTGCACATGATCCAGGCGATCCAGTAGTTTTTCTAAAGAAGGACGCGGTTCAGTTGACATATATGTATGTTTTTGTGTAAAAAGACTCACGAACATCAATTCGATTCTCTTGTAGCATAAATCATAAATTTGAGATGACAAAAGCCTAAAATTAAGAAACTGGCACTGATTGCTTTGGTCAATCTCAGAATAAATAGGCGGAAGCACACGGGGAAACCAACGTGAGTCATGAATTTGATTACGATTTAGTGATTGTAGGCGCTGGAGTAGGCGGACACGGTGCTGCCTTACACGCCGTAAGCTGTGGTTTGAAAACAGCCATTATTGAAGCAGCTGACATGGGGGGAACCTGTGTCAACCGAGGCTGCATTCCATCTAAAGCACTGCTAGCGGCATCTGGACGTGTGCGGGAATTACGTAATGCCCATCATCTTAAGTCACTAGGAATTCAACTGGGAAATGTGGAGTTCGACCGACAGGCGATCGCCAACCATGCAAATAATCTTGTAGGCAAAATACAAGGCGACTTAACCAATAGCCTCAAACGTTTGGGAGTCGATATCATCCGAGGTTGGGGTAAGATAGCAGGGGCACAAAAAGTCTCTGTAACAACAGACAGCGGCGAAAAAACTATTACGGCAAAAGATATTATTCTTGCGCCAGGTTCTGTACCCTTCGTTCCTCCGGGTATTGAAGTAGATGGCAAAACTGTATTTACCAGTGACCAAGGTGTCAGGCTGGAATGGCTACCAGATTGGGTAGCAATTGTGGGGAGTGGTTACATCGGCTTAGAATTTTCCGATGTTTACTCAGCTTTGGGCTGTGAAATCACGATGATAGAAGCCCTAGACCAACTGATGCCAGGATTTGACCGCGATATTGCCAAACTTGCTGAACGGGTCTTAATTACTCCACGTGATATTGAAACGTATGTGGGCATATACGCCAAAAAAGTCATTCCTGGTTCACCCGTAGTCATTGAACTAGCTGACTTCAAAACGAAAGAAGAGGTAGATGTACTGGAAGTCGATGCATGCTTGGTTGCAACAGGACGCATCCCAGTGACACAGAATTTGGGTTTAGAATCTGTCGGTGTAGAACTTGACCGTCGAAACTTTATCCCAGTGAACGACAGCATGGCAGTACTATCAGCAGGTGAAACAGTTCCCCATCTGTGGGCAATTGGTGACGCTAACGGCAAGATGATGCTGGCACATGCTGCTTCTGCTCAAGGTATCATCGCAGTAGAAAATATCTGTGGGCGTCACAAAGAAGTGGACTATCTCAGTATCCCCGCAGCAGCGTTTACCCACCCAGAAATTAGCTATGTGGGCATGACTGAAGCCGCAGCCAAGGAAAAAGGCAACGCTGAGGGATTTGAAGTTGCGACGACAAGAAGTTACTTCAAAGGCAATTCCAAAGCGTTGGCAGAAGGTGAAGCGGACGGTATGGCAAAGGTCGTTTATCGTAAAGATACAGGCGAAGTTTTAGGAGTTCACATCTTCGGCATACATGCCTCGGATTTAATTCACGAAGCATCAGCAGCGATCGCTAACCGCCAATCTGTTCACACCCTTGCTCATTTGGTTCACGCCCATCCAACACTTTCCGAAGTATTGGACGAAGCTTACAAACGAGCAATTGCCAGTTAGTCATTAGTCATTAGTCATTAGTCATTAGTCATTAGTCATCAGTCATCAGTCATTAGTCAAAAGTTATTCTCCCTTGTCCCCTTGCCCATTGCCCAATGCCCCTTGCCCATTGCCCACATTGCCCAATTCCCAATTCCCAAATTATGCAAATCCGTCGCCGTAAACCTAATCCAGCTGTTGCTGTATCCACAACGCGGTATCAAGTCGCTACACCTGATGCTCAGCCAAACAACATCTTAGAAGAAATTGTTTGGCATAAGGAAGAAGAAGTTGACCAAATGCGGGAAAAGCTTTCTTTGCAGGAGTTGCAGCGTCAAGTACTTGAGGTACCTTTACCCCGTGATTTTGTAGAAGCATTGCGTCAAGGCAAAACAAAGCCAGCTTTGATTGCTGAAGTCAAAAAAGCGTCTCCCAGTAAAGGGATCTTACGAGAAGATTTTCATCCGGTGGAGATTGCCTTGAAGTATCAAAAAAGTGGTGCTAGCTGTCTTTCAGTACTGACAGATGAAAAGTTTTTCTCTGGTAGCTTTGAAAATTTAGCTCAAGTACGCGCCAAAGTAGATTTGCCCTTACTATGCAAGGATTTTGTCATATATCCTTACCAAATGTACATGGCGCGTGTTCGAGGTGCAGATGCGGTATTGTTGATTGCAGCTGTACTTAGTGATCAAGATTTGCAGTACTTCGTTAAAATTGCCAAAGCTCTAAAAATGGCGGCATTGATTGAAGTCCATACTTTAGCGGAACTTGATCGCGTGTTAGCCATAGATGGCGTGTCACTGGTAGGTATAAATAATCGCAACTTAGAAGATTTCTCTGTTGATGTACAAACGACTTGCAAACTGTTAGCAGCAAGGGGAAAGGAATTGTACGAAAGAAACATTTTGGTTGTGAGCGAGTCAGGATTACATAACTCAGATGATTTGACATTAGTAGAAAAAGCCGGAGCATCGGCTGTTCTCATCGGAGAATCTCTAGTAAAACACCCAGAGCCAGAGGTAGCAATTGCCAATCTCTTTACCAAATCTTCGTCTCTTGCATAATTCGAGCTTTAGCTAAATGCTTTTTGCCTATGTAACAATTTATTTAATGACAATCAACTTCTGACTCATCCAAAATCTCAAATCCACTATCAATTTCATGGAGCAAATTCCTCTGCCTTCACCTATCCACTACGAACTTATACTCCAACTGTTAGAGAGACAAACTATGCTAGCAGTTAGCGATAATCCGAATTTGCGGCATCAGGTGAATCAGTTGATTATTACCCTGCGTAAAGCGGCTGTACAACAAAAGCATTTGGAAGAAATTTGCCAATCGTCGTTTGTTGAGATTGATCATCGTTGGTCGCTCAATCATCTTAGTACTGAGCAGGTCGCTGCTTCTGAGTGATGAAGCAAGGCATCTACTTTCACCATTCACGAACTCGTAATATTGTAAGTTATGGTTGGAAGTCATGAAAACAACTATCAAAAGTAGGAAATATTGAGTAGTGAGTAAAGATTTGGTTAGTATTTTCTCGACTCCAAACTCCTGATACTTGCTTTGCTCTCTACCCAACTTCCAAAACCCAAATTTTTATTTATCTTCCGCTATTGGTTTATTCTATAGATAATTCTGGATTGATATATTTTCTTTATTAAAATAAATCTAGCAAAATTTAGTTATTCGCCTTAAGATGGTCATTATTGAGCGATCGCGATATCCTCATCTGTACTACATCCTTTGGAAATCGCCCTTGTAGGTGGCATGACAATTAATTCTCCAAGAGCATTGTGTTCAAATTGGTCGTCGGTAAGTTTGATAATATTGTTGAGGTTAAGGGTAACGCCTGTCACACAATTCAGGTTTTCGTCATTTCGCAAAGATTTACAGCCTTAATTGCACGACTCCATAATCAAAAGAGCGAGTTGAATCATGAACTCGCTCTTTTGATAAGTAAATTTTATTTTTTGTCTTTCACACGTGAGCCTTAGGAAAAGGCATTTTCCATGTCCATGTAGCACAGTTAGACTCTCCTGAACGAACTCATCATTTCCTATACTGTCTCCAGCCAATCATATATTTTTTCTAACTGTTCTATGGTAACTAACCCATATTGCCAAAGAATCATTGGCAAAGGACCAGGATCTTGTTCGCTACGACGCAGAGCAACTGCAATAGAAGCTGTGGAAATTGCCAACTCTTCCTGCAAAAAGCGAATAAATCTAGAATAGGTTGATGGTGACACTTTGTATTTCATTTCCTCCCATAGTGTGTACTGTTATGTATTAATTCACCGTTTTTTCCGAATTGCAAGTAGCCAATCATTCCCTTATCACTGTGCCCCTACCTAACAGAGAATTCAGAAAAGCTTGTCTGGTAGTCCTCAAAGAAAGCTTTTCTCATAAAACATAGACAGTAGTACCACTTATCTTATTTAGTCTTAAGCAACACAATACTTAGGTGAATTATGACTTTACCTTTTTACTTCAGTGCTTTGGTTAACTACAACTATAGTAAGGAAGATTCCTTAGCCTAATCGTCCCTTATTGACTACTCTTTGCACGTACGTCAAAAGAAAGATTTTTTGTTATCTAGCGTAAAATCAATTATCCAGTTTTGGAACAACAAGTCTGTCTTCCAATCTGCACTGAGTGAAATCACATTATCATATCATGTCCGGTTGAATACTTATCATTCTCTGGCGAACCCCTTTCCCCCTCGCCCCTAATCCCCACTTCGTACCCCGAGTCCCCCACAACGCGCTGGCTCCCCTTGATAAGGGGCTACGGTGTACACACAAGTCATCGCATGACTCAAAATTTCCTCTCTACGAGACGCACTCGCGTTCGGAACCTCACCGAAAGACGGCTTCGGTTGCCCCGTCTCTTCCAGAGCGGGGAGGAATTGCCGCCTTGCCGCCTTAGTCATCAGTCATTGGTCAATAGTCATTAGTATGATTAAACACGAAAAATCATGAAAAACTACTAATGACTAAGGACTAATGACTAATGACTTCGATTTCCCCCGGCTTTAAATCAAAACAAGCGTAGCGATGTTTTGATAGCCGGGGGATGAGTTAACCTGCTCTGTTGGGCATCCCTCTCCGAACTCGCACAGAGGGTTAGGGTGAGGCGCTAAAAGCGAGGGTGAGGTTTTGAGTGAGATGTGTGTACACCGTAGTTGATAAGGGGAGGGGCGGTTTTGGCGCAAGACAAAACCGGGGTGGGGTTCTTCTGGATTTATAAGCAATTAACCGGACATGATATCACTGTTATTTTTTTGCTATACGATACAATAGTTTTTTTTAAAATTTTACAGAAATTTAAGCAGAAAGCCTTATGCCTACGGCACGCTGCGCGAACGGCGCGTCTTTCCGTGGGACGGACAGATGCTTACGGAACGCGAGTGCGTCTCCCTTAGGAGAGGGATACCCTCCTTCAGTACTGTCCTCATGAATGCGTAAGCACCTATGGGTTTCCGCAGGGTACGGAGTACCCTTACAGTGGGGGACTTACGCAACTAAGTTAAAGACTGAATTTTAACATAAGAGCCAACCTTCAAACCCAACTGGGCTGCTCGTCCAGAACGCAGTTCAATCACTTGATTAATTGGTGTCTGGGGACCATAAGTAGGACAAGGATTGCTATTGCAAGGAGGTACGGAAGGAGCGATGTACTGTACCTTCCCATCCAGCATAAAAACTATATCCAGTGGTACTGGTACATTCTTCATCCAGAAATTTGCCTGAAACGATGATGGAAATTGAAACAGCATTCCACGATTATCGGGTAAAGTCGGGCGATACATCAACCCCATCGCTTGTTGTTGGGGTGTCTGCGCCACTTCTAACTCAATTTTTGTACCATTGGGAACAACCGCCACAGCTGAAATCGGTAGTTGTTGACCTGCATTCTTGGCGAGTGGTCTTTGCTCCAAAGACATTGGTGCTTGAGATTGAGAACTAGACGTAGTAGTGGGAGTAACTGCTGGTGTAGAAACAGAACAGCTCGCTAGCAAAACGCCCAAAACTATTGATAGCAAACCTAGCCAATTAATCATAGCAATTTTAGTTATTAGTCATTGGGAATTGGGAATTGGGCATTGGGCATTGGGCAATGGGCAATGGGCAATGGGCAATGTCCCCTTGTCCTCCTTGTCCAAAATTCAAACAGGTTAATTCTTTTTTTTGAATTTTGAATGAGCGAATTTTGAATTGTTTTGTCCCCCACTCCCCTTGTCCCTTACGTTTCCCTTAGTACGTAACCCACACCCCGCACTGTTTGAATAAGTCGCTTTTGACCTTCATCTTCTATTTTCAGTCGCAAGTAGCGAATGTACACTTCAATAACATTCGACTCGCCCATAAAATCATAACCCCAAACATTTTCCAGAATTTGTTCACGGGTTAATACTTCACGGGGATGTTCCATCAGATACTTGAGCAGATCAAATTCCTTCATTGTTAAGTCGATCGCCCGTTCGTTGAGTACGGCGCGGCGGGTTGCTATATCTAAAACTAGATCGCCAAAACGTAACTGCTCGGAAGTATCGACATCAGGTTTTAAGTATAAGCGAACCAAGTTCAAAAAGTCCTCACAGCGGTAAGGCTTAAGAAAGTAATCATCGGCTCCAGCTTCTAAGCAAGCTACACGATCATCAACTGAATCCCGTGCCATCAGTACCAGAACGGGCGATTGCATTCCAGTCGTTCTAAAATTTTTACATAGCGAGAGTCCTGATTCTCCTGCTAGCATTCGGTCAATCACAACTAGAGCAGGTTGGCGATCGCGGCTATATTGTGTACCATTAGTCCCATCATGAGCCACGATGGGATCATAACCAGCTTCTTTCAAATCAAAAGCAAGCTGATTTGCGAGACTCTCGTCGCTTTCAATCACCAAAACACAAGGGTTATGAGCAAGCGTCATATTGATTTTGGATGTTCGATTTTAGATTAGATGTGCACTGCGCCCTTGGGGAGGTAGAGTGCGCCCTTGGAGGTTTCCTTGCTTAAGTGCACCTCTGGTGGTACCATGGTTTCCCCGTTGTAGACACCCGGAGGGCTTCCCGTAGGGTAGCAAGTGGCGTGATTTAGATTTAGTTGGTAGAGGTGTAATTTACAGGTTTTTGGTGATGAATCAATCCTGACTTGACACGCTTTCTACCTACTATGTTTTCGCACGTACAAGTATCAGCCAAACAAAGCAATAGATACAGTCATTTTAATCACTAATTTAAAATCTGGCTCCCCTCGTCCCCTCGTCCCCTTGTCCCCTTGTCTCCCCCTCCTCTTCGGTCTGCTATCCACTGCTATCCAAAAACACTCAGCTGCAACCCTTGGGATAAAGCCTCAACAAAGGCGATCGCTGCTACAGGATTACCTACACTATCCAAAGCAGGACTGTAGCAAGCAACTGCCCCTTGACTTGGAACTACCGCAAAGAGTGCGCCACTGATGCCTGATTTCATTGGCAAACCAATTTGTAAAGCATACTGGGAAGAAGCTTCGTACAAGCCACAGGTTAACATGAGCGAGTTGACAATCCGGCGATGCTGCGGTTCGATGAATCTACTTTCGCGCGCCAAAAGCAAACCCAGACGGGCTAAATCTTCCACATCACCAGATATACAGCATATTTGTTCGTATGTGTCAAGAGCTATCTCTGGATTCTTTACATACCCTGCTTTTGTAAGATATTGCGTAATGGCTCGATTAGCTTGGGAGTTAGCCAAGCGCACAGAAGCGAGCATAATTTCATCTAATTTCAGATGACAACCTGCAAGTTGGTTGAGCCATTGACACAGTTGCTGAGTGCGATCGCTAGCGTCTTTTCCTGGTAACTTATCGGCAAGGGTAATTGCTCCACTGTTAATCATAGGATTGCGGGGTCGTCCATGATCAGCGACCAGTTGCTCTAGGGAATTGAAAGGAGCATCCGATGGCTCAACCCCAACCCATTGAAAAACTGTTTCTGCTCCCACTTGTTCTAGCAGATACAAAAGCGCAAACGGTTTAATCGCACTCATGAGGGGGAAAACACAATCCGTATCACCTTGGCTGAAAGTTTGTTCAGCTCCACAGCAGATGTGAACTGCAAATGAATGGGGATTAGCCAAAGCTAATTGGGGAATACGGTGAGCAACTTGTCCTTGATATGTCAAGGCTTTGGCTTGTTGCACCCAAGCTGATAACTGAGTCGTCGTTAGTGTTTCCAGTCCAACCATTGGTGCTACTTAGGTTATGCGATCTCGACTTATGGTTGACGCATGTAACCTTAAGGGTTACAACTTTTGTGTGATCAAAACATTCAAACACAAAGGATTAAAAAAACTTTTTGAAGATGATGACAGGAGCGGTATTCAACCAATTCACGCAGACAAGCTTTTAGATATACTTGATAGACTTGAAGCATCCTCTGATATCCAAGATATGCGATACCCAGGTTCTGGACTTCATCAACTGCAAGGAGACAGAAAAGGGGAGTGGTCACTCACTGTGTCTAAAAATTGGCGTGTCACTTTCATATTTCAAGATGGGGATGCTTACGACGTTAATTACGAAGATTATCACTGAACTTATTTAGAAATATGATTACCAAAAGAAAACCTAGACATCCAGGAGGGTTAATCAAGCGCCAGTATCTTGAGACTCTTGATATGACAATTACTGAACTTGCTGAAAGACTCGGTGTATCTCGGAAAACTGTATCTGAGATAGTTAACGAACAAGCAGGTATTACACCAAATATGGCTCTTCGTTTGGCTACAGCTTTTGGGACCACTCCTGAACTTTGGCTGAATCTTCAGCAGAAATATGATCTTTGGTGTGCTGCAAATGAGTCTGATGCATGGAAAGAAATATCACCTATCAATTTACATGCCAGTTAATCCCCATCGCCCCCTCTCTCTTTATTTCTTACTGCTGGTGTGTTAAAAGCACTTTGTACCACTGTATTTATTAGCAAGTTCTATAGGGACAAAGGAGTATCCAGAAGCAGATTGGCAGTCATGAACAACTGTAACTAAGGCAACTTTAGGATCAGCGCGATCGCTCCCATCAAACTTAATTTCTCCCGTTGCACCTTGAACTTGGAATTGATTGCCGGATAAGATTTGTTGAACACCCTTTCGGCTAGGTTGTTTTTTTATAGCTTCGATGAGTACGCGGGTAGCATCATAGGCTGTAGCAGTATGCCAGCTAACATTCTCTGTTCCCCAGAAATTTCTTGCCGATTTCGGAAATTCTGGATTAGGGCTGGTGAGTGTGTGCCATGCGATCGCCACCACTAGATGTCGATTGGTAGCCATTTCTCCTACTTCCTTTGGGACTCGTTCAATGTAGAGGCTATCTCCTGCGACCATGATCAAATCGGGGTATTTGTCAGATTTGATGACCTCTAGGGCGTTGTTCAGTGCATTCTCAGTTGTCCCCGCATCAGGAATGAGAGTAATTGCCGTGGCTCCTTGCTTTTTGGCTTCGCCGAGAGCAACCGATGCATTAAATTTATTGTTAGACAATTTAAACTTTTGAGAGTCGTTCACAACATCCCCAGAAGTGGTGAAAACGCTTATGAATTTCTTCTTCAGTGATTCACTGTAATCACTCTTGTGGGTCCACAAAACTGCTACTTTCTTTTTTTTGGCTTCCTTGTTCAGATATGTCGCCAATCTTAGGGCAGCAGTTTCATCGCTAGGAACAGTACGAAAGAAGAAATTGCTCCTTAGGTTTACTGATGTACTGCTAGGAGAAACTAACACCAACTCATTCTTTTCATAAATTGGGAGAGCTGCCTTGGTGCGATCGCTGGAATAATGACCCACAACTGTCAGAATATCAGGCTTTTTGACCAGTTTTTCGGCGATTTCCTTCACCTGATCATTTTGATTGTAATCATTCGCTATCAAAACTTTGAAGTAGCTTTCTTGTTGTCTCGCCTCGTCTTGGGCTTGAGCAACCCCACGCAGTAACTCCAACCCTTGACTACGGGTTTCTGTATCAGGAGCATATTTCAGAGGAGCGACCACAGCAATCGTGTAAATTCTGTTTTTCGGAATTTTTCCTTGATTAAGCCGATCATTAATCTTGGCGTTGTTGAGGTAAATTAGGGTTTCGGGGTCACGCTGCTTTATCCAAGCTTGTTCTAGATACTTTACTGCTGTAGAGTAGTTACATTGTGCTACTTCCCTGACACCTTGTTCTTTTTGTTGCGGAGAATCTTGAGGTTGAGAAACCAGAATTTCTTCGCCAAAGCTTAACTTGTCTCCTGTTTGTGTTTGTGAGTCGCAGGCTGTTGGAGGAGGAACAGAATGAATAATGCTGTAAATGTAGATAGCGATCGCAGCTCCTACCAACCCAGACACAAGAACTAGACCTGCAATCAGCCAAAACCTCCGCAGCACCCTAAGCCCACTCAGCCAAAGCTTCCGCAGTAGCCGCTGAATTTTATACTCAAGCCGAATGAGAGCCAAACGTCTCAGAATCACTTTGGCATTTTTGGGGCGACGACTGCGCTCAGATGCCATTAGGCGATTAACCAATTTCGCAAGAGAATTGGAAATAGGATACCGAGTTTGTTCCCGCCAGTTTGAGATATTCGGCTGTATGTCGCAAGGGTGGATACCTGTAAGCAAATGCACGAAAGTCCGTCCAAGCGCATAGAAATCAGATTGCAGCACTGCTCCTCCGTCTATTTGTTCGGGAGGCGTGTAGCCGTGTGACCAAATCTCTGTGCGACGACCTCCACTGACAACGGTTCCAGTTATCTGCCTTACTGTACCAAAATCAATCAACACCAGCTGTCCGTTGGGTCGTCGCATGATATTGGATGGCTTGATATCTCGATGAAACCAATTTTGTTGATGGATGAAATCTAGAATTGTGGCGAGCTGTTTTAGCCACTCCAGCGCTTGTCTTTCGTTAATAGCTCCATGTTCACCCAACCACTGTTCTAGGTTCTGCCCCTCAATTTTCTCCATCACCAAGCAGTGTAATTCCTGATCGTTGTTGAGCGATAATGAGAAATAGGCTTCTCCCCTTGGGATACCCGGATGTTCCAAGTCTATCAGAATCGATTGTTCTCGTCGGAAAAGTCTAACTAATTCTGCAAACAATTCTCTACCATTCTGTAATTGCATCTGATTGTTGTATATGGCTTTGAGAATTTTTCGTGTTCTCTGATTCTGACTGTCTACGACTTCAAAGACTTCCGTACAAGTATAAGAATTATCACTGAGTTTTTGAGTCAAACGGTAGCGATTATTGATAAGTAAAGGATTTCCACAGCCTTGACAGACGCTAACATTATCTAGATTATTACAATTTGAACAGTCAGGGTTTATACAGTAGGGCATACTTTAGTGGAATGCTGCATCTGTGTGAATTATCTTGTCAATAACGCTACTAAAATTAGCCAGAAAAAAGACAAAATTATGGCTTACAGTAATTGTACCTTGAGAAGAGTTTCGCAAGACTTCAAGCTACAGCGCATGGCTAATTTCTGGCAGTTAGCTCAAAATTGCTAGCGACCATAAAATCTATTGACACACTTCCTCACAACAGGCTGGAGAGTGAACAAGACCGTGCCATCTTGGCAGTATTTCTCTATGAATGATCGCTGCAATAAAGAATACAGCTGTTCTAGAAATTCTGAATTGGATACCTGAGATGACATCCGCGATCGCAGCGTGTCGGAGTCAAGCGGTGTGGCTTCACTAGCAAGACAGCGTAAAATTTCTCTTTCCCATTCAGGTAGTCTTTCAAACCGTTGCTTGAGCACCATTTGAATCGGCGGCGGTACCACAATTGTATTTTGTCTTAAAAACTCGGTAACACCGCCATGAAATAACTCTTGAATCATTTTAGAGATGTGGATTAACGCCAGAGGATTACCGCGATACATATCAATTAGCCTTGTTGCATCTTCGGCTCCAAACTCTAGATTCGCCGTCCTAAAGATTTCTGTAGCTGCTACGTTGTCTAAACCTTCCAGCTTCCATAACCTCACCGTTTCTCCTTCACACGAGGTTAGTGTTTCTGGTCTTTCTTGGCTGGTGATCACCAGACAACTTTGATGGTTTTGTTGTGCAATTCGCCGGAGCAATTCGCCGTATTTTTCATATCCAGCTTGATAACGTTCCGCGCCATCGCCACCCATAACTGTTTCCCAACTATCGAGGATTAATAAAACGCGATGCTGGCGCAGAACATTGAGCAACTTTGAGATCAAATCATCAATGTTGTTGGGTAAATCGGTGCTTTGTTCATCAGACAGGAAACTGATGATATTTACGAGAATTTCTGACAACGGCGAAGGGTTATCGGGTAGCGAGCGCCAAACTAGATACTCAAACTCATCCCGAATTTGTTCTGCAATCCTTACAGCTATAGCGGTTTTACCAATTCCCCCCATGCCTATTATTGCTATCACACGACAGCGATCGCTCACAATCCATTGCTTAAGTGTTTCTAGTTCTGTATGACGTCCATAGAAAACTGAAACTTCAGGCGCTTCACCCCAATCCACTCTTTGCTGCGGTTGATTCGTTCTATATCCTGCTGCTTCCAACCAGTTAACAATATCTCTCCAGTTTTGTACTGTGTTTTCTTCTCGATTTGTGAGTCTTTCAATATATCGGTATAAAGTACGACTTAAATCAACTTGAATTCCACCTGGCTCCCTATTGAGCCTGTGAGCAATTTCCGCTGGGTTATAACAGCAGAGTAATCCTCGTAGGTGAGTTCTTTCAACTTCTGTCAGTCCTTGTCTTGCGCGTGGTGCGAATTCTCGCTTTGCAGCAGCTAGGTCTATGTACAACCTTTCTAGATCCCAGTTATTTACCGCTTCGGAAAACGGCTCTTGATTAAATACCATTACTGGAAGTTGTCATTATTCTATTCGTTAATTTTAACCTAACCAAAATCCCTAATCTCCCTTAGATGAATCCTAAGTTTTGCTCCACTTAGTATATTTTCAAGTTCAAGAAAGAACCTAAAAAGCAACGAATTAGTTTTTTGATATCTACCATGAATAAACTTTCCCAACATAAAAAAGCTACTACATCTCTAGTATCCAATCAAGCACAGACAAAAGCTTGGGAGGAAAATTGCCAATCGAGGACAGTTGCAGATCACTCTCAGATATCACTGATAAAAAATAGGGATGAGCAGCTCAAACAACTAGCGAAGATGGTCCAGCAGAATCCACCGTTGAGTCGGGAACGACAGCTAGCTCTCACAAGGCTAGTCAATGGTATTCTGCAATCCGGTAGACTTTTTCATCCGCAAAGAAGTCAATTTTCAGCAGCTATTTATCAAGATATTTATGATGAAGTGCTCCAAGAACTCTTGCTGTATATATGTCAAAATATTCACAAGTACGAACCCGAACGTGGTTCAGTGATGACATGGGTCAATATTCTTTTGTCGCAGCGATTTTTTAAACAAGTTGTTCAGAAAAGATTTCGTCAGCAAAGAGTACCAAAAATGACAGTTACAAACTTATATCATCTTGCCCAACCTGAATCAGAACCACACCTCACAGAGATACTTAAGAAATATATAGACTCTGACCCAGAACATCTCTTTAAACAAAAACACATAGCAAATTATCCTGCAGTTAACTTTCAAGCCTTGGTGCAGCGACGAATTTCAGGAAAATCTTGGAAAAATATTTCAGCAGAATTTGGTATAAATATTTCAACTGTTAGTACTTTTTATTACCGATGCATAAGGAAGTTTTCTTCAAAGTTAAAAGAGTACTGTATTAACCATGTAATTTAAGCAAGAGGCGAATGACCACTATCCTACACATCACCCAACAAGAACAATGGAAGCAAGCCAAACTCGTGGGAACATATCGCGGTGATACCCTCGACTCTGAAGGTTTTATCCACTGTTCAACACCAACACAAGTCATCAAAGTGGCAAATTACTTGTTTCCCAATCAAAAGGGATTGGTACTTCTTTGCATTGACTCTAAGAAAGTTCAACCGGAAATTCGCTATGAAGGTATCGAGGGAGGCGAACTATTTCCTCATATTTATGGTGCTTTGAATATTGATGCTGTGTTTAAGGTTATTAATTTTGAACCAGGTGAAGATGGCTTGTTTACATTGCCAGAAGAAATTTGAATACATGGAGAAAATATGATAAAAATTCTTTGGCATGACCCAATAAAAAATTAAGGAAGAAAAAGTATTGAAAATAACCGACTGTCTGTCTAATTTGTATGTACAGTCAGACTTGTCACATTTGCATCAGGGTGAGGTCTTGTGATGCAAACCAGTCCAGAAGAAGAATCCAATGATACAAAGAAACGAGGTTGGGTAGACAAGTCTCTAGCTTTTGTTGAAACCTTGGGAAACAAACTACCTGATCCGTTAACACTGTTTTTCTTGTTGTCCTTGGGGGTAGTTATTCTAAGTGCGATCGCCTCCTCTCTCAACATCTCTGTCATCCATCCAGGAAACGGCAAAACTATCTCAGCGGTATCTCTCCTCGCACCTGATGGTATCCGCAAAATTTTTACATTAGCCGTTAAAAACTTTACTGATTTTCCACCTCTTGGTACTGTTCTTGTTGCCATGTTGGGCGTTGGAGTTGCTGAAGCAACAGGGTTCCTTTCTGCTTTACTTAGAGAACTGGTGCTAATTGCTCCTTCAAAATTAATCTGTCCTGCAGTTGTCTTTGCTGGTGTCATGGCAAACATCGCCGCTGATGCGGGGTATGTCGTTCTTGTACCACTGGGGGCAATTATCTTTTTAGCCTTTCGTCGTCATCCTTTGGCTGGTTTAGCCGCCGCCTTCGCTGGTGTTGCTGGTGGCTATAGTGCCAATTTGTTGATCAGTCCCCTCGATCCCTTGCTAGCAGGACTCACTCAAAGTGCAGCCCAATTAATTAATATAAATTATCAGGTGAATGCAACTGCCAACTATTATTTCATGGCAGTTTCCACATTCTTGGTGACTTTCATTGGCTGGTTTGTCACTGAAAAAATTGTGGAACCGCGCTTGGGAACTTACCAGGGTGAGGTTAATTTACAGATGCAAGCACTTACCCCAGCAGAACGTAAAGGGTTACGCTGGTCAGGATACTCTTTATTAGCGTTCCTCGCCTTTGTACTGGCGATGGTGTTACCAGCACAAGGCATTTTGCGAGATCCAGAAAAGTTTACAATTATTCCCTCACCTTTTATTGATGGGATAGTATTTATTATCGCCTTAGGATTTTTTATCCCAGGAGTGATTTACGGCAAGGTAGCAAAAACAATTGAAAATGATCAGGATGTTGCTAAAGCGTTAGGCGATGCGATGGCTTCTATGGGATATTACATCGCTTTGGCGTTCGTGGCGGCACAGTTTATTGCCTATTTTGCTTGGAGTCATCTAGGGATCATTGTGGCAGTCAATGGTGCTAATTTTCTCAAAGCCACAGGAATGACTGGTCCACTGCTACTAGTCATGTTTATTTTAGTGAGTGTGCTGATTGATGTTTTTGTTGGTTCGGCTTCGGCAAAGTGGGCGATAATGGCTCCTGTGTTTGTGCCAATGTTTATGTTACTTGGCTATTCACCAGAGTTGACGCAGGCGGCTTACCGTATTGGAGATTCAACAACGAATATTGTGACACCGTTAATGCCTTATTTTCCTGTGGTGGTAGCGTTTGGGCAGAAGTACGATAAAAATTTGGGGATTGGGACTTTGATTTCGTTGATGTTACCTTATTCAATAGCGTTTTTGGTAGGGTGGTCGATTCTTTTTATTATCTGGTTTTTTTTAGGATTGCCGTTAGGTCCTGGTGTGGGGATGAGGATTTAACCGCCAAGGAAGGGAGAAGGAGAAATGGAAGGTAAGCAGTTGAATGTCGGTGAGTATGTGGATTTGATGGCTTTGTTGTTGGATTTGGAATTAAAGGATGAGTATCGAGACGGAGTTATAGCAAATTTTGAGAGAATTAAAGCGATCGCTCAAGTTGTGAATGAGTTTCCTTTGCCTGAGACAATTGAAGCTGCGCCTGTTTTTGCAATACGGTTCGGTTAACGGTGAGCCGTCACCCTCGCCGCGTGCGCGCCATTCAAAGCGGGACGTGCAAACTGCGTCGGGAGCGCGCTCGCCTGCGGAGTTATCCGAACCATATTGCGAGTGGATGAGTATCAAACACTCGTCCACAAGTATCAAACACTCGTCCACAAGTATCAAACACTCGTCCACAAGTAT
>JAESFN010000333.1_pt1 | contig 52306 bp, 48 predicted proteins | sample 9269411 | NCBI WGS metagenome assembly JAESFN01 (sample SAMN14505399, study PRJNA617100) | algae metagenome | isolation source: Iphinoe sp. HA4291-MV1 and co-occurring heterotrophs from trail next to... | place: USA: Maunawili Falls, Hawaii | collected 2009-07-25
ATAAAGTACGGCTGGCTTAGCCGGAACTCAACGCCTGTGGACAAGAAGGAGCCGACTCCCTTGGGTGAAGCAGGAAGAAATCGCTAAGCAAGGTTTGACCAAGTTTAGGTAAGTATTTTGAAGCAGGTAGACCACATTATCCCCCTAAGTAAAGGCGGAAAAGATGAATATAAAAACCTCCAGGTACTACACAAACATTGCCATGATACTAAAACAGCCAAAGATGGTTTGGCTGGAGGTATGCACTTGGACAAGCACCAAATTACTGAGGAGCCGGATGAGGTGAAAATCTCACGTCCGGTTTTGAAGACGAGTCGCTCTGGTGACGGAGCGGCTTAGTTTAATCTGAGGATGGAACCATCCTTGTTGGAGGCATATCAGCGTTATTTAACCCGCGAACAAGTAGGCAAGTCCGAAAGTAGGAAGTCTGATTCTCCCTCAGAGCGGGTTTCCAACGAGTCACTAACCACTGACCAGGTAGCCAATAGGGGCGAGAAGTCAGACGGGGATGTGGCGTGATTCTGCGCACCTTCAGGTCGCAGAGGGTTCAAAAAGTTCACCAAACCCTTTGAGAGAGAGGGTATTGAATTATGGGAGTATGGGTGTGGGATTGTAGGTAAAGAATATCAAAGTTGAAAAAATCCCTTACATCCTGATCTGTGTAAAGTCGCAAAGCATTGCGCCTCTGCATCTCTTATTTATCGTGTTGGTATAAAAATCAGAAATTTTTTCTAGACCCTTGACATGTTTTGTAGTATATAAGTAATATAAAAGTATTAATAAACAAAAATCAAACATTTCTAAATCAAGTTACTAGCTCAGTCGCTTGTCAAAGAGCGCATGTATTCAACACTGTAATGAGTCATCAAACTGTACAATTTCAGACAACTGCTGGGATAGAAGATCTAATAGCTGCATTTGAAAATTGTACTTTACCACGATGTGAGTGGCATCATTCTGCACATTTAACCATTGCACTATGGTATCTCACTCAGTACGAAAAACAAGAAGCAACAAATCATATTCGTGAAGGTATCCAATGTTATAACGCTGCTACGGGTATCCAAAATACGAAAAATGGCGGCTATCACGAAACTATAACGTTATTTTGGATTCAAATAGTGCATTGCTATTTACTCGTTGCTGAAGCAAATACTTCCACATTGCAACTGGCTAACAGATTACTCCAAACTTTCAATGATAAGTCTCTACCGCTGCAATTCTACAGTCGAGATTTACTTATGTCATGGGAAGCTCGCACTAGTTGGATCGAGCCTGATTTGAAGCCTCTCGACCTTACAAGCCCCCAACTTATGATGCCGTACCTTATGAATTCCCCCGCAGAGGGCTGACTGTGGCAACTTCCACGCAAGTGGTTTATATTACGTTGAAGAAGAATTCAGCAAGTCCTGATTCAGGAGTCAGAATCAACTCGTTTTGGGATTCAAACCCAAAACGAGTTGAAGACCACTAAATCAAAGATTTAGTGGGGGTCTTAAACCCCTTTATTCAACCGAACGTCGTACAGAATTCATGCGCTCATTCTGACGACTGACGCCTCTATTCTTTATTGATAAAACTTTTGCCAAATCTCCTATATCAGGAGAGGATAACTCCACCACTGCAGCACAACAGACAATATGGATTTTGAATACTATAGAAATAACGAAGGTACTCTTGCCAATAGTAACCGTCAAAGCTTACTAGCAAGTGGTTGGCGACCCTTACATAGAGAGTTGGACTGGGAATTTGTCTGGCAACTGTTGTGTAACGACACGCGGGAGTTTACGCAAAAAAGTTTGAATTTAGCAAGTAATATTGCTGAGATTTTGGGACGGAATAATTATACTTGGTGGGCTAATTTATTAAATGTTGTCTCTGATAATACGCGCTATGAAGTAGAAAAATTTTGGAGTTACATCACACCCGACCCTTTATCACCAGACCATCGTTACAAAGATGTTTTAAGTACGGAAACGCCTATCGTTCAATTTGTCAGCCGCAACAGTATTCCAATTGATTATATTCTTAATCGTCTTCAAGAAATTACTGTGTTGCGTGTTTTAGATGTGTTGGAACGTCCTGACATTATCACGCAATATTATTTAGAACGGGATTTCTATTTGCCAGTAGAAAAGTTTGTGAACTGGGAGCGGTTGGATGTTGTTAATACCGTTTTTGCTTACTGGTCTAAGTATGACGTTTGGCTACAAATAGACTCCTTTGATAGGGGACGACGACAGTATACTTTAATGGCAAAAAATCTAGCTCCACTCATTAACAAAGCGACATATGATTTAGCAATTATGTTGAGTGGATATCAAAGTCGTGTGGGTAAACTTTACAGTCAATTTCCGATTCGGAGTTTTCCTGAGGATATTCAAAGCTTTACTGATTCTGTACAGCAGTCGATTCTTAATCAGAAGCAGTTAGCAGTTTTGGTACATGGAGAACCAGGTACAGGTAAAACCGCATGGACACAAGCAGTCGCAAAAGAAATTTTGGTACCTTTAGGGTATGTGATTTTTATTTTGGATCATGATGCGATCGCTAACTTTGTCCCACCGACATATCTAGAAAGAATTTGTATTATTATTAACGAGGCAGATAATTTAGCACAAAATCGCGCTAGCGAGGTAGCGCAGTACAGTAATAAAACTGAACATGTATTGAGTTTGCTAGATGGCACGCTGTACCAAAGCGTCATTGATGATGCTGGTATTCATATACAGCAGCAGTTAGTTGTGTTGATGACTTGTAACACTACAGAAAGATTAGACCCAGCAATGCTACGTAAGGGTAGAGTAGATTTGATGTGTGAGTTTACGCAGAGATTTGTTTGAATCAGTGATCAGTTATCAATTATCAGTTAGCAGTTATCTGACAACTGTTCACTGTTTACTTCTCACTGTTCACTGACAACTGTTAAGGTGGTGAAGGTTTAGGAGTATAAGATGAAACTTCATCGGTTTGAGGATGCGAGTCAATTTTACGAGCGGGTGAAAGATTACTTGTTGAGTCATGAAGCATTGCATAGCTTGTTGTTAGGAATTTGCAACACCTTGATTCGTCATCCACAACGCTATGATTGCCAATCCTATCTGGCTACAGTAGAAATGGATGGAAATATTATTGCAGTGGCAATGAGAACACCGCCTCGCAGATTGCTTTTATCAAAGATAGAAAAGTTTGCAGCAGTGGAAGCGCTCGCTCAAGATTTGCACTATCATCAGGAGCAGTTACCAGGTGTGAGTGGTTTAGTAGCAGAAGCTTTCGCGTTTGCTCAAGCTTGGGAAAGTATCACAGGTCAATCCTACAGACTGCTTAATCAATTGAGAATTCATCAACTCGACAAAGTACAGCCAATTTCTAAGTCGAGTGGGTACTTGCGCCTGGGGACTGAGGATGAGTACCTCTTATTACTAGACTGGTATAAAGCATTTGCAATAGAAGCCTTTGGCGCTGTTGAGGGGAGTGAAGAACGCAGTCTAGAACATCACTTAAGCCAGAATACTCTGTATATTTGGCAAGATGAAGTACCGGTATCAATGGCTTGTGGTAAAGTTTCAACCCCTAATGGTGGTTGGATAGGACCTGTATATACACCCCCAGAGTACCGAAGAAAGGGTTATGCTAGTTCTTGTGTGGCGGCTTTGAGTCAAACCCTTTTGGATCGAGGGTGTCGATACTGCTCTTTGTTCACTGATTTAGCAAACCCAACTTCTAATCACATTTACCAGGCGATCGGCTACCAAAGAGTAGGAGATTGGAACGATTACTCTTTCAGCGAAAACACAGCCATATGAGCATTTGCATCAACTATGACCTAACCCCCTAACCAACTTTTTTTAAGCGCATCTACATTAGACATAGTACGTAGCCAAGCTTTGTATTGCCAGTTAGGATGGCTTGGATATTAACAATGTAAATTAACCAATTGGGGAAATCACTAACTGACTAAGGCGTTTTAAAATACTTAGAACATCGTACAATTCATTATCAGGATTTCGGAGTTCAAAAACTTTAGAGGTACCATACTGTTGGATTTCTCCTTTAACTAATTTAAGAAATAGAAAGCTTCCTCCAGTGGTAATCATGCCAAAACTAGGCTTTTCTGGGTAAGGGTTTGCTAACATATAAGCTAGGATTTGAGCTAGTCCAGCTTCTACAGAAAAAGCTGCCTGTTTGGATTCAATCACCATTACCCAAAATTGGTCTTTTAAAACCAAGGCATCCAAGCTACCCTTGATGACAATATCTTCATCTACTGCGGAAATTTCTATAGATTTTTCCGATTTAACATAAAATGGAGATAAATAAAAATCACTAATAAATAAAAGTGGATCTAAGACTGACATTTTGACAACATTTTCAAGCATCGGTGGATACCTGAGTAAATTAAAATATCCTGCCTGAACTTTGTCTAATTGTTGTTTTTCTAGTTCAGTAATCTTAGGCAAATTATCTTGCCATTCAGGAAAAAATTGTTTATCCCGGATTAGCTTTAGTCCAAATAGAGTTTCTAATTCTAGTAAGGTGATATCTTTCGCTTGGATTATTTGCACCATAATCAATTATGGAATGAGTAATACTCATGTATTATTATATGTCCTCGCAAACAAGTTATCTGTTATTGCGAACAAAGCAGCAATAGGTGATTTGTCTGATGACTCTTTGTATTGAAAACACAGCCGTCGATGTCACAGTATAATTCTGTCACCATAACTGATGTTGAAGCCGCCGCTAAGCGTCTTGCTGGTATTGCTCACCGTACCCCGGTTCTCACCTCCAGAACTGTCAGCGATCGCACCAAAAGCCAGGTATTTTTCAAGTGCGAGAACTTCCAGCGCACGGGATCTTTCAAATTTAGAGGTGCATACAATGCACTGTCACAATTGTCTGAAGAACAAAAGCAAAAAGGCGTCTTGACCTTTTCTTCTGGGAACCATGCTCAAGCGATCGCGCTTGCTGGACAACTGCTCAATATTCCTACTAGTATTGCTATGCCTGACGATGCTCCAGCAGTGAAGCTAGCTGCGACTCGTGGGTATGGTGCTGAAGTCATTTTGTATAATCGCAAGCAAACCAACAGAGAAGAATTAGCCCAAACACTCATCACGGAGCGAGGAGGTGTGATGATTCCTCCTTATGATCATCCTCATATCGTAGCAGGACAAGGTACAGCTGCCAAAGAACTCATTGAAGAAGTTGGCGAACTAGACTTGCTGCTCGTTTGTTGCGGTGGTGGGGGATTACTTTCTGGTTCCGCTATTGCAACCAAAGCTGTTTTACCCAACTGTCGGGTGATAGGAGTTGAACCAGAACTTGCTGACGATGCGACACGCTCCTTTCACACCAAAACTCTACAAACTGTCAACAATCCCGATACCATTGCTGATGGCGCTCGTACCCCCTATCTCGGTAAGATAACTTTCCCACTGGTGCTGCATTATGTTGATGATATGGTCACGGTATCAGAAGAAGCGATTCTTCGCACCATGTTCTTTTTGTGGGAACGCCTCAAAATTGTTGTTGAACCGACTGGGGTGTTAGCCGCAGGGGCTTTGTTGGAAGGAGTGGTGAAAGCACCTGGGGCTAGGGTTGGTGTTATTATTAGTGGTGGTAATGTGGATTTGGCGAAAGTCGGTCAATTACTTTCTTGAACGGGAGCATCCCAATGCATGCAAAAAATGGGTTTCTCTTCGTTCAACCCAACCTGCGAAGTAATCAAGGTTTCACGAATTCGCCAAAAAAGTCTGTTATATCGCGAACCGTATTTCTTTTTCCATATCCCGTGAAAAGTCAGGTCCGAAATCGGGGCGATCGCCAAAAGCAGTGTGCCACCACCATTCGTTGTAGAAGTAGATTCCACCGCCGCCATCTTGCGACCATCCATCTATTTACCATAACAGCGATCGCCCTACTAATTATCCCACTATCAAGCCAGTATCACGCGATCGCATTTGCGTAGATTACAGCAGTTTTCACCTACAGCGCTTCTCAATTGCATAGACTACAAACGAGATGGTAAGGGCACAGCATTGCTGTGTCTTGGAAAGTCAACCTGTGTTCTATCCAATAGAAAATTGCTGTAAATGAACCACGCTGTTTGTAAGGGCGCAAGCAAGAGTAGGGGCGCAAGGCATTGCGCCCCTACGACTGTGGTCTATTTACTTGAAAATGGCTGTAAACACACTTTTGGACAAACTAACGGAATATTTTGAGTTTTGGCACTTAAGCGTAATAAAATGTCCCGCCGTCAAACCCAGATCCTCTACACCAACCCGTTAACTTAATACACGGCGGGACATTTTATTTTTTGGATCTCCCTTTGCGCTTATTGCACCATTAGAAGTTGGATTGGTGCGCAATCGCCCGATAAGCCAGAGGCTTGACGCTCCGCATATCGCCCTACAAATTATCCCACTTTTAGCATTGCTTCTACCGAGTCAGCCATTATGCAGGTTGAAAAACATCTTGCTAAGGCTTATGGTGTATTACAGTTTAGGCTACCTTGGTTTTTCACCAAATCTGCAAACTCCTCATACCAAGGAGGTAAGTTAATGTGGGTTGCGCCCATTGCCTGTTGATTCGACGAGTAGTACCAGAAACCGCCATTTTTCTGAAAGATTGTCCTACGATTAAAAGCTTCTTGAGCTAATGATGCGGCAAGGTTTGCTGGATCGCCCTGAACTGCCAGCCAACGCCAAGACCATCAGATGCCATGAGAATTATTGTTGCTCGTAGCGCTATCTGTTGCGCAATGTTGTACCTGTTTATCAACTGTTGGAGTTCATGGCGTTAAGCGTAGCTCTGCCGTAGGCAATCGCCATCGCTTAAATTTAAGATTTTTGGAGTTAATCTTGCCACAACGTGATTCCTTAGTACGCCGCGCCAAAACAGTTTTTGAGCTTACTATTTATTCTCCCACAACTATGGTCTGTTTATTTACGCCGACCTGTACTAGTTTATAACCTACACCCTGTTTATTCGACCGTCACAGACTTCGCCAAATTCCTCGGTTGATCGACATCCAAACCGCGAAGCGCCGCAATATGATAAGCCAACAATTGCAGAGGAATCAATGTAAGAATTGGAGAAAGCAATTCATCAACTTTTGATACTGGAATCAAGTTGTCAAAGATTTCCGCTGCTTGTGTCCCGTTGATTGGAGTTACACCAATTAACCGAGAATCACGGGCTTTTGCCTCTTGGGCGTTAGAAATGACTTTTTCGTAAACACTTCCAGGCATAGCGATCGCCACAACTGGCACTTTTGCATCCAATAGAGCGATCGGTCCATGTTTCATTTCTCCAGCAGGATATCCCTCTGCGTGAATATAGCTAATTTCCTTTAATTTCAACGCTCCTTCTAAAGCAATTGGGAAGTTAATCCCTCTTCCCACAAAAATGAAATCTTTAGTTTCTGCAAACTCATGAGCTAATTGTTCAATAGAATGCTCTTGTTTTTCCAAAGTTGCCTCAATTTCACCTGGAATTTGCCGCAATCCGTTAATAATTTCCTGCAATCTCGTTGGAGAAATGCTGTTGCGAAGATATGCCAAATCTAATGCTAATGCGTAAAATGCCATCAGTTGAGCAATAAAAGTTTTCGTTGCCGCAACTCCAATTTCAATTCCCGCGAGAGTATTAATAATATGAGGTACCATATGACCCAGAGTACTTTCTGGGCGATTGGTAATTCCTAACAGTCGTGCTTGATATTTTGGTTCTTTATGCTGACGACGTTCTTGTTCCATCGCCAAAGCTGCGAGCGTATCAGCAGTTTCACCAGACTGTGTCACACCAATAGTTAGGGTATTTGGTGTCAGGGGTGATGGTGCATAACGAAATTCTGAGGCATAATGCACTTGAGTAGGAATTTCCGCTAGTTGTTCTATTAAATATTTACCGACTAATGCTGCGTGCCAACTCGTACCACAGGCAACAATTTGAATTTGTTCTAAATTAGCGTAAATCTCTGTAGATAATCCAAGCTTAATCGGAGAATTGGTGGAATCACCAACATTCCAATTAGCATGGAAGTAAGCATCTAAACAAGCTCTTACTACCCCTGGTTGCTCGTAAATTTCCTTGAGCATGAAGTGCTTGAATCCCTGCTTCTCCACCATCATGGGATTCAAGTTAAGCAGGCGGGGCTGTTTTTTCAACCTTTCACCTGCAAAGTTGTAAATTTCAACTCCTAAAGGTGTTAGGCGTCCTATTTCCCGATTTTCTAGGGGTAACACTGCACGAGTGTGAGAAATAATGGCTGGTGTATCGGAAGCACAGAAGAATTCCCCTTGCCCAAAACCAATCACTATAGGTGCTTGTTGTCGGACGACGATCAGCTCATCCGGATAGTCAGCACAAATAAGTGCGATCGCAAACGCCCCCTTAAGTTTATGAACAGTATCGCGAACAGCTTCAAGGAAAATAGAGGGACACAAGGGAAGAACAGAAGAAGGGGAGTGCTTCAAAAACTCAGCTATAAGGTGGGGAATGACCTCAACATCAGTATCGGAGCGAAACTGGTATCCTTTGTGTTTTAGTTCCTCGCGCAATTCGCTGTAGTTTTCAATAATCCCGTTCACAACTACTGCTATTCGCATCGCCGCATCCATATGAGGATGTGCATTGTATTCTTCTGGCTTACCATGAGTTGCCCAGCGAGTGTGACCAATACCAATTTGAGCAGGGGTTTCTACTTGTTCTAGCTTAGAACGTAGATTATAAAGTTTGCCTTTTGCCCGGATACAATTCACCTCATTTTCCCATATCGTGGCGATTCCTGCAGAATCGTATCCCCGATACTCTAGTTTTTCCAGACCAGATAGCAAAATTTCCGTTGCCGCTTGAGTGCCAATATAGCCAACGATACCGCACATTGATCACACCACTCTTTTATAGGACTAATAAACCTAGTATAGTCGCTAGCACAAAGGTGGCGTTTTGGCAAAAAAATGACTTTATCCTATTTATTCTGACTACTGAGTTGGTAAATTGGTAAGTTCTTTCTTCAGTCATAATTTTGTAGGCTGAACCTTTCCACCATTGCGATGAATGGTAGAAAATGCCCAGCCTACAATGCTAAAAGTGCTTGCTATCGAGATAATGAATGCGATCCCAAGGAAAAATTAGTAAGCCAGACCCATACTGCGAGTGGTTTCAGCTCCTAAGTAAACCCGGATGCTTAAAAAGTCGGTAGGACAAGCCGTTTCACAGCGCTTGCAGCCCACGCAATCTTCTGTGCGGGGTGAAGAGGCAATTTGAGCGGCTTTGCAGCCATTCCAAGGAACCATCTCCAGCACATCAGTGGGGCAAGCACGAACGCATTGTGTGCAGCCGATACAGGTATCGTAGATTTTTACGGTATGAGACATTGAAAAAAAGCTCCTTTCAGAGAGTTTTTCTGGTGTGAAAGAATCATAATCATGGCTTAGTTTACCGCAGTGGCTTCTCTTTCGTAATTAAAAGGCTACATAACTTCAAAGAATGTAATAAGCGCCTTGAAATCGCCATAAAGCTTTTATATCTTTAAATAACAGATATAAAGTCGTCTTTGCGTCCTTCTCGCTGCGCTATGAACCGCCGCCCTAATGACTGGAAATCCCCTGGCTATAAAAACGAGCGTACCGCGATGTTTTTATAGCCAGGGGATGAGTTAATTCATACGTGTCAACTTAAGCTGAAAACCTTGTAATTACATTCAGTAGACCGAAAAGATTTCTAGAAGGCTTACCATTGGGGCATTCTGGCGGATTGTATACAATCCGCCAGAATGCCCGTATCATCTGCGTTTTGAGCAATAGGGTTGTAGATGAGTTCTCCTGCTAAGGTAAGCGATCGCTCGACCCTGTGCCCAAAACATCGCCCCAAACCCTCATTCTTGCGTTGACTGACAAAAGTTTTCGGTCTACTGACATTACATCATGCCTTTATGCTTGCCTACAATTCTCGCTCTACCTACCCAGGTTTTGTCTGGGAACGGCTCTTGCGCCAGCGCTCCTTTCTCAATAGCCCAGACGCACTCGCGTTCGAGTACGCTGAACAGTACTGTGGTCTCACTCCTAACTCCCTTACCGCCTTCTACCAAAACCAGTTGAGCGAGGAGTTCGAGAACGACTACCACTACCACTACCAAAACTGCTACTGCCAGGATTACGTCTGGTCGTATTAGATCTACCAGAGGATTCTAGGGTACTACCGCCATAACCGGAACCAGTAGCACGACTATTGCCCGTATTTGGAGCAGTGCGCCGTACAGTTGAAGAACCACCAGGATATGATCTTCTAATTGTTCCTGTATTACGGAAAGCAGTCCGGTTTCTCTCTACTGCTGGCGGCGCATTATAGCGGCTGCGATAACTTTGAACCGCATCGTTATAGTTGCTACCATAACCACCGTAGCCAGTCAGCACTCCACCAGGCTGATATGCAGGCGGCACATAATGTTGGGGTCTAAACAACAAGCTACCAAGAGCCTGTCCTGCTAAAGAGCCAGCAACAGATCCAGCAAATGGTGCCCAGAAGCTATTTTCTTGACGGACGACGACTGTTTCCTGCTGTCCCGTTTGGGGATTAGTTTTCGTCTCAGTAACGTTGTGGACGTAATCAATTTTGAAGTCTTCAGTTAGGTACAAGGCTGGCTGTCCATTCTCTACCTTTAAGTAAGTTTTCTTACCTTGCTTAATTTCATCATCTGTCAGCCGCGCCATTTGCAAATTTTGGGTTCTAAAATTTGGGGGCGTGGCATTGAGTAGAAGCAGCGTGTACTCCCCGTCAGCATCGTTGTAGCTTGCTTGCTGCACCGGATACTGACCATCATTGAGTTTGGTGGTCTCTGTGGTTTGATTAGTGTTCCTAGCTTGAGGTGTAGCTTGGTTTGATCCCCCGCCACCACAAGCGACAGTTGTCAAACACAAACTCAAGGCTAAAAAAACGGCTGTAAATTTACGCACGATTGTCATCAACATTTGACTATCATCCTATCTCCGAGCTTAACAGTTTCTCAGTTGGGTAGTATGTACGGACAACCCAACCAATCACAAGGGAATTAATTCAGGGTAAAATTGCAATAGCTGATCATTGGTGAGTTCATCGCCCAACCGAGCTGGTGAAAAATGTACCTGAATTGCCCGTAATTTATGTTTGTAGTGTAAGTTTATTAAAGCCTTCAAACCTTCTTTGAGTGCTGTAATATTAGTCAAATCAGTTTCCAAATCTGGGACTTCTCCTTCATAAGCGACTGTAATCATAACAACTACATTGCGCGTTACAGGAATAGATAAAGGTTCATCGTATCCGGAGTCAGAACCAAAATCTGGTTCACTGAGGTAACGTTGGGCAGAGTCTGTAAATAATTCATTCACATAGTCTCCCGCCTCCCCTTCGCTCCAAAACACATCGCCTTCATTAGCAGCAGAAAGCCAATATTCATCGTATTGCAGTAGGGTTTGGCAAATTTCTACCAATCCTTCTCCCAAAACTTCTATGTCACCTTCTGTATCTATGGCTTCTCTAGCAGCACGATTCAAAACTCCCAGAATTGGTGCTACCTCAGATCCAGCTAAATGTAGCATGATACGACAGACCACATAGCGAGTCCTCCCGATCATTTTATTAAAAGTATCACGCATCTTTATTCCTCCTTTCTTTTAAAGATTGTTAGTTGTTAATTATCAACCACTAACTACTGACTTATAGAAACTTTGTGGGAAGCTGCAAGATATACATGACATAGAATCACAAAATCACACAGAAATGAATATTGGTATTTTAGGACTTGGACTAATAGGTGGCTCTTTGGGTTTGGACTTGCGATCGCAAGGACATTATGTTTTAGGCGTTAGCCGTCGAGAATCAACCTGTCAGCAAGCAAGAGCACTAGGTAGTGTAGATGAGTCGTCTATTGACATGAGCCTGCTAGCAAAAGCAGAGGTGGTATTTATCTGTACACCCATAGGGCTGATTATTCCCACATTAGAGCAGCTCATCACTCATCTGCCTTCAACTACAGTTGTAACTGATGTAGGTTCGGTTAAAACACCGATAGTCAAAGCAATAGCTCCCCTTTGGAACAATTTTATCGGTGGACATCCAATGGCGGGTACAGCCGACAGTGGTATAGAAGCAGCGATGCGGAATTTATTTGAAAAAAAGCCTTATGTGCTGACACCACTCGCAACAACACCACCAGATGCGATAACAATCGTAGAGAAAATTGTACGCAATCTTGGAGCGACTCTCTATTATAGTTCTCCAGAAGACCACGACAAAGCAGTCAGTTGGATTTCTCATTTACCCGTAATGATTAGTTCCTCATTAATTGCTGCTTGTATGAGTGAAACGGACGCGAATGTGCTGCAATTAGCTCAAAAGTTAGCTAGTTCTGGCTTTAGAGATACAAGTCGTGTTGGTGGTGGAAATCCAGAGTTAGGATTGATGATGGCGCAGTATAATCGGCAGGCGTTGCTCAATTCACTCCAGCAGTATCGTCACAATCTAGATGAATTAACTCGCTTCATTGAGCAGGAAGATTGGGAAGCTTTAGAACAACAGTTACAGTCTACCCAAAAGGCAAGACCCAAGTTTGTTGACTGATACAGCAGTCGCCAAGCTGATTAGGACGAAGGTTCTTGGCTTATCCTCAAAGGATAACTTTTCCCAGAGTGACTAAAGAGGGTTATCAGCTAAAATTAAGGTGCGTTACACTTCGTTACGCAACCTACGCCTTCAAGCCATTAGCAGCATAAAGTGGGTAGGTAGAAGATTCTCTTGGGAATTGACGGTGTGGCAGTGGTTGGAATTGTCATAGTTTCTCACAGTCGCCAGCTAGCTGAAGGAGTCCGGGAACTGGCAGAGCAAATGGTTCAAGGCAGAGTTCCCCTGGCTGTAGCAGCAGGAATTGACGACCCACAAAACCCGCTAGGTACAGATGCTATGCAGGTTTATGAGGCGATCGCCTCCATTTACAATGATGAAGGTGTCATCGTCTTAATGGATCTAGGTAGCGCTTTGATGAGCGCAGAAATGGCACTTGAGTTTCTCTCAGAAGAACAACGCGATAAAGTCCATCTGTGTGAAGCACCACTTGTTGAGGGTGCAATTGTAGCTGCTGTTGCTGCAGCCTCTGGTAGCAACATTCAACAGGTGATAGCCCAAGCAAGAGGAGCATTGGTTGCTAAAGCCACTCAATTGGGTGTAGACATAAGTCATACCCTGCAGCAAGCTGCTGATGCGTCTGTGTCATTTGTTATTGAAGAACAAGTGACAAAAGAAATACGCCTGGTAATCCGTAACCTATTGGGATTACACGCTCGTCCTGCGGCTAGATTTGTCGCAACAGCAGCCCGTTTTCAATCTCAAATTAAAGTACAGAATATCACTAAAGGTACCGAAGCAGTACGCGCTGACAGTATCAACCAAGTAGCCACCTTAGGTGTACGTCAAGGACACGAATTGGTTATTACTGCTACTGGTTCTGATGTGGATGAGGCACTAGCAGCATTGCAAGCATTAGTCGAAAGTAATTTTGGCGAACAAGATACCACTTTACCTCCTATCCCCACCTCATCTCCCTCATCTCCCAGCCTACGGCTCGCTGAGTCCCAAGAGGGACACACGCAAGGGACGCTAACATTTCCCTCATCTTCCCATCACTTTCTCCAAGGTATTCCTGCTTCCAAAGGAGTGGCGATCGCACCCGTTTTTCTGTATCGTCCCACTCCTATCAGTATCCAGCAATACCACGTAGATAATATTGAACAAGAGTGGCAACGTTTACAAGTAGCCATTCAAATTGCATATGAGGAAATTCAAGCTTTACTCTCACAAGCATCTATTCAAATTGGAGATGCTGAAGCTGCTATCTTTGACGCTCATCTGCTCTTTTTAGAAGATCCTGTGGTACTTGAAGCAGTTCACCAACGTATCTTTGAACAACATCTTAATGCTGAAGCAGCTTGGCAGGCAATTGTCGATGAATTGGCAAATAATTACCGTAGGATTGAGGACTCTTATCTACAAGAGCGAGTTGCTGATGTCGTAGATGTTGGACAACGAGTACTACGACTGCTAACCGGATTTCAATCTCACGTTAGAATTTCAGATATCAATCCTACCGATTTGAATCTATCTGATCCAGTTATTTTAATTGCAACTGAGATAAGTCCTTCCGATACAGCTAGGCTAGACCCGACAAAAGTCCTCGGAATTTGTACGACATCTGGCAGTATCATTTCACATAGTTCCATAATAGCTCGGAGATTAGGTATCCCTGCGATTGTTGGCTTACCACCAGAGATACTGCAAGTAGCAAACAGTACCCTTGTCGCACTTGACGGTGAGAGTGGTAGAGTTTGGATAGAACCAGAACCAGATATCCAGACTGCGCTTGAGGCAAAGCGAAATGCACAGCAAATTGCCCATCAGCAAGCAAGAACGACGATGGCGGGTCCAGCAATAACCCGCGATAAAACGAGGCAAATCAAAGTATATGCTAATATTAGTGGTCTATCTGATACTGAAGAAGCCTTGAGCTTTGGTGCAGAAGGCGTGGGACTATTCCGCACCGAGTTCCTCTATTTAGAAAGAACAACTCCGCCTTCAGAAGAAGAGCAATTAGCAGTTTATCAAAGTATCGCGCAACTTCTTGAGAATCGTCCGTTGATTATCCGCACACTTGATGTGGGGGGTGACAAACCAATTCCCTACCTGAATTCCTCACACGAAACTAATCCTTTTTTGGGTTGGCGCGGAATTCGTTTTTGTCTCGATCATCCTGATATTTTTAAAACCCAATTGCGGGCAATTTTAAAAGCCAGTCTCGGACATCAAATTAAGATCATGTTTCCGATGATTGCTACTATGCGAGAAATACAAACCGCAAAGGCAATATTAGCAGAAGTACAAGCTGAACTACGTCAAGCGGGTATCTCTTTTGATGAAAATATGGAAGTGGGGATGATGGTAGAGATACCCTCGGCGGTTATCCTTGCTGAACAGTTAGCTGCAGAAGTGGACTTTTTTAGTATAGGAACTAATGACCTCAGCCAATATATTATGGCAGCAGACCGTACGCATCCGCGAGTAGCAACTTTGGTTGATGCAATGCATCCAGCTGTGTTACGAATGATTCAGCAAACTGTCCAAGCTGCACACAAAGCAGGTATTTGGGTAGGGTTATGTGGAGAACTAGCAGCAGATCCTCTAGCAGCACCGATTTTACTAGGGTTAGGATTAGATGAGGTGAGTCTGAATCCGCAAACTATCCCTATATTTAAGCAGGCGATCGCTCAATTAACAATGGCAGAAGCAGAGGCAATTGTCGCATCAGCAATTCAACAAGATTCTGCAGATATGGTAAGAGCGTTATTTGTCAACAGTTAGCGTAATCCTTTTGCGGCGTTGCATAATAGAGGGATGAATTGAGGTATTATTACTTCATGATTTAGAGTATAAGCAAATACCTGTATTTTCTTGATTCATCCCGCATTTATGCAACGCCAGAAAATCAACTGTATCAGTTGCACAGAAGGTAGAGAGGAGGAGAAACAGATGAGTAAAAGGGTTATTCGTTCTGATAAGGCACCTGCACCAGTGGGACCTTATAATCAAGCGATTGTCGCCTCTGGTGAAATGATTTTTGTGGCTGGGCAAATTTCTCTTGATCCCAGCACAGGGAAAATTGTTGGTGAAGGGGATGTGACTGAGCAGACTCAACAGGTGATGGCAAATGTGGAGGCGATTCTCACATCTGCTGGGGCAACTTTTGAGGATGTGGTGAAAACAACTGTGTTCTTGGCGGATATGAATGATTTTGCCGCAATGAATACGGTGTATGCTAAGTATTTTAATGAGGCGACAGCGCCTGCACGTGCGTGTGTGCAGGTGTCGCGTTTACCTAAGGATGTATTGGTGGAGATTGAGTGTATTGCGGTGATTTCAGGTTGAATTATGGCGAATGAGTTACCTGTTGCTCAAGTTGATTTTTTGAGTTTAGGTAATGCAGCACAAGAGCGACTATTCGTGAAAAGTTACCGTTTTTGATCGGTTTGACAATTGAGGAGCGTAAATCCTTACCTAAGTTAGGTGACAAGAGTCAGGCGTTTGTGACTAAGGCGTTGGAAGTGGCTACACAGAATCCGGACTTTCTACCTCGCTCGTTTGATTTGTATGAAATGCGTCGAGATGTGGAACTTTTTGAAACGTTGTACCCAGTTTTGCTGTCATTGATCCAACTGCAAGAACTCGTGAATGATCAAAAGTCATTGCGATCAGCAATGCTTGTGCCCCTTGGGCAATCGTCCTTGGCGGGCACTTCGTGCCATCGCGTTCGCGTAGCGTCTCCGTCAGGAGAAGCGGCTCCTTTTGGGAGCATCGCAACGAAGTGGAGCACAGCAATCCCAAACCCACAGCGATTGCTAAGAAAGCGGGAAGCTCCCTCCGGAGTCTACGTTTCACTTTGTTCCACTTGCAATTGACTTTCGTAAGTAATTAGCCGCACATGATATGATTACTGTTAAATGCCGTGACTTTTCCCAATTACCCAATGACGTTTGAAAAAACGCGCTAAAGCCGATTCTTCCAAAGATAAATAAATTGGACGTCCATGAGGACAAGTTCGAGGATTACGCGTGCGTTGCCATTCATCTAAAAGTGTTTGCATTTCTTGTAAACTTAAGGGAGTACCGTTGCGAATGGCACTACGACAAGCAACAGCGACTTGTGCAGTTTGCAAATCACCTCCCCAACTCAGTTCTAAAATCGCATCTGCACAGTCGTCTCGCTGTTGTAAAAGTGTGGGTACGCTGCGAACTGCCCAAAGTTGCTCACCAAAGGTTTCTATATCCAAACCAATGTGTTGCAGTTGCGATACTTGAGCCGGAGATAATTGATAGAGAATGATTGGAGGTTCGATGGAAATAATTTTCCAATCATCGCATAATTGCTCGTACAAAACTCGCTCATGGGCAATGTGCTGTTCCACTAACCACAGTCCACCAGGATGTTCTGCCACGATATAGGTGTTATTGACTTGAGCGACAGCTTTTAGTTGTAGAGACGTTGTATGCAACGTCTCTCCATGCGTTTTGTGTTCTTCACTAGGAATAGAACGATTGACATTGTATCCGTTTTTTTCTTCTGCGGCTTTGAGTAATTTACTGACTCGCGTTGTGTGAACAGCGTCTTTAACAGACGTAGAATTGATACGGAGTGCTTGCTCGATCGCCTGGGTAATTTGTTCTTGCCAGTAACTGAGTTGGTTAAGATAAATTTCTGATTTTGCTGGGTTGCGGTTCCAGTTGATATGCTCTGGGGAAACGAATAGATGGAGGAGACAGACTGGATAGCGATCGCGTGGTAATGTGCGGTGAAATCCTGACAGAATAGTCTGCTCTAATTCCGATGACTTCACCATTCTTCCATTCACAGCAACTCGTACCCAGTCTGGACGATGGCGATGACAGCGATCGGGTAATCCTATTAGTAAATGTAATCCTGAGTTCTGTGTTCTGAGTTCTGAGTTTTCAGGTAATGGTATTTCTAGTTTTAACTCTTGTAGATCAGCTTCTTTAACTTGATGTAGAATCTGGGGCAGTAATTGTCCTATTGAGACAGAGGGACTGAGGGTGAACCACTCTCGGTCATTATGCCAGACTTGCCAGGTAACATGAGGATGACACAGGGCGATTTGTTGAATTGTTGCTTGCACTGCTTTCATTTGCTGTGCTAGTGTTGGCAATGCCTCACGACGACCTGAACAATTTCCAAATAGATTTGAGACTGTCACAACTGTACCAGGAGCGATCGCAGCAGCTTCTACGTACAATGCTTCTCCAGCGTAGCCATAGACAACTCGCCAACCACAATCTCCACCGAGTGGACGACTTAATATTTCTAAATCTGCTAGCGTCGTTAAACTATGCAACGCCTCTCCACGAAACCCCAAACTCGTAATTTTCCACAAATCTGCACAACTACTAATTTTACTGGTACTGTGTGCCGTGGCTGCTTTGTGCAAGTCATCTAAGGTCATTCCACAACCATTATCTGCCACACGCACACGCCATTGCTGGGACCATAAGGAAACAACAATTCGTGTTGCACCTGCATCTAGAGAATTTTCTACCAATTCTCGCACCACAGAGGCTAAAGAGTCGATGACCTCTCCGGCTGTAATAAGATGTACGACTTCTACTGGTAAAGCTTGAATAGTTGACAACATAAATTACAGTGTAGAATACGAGTCATCTTTGTGGGGGAATTCCGAGCTATAAATTCAAAATTAAAATTCTCGTACCACAAGTTTGGAAGCTGGTATAGAATTTCCGGAGGATGTCATGAAGTTGAAACAGTACTTATGGATTGGATTGCTAGTCATGGTACTGATACTCAGTGGATTGCCTGTCTATTCACAACAAAGCTTCTATAAAAAAGTAGGATTTCAAGTCTCAACTTTCGGGGCGTTGTCGGTTGGAGTCTATGATGGTGTGGCGACTTTTGGAGACATCAAGCAGCAAGGGGACTTTGGTTTAGGAACCATTGAGGGATTGGACGGCGAACTGATAGCGCTTGATGGCAAGTTTTACCAGGTTAAAACGAATGGGGTTGCCTATCCAGTGAAAGACGAGATGAAGACACCGTTTGCTGCGGTAACGTTTTTTCGTAAGGAACGAACACTCCATCTTAAGGAACGCATGACTTATGAACTATTGCAGCAAGCAATTGATCAACAGCTTCCCTCCAAAAATCTTCCCTATGCAATTCGTATACAAGGAATTTTTCCATACCTAAAAGTTAGGAGCGTTCCGAAACAAAAACCTCCTTATCCAGTCTTAAGTGATGTGATTAGTCATTCGCAGACTATCTTTGAATTGCGAAACGTGCAGGGGACTCTCGTAGGATTCCGCCTACCGCAGTACTTTAAAAGCATGAATACAGCCGGTTATCACTTTCATCTTATAACCAGCGATGCTCCCAAGGGGAGCCGCCCAAAGGGCGATGGCGCAGAGCGCCCGCTACGCGAACGCAAAACAGGAGGACACTTACTGGATGGGGAATTCTTCAATACTGATGCTGAGATAGAAATGTTACACGATTGGCACATTGCCTTGCCCAACAACGCATCATTTGAGCGAGCAACGCTAGATTGACACTCTGCTCTCCATGTAAGCTGAAAATCCGATAATTTGCACACTACATTTAAATAAAACTCTTGTAGGGTGGGCATCTGATCCCCCCGAATTGTGCAAATTAAAGGCACAACAGCTTACAACAAAACCGAGTTGTAGAAACAAAACGTATGTGAGCTAGAGACAGGGTATGGAACTGTAATCTAAAAGCTATTCAAGCCTCATCAAAGATAGTCAATTTTGAGTAGGTATAGCGAAAAGATGCTAGAATAGTCAATATCAGTAGATCACAAAGTTTTTTAGAAGCCCTGCCACATCAGCATTCCACCAAAACACTCGGACACAATAAAAGAACCTATTAATCAACATTTCAGCCAATACCGTTAGTTGCCCCAAAGCGATCGCTCTTAAACTAAAGCTGTTTGTCTCCTTGTCAGCGAGGGCACAAACCCTCATTCTTACGTCAGTTTCGGAAAGTTTGTGATCTACTGAATATATTAACGGTTAACAACCGTGCTGTCAGAGGATAACCCTTCCAGCAAACGACTGGCGTTTGATAAACGTGCCACAGGCGAAGTGCAAGCTCCACAGACAGAGGATCGTTAGTAGCCCCTCAAAAGCAGTTTTTCAATAGCTGTCAGTTAGACAGTGTTAGCCTGTGGACTGGTTAACGCGCCCCGTTGCCAGGATAAAGCAGGAAGTAAACGAAACTCAGACTTTGTTGCATAGCTTTGATAAGCTTTGACTAATTCTGAGTAGGATTTATGTAACGGAACGAAGACAAACGTTCCAAGTCAATACTGCTCGGTTAAGAATAGTTGAGCTGCCAGAAACCCGGTTTCTTAAAGAAACCGGGTTTCTAATTTTTGCTTATCCGAGCAGTATTGCGTTCCAAGTGAGTTAAGGTATTATAACTTTTTTATATAATTTTATTTAAATTAAAAATATTTAATCTTACTTATTTAAACTTAAAAAGAAATATGTATTAATTTTAAAAAACCCTGAGAAAAATCGGTTTTTTGGTAGATTTCAGGTGATGTCAAGAATGAGAAGTACGTATGACAAACTTGTTATTAGGAGACTTAACACCCCAAACCGATGCACATGACCTCAAGTCTCGTTTGCAGTGGGGACAACCAGCTTTTACTATTATTGATGTGCGTGAACGTCAAACGTACAATCAAGGACATATTTCAGGAGCAATTCCGCTTCCTGTAAGTCAACTTGTAGAAAGAGCAACAATTTCCCTAGCTAAAGAGCGCGATATCTATATTTACGGTGACAGTGACGAGCAATCAGCTAATGCAGCAAAAGCACTGCGCGATGCTGGATTTAGCCGTGTATCAGAACTGACAGGCGGTTTTTCTGGTTGGAAAGCAGCTGGTGGTTCCACAGAAGAAGTTTAACAATTATCAGTTAACAGTTACCAGTTTTTGTTCACTGTTAACTGATAACTGTTAACTGATTTCTATGACTCCATCATAGCTAGAGCCTTATTGGGTTGCAGGTTTAGCAACCCATTCAATAGGGACAGTGGTCGTTGTCTGTGGGGCCAAGCAAAAGCATGACGGAATGCTGCATCCTGACAGGCTTGTAGCTGTTTAAAGTTAATAATGTCGTAAGTTAAGAGATTCTCATACTCAAAAGGTAGACGCACATTGTGCAAGCCAGCATTATCAGTACAAATAGCGATGTCTACCCCTGCATCAAAACAACGGTCAAACACTAACTTGAGTTGACGTATATCCTGCAAAGTACCAGTTTTTAGGTAGGTTGTGGGGCAAACTTCTAAACACTGACCTCGCTGTTGCACATTTTTGAGCAACTCTGGATATAGCAGAGGAATTTGGATGCCATGACCAATCCGCATCAGATACGGTAAAAGTTGGGGATAACATCCAGCAGTTGTTTCGTAAAGGTGTCCTGTGGTGTTGAGTCCAAGCGATCGCGCGTAATTATACAAGCTTACCCATTCGTCCATGCGCTCTGCAAAATAGGTATCTCCCCCAGCCACGTCTATTGCACAAACATACTGTCTGTTTTGCGCTGCTAAATCAACAATCGCCTGATTCACCTCAAAGGGTAGACGCGAGTGCATACAAAGAATTTGGCTGGTAACAATGGGATATTCTGGGAGTTTGCTTGCTTTACCCACAACTTCCACAATTTCCGCCATCATATCAATTCTCTGTGATTGACTCAGATGCTCTGGTGTTCGCAGATAAGGGGTATAGCGCAACTCCAAATAAGCCAAGTTTTCAAAAATATAAGCACCCCTGAGCAAGCGATAGATGAAGTAAGGCAAAGTCTCCAAAGTTTGCACGCTTTCCACCAAGGTATGCAACTCCAAATACTCATTTAGAGTGTTGCGTGGACGCGTGTAGAAATCTTCAAATGCTAAATAATCAGCAAAGCGGGAAATCAACTCGGGCGAATGACGTTCAAAGTACCGCCATAAAATACGAGGTACAACCGATCCACCCAGATGCCTATGTAGTTCTGCGTATAGAGTCATAGCGGTCTTTTAACAAAACTAAAAATTTTAATTATTATTAACAGTAACAAATAAAATAAAAAAACAAGCTATGGGTGAAGGAGATTTGATGAGACTTTCTTATCTCACACTGGTGACCAGAAAAAGGATGTGGGATGGTGAGATAGACAAATGTTTCTTAAATTCTTGACAAAGCTCAATAAATCTGCTATAAATAGTCCTTTGTGCAAACTTTAGCTTTTTAATAAACACTTGGCTAACGTCATTGTTATCGGTGCCCAGTGGGGCGACGAAGGAAAAGGTAAAATAACAGACTTGCTCAGTCGCTCCGCAGATGTTGTTGTACGTTACCAAGGGGGTGTCAATGCTGGACACACAATTGTAGTGAAGGGTCAAACCTTCAAGCTGCACTTGATTCCCTCTGGTATTTTGTATCCAGATACCGAGTGCATAATCGGCTGTGGGACAGTTATAGATCCACAGGTTTTGATAGCAGAACTTGACCAACTAGAAGCGCTTGGTATTTCCACTCGCAATCTGCTGATTTCTGAGACGGCTCATGTCACGATGCCTTATCATCGATTGATTGACCAGGCATCGGAAGAGCGCAGAGGAAGCTATAAAATTGGTACAACTGGTCGTGGTATTGGTCCAACCTATGCTGATAAATCGGAGCGGACTGGTATCAGGGTTTTAGATTTGATGGACTCTGAGGAACTGCGCGAACAGTTGGAGTGGACAATTCATTACAAAAACGTCATTTTAGAAAAGCTTTACAACCTACCGCTACTCGACCCTAAACAAATCATTGATGAGTACCTGGGGTATGCGGAACGCCTGCGACCGTATGTTGTTGATACGTCCCTAAAAATATACGACGCGGTTCAGAGGCGGCGCAATATTTTGTTTGAAGGAGCACAGGGTACGCTCCTTGATTTGGATCACGGGACATACCCCTATGTCACCTCTTCTAACCCAGTGGCAGGGGGGGCTTGTGTTGGTACAGGGCTAGGACCAACAATGATAGACCGAGTGATTGGGATAGCAAAAGCTTACACCACTCGGGTAGGCGAGGGACCTTTTCCCACAGAAATAGACGGGGAATTGGGAGAGTTGTTATGCACGCGCGGTGCCGAATTTGGGACAACCACTGGACGCAAGCGACGTTGCGGCTGGTTTGATGCGGTTATTGGTCGCTATGCTGTCCGTATCAATGGTATGGACTGTTTAGCAATTACCAAACTCGATGTCCTCGACGAGCTGGAGGAAATTAAAGTTTGTGTAGCCTATGAAATTGATGGGGAACGCTGCGAACACTTTCCTCGCAATGCCCGCAAATTTACACAGTGTCGCCCTATCTATAAAACCTTGCCAGGATGGCGAACTTCAACCACTGATTGCCGCTCTTTAGAAGAATTGCCAAGGCAAGCGCTAGACTATTTAAAGTTCTTAGCAGAATTGACAGAAGTCCCGATCGCAATCATCTCCTTAGGAGCAAGCCGCGACCAAACTATCATTGTAGAAGACCCTATCCACGGTCCAAAACGTGCTTTATTGCACCCGGACGGCACGTCTACTTCGTTGCTGAGTGCATAATCAGTGCTTATGCTGAGTCATAATATCAAAATCTAAGATCCGAAAACCCGAAAATGGAGCTAACAGTCGATTGTCAGAAGCGACCAGAAGGCAGTAAGCCCAATGCTTTGCGCCATTCTGGGAAAATTCCCGCCAATTTGTACGGTCATAAAGGTACCGAGTCGATTTCTCTCGTCCTTGATGCTAAGGTTGTTGAGCGTCTGCTCATTAAGGCTTCGGTTAACAACACTTTGATTGACCTCAATATTACTGATATTCCTTGGCGCGGGAAAACCTTACTACGGGAAGTTCAGTCTCATCCAGCAAAACATACGCCTTACCACCTCAGCTTTTTTGCCGTTGCAGGTCACGGCGATACAGATGTGGGAGTACCTGTGCATTTTGTCGGAGAACCAGTGGGTGTGAAGCAAGAAGGTGGTGTCTTAGACACGCACATTACACTTTTACCGCTGCGTTGTGCACCGGAAAACATTCCTGAAGCGATTGAGGTTGATGTCTCTAACCTGCACATAGGAGACAGTTTGATCGTTGAGCAACTCTCCCTACCTACAGGAGCAAAATACATGGGTGAGCCAGGACAATCTGTTCTTACTATTTTGCCCCCTCAAGTCAGTTCTGATACAGGAACAGAATCAGTAACTGAAGAAAGCTAAAGTTTGATATAGTTACCGAAGAAACCAGGGGGCATACCTCTGGTTTTTTTGTTATGTAAACTGTAGAGGCGCAGAAAAAAGAGATGGTAGAGGTTTCTATTCCCCCTTTAATTCAGCAGATGTTGCAGCCTGAGTTTTATCCGCATCAGGTGAAGGAACCTATTCAGTTGGTTCAGACGCATATTTCTTATGTGCTGTTGACTGGGGATTATGCTTATAAGGTGAAAAAGCCAGCCAATTTTGGTTTTTTGGATTTTTCAACTCTAGAGAAGCGGCGACATTTTTGCCAAGAAGAATTACGTTTAAATCAGCGGGGTGCTGCGGAACTTTATTTGGAGGTGCTCCCTTGTACCGTTGTAGGGGAAAAGTACCAACTCGGAGGAACGGGAGAACCAGTGGAATATGTGCTGAAAATGGTTCAGTTTCCCAATGAGACGCTGCTTAGCAAAATATTTGAGCAGGGTCAGTTAAATGAGGCACTCCTGGAAGAGTTGGGACGGGTAGTAGCCCAATACCATAACACGAAAACTGTAACGAATGATTATATTCGCTCTTTTGGTGAAGTGGAGCAAGTTCGGGCTGCGTTTGACGAGAATTACGAGCAAACTCAAAAGTATATTGGTGGTCCCCAGACGCAGAAGCAGTTTGAGGAAACAAAGCAATACACAGATAAATTTTTTGCAGAACGTCGCGAACTCTTTAACAGCAGAATTCAAAATAACTATATTCGAGAATGTCACGGGGATTTGCACCTGGGAAATATTTGCTTGTGGAAAGATAAAATTTGGCTGTTTGACTGCATTGAGTTTAATGAGCCGTTTCGTTTTGTCGATGTGATGTTTGACATTGCTTATGCTGTCATGGATTTGGAAGGTCAGCAACGTCAAGATTTGAGTAATGCTTATTTAAATACTTACCTTGAGACAACTGGCGATTGGGAAGGGTTACAGGTCTTGCCCATTTATTTAAACCGTCAATCCTATGTCAGGGCAAAGGTGACATCATTCTTGTTAGATGACCCGAGTGTATCCTCTTCAGTGAAACAGGAGGTGGCAAAAAAAGCAGCTAATTACTATAAGCTGGCTTGGGAATATACAAAACCTCGTCAAGGACGTCTGATTTTGATGTCGGGTGTGTCGGGTTCTGGTAAAAGTACGACAGCGCGGTATTTAGCTCGTCAACTGGGAGCAATTCAAATTCGGTCGGATGCGGTGCGAAAACATTTGGCGGGAATTCCGTTAATGGAACGCGGTGGTGATGATTTGTACACAACTGAGATGACTCAGAAAACTTATGCAAGGCTGTTGGAATTGGGAATTTTGTTGGCAAAAGAAGGATATATAGTGATTTTGGATGCTAAGTATGACCGACAGCAGTTGCGTGAAGAGGTCATCACCTCTGCTGTTGAGCATCAACTTCCTCTCCAAATTATCTCTTGCACAGCACCATCCGAAGTTTTGCAACAACGACTGGATGACCGTACTGGTGATATTGCTGATGCGACTGCTGATTTATTAGCGTCTCAACTTCAGCAAGCTGAACCTTTGAGCGAAAAAGAAAAACCACTCGCCAAAATTTTGGATACGACTCAACCAATAGAGGCACAATTAAAGGATATAATTCGGCGATAGGCTACATTTTATGGCATCACCAAAGCTAAACCTCTCAGCAAACTTCATCACTCAAATTCTATTAGGGTTATTTTTCACACTTACATTTTTGAGTACGGGATACGACCCAGCCCTCAGTATTTTTTTAGGTGTATTGGGTGGTTTTGCCCTAGGCTGGGTGACAGCATCAACAAAAGCTGGACCTCAGACATCTACAGTAGCTACCTCTGAGGGTGTTGATGCAGGCTTGAAGTATTGGTTATTTTTCTTACTCGGCTTTGTGTTTGTAGGGTATCAACCACCCATGAGTATCTTCCTAGGTGCGATCGCCGGTGTCGGCGGAGGTTGGATTATTGCTTGGTGGCAAAGCAAGGAAGAATCAAAAACTCAGCTCCCACAAGAAGAACTGGAAGAAACTGAAGCTGAAATTAGTAGTGAAAGACCAAACAGACGGCAAATTAGGAAAACCACTCGCCGTTATCGTCGCCGTCCTGGAAGTATTAATTTCAGGTTTTGGGAAAGGTAGGTGAAATAGGCAATGGGCAATGGGCAATGGGCATTGGATTCTTAATTTTGAACTTTGAATGAGCGAATTTTGAATTGTTTAGTCTCCTTGTCCCCCTAGTCATGCTAAGTGAAAAATTTGCCAAATGTTTTTATATCTTTCCAAGTTGCTACCACTGTTTTTCTATCCCCTTGGACTGGCTTGCTTATGCTTGCTAGTGGCGCTTTTCATGTTATGGAAACGACCACGTACAGCGGCGCTCGCCATTGCGTTGGCGCTAATTTTATTATTATCTAGTAGTAATGGCTGGGTTTCTCGCTTGCTTGTGCAGTCTCTGGAATGGCAAAATCTTCCACTTGCTAAAATACCAACAGCAGAAGCTATCGTGGTTTTGGGTGGTGCGACGAAATCAGCTTTACCGCCACGACCTTTTGTAGATTTAAATGAAGCAGGCGATCGCGTCATTTATGCTGTTCAACTCTACCGCCAAAAAAAAGCTCCTATCATTATTCTTAGTGGTGGTCGCATTAATTGGAAGGGAAGTGGTCTATCAGAGTCGGCGGATATGGCTACCATCCTTACCTCTATCGGTATACCAAAAGAAGCAATTGTACAGGAGCCGAATTCCTTTAACACTTATCAAAATGCGGTGAATGTTAAGAAAATTCTGGAGTCTCGTAGGATTCGCCGTATTTTGCTAGTCACTTCGGCAATTCATATGCCGCGATCGCTTCTCATCTTCAAACATCAAGGTATTGATACGATTCCGACACCTACTGACTTTCTCATAAGTCAAGGTGAATTGCAAGAATTGACTAGCACCCCCAAAGCAGCGTTACTGAATGTGTTACCTAATGCTGACAACCTATACCTATTTACCTCTGCTTTGAAAGAATACGCTGGTATTCTTGCTTATCGTTTACGTGGATGGCTTTAACAAGTCAAAAGTCAAAAGTCAAAAGGCAAAAGGCAAAAGAATAATATAAGAAAGCTATGAGTTATGAGGTAAGTCATAATAAAGAAAGATTTGTAGAAAAAATCCTTACTTCTAACTTCTAACTTAATTTGGATTATGTCTCAAGAGTTGTCGCATATTATACCCTTGCCTCAAGCAGAAGTTGAGGACACATTTTCTGCATACCAAACAACTCACCAGTTTTACACAGAAGTTCAAGCGCGGTCAGAATTTCAAAGATATTGTGACTGGTATTATACTACAGCAGAGCACCATCGCCAAGACCTAAAAAGAATGCGCGGCGAACTGAATATCATGCAGTGGTTTCGCCGCAAATAAGCAATCTAGAGGATTTCTAATTCATTTTCACGTAAGTGTGCCTTAAATTTTTTACTAAACTGAACTTGAATCGGCAAATTAGCACTAACAGGTCTACCTTGCCATTGATTGATTATACCCTTCACTTCACCTTCTGTGCCTTTGATATCAAAAGCTTTACCGCGATGCTCTGGATGATGGTAAACTATGACGGATTCTTTAACGCGGACGCGATCGCCAATTTTCATAACAGTATTTACACCTAGCTTCTGTTCCACAAGTGTCTCCACAGCCATCCCTCACTGAACTTGCTTTTTTGAAAAATAGACTGCTTGCACATTTTGTTGCTGTTTCTAGTTGATCTGTACAGAAGCGCCGTCTAAACGCCTCTGTCGCTGCTAGACAAACAAAGCCTGCCCGTGCAGGCTTTATTATTCAATAATGAGCCTTAGTCCTTACCCCTTTGTTCTCCTAATCAACGAAGAGACGAACAGAGGTAGGGCAACATCAAAGTTGCCTTGTACTTCGGCAAGAGATCTAATTCTTATTATCTTCACTCTAGGATGTTCCTAAGGTCAACTCTTTCGTTGATTGCTGAAAGTCTTACAAGAGTCTTAAGTTGCATCTTGGGTTTTCCGAGCGCTGTGAAAGAGAAAAATTTATTTCTTCTCTTCACCGAAAGACGGCTTCGGTTGCCCCGTCTCTTCCAGAGCGGGGAGGAATTGCCGCCTTGCCGCCTTAGTCATCAGTCATTGGTCAATAGTCATTAGTATGATTAAACACGAAAAATCATGAAAAACTACTAATGACTAAGGACTAATGACTAATGACTTCGATTTCTCCCCGACTTTAAATCAAAACAAGCGTAGCGATGTTTTGATAGCCGGGGGATGAGTTAACATTTTTTCTAATCTCAGTAGACTCACAGTATGGACAATGCACAGTATAATACCTCAATTCATCCCTCTATTATGCAACGCCGATTTTCTAACTCAACCTCGGACGTATCCCATAATGCCGATACCGCCAATAATCCCGCAAAATCTTATCATGGTCAAAACATAAATTACCAGGCACACGCCAAGACTCAAAAATTTCTATACCCTTAGCATCATCTCCCGCCTTGGGTTCACCCGTTGTAGTTGCCAAAAACACAACACTCAGTGTGTGCTTGCGGGGATCGCGACTGGGATCAGAATACACGTGAAATTGTTCTATTAACTCCACCTGTAAGCTAGTCTCTTCCAAAGCCTCACGCCGCGCTGCAACCTCTACAGATTCTCCGTAATCTACGAAACCACCAGGTATAGCCCAACCTAAAGGAGGATTGTGTCGCTCAATTAACACTATTGGTCGATGAGGACGGTCAATCAATTCGATGATGATATCAACTGTCGGAGCAGGATTTCGGTAAGTCATTAGTAGTAGTTATTAGTCATTTGTCATTAGTCATTTAACCAAAGACAAAGGACTGATGACAAAGGATAATCAATCAGAGGTTACCGAGTACATCTCCAGTTACTGTTCCGTGATAGATTCAATGCGATCGCTTGCTCATTAACAATAGGGTTCAGTATGCCTTTTCCCAGATCCAGCGGTATTCTACTACATCCCACCTCCTTTCCCAACCGATTTGGCATTGGAGATTTAGGAATCGAAGCTTATCGCTTCATTGATTTTCTCAGAGAGAGTTGCCAACAATTTTGGCAAGTACTACCTCTAGGACCAACTGGGTATGGTAATTCTCCTTACGCTTGTTATTCCGCAATGGCTGGAAATCCCTTGCTGATAGCTTGTGAAAAACTGGTAGAACAGGGTTTGCTAGCTGAGGAGGACTTTGCTAATTTACCAGTATTTCAGGGGTCCAAGGTAGATTACGAGAAGGTCACGCCCGTTAAGATTGGGCTATTAAAAAAAGCCTGCGAGAATTTTAAAGATAGGGCAACACCCATACAGCAGACGGAATTTACAGGTTTTTGCGACAGCAAGGCTTATTGGTTAGAGGATTATGCCTTATTTATGGCGCTCAAAGATGCTCATGATGGAACAAGCTGGCATACTTGGGAGCCAGAACTTGCCAAGCGTGAACCGGAAGCAATCGAACAAGTACGACGTCAGTTAACAACTGAGATTTTTTATCACAAATTTACTCAATATGAATTCTTCCGCCAGTGGTCGCAACTCAAAACATATGCCAATATGAGCGGTATTCAAATTATTGGCGATATTCCCATCTACGTAGCTCATGACAGTGCTGATGTATGGTCCCATCCCGACATTTTTTGCTTAGATGAAGAGACGGGAGAAGCAGCGCTGATGGCGGGAGTCCCACCAGATTACTTCAGCGCCACTGGTCAATTATGGGGTAACCCCATTTATAACTGGGAGGAATTGAAAAAACAGGGCTTTAAGTGGTGGATAGGACGCTTTGAGGCGATGTTGGATTATGTAGACGTCATCCGCGTTGACCACTTCCGAGGGTTTGAAGCTTATTGGGCTGTGAAAAAAGGGGAAGAAACAGCCGTTAATGGAGAATGGATAAAAGCTCCTGGAGAAGAGTTGTTTGAAGCGATTAAACAGCAATTGGGCAAGCTACCCGTTATGGCGGAAGATTTGGGAGTCATTACGCCAGAGGTAGAAGCGCTGCGAGATAAGTATGAATTCCCTGGAATGAAAGTTTTGCACTTTGCCTTTAGTTCTGATGCTGGTAACCCGTTTTTACCCTTTAACTATTTACGCAATTGTATCGTCTACACCGGAACTCACGACAACGACACAACGATTAGTTGGTTTAATCTGGCGTCAGAGTACGAAAAGCAAAACTTGTTGCTTTACTTAGGTTGTCAAAGTCCTGAAGGTATCCATTGGGATCTGATTCGACTTGCCATGACTTCTGTGGCGAATCAAGCAATTATTCCCTTACAAGATGTTTTGGGATTGGGAGGTGAAGCGCGGATGAATTTCCCTAGTAAGGCTGAAGGTAACTGGGAGTGGTGGTATCAAGCGGATGCTTTGACTAAGGAATTAAGCGATCGCCTACAAACGCTCACCAGATTATGTGGACGTGCGCCACAATCTAAGTGAGGGCAAAATGGGCAATGGGCAAGGGGCAATGGGCAAGGAGCAAGGGGCAATGCTCGATTCACAGTTCCCAGTTCTCGGTTCCCAGTTCTCGGTTCCCAATTCCCAATTCCCAATTCCCAATTCCCATTGCCCATCTCTTTATGACCTAGTATTAGCTGCGATCGTCATTTCTTTCACTTTGCCAGATTCTCCTAGTTGCTTGGCTTGTTGCTTGTTAACGCTCACCAACACTCCACCAGCATTACCTGCTTTAACAGTCAGTTGCTCCTGAGCCATCCAAGTCCGTTGGGTTCCTTGTGGGAGTTCCCCCTCATACTGGACTTTGCCATCGGCTACCACTTTAATCCAGGACTTCTCTTTCAAAGTCACACCAATTTGCACCTGCTGTGTTTCTGTGGTGCTGTTAGGTAATTTGCTGAAAGCTTGGAGTTGTACCTTTTGATTTTGAGTGGCTTGTGATTGTTCAATGCGCTCTGTTTGTGCCTTCTGTTTGGTTTGGCTACGACTGACTTGTAATGTTGCTGCGTTGAGTAACCCAGACAAGCCACTAACGGAGCAAAAAATCAAAAATATGTATAGCACATAAAGGTGAACGGGGCGTAATTGACCCACTGATGCTGTTTTCCTGCCTAACTTTAGGCTCACCCGGTTCATACTTACGGGAAAAGTGCTGGAAAATTCTGCACCATTCAACCCCAGTGCATCAGCAAATTGCCGTATCAAACCCTGAGTGTAAACTGGCTCTGGCAGTTCAGTTAAATTGCCTTCTTCTATCGCCTGTAGTAGTCGTCGAGGAACTCGGGTCAAAACGACCACTTCCTCTAGCGATAAACCCTGTTCCAAGCGTAACGTCCAAAGTTGAGCACCCATGTCGGCTAAAATTTCGCCCCTTTGTTGCTCTGGTGAAGGTGTTGACTCATGCTTGTCTTTCCTTCTTAACCACATCATCTTTTATTAAACTCCTTAACCCTGGTAGATCATTCATAGGAACTTCGAAGTTTTGCAGCCCACTCCCTCCTTGCAAGGCGCTCAGCATGAGCGTTCGCGAGGAGCTTACGCTAACGGCGGCTCTCACCATTCAAAACTTCTCTGTTGCTGCAACTTCTCTGTTGCTGCAACTGCTTTTTTTAAAAAGCGAATTTCAAACTCTTCTAGGTGACGATACTCACCCTCAGCTAAATAGCCTTTTCCAGGCGTTTCTAATTGAATAGAACCTATAGCAGTGCGATGTAGTTCGATAACCGGATATCCCAATTGCTGGGCAATACGGCGAATCTGACGATTTCTTCCCTCCTTCAAAATAATTTCTAAGCAGCAAGAATGAGCAAACTTTTCTATGACTCGCACTTGTGCTGATCGTGTTTTTCTTCCCTCCAAAATCACACCCTGACGCCACATCTGTAGCACTTCTTGTGAAAGATGTCCTCTGACCAAAACACGATACGTCTTAGGAACACTACGACTGGGATGGGTTAACCCAAAAGTTAGATCTCCATCGTTTGTAAGTATTAATGCCCCTGTAGAGTCTACATCTAAACGCCCTACTGGGTGAATACCTTTACCGGAACTTATTTGTTTCGGCAGTAAGTCTAAAACTGTAGGTCTTCCTTGCGGGTCTTCACAAGTGGTAAGTACTCCAACTGGTTTGTGCAGTAATAGATAAATGGAAGCTGGACGCTGTACAACAGACACCAGCCTTCCATCAACCGTGATACTATCTCTTTGGGGATCAGCTTTTTGACCCAAATGTGCCAATTCACCATTGATCCTCACGCGTGACTGCTTGATCATTTCTTCAGCTTCACGACGTGAGGCTATACCCCATTGAGAAAGAATTTTTTGTAACCGCGCTTGCATGTGGAAGTTACTGACAATCAATCAGAATGTTGATAAGTAGATAAGATGTTTACCTTTTATCACTAGTCATCATAAATGCTACAGTGATAGCCTGTTATAGTTTTTTGTGCTTGTTGTTTTGGATACGTATAAGTAAAACTAATAATTAAAAAAGTTAGATGCAAGAGTTTAATTTACACTTGAAAAAGTCAAAAAAGACACGCATTGTGACAAACGTGCTGACAACAGCACTAAAGCTGTGGCTGAAAACGCAAGTGAGCCAAGTCTCTCAACTAGAAGTGGAAATCAAAGCCAGCGATCGCCAAATTCTCTCTGGTTGCATCCCAGAGGTATCTGTTTTTGCCAGTCATGCTGTTTATCGAGGTCTCCATCTTACACAAATTCAACTAGTGGCAGAAAATATTCGTATCAATATTGGTTCAGTACTGAAGGGACAACCACTACGACTGTTAGAAACAGTACCAGTAGTTGGAAAGTTGATCCAGTCGGAGGAGGATCTCAACGCCTCTGTTTCATCTGCCCTATTATCGACTGCTCTAAATGACGTTCTGGTTGAACTTTTACCAGAACATTGCCCAAAATCCAAATCAATAAGTTGGAAAAAAATTAACCTTGACCAGAGTAAAGCAACACTCTTCACTACTTTGACAGATGAAAGCGAGTCTATTCACCTAGATATTAGTATGAGACCGGAGTTACTTAGTACACAGGAGTTACAACTCTCATCAATCCAAGTAAAAAGTAATACAGAAATGCTGCTTGAGGGTAGCCACAAAGAACTTTATTTCAATCTGGGATCAGATGTTGATATTCAAGAACTAACTCTCATTCCAGGGAAGGTAGTCTGTCGAGGAAGGATTAACGTCAACCCTTAATAATTAGAAAGAAAAAACAAAATCAGTTAATTATTGATTGTTTGTTATAAATTTAGCAACAAAATCTTTGGTGAATCTGAGTACAGTCTTTCCTAATTTCGTAGCACTGTGGGTCGGAGTTGAAATAACCGCATCATAGCCAACAATCGTTACGATTTTATACAGTTCTGTACTCAGTGGAACCCAGGAGATTTTTACAGTTGTTTCTCAGTTATGAGAAGCTACCCGATGATTTTCATCAAAGCATGAGGTCATCAGCTGTTCATCCAAAAACCACAAACGCTTGTCAATAACTCTAGAGATTTCTGCATACAGGTATGCTGTATCTGCATCCCCCAAAATAGCAGTGCGATCAATGTTCTCCCACAACAAAGAGCCATAGATGGATAGACGCTCTGCTAGGGATGCTATGTGTTCTTGACCTTCTGTAATATGAAAGGGGTATTCAGGTAATACTGAATGTTTGACAGCGGCTCGAGCGGTTCCTCTGGCTAAGCCACCAAGGGTTGTCACTCTCTCTGCAAGCAAATCCGTGTACACCTCTAGTTCCATTGCAATTTCATGAAACAGTTCGTGTAAAGGACGAAAGTTCATGTTTTTCACATTCCAACGTGCTTGTTTGACCTGAGTCTTCAGATCAACAGTAGTTGCAAGCGTTTGGTTGAGAATGTCAATGAGTTGCGCTTGAACTTCTAAGGTTGTACTATGGCGAGTGGCATCAGGGCGAGTACACGGAGGTTTGCGATTATCGCTCATACACTCTCCTCAATTTTAAGAGAAAAGAAAAGGACGTAGTGGTGGAACGCCCAGCAAGCATTTGTTTGCAAACGTCTCTTTGGAGATGCACCGCAATACTCATCACTCTCATTCGATTTCTCCCAATCCCTTGAATTTGACAGGGCTATTTCTGTGCGCCACAAGAAGAAATGCGGGGAATAAGGGAGGATATTATCCCCAGCCTCTTTTGCTGCAAGAGTTATTAGGTGAATAATCTTGCTGAATTTGAGGGGCAAGAAATGAGTCGTGTGTTTCCAAGGGGAGCTACTTTAGGAGAGTCTACTGGATCGAACACCACTAGCCGCCATTAATAGGGACATTGATGTTTTATCTAAGGTATATGAAACACTGATTCCTGCTGTCTAGAGCATTCTTGCTGTTTTGTAACATTCTTGCTATTTTTTAGCACGAATTTCTTTAGGTGTTACTCCCAATAGGCGTTTAAAGTGACGTGTGAATTGACTTTGGTCAGCAAAACCAACCTGTGAGGCAATTTCAGAAATTTTTAGTTGACTCTGTAGAAGTAGTATCTTGGCACGCTCAATCCGACAGTGCATCACATATTGGTAGGGAGAAAGCCCTGTAGACTGCTTGAACAAGCGGGCGAAGTGATATTGACTCATACCTACTTCTTGTGCCATAGTCCCAAGTAGCAAATTATCTGCCAAATTGTCGATAATAAATTCAATAACTCGCTGTAGCTTATGTTTCGGCAATCCTCCTTGATATTCTTGAAGCGTGTGCTTCGGTGCAGAGTAATGCTGCAACAGGTGAGCTGATAATGCAGTTGCCATTGATTCAGCGTAAAGGCGACTAGCCGCTCCATCTGATTGCAATGCTGTTTTAAGGGCAAGCCCAATTTGATAAATTAACGGATCAGGTTTAGAAAAGTGTGGTATTACTCCCAAAACGTCTGGATTGACTGACTCAGCCGCAATATTTGAGACAAACTGAAAATCCAAGCACAAAGCAATGAATTCTGACTCTTGTGAAGAAAATACCTTATGGGTGACATAGGGAGGAATAACCACTACATCGCCTGGTATGGAGTTCTCACTTTTGTGGCAATCGCCTAACCACCGCTCCAGCCTTGACTGACTTCTTAGTCGAATCGCAAGTGTGTAATGTAGTGCGTAATGTTCAGGGCTTTCATACTCTGGTTGAAGGTGATACTCCAAAGATAGGTTTTCCCATCCAGCTTGGTGACTAGATAGCAAAGGTGGTCTGGGGAGTACCCTCTTGCGAGCTTCTGCTCTACTCACATCAATGGCTAAAGTTTTCTCTTGTGGCATTGATTTTACCTCGTCTGCTAGGCTTTTGCTGTTAATCCCGCCAAAAACGTGTTTGACTTTGACTTGTAGTTTCTGTCGGTAAACCTAACTTCCTGGGTAACTATAGAGCCAGCGTTACTTTTGGAAGTCACGCCTGCATAGGGAACACAATTTTGAGCAAGCTGGTGCGTGTCAATTTTTTTAAAGGCGAGACAACGAAATCATTTCCGTTGCTAAGAAATTTACCCCAAGGTTAGATACCGAAATATCTTGTTGCTTTTAGTAACAGTTACCATTACTATTAGCATAAAATATTAAGAATAAGTTAACGTAAACATTATAAATCTTAATAAAAATATAAATATCCTTACAAATAAAGTGGGTATGAAAAATGATGAATAAGAGTAAAGTTCGTGACTGATCATTCATCATTATTTACATTTAAAAGAATTTGTTACCTAACAAATTTTAGATTTTTTAGTAATAAATACCTGATTTTACAGAGAAGATTACGCGTAGCGTGTGCGTAAGGACATAGGGACTTAGTACTCGCCCAAAGGGCATCGCGATATATTGTCCAACTTTCCCTCTCTTGGCTGATGTCAATATTTTAAAAAAACTGTTAGTTCTGCAGAATTTTAGGGAAATATATCAACGGACCTTCTGTTGATTGTCGGTCAGCCAAGACAGGAGCCTAGAAGCCAAAAGCTCAAATAGCTTCGATGACAAAGCACACGACTCAGAAGTTCTCTAAATAGTAAATTTTTTTATTGTGAGGAATAAACTGTGAAACAGCTTCACGCTAGTGCTAGTAGTTTTGTATTAGGTGCCGCTGCAATGGTTGTTTTAGCGGCTCAACCAGTATGGGCAAAGACTACTCAAATTACTGGAGTGCAGCTAAGTCTAGTTGATGGTGGAATTAACGTAACATTGAAAACTGCCTTAGGTTCGCGCCCACAGATTTTTACGACAAAAAAAGGTAATGCTTTAGTCGCAGATATTATTAACACTCAATTACGTTTACCAAAAGGAAATAGTTTCCGCCAGGACAATCCTGCTCCAGGAATTGCTTCAGTGACAATTCATCAACTTGATGCCGATCGCGCCTTGCGCGGCTCCCTTTGGGAGCATCGCGTTCAAGTGATAGTAACCGGAACGAGCAGCGTCCCCAATAGTCAACCTGTAGTGCGACAGCAGAATAAAATTGTCCTCGCCTTTACCCCAATGGAGAGAACACAGACGAGGACAACTGCACCACAAGCAGTACCAGTACAAAGTGCGCTTTCTGTTTCTCACTCACCTCAACCTGGTCAAAGTACGAACCAAACTCCGCCTTTTTTACCAAGAGCCGTTGCTCCACCAGTGGGTGATATTGCTATCTCAAATATCGATGCTTCTCCTGGCAATATTGACTTGGGAACTCAAGAACGAGTGTCTCGCCTAGTGTTGCGAGAAGCTCCGGTACGCGAGGTTTTGTTACTGCTTGCCCGTGCTGCTGGTCTTAACCTGGCTTATGCGGGAAGAGAGACACCAGAGCAGGTTTCTGGAGGTCAACAGAGTACTACTGGTACTGCTGGGAATGACGGACCGACAATCTCGTTGGATATACAAAACGAGTTAGTTCAAGATGTTTTTAACTACGTCTTGCGCTTGAGTGGTCTTGAAGCGAACCGCAGCGGACGGACAATTTTCGTTGGAGCCAAACTGCCCAGTTCCGCTCGTGATATGGTCATGCGTAACCTGCGACTCAATCAGGTACCAGTGGGAACAGCACTAAACTTTTTGGTTGCCTTGGGAGCAGAAAGTGCAGTCAGCCGTGAACGGCAAGTAACTAGTGTCAGTGCTGTACCTGTGGGCAGTAGTACTGCTAACCCTGTCACACAAAGTCAGACGACAACAGAAACTAAAATTGAACGTTTAAGTCTTGAAGACTCCAAATACTTAACGCCCTTACTCCGAGGTTTACAAGCACTAGGAGACGAGCGCACCAATTCCATTACTTTAATTGGTTCTCCCAAGCAAGTTGAAATGGCGATGACTCAACTCGCTCAGCTTGATGTCCGCCGTCGGCAAGTTGTAGTTAACGTCAGAATTATCGATGTTAATTTATTGGACACAAAGGACTTTAACACTAGCTTCTCCTTTGGCATAGGCAACAACTTCTTTACTAATGATGGCGGTGCAGCAGTTCTAAATTTTGGCGGTTCTAGACCAGCTAATCGTTCTGAAGTGACAAGTAGTGTGAGTAGGAGTCCAACAATCAATAACCCTCTACCAGGAAATCCGTTAAAGTTCCCTAGGCGTTTACTTGTTAATTTGCAAGCTCAAGTACAAAATGGTAATGCCAAGATTTTGACCGACCCAACTCTGATTGTACAAGAAGGTCAGCAAGCGCAGGTGAATCTAACTCAAGAAGTCGTAGGAAACGTGACAGAAAAGATAACAGATACTCCAGGTGGCTCTAGAACACAAAAAACAATTGATAAACAAAAAGTCGGGTTAACCTTAAATATAAAAATTGAGCGAATTGACGATAATGGTTTTGTCTCTTTATCGGTTGCTCCCTCTGTCAGCGCACCCGCAGGTGAACAAGATACAGGAAATGGACGAATTGTTTTAGTGTCAGAGCGCTCACTCCAGTCTGGCTTGATTCGTCTCCGCGACGGTCAAACGCTAATTCTTAGTGGTATCATTCAGGATTCTGACAGGGTAAGTGTATCTAAGGTTCCCATCTTGGGTGATATTCCCCTGCTTGGTGCTCTTTTTAGAAGAACAAACAAAACCAATCAACGTAATGAAGTGATTGTATTACTAACGCCTCAAATTGTAGATGACTCGGAGCGCTCCTCTTTTGGCTATAACTACACCCCTAGCCCCGAAGTGAGGCAAATGCTAGAACGTAATGGTTTCCAGGTACCGAAGCGTTAAGCCTCTAGGGATGTGGGGTTTATTGATCACAAGTGACCTGTATAGAGATAAATTAACTACAGGGCAATTTCTGACGACAAAAGCCAGTCTGAGCAAAATGCTATCCACTGGATGCCATCTACCATCCAAAGTAGTATCAAGTGTTGGATGTTCAGGATGTTTACACTTTAAATTACGAATCAGGAGTCACCGAACTACCGAGAACGCAAATAGTTGCGCATAAAAGTCACCTCAATGGACAACTTTTACACCTTCAAATTCAACCACTCAAAAGCCATGATCGCCCTAAAAGAGGGGCGAATTGACTCTATTGACTACTACCAAGCCCGTTTAGACCTGTTCAACTTATCCGTAATGGCAGATTACGATCAACTTGTCTGCCTTCCCACTCTTACTCAAATTGACAAACACTGGTATCAAATCGAAACTGCCAGAAAAGTCCTCAGACAAATGGGAGGACGTGCTTTACTTGCTGATGAAGTTGGACTGGGTAAAACCATTGAAGCTGGACTTATCTGTGCTGAATATCTGGTAAGAGGACAGATTCAATCAATATTGGTTCTTACCCCAGCATCTCTCGTCTCTCAATGGCAGCAGGAATTATCTTCTAAATTTAACATAGATACCATTACCACAGACGATAAACTTCTCCAACAAAACCTTGAAGAATTCTGGACAAATAACCCCCGAATAATTGCCTCTCTCAACACAGCAAAATCTGCCAAACACTATCCCCATGTCACCCAAAGAAACTGGGATTTAGTCATAGTCGATGAAGCACACCACCTGAAAAACCGTAGCACTCTCAACTGGAAACTTGTCAACGCCCTGAACAAGAGATTTATTTTAATGCTTACCGCCACACCAGTGCAAAACTCTCTGGTGGAACTCTTTAATCTATTAACCCTTTTAAAGCCTGGTTTACTCAAAACTGAAGTAGACTTCAAAAGAGAGTACGTTTCCTCAAAAAATGGACGAGTCCCTAAAAACCCAGAAAAGCTACGCCAATTAATGCGGGAAGTGATGGTACGCAATACCCGCTCTCTTGTGGATGTGAAATTGCCCAAACGCTTCGCCACAACTATCACTGTCAACCCAAACCCGAGTGAGGAGAAACTCTATCAGGATTTAACGAATTTTTTGCGGGACTCCTGTGTTGATTTAGACAAGTTTTCGCGTACCAATTTGTTAATGCGAGCCGGTTCAAGTAGTCGCGCCTTAACTGAATCTCTGAAAAACCTCTCGAAAAGATTGCCAAGTGATGAACTGAAAAATTTAACTCAAAGAGCTTCTAAGATTAAACAAGTAGAAAAAGCTAAGGCTCTAGTAGATTTATTAAAACAATCTAAACAGAAAACCATAGTATTCACCACTCATAAAGCAACTAGTGCATACTTAGCCGAAACTCTACTAGATGCAGGGATACCGTTTGCAACATTTCTTGGGGATATGTCTTTAAAAGAGAAAGATGCTGCTCTTGACGCTTTCCGAGATAGCGTTTCTGTCCTCTTGGCGTCGGAAACGGGTGGCGAAGGACGTAATATCCAGTTTGCTAACTGTATTGTTAATTATGACTTACCCTGGAACCCGATGAAGATTGAACAACGCATTGGGAGAATTCACCGAATAGGACAGACGCAGGATGTCTTTATCTTCAACTTTTGTCTTAAGGACAGTATTGAGGAATATATCCTGAAGATATTACACGATAAAATCAATATGTTTGAACTGGTAGTAGGAGAGATTGAAACTATTTTGGGGAATGTTGATGATGAGTTTGACTTTAGTGAAGTTGTTATCGATATTTGGTTAAAAAATCAATCTCAAGCTGAACTGAATACTGCGTTTGACTCTTTGGCAGATAATTTGTTGAAAGCTAAAGATAAATATCGGGACATAAGCCAACTAGATGAGCAGATTTTTGGTGATGATTTTGAAGCTTAAGTGAATTGGGAATTGACCCATTGCCCATTGCCCATTGCCCATTGCCCATTTCCAAATGATATCAGATCCAATTCTTTCCACCCTAGAAAAAATCGTTTCTCTGCACGATGGGATAGCAGAACCATCTAGCGAGCAGACTTTGAATGTGCTGTTGACAGAAAACATAGCTAAGCTGCTTTCCATTCCAGAAGAAGTGACTTTCACCACTAGAGCCGATATTCCTAATAGCTTTTTTGTCACCTATCATTCAGAAGTGCTAAATAAGTTTTCTGAACTATTAGCTTCTAGAGGACAAATTACTGCATTGGGTGTCAAATTCGACGGGTATTTAAAAACCACTGGATTTGAGAAACTGGTGCAAGAAAAACTTATACCTGAAAATGGTTTAATTCGCTTTGTGGAGGCGAAACCAGAAATCACCCGTTATATCTTATGTAATGTAGCTTACACAGCCAATGCAGATGAAAAAAGGATTGGCTTAGTTTCTTTTATTATCAATGAACTAACAGGAGTCACACCAGTAGAAATTGGGGATGCTTTGTTTTGGGAATCAGACAGAATTTCTGTGGACAATGAACAGCTACCATTACCCATACCTTTTGAGGAGTTATCGAGGCTAATCGAAAATCAAAGCACAAAATTGATTAAAAATGCTCTAGAAAATTGGTATGCTAAATTAACAAGGGCTAAGGCTAGGGATGAAGAACGACTCAAAGCTTACTATGGTACTATAAGCTCTGAAATTCGCTCCAAAATAGAATCGAAACACCTAGAGGGTGAAGAGTTAGAGAAAGAATTGGCACGCATAGAAGCCACTAGCAAGGAATTAGAAAGGAAACTGTTCGATATCCAAGAGCGTTATGCTTTGAGTGTAGAGGCTTCTTTGTACAGTGCAATGGTTATTTATTTGCCTACGGTACATATTCAGTGTACTTTGCAGAGAAAGAAAGCCAAACGGACAGTAACAGTAATTTGGAATCAATTCACTAAAATTATTGAGCCATTGCGCTGCGAAATATCAGGAGAACCTGTTTACCATTTCTATTTAGATGATAAAGAAGCGAAAATTATCTCACCGACAATTTGGGGAAGCAAAGCATAACTAGTTTGTTCGTATTGATTGATAAAGTAAAGATTTTTTGCACCTTTAGAGTGGCGTTTTATATTATGTTTGTTTTTCAGTATTAAACTGCTTGCTCAAGATCTGTTCTAGATATTCTAATAAAGTATCCACATCTTTACCAACTCGTTCATAGCAAGTTGGTGGTGCAAGTTCTGGTTCAAAATAAATTAACTTGACTTGGTCTTTGCCAATTCCTATCATGAGAACTTCTACTTCTGGCTTATAATGCTCCACAATCCCCAAAATCTCCTGAAGTCTGTTCTCAACTCCGTTATTTAGTTGCTCTATAGCCTCTTTCGGACAATAAACAAAATGCGGTGTTGGTTGCAAATCAATACCAATCGTACCCTTTTCATCACCATTTTCTAACCACAAACCCCAAGATAGCGCTGCTAATTCTTGTTGATTTTTTCTAACGAATTTATCCAACTGGCGACGCCATTCGTCATTTGGTGAATCAGATTGGGTAGGAGCAAATATCATACCAATTTTAGATTTTCAATTTTCAATGAGAGTTTGCATTTTGTTATAAAAACAATAATCTCACACCAAAACGCAAAGACTCTCAGAAAAACTCTGCGCCTTTGCGCCTTTCTTGCGAAATTTTACCTCAAACCTGACTGCACACGCCACAGACTCGCATAAACTCCATTTTTCTCCAACAATTCTTGATGCGTCCCCGATTCAACAAATTGTCCGTATTCCATGACGTATATACAATCAGCATTGCGGATGGTGGAAAGACGGTGTGCGATCGCAATTGTTGTCCGATTCACAGTGATATGTTCTAGCGATCGCTGAATGGCTGCCTCTGTTTCATTATCTACTGCTGATGTCGCTTCATCTAAAATCAAAATTGGTGGATTCTTTAGGATGGCGCGAGCAATAGCAATCCGTTGGCGTTGTCCACCAGATAATTTTTGTCCCCTCTCACCCACAATCGTCTCATATCCCTGAGGTAATCGCACAATAAATTCGTGTGCTTCAGCCACTTTAGCTATAGTCATGATTTCATCATCTGAAGCATCAAAACTGCCATAGGCAATATTTTCTGCTACACTACCATGAAATAAGAAAACATCCTGGCTGACCAAACCAATGCAACGGCGTAAATCCTGTAGATTCAACTGTTGTATATCAATGCCATCAAGGGCAATTGTTCCTGATTGCACTTCATACAATCGCAATAGCAGTTTCACCAAAGTGCTTTTCCCAGAACCAGTGGAACCAACTATGGCAATTGTTTGACCCGCTGGAATCTGTAAAGATAGATTTTCCACGACTGGCGACCTATCTTTATAAGCAAAAGTGACATTTCTGAACTCCAATTCACCGCGTACTGTATCAGTAGGTAAATGTATCTCTCCCGTATGAATAGCGATAGGAGTATCCAACAAATTCATAACTCGATTTGTGGAAGCCATTGCTCTTTGATATTGGTCAAAAGTCTCACCTAATCTGGTTAAAGGCCAGAGTAACCGCTGGACGAGAAACAATAGTACACTGTAGGTACCCACAGATATTTTGCCATTCACTGCTGCAATACCACCAAACAGCAATAATGCTGTAAAACTCACCAAAATCAACATCCGGATCAGCGGAACAAATGCAGCTGAAAGTTGAATTGCTTTAGTATTACTGCGGCGATATGCTTCACTTTCTTGTGCTAAACGTAAAATTTCGTAGTCTTCGGAGGTAAAACTTTTAATAGTAGTAATACCGCTTAAATTATTCGCTAGACGCGAGTTGAGAAGACCAACCTTTTCTCTGACATCAGCATAACGAGGTGCCAGTAAATTTTGAAAAGCAAACGAACCCCAAAGAATAAATGGTATCGGCAACATTGCCATCCAGGCAACACTAGGAGCCAAAATAAAGAAAGCACCACCTATAATTATCACAGTTGTGACAACTTGGAGAATATCATTTGCCCCGACATCTAAAAAACGTTCCAGTTGGTTGATATCATCACTGAGGATAGACATCAAACCACCTGTACTGCGTTCTTCAAAATATGCGAGTTCTAACTCCTGCAAATGTTCATAAGCATCCAGACGCAAATCATGCTGAATGTCCTGTGCCAAATTACGCCAAAGCCTGTCGTAAGCGTATTGAAAAACCGATTCTAGTATCCAGATGATGACAGTCAGGAACGAAAGAATAAAAAATTGCCCAAAAACATCTTTCACTCCCCACTGAGCAATGATAGAGTCTTGCTGCTTTACTACCACATCCAGCGCAACACCAATCAACCATGGTGGAGCCAAGTCGAAAAGTTTATTGAGGATAGAATAGGTAGTCGCCTGCCAAATTTTTTTGCGATACTGGTGTCCATAGTCCAGCAGACGCATGAGAGGATGAGTTGGGGGCGATATCTGACGACCACCTGCTACACGTGTCTGTCTTCTCGATACGCGATGAGGTTTGAATATCTTAGCCACTGTTGTGTGTAGATGCGTGGATTGTAAATCTTACCACGATTACCAGCAGCTATGTATCACCTTAAGAGGAGTTGTCTAAAAACACAAAAGGAGATAAAGAGTTGAAAAATCAGCAATTGGGGAATTGGCAAACCATCGTCGCAGGAATTGTTGCAGCAGTACTTGTAATCCTTAGCCTCAATTCCTTTATCATTATGAATCCAGGGCAAGCAGGAGTACTAAGTATCTTGGGTAAAGCCAGAGATGGAGTATTAATAGAGGGTATCCATGTGATACCACCCTTCATATCGAGAGTAGATGTGTATGATTTGACTGTGCAAAAGTTTGAAGTTCCGGCAGAGAGTTCAACCAAGGATTTGCAAACCTTATCTGCAAGATTTGCGATTAACTTTCGCATTGACCCCATACAAGTTGTTGATATAAGAAGAAAACAAGGAACTCTCGAAAATATTGTTAACAAAATTATTGCACCCCAAACTCAGGAATCATTTAAAATCGCCGCTGCTAGAAGAACAGTTGAGGAGGCGATTACTCGAAGAAGTGAATTGAAAGAAGACTTTGATACGGCATTGGAGCAACGCTTAGATAAATATGGAATAATTGTATTAGATACCAGCGTGGTTGACTTAACATTTTCTCCAGAATTTGCCAGAGCAGTTGAAGAAAAACAAATTGCTGAGCAAAAGGCACAAAGAGCCGTGTATGTAGCAAGGGAAGCTGAACAGGAAGCTCAAGCTGAGATAAATCGCGCCAAGGGAAAAGCGGAAGCTCAAAGACTTTTAGCGGAAACTCTGAAAGCTCAAGGTGGACAGTTGGTTCTGCAAAAGGAAGCGATCGAAGCTTGGAAGAGTGGCGGTGCTCAGATGCCAAAAGTCCTCGTGATGAGTGGTGATACAAAAAGTAGTGTACCATTTTTATTTAACTTAGGTAATATGCAAGATTAATTCAGATTTGAAATTTGATACAGGGTGTATATCCTACTTAAGTAGATAGAAAACAATAAGGAATAATAAATAAATTTATGTCAAGCAATAATCAGAGCAATCTCACCATTCAAGACGCCAAGAAGATTCTCAATAAATTTAACTGTGTAGACATTGCTCCCAAACTCAAGCCATCAGAAAAAACTTTAGTTCGTCAAGCTTTGGTTTTTCTTGCTCACATTTCTGACTACCAAATTTTAGGGATTTGTGCGGACACGCCAGAGGAAGGAATACTAGCAATGAAAACATATTCCCATGCTTTTGGTTATGAACCACCAAGCAATTTACCTGAAATTGAAGGTCCAGTTTACATCAAATTAAACGGCAAAAATGGCGTATGTTATCTCGATTCTTACTCAGGACATCATCGGGGTGTACTAGTCTCTTGCCAGTCTTACTCTCAAGGCGGAATTAACGAAATGTACGGACATTTACCCCTTGATTTATTTGTTTAAAAAGTAATCGCAGCCTGTAGCAGACAAACGCAGATAAAATAGATAATTATCTGCGTTTCTTCGTCCATCTGCGGTTAAAATCTAAAATCCAAAATGATTGATATGAGTCTTATTATCCTACAATCTGTTACAAAAGATTTTGGCATTAAGGAAATATTGAAAGATGCCAGCTTTAGCTTAGATGCTGCGGATAAAGTTGGCTTAATTGGTACTAACGGTTCTGGTAAGTCAACGCTATTAAAAATGATTGCGGGACTAGAACCGATTGATAATGGTCAAATTTTAGCAAATTCAGGAGCTAAAATTGTATACTTGCCACAGCAGCCAGATTTAGATGAAAATCGCACGGTTTTGGAGCAGGTTTTCGCTGACAGTGGCGAACAAATGGAATTAGTGCGTGAGTATGAGGAAGTTTCTGATAAGTTAGCTCATGCACCGGAAGATAAGCAACTGATGGCACGTCTTTCTTCCGTAATGCAACGCATGGACTCAATTGGTGCATGGGAATTAGAAACGAATGCTAAAATCATTCTTTCAAAGTTAGGAATTACAGATTTTCATGCTCTTATCGAAACTTTATCTGGTGGTTATCGTAAGCGCATTGCTTTAGCCACTGCTTTGCTGTCAGAACCAGATTTGTTACTGATGGATGAGCCGACAAACCATCTAGATGCTAATTCTGTTGAGTGGTTGCAAAGCTATTTAAATCGCTATCGTGGTGCACTCTTCCTCATCACTCACGATCGCTACTTTTTAGATAAGGTTACTAATCGCATTATCGAGATTGACCGAGGTGACATTTACACTTACGCAGGTAACTATTCATATTACTTGGAAAAGAAAGCACTAGCAGAAGATTCTGCTATTAGCAGTCAACGCAAACATCAAGGTGTATTGCGACGTGAGTTAGAATGGCTAAAACGAGGACCAAAAGCTCGTAGTACGAAACAAAAAGCGAGAATTGAGCGCATTGGCGATATGCAGGAAACTGAGTTTAAACTAGCTCAGGGTAAAGTTGATATTTCTACACCCGGTCGTCGTATCGGTAAAAAAGTTATTGAACTGAAGAATATATCTAAAACTTATGACGGACGTACTTTAATTAAGGATTTTACCTACGAGTTTAGTCCAGAAGACCGTATTGGTATTATCGGTAGTAATGGCGCGGGTAAATCTACGTTATTAGATATTATCACCGATCGCATTCATCCAGATTCAGGAAGTGTGGAAATTGGTACTACCATTCACATTGGTTATTTTGACCAACATTCTGAGGCATTACAATCGGCGTTGAACGAAAATCAGCGAGTGATTGACTACATTAAAGAAGAAGGAGAATTTGTCAAAATTGCCGATGGAACTAGAATTACAGCATCCCAAATGTTGGAGCGTTTTCTATTTCCTGGTAACCAACAATATGCCCCAATTCATAAACTATCTGGTGGTGAAAAACGGCGGTTGTTTCTGTTGCGTGTTCTGATGAGTGCACCAAATGTTGTCATATTAGATGAACCGACGAATGATTTAGATGTGCAGACACTGGCAGTGCTAGAGGAATATTTAGAAGATTTTTCTGGTTGTGTTATTGCCGTTTCTCATGATCGCTACTTTCTAGATCGCACTGTAGATACAATTTTTACCTTTGAAGGGAGTGGGAGTATTCGACAATATCCAGGCAATTATTCAGTGTATCTAGATTATAAGCAAGCAGAAGAAGCACAACAGCAACAGACAACCAATACCAAAGAAAAACAAAAAAATATAGAGACATTACATACAATATCTCCCAAAGAAACCGAAACTAAAAAGCGGCGTAGGTTATCTAATTGGGAAAAGCGAGAATTTGAGCAGTTGGAAGATAAAATTGCCCATATGGAAGCCGAAAAAACAGAAACAGAAAAAGCAATGACGAATGTTTCTCCCGGTAACTACACTCAAGTGCAAAAACTCTATGAACAGGTGGAAGCGCTGAAGCAAGCGATTGATGAGGCAACTGAGCGTTGGTTAGAATTGGCTGAGATTGAATCTTAATCTATCAGTGATAGGTTAAGGTCATCAACCATTTGTCAATAAGTAATAATGCTTAAAACTGCAGCCTCTCATAGAGAAGAGAAGATTTAGTGGTCAACAAGACAATGGCGGCGGGTCTGAATCCCCCACTGAAAGATTGCTGACTCCTGAATCAGGACTTGCTGAATTCTTCTTCAATTCAAGGCAAATGCTTAAGAGTATGGCTCCAAGTTGTGCCATCATCCATACTTAGCTATCAATTGCTTACATGACTTTATATAACGCTTTTTCCAACTTCCCCCCTAAAAGTTGACTGCTATGTCATAATGGGAGATGAGAGTTAATTCGGTGACCTCGTTTGTTTTTAGTATTGACAAGCTTTTTGTTATTGGTATTTGCAGACTTTTCTCCGAAACTTAAATCTCTACATACTTATAATTTCGGAGACAGTATATGTCAGTTTATGTAGGCAATCTTTCCTACGAAGTTACAGAAGATAGCTTGAATACTGTATTTGCAGAATATGGTACTGTCAAGCGGGTTCAGCTACCTACTGACTCTGAAACAGGTCGTGTGCGCGGCTTTGGTTTTGTGGAAATGGGTACAGAAGCAGAAGAAACAGCTGCCATTGAAGCTCTTAATGGTGCTGAGTGGATGGGACGTGAGCTCAAAGTAAATAAAGCTAGACCTAGAGAAGAAAGAGGCTCGTTTGGTGGTAACCGCAGTAATTACGGCGGCGGACGTAACCGTTATTAAGCTTTATAGATTTAACTCTTTGAGCTAATCTGTTAGTCCAGCAAATTAATTTGATCTGTTAACGGCTCAGGCATTTCTGCTTGAGCCTTTTTGACACAAAATTTGGACTGCGAACGAAAATGTAAGCTTGAGAAGCCAAAACTGACAATTGGGCAATACACCACGAAATGCTCAATTTGGACACAAACTGCGAGGAAGATGTTAATTGGCTCACTAATTATTTGATGTTTTCGCCAAAGTCAGATGCTCTGTTGTTTGCTTCCTTAACTGCGGCATTCAGTGCTTGGTGCGCTGTTTCATAACAACCAAACAAGCATGAGTCAAAGTCGGCAATGGGGAATAGGTTGCGCTCTAATATGTTATCGATAGCAATAGCGTAAGAATAATTCCCTTTAGCTAAAGGATGGGAAGACCGGCTCAACCCCTAAAATATTTACTAGGCGATCTAACATTCAAGTTGTATTAAATTTTGTGTTGATGACTTTGACTTGCAAACAACTTCTACAAAACCATGCTCAAGCTTGGCACGAAGCAACTGTGCATCCCTTCCTTGAGCAGTGTAAATTAGGAACAATTCATCCTCGGCAATTTAACACATGGCTTGTGCAAGATTATCTGTTCGTTATCGATTTGACACGGATGGTGGGACGATTACTGGCGATCGCACCTTCACACCATTTTCAGTAGACCGAAAAGATTTCTAGAAGGCTTACCATTGGGGCATTCTGGCGGATTGTATACAATCCGCCAGAATGCCCGTATCATCTGCGTTTTGAGCAATAGGGTTGTAGATGAGTTCTCCTGCTAAGGTAAGCGATCGCTCGACCCTGTGCCCAAAACATCGCCCCAAACCCTCATTCTTGCGTTGACTGACAAAAGTTTTCGGTCTACTGATTTTGATATTATACTGGCAGGACTAGCAGCACTTAAAGATGAACTCAATTGGTTTAAGGAAAAAGCAGCCCAACGACAGCTTAATCTTGATGTAGCAAAACAACAAACCTGTATAGAATACTGTGAATATATGCATAGCCTTGTTGCAATGCCTTATCCAGTTCAAGCAACTGCATTTTGGGCAATTGAATTGGCATACAATCAAGGTTGGCAATTGCCTGGAGTCATGCCTAAACTATACACTGAATTTGCAGACAAATGGGGAAATGCAGGTTTTACTGAATATGTAAAACTTTTAGAACATCAAGCTGATGAGGTATTGCAAACTGCTTCAGAAACTATTTCCCAGCAAGCGGAAGAAGCTTTTTTAAGGGTAGCAAAATTTGAGAAAGATTTTTGGCAGATGGCTTTTCATGCAGCATAGTAGAAAATAAAGCTACATTTACTATTTTCTACGGCTCATATTTCACAATTCCCTGTCGTGACAATATAGAATCTACACAATCAACATTCCCTGTCCAGTTTTTACAGGGTTCTCTCACTTCTGAAAGACCTTCGACAATGCGAACACGAAAGCCATATTCTGTTGGATAAACCTTATATAAAAGCGGTTTCTGATGACGCTTAGCAAAAAGCGCAGCTGCTAGGACTGGTGTTGTACAAATCATTGCTTTCTTATCTGGAGGTATATAATAATCTATAAAAAAATCACGATCCTGAGAATCACGAGTCCAGCCTCTACCGACTTCAGTTGTCGCCCAAAATAGACATCTAAAATCAGGTCTTATATCAGAACCTATCCGCCTTTGTATATCAACTTTAGGAATGGCATGAGGATTTTCTACCTGTGTTTTGCTTTGAGCTTCTAAGTACTTAAGTGCAAAATCAATTTCTACAAATTTGACTCTAATAATTTTAGTGAAGAAGCAGGTCAAAAACAGTGAAATCATCCCAAACAATATTGTTATTGTGAGTATACGACCTTTCATTTTAAACGGTATAGTCACTTTTCTCATGATAGTGTTGATATCAAAGGTTGTCACTATAACACTAAACTCAAACTACCATAACTGGTCTGTGTCTATCACAAACTGGGGTTTTCAAAATCTGCTTGCGAAACGTCGTAACCGCCTAATTCATCAATGTATTCGAGAATAGAAGTGCCAAATTCATCGAAAGATACTTGGTCTTTGAGCAGAAGGTTTGCTAACCCACCAGCACCTCTCAGATGTGCCCCCGCTAGAATGCTAGAAAGGGAGATTGTTATTGTTTTTGACACCCCTCTATCAATAAATATGATAATCAATTGCCAAAGGACGATTTTGCCACACAGACTAACTCACCCACTGCCAATGCTGTTTGCTTTGGCAAGCTGCTCAACTCTCGCAGTTCATTCGCTCCTGCTAGCTCAACCTTCACAAGCCCCAGTTCTGCCAAAAAAGCTCCCAGTCTTTCAGACTCCAACCCCAGGGTAAGCGCATTTCAAACCCTATTGGTAATCCCTTCAAAACCTTCTCGCAAGCGTTGCTCAAACCAATCTTTAACTTGTGCATGAAGCGTGGGATGGTTACCTTTAAGCGCTAAGACGTAATCAGCTTTCGCCTTGAAAATTTGAGATGCAATTGCAGTTTGTGCACCCATTGCATCAATTGTAATAATACATCCGGCAATATCTAATAACTCTAATAAGGCGGGAATTGCGGTAATTTCGTTGTGACGTGTACTAAGAGCAAGTTAACATTGGGCGATCGCGTTGCTGATACGGTTGCAGAAAATGTTGGCTCTTGGAGATTTATCATTATCCAAAGCATTCTGCTTTTGTTGTGGATTATTCTTAACCCATATTCCGCACTTCAAAATGTATTATCTTGATTTTCAAGAATTATTTCTAATAATGCTCAAAGTATTAAGTATTAATATTGAAAATCATTGATAATTCGTGCTGTTTATTTAACCATTGTTAGCCAGATTTTGGAAATCTACGCGTATTACACGATGAAGTGCGGAAAGTGGGTTTTACCACTATAAAATAGCGCAAAAATCTTAGTAAAAATTAACATATTAACTTGTGATTTTTTCCTGATTGTCAATCAGTAACTTTCTCAAAACCTGATTCTTACGTTGAAACTGGCTAAGATTTGAAGTTGGCGATAAGCGGAGCTTAAGCCTTCGGCTATCGCCTGCTGAAATCTAGTTTTAGAGCGGTATTGGCATTTTTCGGAGATGTCTAATCAGCAGACGGACACGGATAGAGAGCGTGCAGAGCATGACTATCAAGTGAATGTAAAAGCAGAACTAGAAGTAGAACTGCTACATGACAAAATGAATCTTCTGCGGGAGGTAGAAATTGTAGATCTGGTACAAATGCTTAAACAGCAAAGGCTGCAACTTGAAAAATTGGAAGCATTATTACAACAAAAGTTAGATTCATCTACAGCTATTGAAAATTCTCTTAATCCATCCCAATCTGATGATAAATCTGATGATTAAGACTTCTGAGTCCTAACTACTTATAACAACCATTGCTAATAGAAAGACTCAAGCTAAAAGTAGCTAACCCATGTAAAGTGCAAGACTGAACGCAGAGACTGCAACTAGGACAGGAATCACAGTACTGAACTCAACCTTCCGTGTTTTAAAGATTTCTATAAAAGATAGAGGAACAATGATGGGCCATAAAACAGTAGTCATGAGAAGTATCACACAAGACAAAAATTTGTCTTCTGGAGAAGAACTAGGATGACGAAAAGAAAATCTTAACCAGTTAATAAAAAAATAACCAGTCATTAGCAGGTAACTAATAGTCAAAGCCAATTGTATCTTGTTCACTGTTGCTACTCCCTTAGTTATCAAAGAGTCAGAAAACATAACTTCGACTCATTTATTACAAAAAATCAACAGTATAAGCTAGAGGTTTGTAAAGCAACTGTCATATTATTAAAGTGGGCACATACAATTCATTTATGATTTAGCTAAATGTTAATATAATCGGAATAATGTATAAATCAGTACATACACTGAATTCATATATTATTGAATTGAACAGGAATTTTACGGATGTATTTTGGCTATTTTACCCTTGTTCACTCCATAGACTAGGAATTAACTGACTAATCATAACTATTCCTCCCTTCGTATAGTTTAGATTAAATATTAAAATATGAAAAAATAAAATTCATATATCGTGAGTTCAATTGAAGCAAATTCATACTGTTTTGGAACTATACCAATCGTCTTGAATATCAAGGCATTTGCATAGATACGGGACACATTCAAGTATAGATTAATTGATTTTATGAATTACAGCAGAATACAGGAGTCAGAACTCAGAACTCAGAACTCATATCAAGTTCGGATGATTACTTATAATTAAGCTGCCCTTGTTTTTGGCCACCAGTGGTAGCAAGTTAGACCAGAGATGAAATCATGCTGTTTCATCAGTTGTTGACAACGAAGTACCAAAAGCGCTTCTAGTTCATCTAAACAAGTTGGGGAGCTATTGGCTACAATCTCGTTAGTCAGAGGCCACAAGCGTTCTGCGGGTTGGAGTTCGGGTGAGTAAGCAGGTAAATATATTAAATCGATACCTTCTGGTAAGTCTAAATCATTACTTGTATGCCAACCGGCTTGGTCAATAGTTA
>JAESFN010000334.1_pt1 | contig 52129 bp, 44 predicted proteins | sample 9269411 | NCBI WGS metagenome assembly JAESFN01 (sample SAMN14505399, study PRJNA617100) | algae metagenome | isolation source: Iphinoe sp. HA4291-MV1 and co-occurring heterotrophs from trail next to... | place: USA: Maunawili Falls, Hawaii | collected 2009-07-25
GATGCTGATAGTCACTGATTGAATGTCCTCCATATCGCTGTCTCTGATATAGGATACGTTCAATTGTATGGGCATTCCGGAAGACTTGCCAAGATATACCCAGATATTTTTATTCAGCTACTCACCCTTAACCAACCGTATTGGAGTCAAATCAACGTGGAATAAAGGCTTGAATATGATTGTTGACACCAATGGACTATATAGCAGTCCTAAATCATTCGTGAACAACAAGATTCCCGACTTCTTTAAGAGGTCGGGAAGAGTGAGCATGCGCGATAGTTACCCAAACACTACTGTTCTATTCCCATAGACTAATACGCGATTCTGCAAATGTAGACGCACTGCTCTTGCTAAGACAATTCTTTCCAGATCCTTCCCTTTTCTAACCAAATCCTCAACTTCATCACGATGACTAACCCGCACCACATCTTGCTCAATAATTGGTCCTCCATCTAAATTAGCCGTCACATAATGAGAGGTTGCACCAATAATTTTCACACCTCGTTCAAAAGCTTTGTGATAAGGATTTGCTCCGATAAAAGCTGGTAAAAATGAATGATGAATGTTAATAACTTGTGGAAACTTGGTGAGAAATTCTTCACTCAGAACTTGCATGTATTTTGCTAAGACAACTAAATCTATTTTGTACTGCTCTAGCAATTCCAGCTGCTTAGCTTCCTGTTCCTGTTTGTTTTCCTTTGTGACGGAAATGTGGCAATAGTCGATATCGAACTGGTCTGCTACGACTTGTAAATCAGGATGATTGCTAATAATGACAGGTATCTCAGCAGCAAATTCTTTTGCACGTTGTCGCCAAATCAAATCAAGTAGACAATGGTCTTGACGACTGATCCAAATGGCAATGCGCCGGACAGTATCAGAAAAGTGCAATTCCCATTTGGCTTGCAATGGTTGAGCAATGGCATTGAATGCTGGTGCAATTAAGTCACGCGGCAAATAAAACCCATCTAACTGCCACTCAATACGGGTGAGAAATAACCCTGCTGCAAAGTCTGTATGCTGATCCGCATGGATAATATGACCACCATTAGCGTAGATGAAGTTGGCAATTTTCGCCACCAATCCTTTTTGATCGGGACAGGAAATTAGCAGTATTGCTGTTGGACTTACCATAGACACATTTTATCTAGAATGAGGTTGATCCGTACTTTCAGTCAGACGTTAATAAAAATAAATAAGTATAATAGCAGACATACACGTTCGGAAAAAGTAAAAGAAAATTTGTATATATAAATCAGGTCTTGTGACAAACATGGGGCTAGTTTCCTAACGCACTTAATTTTATTTAAAACTATATCCATTATGGTACAAATACTGATGATTTACTTAGCAAGTATAGTTTACGTGGTAATGGCTTCCTGTTTCTTTCATGAATGGCTAGTATTTTTTCTAGCAGATCAAGACATGGATTCAGAGCAGCGCTTATTTTCTATTGTTATTTTGGTCATAGCTACTCTTTTGTGGCCAATAGTTGTTCCTTTTGCTTACTTGGAACTACTAAAATTTCATAAAAAGCATAAGAATACCGTGGATTTACTTGTAAACATACCTAAAACTGGCAGTCATGACGAGTGAGATGATAGCGATAAATGATTGTACCATGACGTCACACAAAAAAAGCTGTTATTTACTGTTTGCTGGAGTAGGTTTATCAGTATTGGGCGTAGGCTTTTTCACATCATCTATGGGTTGTTTCCACTCTGACAGTTCTCGATTGACCGCATTTTCAAAATCAGTAGATACCAAGAGTACAACAGTATTTTCACCTGGCTTTGCAGGAGGATCAGCTTGAGCATACAGGAAACGGCGATTAAAGTCAGGCTTACCCAAAATCAACTGATGTGTTTTCTGATTCTTTAGTTTGACATCGATAGTTGCTTGAGGCTGATCTAAACCGAATTCTGCAAGCTGGTTAGCGGAGATTGATATAATACGCTTACTCTTTCCCTCTACCAGCAAATTTATCAAATAACCTACAATGGCATTACTTGCTGGGGCGACTTCGGGAGATTTCATCAACCACTTGGGTTCATCAGACTTATCACTGCGTTCCAGATTTAGAGTCAGATTTTGAGTTTTGACCGTCAAAGACTGTATGTCATCCTCTTTAAAGGAGAAAATTTGCTGCTTCTGCTTGATCTCCTCTCGCTGAGGTGCACCTTTAATCTCATGGAAATAAACAAAACCAACTAAACCAAGCGCTAGCAGTATCAGAATTAAAGTCGTTCTTTGTAATTTCATCTTCGTATCCACCAGAGAATAGCCGCCGCCACCAGACCCATCATGGGTAAAATCAGCAGAGACGACAACTCTAAAAGAAGGGCTTGTGCTGCTGTTAAGTTAATGCGACGGTTTTTCGCTTCCTTTGGGCTAATTGAAAGGGGTTGTTGATCCTGCTGACTTAGCCAAGTGACTGAGTTAAGGAACACGTCTCCATTGAGCTGCTGCTTATCAAACAAGCCATCAATAGCAAAATCTGAGTTTCCTAACACGACCATCCGTGACTCAGTGGAGGGAGTGGGGTTAGTCTTAGTTTCAGTGGTTACTGCTGTTGTAGGTGTAGCAGAAGGCTTGGGGCTAGGAGTGGGACTAGCTTTGCTCCCGGTTTTTGCAGCGACTGTGGGTGTAGCAGTGGGCTTGGAATTGGAAGTGGGGCTAGCTGGGGTTGCAGCGGCTGTGGGTGTGGGGGTAGAGTTTGGTTGGGCTTGTGATTGAGCTGATGGTTTCCTTGTCAATGCGACGCCTAACGTCAGTGGACCTTTGCGATCGCTCTCGGGATTAAACTGCAAGTTTTCGCTTTGCTGGTCACTTTCTGCCCAGCTATTAGGATTGGTGAGTAACAAGGGAGTCGCCTCAATTCCAGGCACTGGAGTTGTGTCAAGCGGTCGTGCAAACGGATAAAAAGAGATACCATTGCCAAAATCCTTAGTAATTGGGTGTTTCCCGTATTGGGTCACCAAAGGTGCTGCAGGACCAAGTCCAACACTTCTAGAAACATCAACCGCTAGACGATTATCTAACTTTACACCCCACTGGGCAAGTAAGCTTTCGAGTTTGGGGTCTGTATTCGGGTCAATCATCAGCAGTAGGTTTCCACCTCGATTTAGGTAGTCTTGTAGTGCTGTTGTCTCCGCCTCAAACAGCGATCGCACCGGACCTGCAACCACCACAACAGCCGCATCTTGAGGAACACTGGACGTTTCCGCTAAATTTAGGGTAGAAGTCGTGTAACCTTTATCATTTAATGCTTGAACTGCTTGCGATATTGCATTTTTACCAGCAGAAAGTTGGTGTTCGCCGTGACCTTGGAGGAAGTAAACTTTAGCGAGGCTCAAGCTGGTGATTTGTTGTAGGCGGTTTGTTAATTTTACTTCTGATAGGCGTTCTTGCGGACCAACTACCTGAAGCCGTCTATCGCCAAATTCCAAATAAACTTCTCCGTTGTTTTTGACACCAAACTTACGTGTCAGTCCTGGTCTAGCCTGCGGATCTACGTACTCAAAATTAAACTTTGAGCTTTGCCGACGATAATTTTCTAACAAGTCCCGGTCTACTGGCTCTTGATTGATATCAAATACCCATACCTTTACTGGTACTTGTAACGAACGCACCAATTCCCGTGACTGGGGAGCAAGGGTAAACAACTTTGTTTCTGTGAAGTCAACTCGTGAATGATAGCGAGTTCCTAAGAAGTTAATTAATCCTAGAATCACCAAAACTGCCAAAGTTGCAACCAAGGCATTAGTACCGGCTTGGGTGGAACGTTGTCCCCACCAGTTATTCTGCTTGTTTTGCCATACCAGCCACAATACAATAATGACAGTTCCCAAAACTATCAATGCTAATGGGATTGCTCCCCAAGTATCTGATACCAACCCAACTGTTGAGCCAGCCGCAATGAGGAACGGACCAAACCAAAATAACAATTTCCAAGGTTTCTTAAGAGCGATAATCTTCATTTTGTTTAGTCATCAGTCATCAGTCATCAGTCATTAGTCATTAGTCATTAGTCCTTAGTACTAATGACAAAGGACGGCATTGCCCATTGCCCATTGCCTTTTGAAAAATATCTATGAACGCCGAAAACGCAATGCATCAATTGATTGAGCAGTGAGAAAAATGCCTAAAATGATATAACTAGCAAATAAAATCAGGCTGCTAGTATCGAAAATACCTTGTACTAACGCGTTGTAATGTTTCAGTAATGATAGATGCTCCAGCGCTTCTCCTATAGAACCACCTATATTTTTGGCAATTAAATCAACGAAAAACAGTAAGAGAATCAATGCGAATGTGAGGACAGCAGAGAGAATTGTACTGTCTGTCAAAGAAGAAATAAACATTCCCAAAGATAAAATTGCTGCGGCTAGTAAGATTAATGCCAAATGCCCTAACAAGGGAATTGCCGGCGACGTTGGTGGATTTGATGCACTCAAAGCAATAGTTTCTAATGCTAACATAGGCACTACCATTGTTATGAAAAATGTCAACACTCCTAATAATTTTCCTACAGCTACTGCCCAGTTTGTCACTGGTGATGTGGCTAAAAGTTCTAAAGTACCGCGCTTACGTTCCTCGGCATAAAGTCCCATAGAAAAAATTGGCAATATAAATAACAATAGCCATCCCATTCGGTCTAAAAATGCTCTGACAAATTCGTAAGGAACGTCTATTAGTGGAACTGGAACTCCAAGTTGTTGTCCTTGTAAATCAAATGCAGCTACTGTTTGCAGAATACCATCTGGTCCCATCAAAATGAGTATGAAGAACAACCCAGATAGAAACCAAAAAACACCAGCGATCGCATATGCCAAAGGCGATACAAAATAGCTCTGTAACTCTCGGCGATAAATGGCAATAATATTACCCAGTACTACACCCATTTAGGCTGCTTCTCCTTCCTTTGCCTCTGTTATTTCTGTCTCAGTCTCCAAATTTTTTTCTTCTGTTGTCAGTTGCAAAAATACATCTTCTAGAGTAGCGTTAACACGTCGCATTTCTTGTAAACCGAATCCTGTTCGCATCAACGCCGCTGCAATATCTTTTCCTGGTTCAGTTCCGCTTTGTGATATCACCCGCAGGTATGCTCGGTTTTCCTTTAATGCGGTATCGGAGGTACGACTGTGTATCCCCACTGCAGAAATTGATTCAACTAAACTCACTCCTGGGACATTTTGCAGTACCTGTTTGGCGAAACCCGCTTCTCCCTCAATCTCTATTTCATATCCTGAGCCTTTTGTCAATTGTGTCATGAGATTTTCTGGAGTATCTGTCGCTACTAATTTGCCTCGATTGATGATTGCCACGCGGCTACAGGTCATGCTCACTTCTGGCAAAATATGAGTAGAAAGAATGATTGTGTGGCTTCCAGCAAGGCTTTTAATTAAATTTCGCACCTCGATAATTTGCCGGGGATCGAGTCCTACTGTGGGTTCATCCAAAATGATGGCTGGCGGATCGTGGACAATAGCTTGAGCTATGCCTACTCTCTGGCGATATCCTTTGGAAAGTTTGCGAATAAGGACGTGACGCTTGTCTTGTAAATTGCAGCGTTCTATAGCTGCTCTCACTTTGGTGGTGCGATCGCCTGCTGGAACTCCCTTAATTCGCGCTACAAAATACAAAAATCCCTCCACCGTCATTTCTGGATACAACGGCGGTGTCTCTGGTAGATAACCAATGCGTTGGCGCACCAAGAGAGATTTTTCATGGACATCAAAGCTATCAATCCGCGCTGTTCCACTCGTCGCTGGTAAATAACCAGCTAAAATCCGCATGGTTGTCGTTTTGCCAGCGCCATTCGGTCCTAAAAACCCCAAAATCTCTCCTGGTTCCACCTTGAACGTGACATCAGTAATTGCTGGGGTAGAGCCATATATTTTACTCAAATGTTCAACTTCAATCATCCGCTTGATTGTGAATGCAAATGATAATGTATCAAACCATGATAAAGCAACAAAATAGTTGCTGAGCGTTGAGTACTAAGGAGCGACTGCGCTTTTGGGGTGAGAAAATTCTAGAATGAATTAGAGAGCAAGGATTAGTTTGGGTGAGTAATGTCAACAATGCCAGAACAATTAGAAGAACGAGTAGCCCTTTTAGAGGCTGAAGTTGCACGCCTCAAACGCAAAGTAGAGAGGCGATGCGGCTAGGGCGTGAGTATCGTGAGTCTCTACGCTCAAATTCCGTAGAGCTATCTGATGATGAGATGTACATTCTCGATACTGATCATCGTTAGGCTGCTCAGTTGGTGAGTGTTGAGTCCTGAGGAGCTACTGCACTCTTGAGGTAAGAAAATTCTAGAATGAATTGGAGAATAAAATCTGAAAGCGGATGCAGAATCATACAGCAGAATAGAGGCGTCAGTCGTCAGTCGTCAGATCGCGTAGCGTCTCCCTTTGGGAGAAGTAAAAAGGGCTTAGAGTCTGCCTTTTAGACCTCAGTACTGTACTTCATTTACTTGCAATGTGCTGTAATATGAAATATAATATCAAATTTAGCTGTTTCTGAAGTCTGAAATTATTTGCCTCTACTTCTGCACTCCCATCTCTTCCAATGGCAGTAAACCCGCGAGTAGGACGTTGGTATTTAGTACGATTTGATACGTTTTCACTGATTTGACGGCAAGTCTAATCTAGACTACTGCTGATTGAGTTGACGCCGTGCTGCTTCTAAGATTATCCGTTGTTCAGCACGAGCGATCGCCAAATATGTCCGCTCAACAGCTTCTGGTTCAACGGAAATAGAAGTGATGCCCCATTGCACCAGTTGCTCAATAATTTCAGGATACAGTGCTGGTGCTTGACCGCAAATAGAACAAGGAATTTCTGCACTTTTTGCCATTTGAATGAGCTGAGCGACAGCACCCATCACGACTGGATGACATTCATCAAACACTTCTGCGAGTTGTCCTTGCTCTCTATCCACTCCCAGCAGAAGTTGAGTTAAGTCATTGGTACCAATTGAAATTCCCTGTACACCCGCTTTTACATATTCTGGCAGTAAAAACAACACGCTTGGCACTTCTGCCATAATCCACAATTGAAACTGTGGTACTTGATTTAACCTTGCTTGCTCAACTTTTCGATGGCAAAAGGAAAACTCTTCCACTGTGCGAACAAAAGGTAACAGTAGGTGGATATTACTGTATCCTGCTTTTTGTACATCTGCCAAAGCAGCCAGTTCTAACTCAAAAACTGCGGGATTTTTCAAATAGCTGAAGGTGCCACGTTCCCCCAGCATCGATTGTGTTGAAGATTGTATATCATGATTCGAAGATAGCAGTTCATGGGAGCGCCAATCCAAAGACCGATAAAAAATAGGTTTTGGCGCAAAGGCGCGGGCGAACTGCATAATCTGCTCACGCCAACGCTCCAACAATTTGGTTCGGTGTCCCTCTTGCAGCCAAGTACTCGGGTGTTTTCCCTCCAGTATATTCAGAGCCATCAGTTCTGAGCGCAATAATCCCACACCATCCACAGGTAAACTTTGCACTTGCTCTATCAAGCTAGGCTGGCTCAAGTTCACCAGCAGTTGGGTAGCAATCAACAGACTCACGCGTGATGGAGGGATGGGGGGCTTTGGGGTCCCCTTTGGGGTTGGGGGGAGAGGGGGAGATGGGGGAGAGACTTCTAATTTTGAATTTTGAATTTTGAATTTTGAATTGTTTTGTCCTCTCATTGTCTGTTTGTCTACGGACACTCTCTTCTCCCAAGGGGAGACGCCAAAGGCGAACAACGGAGAAGCTAGCGCTGTGGGGAGCAAGTGTGTTGCGGAGGGCAGCTCTGTTGTTGCAAGAGCCTCTCCGTAGGAGATAGCATCTGGCGTCGGGTTAAGCGACTTGGTGGAGCGACTCCTCTGCACAGGGGGGTTCTCCCCTTTTCCTATCTCTCTGGCTTCCTCAGCTTCTCTTGTGAGACGATAAATTTCTCCCTTGTCGCCATCTATAAATAATTTTTCACCATTTTGAAGTATAGACGTAGCAGATGCTACATTCACAACTGCTGGTATTCCCAATTCTCTAGCAAGAATAGCAGCGTGGCTAGTGACACCTCCTTGCTCAGTGATAATACCACCAGCTTGTTGCAGTAGCGGTAACCAATCAGGTGCTATTGTTGGTGCGACTAAAATGACTCTGTTGGGTAATTGCTCTGGTTTTTGTTGTGAATTCACAATAATATGAGCAGTTGCTGTCACACGCCCCGTCGATGCTCCCAATCCTTTGATGAAGTGGAAATTAGAAATTGTGGGAGGTGTACTAATTTGCGTGAGGTAAAGCGTCTTCGTTGCGTCACCAGAGATGCTCCACTCAAAGGTAAAATTTATACTAATTTCTTTGACAAGTTGACTTGCCAGTTGAATGAGTTGTTGCAGATATTCCTCTGGCAAAGCATACTGTTTTTGTTGGTCTTCTTCCAACAGGTAAGCAACAAGACTTGAGTCATTTGAGGTAAGTGCTGAAGCAGCAGGCACGGTTTGCAAAGCAGCTACAGGCGCTCCATCATTAAGATGGTAAGCTAGCATCTTATCGCCCAGTTGCTGCTCTTTTACAGTACCAGTTTCCGGATCGATGTAGTAAACATCTGGCAAGACTTCACCTTGAGTCATTGAGACTCCTAATCCCCATGTCGCTAAAATCTCCCATTCCGAGGAGTTGGTATTGAGTAAGCCGCTGGCGATCGCATTCTTGAAAGGTTGTACCAAAACGCCCAAATTAATTTGTTGCAGGTTAATTCCTGCCCATTGCCAGTAAAATAAGCTTTTAGCACGAAACATCTGGCTCCAGGTGCGCTTCAATGCCAAAGCGATCGCTTCTTCATCACATCGACATACTTGGGACTCTAGCAATCCAGATGTTTTGTCTACCCCATGCCTTATAGTAGGTACCACAAAAGTTGGTCGAAAAATCAGATATGCAGATTTCAACTCTTTCGCTGCATCGACAATTTTACTTAGCAACTGCGGTGGCAAATGAGCAGCATTAACTTCTTGGCGCAAGCGTCCAGCAACCTGCTGAAGTTGACGCCAATTATTGACATCTAAATGTAGAGAAGAATGGGGTAAGTCAGCGACTAACGCCTCCGAACTCTTAAGAGTTTCTAAAAATTCTTGCAAAACTTCTGCTGAAACGACAAAACCAGGCACCACAGGATAACCGCGCTGCATAATTCTGCTTAAATAAAATGCTTTGTCGCCAACTTTGGCGCGGTCTTGTAGTTTAATTTGATCAAGCCAGTAGAGTTTGTCCACTCAATTACTTTGTTATCTATGTTATCTGTTGTCAGTTGCTAAGGTAACGGAATTGTCGTCATCGTATAAGTAGCCAAGGCTTCACAAATTTCCATCTACTGAAAATACAACGATGGAAATAAATAAGTTTTCGATGCAATAGATGTCTATCAGTGATTGTATATTAATCTCCATGAAGAATTAACAAGGATTGAGCATTGCTTACCACTTACTATCTTGCGGCTAATGATTGGTTGAACATCACCTTTAGGTTGTGCCTTGCTTTACTCGTTGGGGCAATCATTGGTATAGAACGCGAAATTAGACACAAACCAGCTGGTTTGCGAACTCATATGCTAGTGAGTTTTGGTGCAGCCCTGTTCACCCTCATACCCCTAGCAACAGGTACACATCAACCAAATGCCGATGCTCTCTCGCGAGTGATTCAGGGCATTGCTGCTGGTGTGGGATTTCTTGGTGCAGGGGAAATTGTACGTCAATCTTCCCAAGAATCAGCGCGAACTGATATTCGGGGACTCACCTCGGCAGCTGCCATTTGGGTTTGTGCTGCTTTGGGAGTTGCTGCTGGATGTGGTTTGTGGCAGCTAGGATTAATTGCGGCTTTGTTGTCTTTGTTAGTTCTAAATGTTTTTAAAGGATTTGAAAGGTGAGATTAGTTATCAATTGATGATTCTTAACTGTGCTTCTACCCCAGAGGTTTATCCTATAGAAGACCCAGTACGATTAGGATGGGAGCCGTTGGTGAAGATTGAGCATTATCACGTTTCTGCCCAAAAAACTTTAGCTGCACAAGAATAGGTGGTATCTTTATGCAATTAGAAACAAAAAAACGCTACTACACACCTGAAGAATATTTAGAACTTGAAGAAAAAGCAGAATATAAAAGCGAATACCGCGATGGAGAAATCGTTCCAATGACTGGAGGAACTACAAATCATAATGAAATTGCACTGAGTTTAGCAGCTTCCTTAAAATTTGCATTGAAAGGGCAAAATTATCGAGTTTATATTGGTGATGTGCGTTTATGGATACCCCGTTATCGTCAGCATACCTATCCGGATGTGATGGTAATTCAAGGACAACCTGTTTATACGGGAACAAATACAACTACCGTCATGAATCCTTTGCTGATTGCAGAAGTTTTATCTAAATCTACTAAGAATTATGACCAAGGAGATAAGTTTTTATATTATCGCTCTATTCCTGAATTTAAGGAATATATTTTAATCGACCAATATCACCATCATGTTATGCAGTATGTAAAAACTGCAGAAGGTCAATGGTTATTTACTGAACTGGAAGGTGAATCTGCAACTTTATCACTTCAAACAGTTGATTTTCAAATTCAACTGAGCGACCTTTACGAGCAAGTAGACTTTACTACCAGCAGTGAAGAAGATTAATTGTCTTAATATTATTAAGACTAATTTACAGCACATTGCAAGTAAATGAAGTATAATGCTGAGATCTAAAAGCCGGACAGAAAGACCTTTTTACTTCTGACTTCTCCCTTGTCGCAGACAAGGGCGAAGGGCGAAGGGGAGACGCTACGCGATCTGACTTGGTGACTCAGGAATTGCTGCTGTATGCTTAAAGTCTTTGTTATAAAAAGCTATGAGGTAAGAGTGCGGTTATTTCAGAAAACTTTCTAAAATCACTTGTGTTAAACGTTAGCAGATGAGTTAGATTATGAGCTATCATCGCCGCAACTAATCGAGCATCATGAGAAGGTTTCCCGGTGACTTTATATTTAGTGATGAGACTTTCCCAAACTGGAAAAATTGATGCTGTATCTGGTAAAAGCACGAAACAATTCTTAAGTTGCTCTAGTTCGTTTAAAGCATCAGCAACCGATAAACCTAATCCATTAACTTCTACTGGACGAGTTGCAACCACCCAAAATTCAATCAAATTTTGCGGTATGATGCAAAGCCTCTTCCCTTGCTCTAACAAAATTCTCACTGCTTGAACGGAAGATTTATGCATCGAATGAGTCTCTTGAGCACTCCGCAACAAAACATTTGTATCAACCAGGTAGCTCATAGCATATCATCTTCTCTGGTGTAGATACTTTCGCGGCTAATTGCATCATCACAAAGAGGTGGCGCTTTTATTGATGAGTGGCTTCTAGCCCAATTTACAAATCTTTCCGCTCGTTCTTGAGGCGATATTGTCAGGGATGTGGGTTGCGATGAGGATGCGAGCAAGCTTTCGACTAAAGTTTTCAACAATACTTCAACGGATGTTCCTTGAGCTGCGGCTTGAGCTATCAAGCGTGATTCAATTTCAGGTTCTAGTTCAAGTAGGATAGCCATAATAGAGTTAAAGAAATTAAATAAAGATTTGAGATTGACTATAAAAGTATCCGTTTCCGTTGAGGGGATGTTTCTACTCAGAAGATTGAAGAAACTAAAGTGGCACTGCAAGAATTGGAATTGAACGGTGATATTGAAACGGATATAGATTGAGATTCAATTAAGCTAATAATCAATAACTTCTTTCGATATTTTACCAGAATTAACAGAAAGAATTTGAGAGGAATTCAGCCACTGGGAATCAAAAGAACCCAAGTGAGTTGTCGTAATCAGGGTCTGAAAGCGGTCTTGAATAGCATTGAGTAACTGATTTTGTCGGGATGGGTCAAGTTCAGCTAAGACATCATCAAGTAGTAGCAGGGGTGGTTCGCCAACCACTTCTTCTATGAGTTGCAATTCTGCTAATTTTAAGGCTAGTACCAGAGTTCGCTGCTGACCTTGAGAACCGTATTGACGAGCAGGAGTTTGATTAATTGTCAATTCTATTTCGTCGCGATGAGGACCAACAAGGGTTGTGCCTTGGTGCAACTCCGCAACAGCACGCTGCTGTATTTTGTCTAAAAAAGCCTGCTGTATTTGTTCTGGGTGATTCTGCTCTAAAGCGACATTGGGTGAGTACTTGAGTTCTAGAATTTCTGTACGACCACTGATACTAGCATGCCAAGCACTGGCAATAGGGGCTAGTCGCTGTATGGCGCGATCGCGTCGTCGAATTACCCGTGTCCCCATGGTAGCCAACTGTGCATTCCAAATATCTAACTCAGAATGTTGTGGAGTTTGGGTTGAAAAGCTTTGCACTTGCACAGGTTGTTCCTGTTGAGGCGACTGATGTTGCAAAGTGCTTTTCAAGAAGGCATTGCGCTGCCGCAAAACCTGATTGTATTGCTGTAAGATATGAGCATAGACAGGTTCGAGTTGGATTAACAGAGTATCAAGCCAGTTGCGGCGACTTTCAGGACCGCCACGCACGAGATCTAAATCTAAACTAGAGAATTGTACTGCATTAAGAACACCAAGAAAGTCCATTTGACGCCGCAGAGTCTCGCCATTTAAAGCAACGGTGCGACGACCATTTCGACGCAAGGTGAGAGTTAAATCGCTGACGCCAGTTTGCCGTTCTACAGTGGCAACAAGCATGGCTGCTATTTCTCCATCTTGGATGAAATCGCGATCGCGTGCCATTCTGTGCGATCGCAATGTCGCCAGCAATTCCACCGCCTCCAATAAATTGGACTTGCCCTGAGCATTATTGCCTACCAAAATTGTTTTGGGAGCAGTAAACTCAACCTGCTGCTCTTTGTAGTTGCGAAATTGTCGAAGGTGAAGGGTTCTCAGGTACATGGGCAATGGGCAATGGGCACCCCTCCGGGGAATTCAAAATTCAAAATTCAAAATTAAGAATCCAATACCCTGTTCCCAATGGGCAATGGGCATTGTCTCCTTGTCCTATCATCCCGCTCGCTTTGCTCCAATTCGCACAGCGAGAAATTGAGCGAATTTTGAATTGCTTTGTCTTCTTGTCTATTCCTTTACCAACAGGTTTTGACCACACCCAAGCGAAATTGGCTGAGTTCAGCAAATGAAATCCAGTCACAGAACAATTATAGGTAGGGCATATACCCTACCTACAAGCGGCTACACCATACCGCCAGCGGCTTGAAAACGAGCGCGAGCGCGTTTGTATGCTTGGTTTGCTTGGATTTGGGCTTGGCGCTCTCCTGCTTGTACTTGATTCAAACGGGTTTCTGCTTCATTAAAAGCAGCACGGGCTTCGTCTATGTTAATTGTGTCACCCCGCTCCGCACTATTTACTAGAATTGTGAGTTCATTTTGTTCAACTTCGGCAAAGCCACCCAACAGGGCAATAGCTACCCAAGCCTGATTTTTACTAGGACGTACTCGCATGACACCCGTATCTAGGGCGGTTAACAGTGGTGCGTGTCCTGTGAGGACACCGAGTTGACCAGTAGTGCTGGGCAAAATGACTTCTTCAGCTGGGGCATCCCATACTGTTTTATCTGGGGAAATTACACGAACAGTCAATGTCATTTGTCAGTTATCAGTTATCAGTTATCAGTTATTGTTCATCAAGTATCAGTAAACAGCTATCATACTTATCCTGATAACCCTTCGGGTTCGCCAGTTGCCTGCGGTTCGCGTAGCGTCTCCCTTAGGAGAGGGAAACCCCCAACGCGCACTGTGGTCTCACTGTTCACTGATGACTGTTTACTGAATACTAGCCTTTGAGTTTTTCGGCTTTGGCGATCGCTTCATCAATATTGCCGACCATGTAGAAAGCCTGCTCTGGCAGATCATCCAACTCTCCAGCAAGAATCCTCTGGAAGCCTTTGATAGTTTCTTCCCGCTTCACATACTTACCAGGAGAGCCGGTGAACACTTCCGCCACAGAGAACGGCTGAGACAAGAAACGCTCAATTTTACGTGCACGCGCTACAGTGAGACGGTCGTCTTCAGACAACTCATCCAAACCGAGAATGGCGATGATGTCTTGCAGTTCCTTGTAACGCTGAAGAGTTGATTGTACAGCACGAGCAGTGTTATAGTGTTCGTCGCCAACAATGTTGGGTTGCAACATGGTGGAAGTAGAGCCTAGCGGATCTACAGCAGGATAAATTCCCTTAGCAGCCAAACCCCGCGATAGCACTGTTGTTCCATCTAAGTGAGCGAAGGTAGTTGCAGGTGCGGGGTCGGTCAGGTCGTCTGCAGGTACGTATACTGCTTGAATAGAAGTAATTGACCCTTCGTTGGTGGAAGTGATGCGCTCTTGCAGTTCACCTACGTCGGTTCCCAGTGTTGGCTGATATCCTACTGCAGAAGGCATCCGTCCCAACAAAGCTGACACTTCTGAACCTGCTTGTACAAATCGGAAGATGTTGTCGATAAACAGCAGCACATCTTGCTTGTTCACATCGCGGAAGTATTCTGCCATTGTCAGTGCCGAAAGACCAACCCGCATTCTCGCTCCGGGTGGCTCATTCATCTGACCGTATACTAGGGCAATCTTCGACTCACTGGGGTTATCTTTGTTGATCACTCCAGATTCAATCATTTCGTTATAGAGGTCATTGCCTTCACGGGTACGTTCACCCACTCCACCGAACACCGACAGTCCACCGTGCTCTGTAGCGATGTTATTAATCAACTCCAACATGATGACGGTCTTGCCGACACCAGCACCGCCAAACAGACCAATCTTACCACCGCGCCGATAGGGAGTCAGCAGATCAACAACTTTAATCCCGGTTTCAAACACAGAGGGCTTGGTTTCGAGTTCAGTGAGTTTGGGAGCAGGGCGGTGAATGGGGAATTTTTCCTCATAATCGACAGGTCCCTTGTTGTCCACAGGTTCGCCGAGGACGTTGAAAATCCTACCCAGCGTGGCTTTACCAACAGGCACACTGATGGGAGCGCCAGTATCAACAACTTCCATACTACGCACTAAGCCATCGGTAGAATTCATGGCAACAGTTCGGACTTGGTTGTCACCTAGCAGCTGCTGCACTTCGGTAGTAACTGAGACTTCTTGTCCGGCTTCGTTAGTGCCTTTGATGGTCAAAGCGTTGTAAATAGGCGGCATTTTACCGCTAGGGAATTTCACATCTACAATCGGACCAATGATTTGGGTAATGTAACCAGTGTTTGTTTTTTCTGCAGTGGTGACCATGCGGGGACCTATTAATTGAAGCTATATTTCAGATAAGGTCGTCAAAGACATAAGATTTTGCTCTTGTCTCTTCAAGAGTAGCATTGAACGATCCTCTCTATTGCGCTTAAATTTCTCCTTAAGATTGAGGCTGTGGTGTTGCCAACAGGTTATGCTATCGCTGTTGTGCTTTGTGGCTGATCTCACTCATGACTTCTTCAAGAGTTCTCTTTTCGCGAGTCACTTCACTAAGTTTCAGGCTAAGCAATGCTTCCAATTTGCGGCGCTCTTCTTCTGAGGCTGTTTCAAAGATACGAGCAGCTGAGCGCGTTAACGCGGATTGTAATTGTTTTTGTTTCCATTGTTGTTGGTTTTTGTATTCCTAATTACGATACTATAGCGTTTTCCGACTCATACCCATTCTCTGTAAACTTGCACTTAATACTTACTCTTTCATTCTTGGCGAGCGATCGTCGCCTTGCGACGTGCCGAAGGCTTCGCTACCAATTTCTGACTCAACAAAACCAACTTCGTTTACTATAGCAATCCTATTTGATTTGTAAAAATTGCGAATCTCTAGAAACCCGGTATCTTTGAGATACCGGGTTTCTCGCCTTTTACGAATGATGCGCAGATTGCTATAGTTTACGATATTGAACAGGAGGCACTAGAAATTTCTCAAAAACTAGGCGATCGCTCCTTCTATACCTTCTTGTTACACACGTGTCAAACCCCGATTATTGTACGCTAAGCAGTGTAATCTTCAACTGAAAACTTGGAATTTCGAGCTTTGAACTCGGAACTTCAAGCTCTGAACTTTGGGTTACAGCGTTTTTCAAGTAAATGTACCACGGAGTAGGGGCACGGCATGCCCATACGTGTCAACAATCACGTTCAAACCAATGAACCGTAATCCACACCACTGCAACGATTTCTTACTATCGTTTGGCAACTTCGTATTATTAGGATCTAACGACAACTTGTTTTGATCTAACGACAGCTTGTTGTGATCTAACGACAACTTGTGCATTCCTAACGACAGCTTGTTGTGATCTAACGACAACTTGTGCATTCCTAACGACAGCTTGTTGTGATCTAACGACAACTTGTGCATTCCTAACGACAACTTATTGTGATCTAACGACATCCATCTCGGAAGGCAACTACTCCGGTTGGCTGTCAAAAGAATCATTTGATTCATCTGAGCATATCGCCAAACAACGCGATCGCTACTATCGATTGCTAATCCAGCTTCTTCAAACAGCGTGAAACGTATTAATGAATTACCCTCATCCCCAACCCTTCTCCCAAAGGGAGAAGGGAGTCAAAATCCAGTCCCTCTCGCTTTGGGCTACGGTGTACACACATCTCACTCAAAACCTCACCCTCGCTTTTAGCTTGCGCTAAAATCTTTCCCTCTCCGAACTCGCGGAGAGGGATGCCCGAAGGGCAGGGTGAGGTTCCGAAGGATTTTTGAGCAATTCGATGACTTGTGTGTACACCGTAGCCCTTTGGGTGAGGGCAATTCATTCCTCAATTCAGCAACGCCCTAATTCTTCTGAATAAGACGTGCAAAATCTCCTTTATTATAAGCTTCCGCAAGATCCGGCTTGAAGCGAATCGCTTGCTTGAAATCCTCCCTTGCTCCTTCGTCGTCTTTCTTTCGCAAACGCGCTAAACCCCGGTTGTTGTAAGCTAGCGCAAGCTCTGGCTTTAGAGCAATCGCTTCTGTAAAATCTGCGATCGCTTTTCTATAATCTTTCTGAGTCTGTGTATTCGGCACAGACTCTAGAATAATATATAACACAGTAGGAATGTTGGAGTTGGGGCGAATAGATTGATGTGTTGGAGCGATCGCTCCTTCTATACCTTCCTCTTGTACACGCGCTAAACCCCGATTGTTGTAAGCTAAAGCAAAATCTGGCTTGAGGCGAATCGCTTCGTTGTAATCTGCGATCGCTCCTTGATAGTCTTTCTGTTCCTGTCTGGCGTTCCCCCGGAACGTATAATATAAATGTGCCAGTTGAGGAAAAAGGCTGATAGTTTTGTTGTAATCTCCAATTGCTCCCGCTTTGTCTTTCAGGAGAAATCGAGCATCTCCCCGGTAACTGTAGAACCAGGCGTTATCAGGCTGAAGGCGCAAAGCTGTGTCGAAATCTTCTGTAAATCCTTTTTGGGAACCCATTATAGCATAGACTGTCCCCCGACCAACGTAAGCGGGGGCATAGTTAGGTTCTAGGCGTATTGCTTCGGTATAGTTTTCAATTGCTGTTTTGTAGTCTTTCTGGGCTGTTCGGACATCGCCCAGCTTTTTGTAGTAAATATAAGCTGATTCAGGAGCAAAACGAATCGCTGCGGTGTAATCCTCAATTGCTCCTTTGTCATCTTGCAGAATAGAGCGAGCAGTACCTCGCTTGTTATAAATAGCAGCCGAGTCAGGCTGAAGGCGCAAAGCTTTATTGAAATCTTCTGTGAATGCCTTTTGGTTTCCCATCATAGCGTGGACACTTCCCCTGTCAACGTAGGCATAAGCATTGTCTGGTTGAAGGGTGATAGCTTTGTTTAAATCTTCGAGCGCTGTGGTATAATTTTCTTCGCTAGACCTGGCGACACCTCGTCGTCGATATGCAAAGGGATTGTCGGGTTGAAGGCGCAAAGCTTGGTTGAAATCTTTAATTGCTTCGGTGGTGTCCCCCATACTAGTATGGATCTCACCCCGAAGAATGTATTGCAAAGGCTGGGGATTGATTTTCAGAGCTTGGTCGCAAGCTTTAATTGCTTTTGGGTAATTCCCTAACTCACTCAAAACATTACATAGTCCTCGATAAGCCATAAACTCATCTGGCTTTAGTGAAATCACCTTTTCCAGAGCTTGGCGTGCTTCTTCGTATCGATTCAAGGCGAAAAGCGTATCGCCAAGCTCACGCCAAGCTGGATCGTATGTTGGATTATATGCTGTTGCTTTGTTGAAAGATTCAACTGCTTCTTTATATTTTTGCTGTAAACGCTGGGAGCGTCCGCGTGCATACCAAGCTTGATATAAGTCTGGCTTGATTTGAATGGCTCGCTCAAAAGCATCTACCGCTTTTTCATATTTTTGCGATCGCAGTAGTTTATTTCCATAACTGAGCCACTCAAATTCATCAGAACTGTTTTCTGGTGATGCTAAATTGAGAGCAGATGTGATAATTGCATCTTGCTGTGGATCGCTCAATCGCGGTGGCAAAGTGGTGTGTTTTCTGAGGTTGAGTCCTAATTTTTCCTGTTGTACCAGTGCCAAAAAAGTACGAATAGGCACACCCAAACTGTAACCTAGTTGGATTTCACGTTTCTCACCAGTTTTCTGTTCAATTAACGTTGGTTCTCCTTCGGCTGCTGTATGAATCCCAATGACTCGACCTAAGCTATCTAACACTGGGCTGCCACTCATACCTTTGTCAGTAGAATTGGTATAAACCAGTTCATAACCGAAGGCAAAAGAACGAGAATCCTTTGCACGCTCTACTCCCCCACCGTAGAGCAATCCCGCATTAAACTGACGATTTGGTTGTGTGATATCTTCTTTTGATGCGGGCATTCCAGAGACAAAAACCACTCTGTCTTCATTTTCTAAGTCATAATCAGCTAAGGTAGCCACTTGGTAAGTTTGGTTGCTGGTGAACTGCAACAGCGCTAAATCTGTTCCTTCCCAGGTTTTTACCGTACTCGTATTTACTGAATACTGCTGACCATCCGGGGTAATGATTTTCAAGTCGTTCTTACCTCGGACGACATGACCAGCCGTGAGGACGTAATATGTGTTACCTTGCTTGCTGACAAGTACCCCCGACCCATGACTGCTTTGCCAAGTGATTAATACCGTAATGTCTTTGGCAATTTTGTCTACCAGAGTTGCTACCAAAGGAGTAGAATTGGATGTTGCTTTGGTCACTGTGTTCCTTGCTTGCGGGATCTCTGGTGGAATAATTGGGGGATCGAACTGGGATAATGTCTCAACGGGAACTCCCCAACTAGATCGTCTCATCCGCTCGCGTAAAGCATCATTAGGCTGAGAACCGTCCTCATACACATACGGATCACCCCACAGAGGTTGAGCATGAATGCCATTGATACCGATAACCTTACCCTCACTATTGAGCACAGGTCCGCCGCTCATACCCTTTTCAATTTCATTGGTGTATCCAATCCGGTATCCCCCCTTCAAAGAGCGTTCTAGCAACAGAGAAATACGTCCACCTCTTGTGATCAGTTGCTTTGAGCCAGACGAATCCTCATACGGAAACCCAGCAGCAAACACTTCATCACCTTCTTTTAAGGTTGATGAATTTCCCAAGGAGGCTACGGTATAGTTACCATTAGCACGAAACTGCAATAGAACCAAATCCTTGTTATCATAATTAACTCCCTTGACTAACTCCGCTGGATAATTCTGACCATCGGGTGTATGAATGAGATGGGGTTTGCCTGCTTCGAGGACATGCTGACTGGTCAGAACTGTGTACAGTTGACCTTCCTTCTGAATCAATATCCCGGAACCGCCCTTTTCTCCAGAGATAATTTTGACAGTGATAGACTGAGCTAGCTTCTGTAGTTGCTCTTGGGACAACTGCGAGACTTGCTGTTTTACCAAAAGTCTGGGGGTAGAAATACTGAGAGGAAGACTTTGTACTGGCAGCATCCATAACGTGCCCATCCAAACTACCAAAGCCAGTAACCGACAATTCATCTTCAAAACCTGCTGGCGACCCCACACTCCTCTTTGTTCCATGTGGGGAGGAAAGCAGGGCAGGAACGTGGACTGCTTTCCTATGTACAATTAAAAGCGAAAGAGACGGGAAACCCGTCTTCTCCTTCTCCTATCCCAGAGGCTGCGCCAACACCAGACGCTAACGCGTTGGCACAAGCCTCCGCAGGACTTACAGCACTGGACCCCCTTCCGTAGACGACTGGCGTCTCCCCACCAAACCTTTGGTATCGGTGAGAACTTCTTGGCGGAACTGTTAAAACCAGAATACCTTACTCCATGTGCAACTTTATTGGAAGCAAGCTTTTGAAGGGGGTTGGGAGATCTAAAATTGAGCGCGATCGCGCAAATATCCTCCCTAATCCTCCTTAAAAATCAGGCGTTGCGCCGAAGCGTTACCTTACTCAGCGTCAGCGGGTTCTTCTCTTAGTAACTGATTCATATCGATGTAAATTTTACCAGAGCCATCCTCAGATTGAACAATCGGACCGCTAGCGGTGTAACCCATTTGCCTAAGATTTTCAATCACCTGGCTAGCATCGTCATCTGCTCTCAGTGTGAGGAGCAATTGGCTACAAGTGCCACCGTATCGACTGGCAGCGCACAAAACCTTTTGACCATTGATTGTCCCAATTGTGAGGTAATTTAGCACACCATCAACAGAGGCACTTTGAAATCTGGCAGAGACAGCCTCACAGCGTGCTTTCGGGGAAAATTTACTGCTCCAATTTCTTTGCCAGCTAATGACAGGAATTTTCCTCCCTGTTGCATTACGGGCATATGTTGTTGGTATGCCGTCCTTGTTTATACCACAAGAGTACGTAGTTACTTGAGCATAGCTAGAGTGGCTCACAGCAACAATGCTGCCTAATGCGATCGCACTAGCAGCTAGCATATTTGCAAATAATTTAGCTTTCATGGTGGTGCTGTTCTTTCTAACAACTAATTAGTAATATTAACTACATCATTTGAATTAACAAATCCTGAACCTCATAAGAAAATAAAAAAATATTGCTAGTTAGTATTTGACTGTATTATAGTACTTAAATATAAAAGCATTCAAATAATTTTTGAAGATAATTTTTCACCTATTTAATATGTAAATAAAGATACAGTCCTTTATCACCATTTGTCAGCAAGTATAGTCTTGGTATTGCTGACTGGTGAAGTACCCAGCGCCGACTGCTGACGCGGTACGGCGCTGGGTTTCGGATTAATTCTCGAATTTCCTTGCTGGGTACTCCTAAAAGCTATTTCCCAAACCCTTGACCACGAGTCGTTGAAGGAAGACAAACACAACTTTCCAGTTGTTGTAGCAAAGTCTCACGATCTAGATTCTGACCAATCAACACTAACTGGTTTTTCTTCTCTCCTTTCCACTCATCATCATCTAGGGTAAAACGTTTACCGCAAAGATGGAAAATATGACGTTTAGGGCTTTCATCAAACCACATTATCCCTTTTGCTCGGAAGATTGTTTCAGGTAGCTGATTATCAAGGAAATGTTGAAACTTTCTAATAGCAAAAGGCTTGTCACTTTGGAAAGATAGCGAAGTGAAACCATCATTTTCTAAGTGATTGGAGTGATGATGGTGATGTTCATGGTCATGATGATGGTCATGAGCACATTCAGAATGGTCATGGTCGTGATCATGGTCATGATGGTGATGTTCATGCTCATGACTATGCTCACTGACAGTATCAGCGAAATACTTGTCTGATTCAAACAAGCCGATGCTGAGAATTAAGGGTAAAGGTACTTGTGCGTTTGTTGTGCACAGAATTCTCGCCCCTTCCTTGACCTCCTGAATTTTTACTTCCAGCTTCTCTAACTCTGCTTGAGAAACCAAATCAGTTTTATTCAGCAGAATTACGTCACCATAGGCAATCTGGCTGTAAGCCGCCTGAGAATTGAATAAATCCAGGCTGTAATTCGCCGCGTCTACTACCGTAATAATTGAATCCAGACGGGTTAAGTCGCGTAACTCTGTGCCAAGAAATGTGAGAGCAACAGGTAGTGGATCTGCCAGTCCGGTTGTTTCCACAACGAGATAATCTATTTTGTCTTGGCGTTCCAAAACTTTGTAAACGGCATCTACTAGGTCATTATTAATGGTGCAGCAGATACAACCGTTACTCAACTCCACCATATTATCATCATCGTTAGTGGAGACAATTAACTCGTTATCGATGCCAATTTCGCCAAATTCATTCACTAAAACAGCGGTTTTCAGACCCTGTTGATTGCTCAAGATATGATTAAGTAAAGTCGTCTTACCGCTACCAAGAAATCCAGTAATAATTGTTACTGGTAGTCCTTGTTTCGGTGCATCCATTGATTGCGATTCGGAAGTAACTGCTTGCATAGCGCTGCTGTCAAAAAGTCAAAATAGAAGAATGTAGCGCAAAGAGTAAAGAAAACACTAGCATAGGGATGCTGGTATTTCATCCCAGTCGCCCTCCCCTATTATTACTTATCTCTATCTCAGTGTTGCTTGGTTATGCCCCTAACTGTTTACAATACACTCACTCGTCGCCAAGAATCCTTTGAAACTGTCGAACCTGGAAAGGTTAAGATGTATTACTGCGGCGTGACAGTGTACGACTATTGCCATTTGGGTCATGCCAGAGCATGCATTATTTGGGATGTCGTGCGTCGATACCTGCAATTTCTTGGCTATGAAGTGCGCTTTGTCCAGAATTTTACTGATGTTGATGACAAGATACTAAATCGAGCACGGCAAGAACATTCATCAATGGAAGCTGTCTCTGAGCGCTATATCAAAGCGTATTTTGAAGATATGAGGCGGCTGGGAATCAAAGATGCTGATGAATATCCTCGTGCAACTCATACGATGAATGGTATTGTGCGGCTCATTCATGAGTTGGAAAATAAAGGCTTTGCCTACCCTGCTCAGGGCGATGTTTACTATGCAGTACGCCAGTTTTCTGAGTATGGGAAACTTTCCGGACGCAAGTTAGAAGATATGCAAGCTGGTGCAAGCGAACGGGTGAATGTGAACGATCCAGAGTATCAGAAGAAAAAAGACCCATTTGACTTTGCATTGTGGAAAGCAGCAAAACCAGAGGAACCCGCTTGGGAATCACCTTGGGGCAAAGGTCGTCCGGGGTGGCATATTGAATGCTCGGCAATGGTGCGCGAAGCCTTCGGCACGTCGCAAGGCGACGAACGCTTGGGTGAGACAATTGATATCCACACTGGTGGCTCTGACTTAATTTTCCCTCACCATGAAAATGAAATCGCTCAGTCAGAAGCTGTCACAGGAAAACCACTAGCGCGTTACTGGATGCACAACGGCATGGTGAAAGTGGATGGTGAAAAAATGTCCAAGTCTTTGGGCAATTTTATCACGATTCGAGAATTACTGGATCGAGGAGTTGATCCAATGGCAGTACGGTTGTTTGTTCTGCAGGCACATTACCGCAAGCCTATTGATTTTACTAATGAAGCGATCGCTGCAGCAACAAACGGCTTGCAAACGCTAAAAGAAGGTTTACTCTTCGGCTACCAATACGGTAAACAACTTGGCTTTACAACCCCTACTGTCATCCCTGTTGCTCTCAAGGAGGAAACAGGGGGAATGCTAAACACAGAAATTGTTGAACGCTTTCAAGAAGCTGTCAATGATGACTTTAATTTTCCTGCTGGGTTGGCTGTGTTGTTTGAATTAGCCAAGGAACTACAACGGGAGGGAAATGTTTTAGTCCATGAGGGAAAAACTGAGATACCAACCGCAGAACTACAAAGCAAGTGGTACACATTAGTCACCTTAGCTCAAGTTCTAGGAATAGATGCCAAGCTAGAAGTGGAAACACCACAAAGTAGTAGTATAAGCGATGGAGAAATTGAGCTGAAAATTCAGCAAAGGGAACAAGCACGTAAAGCCAAGAATTTTGCTGAAGGCGATCGCATTCGCAACGAACTACAAGCACAAGGTATTACCTTAATTGATAGTCGTGAAGGTACCAGATGGCACCGCAGTTGAGAATTCAAATTTTACCTATTTCTATCCCAAAAGTGCATAAGTTAATTTTGCTTACATCTATCAAGAACACAGTAAGGTTAGCTCATTCATAGTTACCTTGCGTTACGCAATGTGATTTCTATCAATATTTAATTACGCCTGCTTACTTATCGAACTTTAAATTTTGAACTGTTATGTGGTCTGAGTTGACAAAAGCGATCGCTCAAATAAATATACCTGCTGATTGGCTTGGTATTAGAGTCGTCAAGGAAACTTCATATACCTGTCATGTCCGTGACGGCATACCCCAAAGTAACGGCAAATCCTCTACAATGGGGTTCATGCTGGAAGTCATGGTCAACGGCTGTATTGGGTATGCAGCTACAAATTCGCTCGCTACGCAAGACTTACAAGCCGCTGCCCAAAAAGCATATACACAAGCACTTGCTGCTAGTGAGTGGTGGATACATCCGTTTAAGGCTCAAAGTGAGCGCCCTAAAGTTGTTGGTCAATATATCTCGCCGTTTCTTCAACCTTTTGATGCTTTGAGTCCAGGGGAAATCAACGATTTACTTGTCCGTGTCTGCCATACCCTCAGAATCTCTGAGCAAATAGTACAAACTCTAGCCAACGCCACGACAAGCGAGAGAGAGACTTGGTTTGTCAGCAGCAACGGTTCGGAAGTTTATCAAAAATTCATGTTTTTCGGCACTCATTACGGAGCTACAGCACAAGATGGGGCAGTTGTCCAGCAACGCACGAATAACGGCTGGCAAGCAAACAGTTACCAAGGTGGACTGGAACTTTTCCAAGAAGAGGACTTGTGGGTTCGGGTGCAGGAAATTGGCGAACAAGCAGTAGAACTGTTGACAGCAGAAGAATGCCCAACGACTCGCACTTCATTAGTATTAGCCCCAGACCAAATGATGCTGCAAATCCACGAAAGTGTTGGGCATCCCGTAGAAATTGACCGAATTTTGGGCGATGAGCGCAATTACGCTGGAGGTAGCTTTGTCAATAAGAGTGATTTCGGCACTTTAGTGTATGGTTCTCCCCGGATGAACATTACCTTTGACCCCACCGTACTTGGTGAATTTGCTAGTTATGGCTTCGATGATACGGGTGCTGTAGCAACACGGGAGTATTTAATTAAAGAAGGTCTTCTCCTAAAAGGTTTGGGCAGTCTGGAAAGCCAAGCAAGAGCAGGCGTACCAGGAGTCGCATGTGCCCGTGCTTGCTCTTGGAATCGACCGGCAATTGACCGTATAGGAAACTTGAATTTAGAACCCGGAGAAGGCTCTTTTGAGGAAATTATCGCTGGTATCGAACATGGTGTTTACATGGAATCCAATCGCTCTTGGTCAATTGATGACCGCCGCTATAAATTTCAGTTTGGTTGCGAGTACGCTAAATTGATTTCAGACGGTAAACTCACCAAAACCCTCCGCAATCCCAACTATCGAGCCACAACTCCAGAGTTTTGGCACAGCTTAATCAAAGTCGGAAACTCCTCAACTTGGGAAATGTACGGCACTCCTTATTGTGGCAAAGGAGAACCAAACCAAGCAATTTGGGTAGGTCACGGTTCACCCATTTGTGTATTTGCTAACGTTGAAGTTTTTGGCGGCGGGACTTGAAGAGGACAAGGGGATGGGGGGACAAGGGGAAAGAAATAATTGTCCATTAACTCTTTCTTCCTCTGCAACCCAAGCGCTTTCCATCTCCCCATTGCCCATTGCCCATTGCCCATTGCCCTATTGATTTGCAATGTCCATGAAACACGAAGAACTATCTGCCTTAGAAGTCAGCTTTAACCAACTGATTGAAACTCTTCTAAATAAGAAAGAAGAAAGTGAACAATTCACTATAAAACTTAGCAGTGAACGTAGTCAATTTACTCGTTTCAATCATGCCAAGGTGCGACAAACAGGCTGTGTCGCTGATGGTTCGATTGAACTAACTTTGATGCAAAATCAGCGCAGTAGTTTTCGGCAGTTTCCCTTCACCGGAGATAGGGAAGTAGATTGGCAGTTGGCGTACAAAGCATTACAAGAACTACGAGAAGAACTTCCCCAATTACCTCTAGATCCATATTTAGTATTACCATCAGGAACAAATACCAGTCGAGAAGTTCATTTTGGGAATCTATTAGCTGATGAAATAGTCGTACCAACGGTGCTAGAACAGGTTGCTGAATTAGATTTTGCGGGGATATACGCTGGGGGAGTTGTTATTAAAGCTTATGCCGATTCCAATGGTCAAAAGCACTGGTTTAGTACCGATACTTTTTCGTTAGACTATTCTATATTCACTACTGTTGGACAAGCTGTTAAAGGAAATTTTGCTGGTAGTGAGTGGAATCATGAAGCTTATATAGCGAAAATTAGCAATGCGAAAAGACAACTACAATTGCTGTCTCGTCCAATAAAAGAATTGCCACGAGGGCAGTACAAAACCTACTTTGCACCAGCAGCAGTTGCTGATTTATTGGCTATGCTTTCTTGGGGAGGTGTGAGTGAAGCTGATTTACAACAGGGAGGTAGTGCTTTAGCATTACTGTGGCGCAAAGAAAAGCAGTTGTCTGTGGCATTTAGTGTAAAAGAAAACTTTCAACGAGGGTTAGTACCGCGATTTAATGAATTGGGAGAAATGGCTGCGCCAGAATTACCTGTGATAGAAAAAGGAGTATTGGTCAATACGCTAGTGAATTCTCGTACAGCAAAAGAGTATCACAAAAATAGTAATAGCGCTAATAGTTATGAAGCTTTACGTGCGCCAGAAGTCAGTTCGGGAAATTTAAGATTTGAGGAAATTCTTCCTAGTTTAGATAGAGGTTTGTATGTCTCTAATTTACATTACTTGAATTGGAGCGATCGCCCCACAGGTCGAATTACAGGTATGACGCGTTATGCTTGTTTTTGGGTAGAAGGTGGTGAAATTGCTGCTCCTATCGAGAATTTGCGTTTTGATGAAACTCTTTATCGATTTTGGGGAGAAAATCTCGTATATTTGACCAATTTCCAAGAATTTGTGCCCGAAGTCGGAACCTACGAGAGTCGTCAACTTGGAGGCAGTATGGTTCCAGGTATGTTGGTAGAAGATTTTACGTATACATTGTGAAGAATAACCATAAATTCATCCAGTTAATCCCAAACTTCGATTTGGTAACTATAACCCTGCTCAGTGAGAAATAATTGTCGATGACGGGCGAACTCTTCCTCACAAGTTCGTAAAGAGACTAAGGTATAAAAATGTGCTTGCTGGTTATCTGACTTGGGACGCAAAATCCTACCAAGACGCTGTGCTTCTTCTTGACGGGAACCGTATTTGCCCGACACTTGTATAAGAATATTTGCATCGGGCAAGTCGATCGCAAAGTTCCCGACTCGCGACAAAACCAATCCCGCTAATTTACCATCCCGAAAAGCTTGATAAAGTTGCTCTCGTTCTTTTTGTTTGGTTTTGCCAGTAATTAAAGGGAGTCCAGTCAGTTGTGCTAGAGTTTCTAGCTGTGAGAGAAACTCGCCAATAATCAAAATGCGATGTCCCAAATTCCGCTCTAGTAAATCTTTGACGACTTCTACTTTTCGGGGATTTTCTGCAGCAACGCGGAACTGGTTGCGTCTGGGTGCAAGAGCATACTCCATCTGTCGTTCTTCGTCTTGGACTATGCGAATCTCAGAACAATTGGCAGTTGCGATAAAGCCTTGTCCTTCAAGTTCTCGCCAAGGCACATCATAACGCTTAGGACCAATGAGTGCAAAGACATCTCCCTCTCGCCCATCTTCGCGAATCAGTGTAGCGGTTAGCCCTAAGCGTCTGCGTGCTTGCAATTCAGCGGTGATGCGAAAAACAGGTGCAGGGAGGAGGTGGACTTCATCGTAGATAATAAGTCCCCAGGAACGAGCACGAAACAAGTCAAAATGAGGGAAATCTTCTTCTCGGTTGGAGCGATATGTGAGAATTTGGTAAGTTGAGAGCGTGACTGGTCCTGTGGCTTTGACTTCACCACTATATTCTGCGATCGCATCTTCTAATAAATCTGTTTTATCTAACAATTCCCGTCGCCACTGGCGTACAGAAGTTAGGCTAGTCGTTAGGACGAGGGTACTTTCTTGCACCGCCGCCATAGCCGCCATGCCCACAACCGTCTTACCTGCACCGCAAGGTAATACAATCACACCACTACCCCCTTGCACTCTTCCCGACTGGTGAAATGCTTCGGCTGCTTTTTGCTGATAATCCCGCAGAAGAAATTTTGTCCCAGAGCGCGTCGTTTCACTGAACTTGATAGACAAAGCATCACCTGTCACATAGCCTGCAATATCCTCAGCAGGGTAGCCAGCAGCTAGCAATGCTTGTTTCAAAAGTCCTCGAAAGCCAGCGTCGAATTCAAAGCAAAGCTCAGAAAGTCGCTTGCCTAGTAGTGGCGCTACGTGTTTATCTCGTGATAAAAGTTCTGCTAAGGGGCGATCGCCAACTCGTAGAATGAGACTGTTTTCGCCTCGCTCAATTATTGTCAGTCCATATCTAGATCCCAGAGTGATGATTTCCTGTTCTACCGCTTCCGGAATAGGATATTTGGCGTATTGATGCAACGCCTCAACCATCGCCTCAACCGCCATCCCAGCTGCTCTTGCATTCCAGATACTTAATGGTGTGATGCGGTAGGTGTGGATATGTTCAGGACTTTTGATGAGTTCAGTGAACGGTGCGATCGCTACGAGTGCTTTTTCGGCTGTGGGAGAATGGACTTCTAGGAGAATAGTGCGATCGCTTTGCACAATCAGGGCATTTTCTGGGATGTATGACATTGCTTGCTATGTCTATGCTTTTTATTTCTTAATATTTATTAAACGAACCGCCTTCGCCCTTCGCGCAGCGTCTCCCTTTGGAGAAGGGGCGACGCCAAAGGCGAACGCGCAGCGTCTCCCTTTGGAGAAGAGAAGACGTCAAGTACGCCAAGAGTGAAAGAGTAAGTATTGAGTGCAAGTTTACAGAGAATTGGTATTATGTATCACTAACTCCCTAATGGGATGCTGTAACCCAATTTTTTCACTGCATTGCGGAACTTGTTTTCAGATTCTACTGGTACAACAAGATGCTTTTCTCCAGCTAAAAAACATAACTTCTTCGTTCTCGAATCATTCGCAATCAAGACAGCCAAAGCAGTATCAGCACATTCGATTAACCTTGCTTGTCCCCTATCCTGTAAACTTTGTCCTCTTTCCTCTACATCTGCTAGAAATTGATTGACTGTCTCCGGCAATTCATTGCCACTCCGCGCTTGCAAAAACTCTCGCAATTGGGCAATATTATGATTTTCTTCAATGGCATTCAGCAACTTTGCTCGCTCCAACCGCCAGACTGCATCGGAAATCTTTTCCGTGTAAGTATCCAGCACGAGCGTATCTGCTGCTGTTAACGGTTCACCGATAGCCGCTATCTCTAAATTTGGCAGGACTCGGAACACAGAACGAACTTCTAAGGGAGGAGGGGTATAATTTTCTGTGATACCAAGGCAATAGGCTCCCAAGGGGGTTAACTGCAAACACCCCAACCCGTCATAACGGCTTAAAAATGGTAAGTCATCCGTACCCCATAAATCTGTATAATCAGGACGGACACCAGTGGGGTGAATATAGGCGATATTGATCATTCCCAAGGTAGCGACGTACTCAAACAGCAGACACAAGATGTACCGTCCTTGAAGAATGCCCCAGTCATCACTGCCAAGATTGGCTAAGCTACCATAGTGGGAGTCACAAATATACAAGTTCCAAGGGTTACGAGTTACCTGGAAATCGTAGCCTTGAGCAATCATGTAGCGAAAAAATTCATCACTCACGATCCAGCAACCTACAGGACACTCTGCCAAGGCTTGGGCAATAACTTCTCTGCGTCCGTCTACGGCTGTAAATCCTTGCTTACCTTTGCCTGTTTGCCCTTTGATATTGTCAATTCGCCGAAATTCATCGATAAGTTTGGTTTTGACCCATTTTTTCCAAATATGACGGATTGTTTGAGATGGTGGGACGGTGAGTGCCTTTTGTCCAGCTTTTGTTAAAACAAGCCGCTTACCAGAAAGTTCCGCCAACCCAGCGGCTTGTACCAGCATTATCCAAGCAAAGGGTTTTATAAAACCAGTTTTTTCCTCTTCGTCAGAGATTTCGGCATCATTGTAATAGTCACTTCCAACAAGTACAGTAGCAATAGCATTCATGGTGGCATTGCTTGGATGTCCCGTCTTGTCGCTGACTGCTACTTTACCAGCATTAACCAACCGCAGCACCGCTAGTAAATCTTGTTGTGCGGCAATTTCCATCTCACACGGCTTTATTGGAATCTCTTTTTCGTGAGTTTCTCGCTTTCCGCTTTCCCAGTTCCATTCTCGCCATTGCAGTCGGAATACCTCTGGACACTTGTCAAAGGTTTTCAACTTGACTTCTTCTGGCGGCGGGACAAATGCTCTAAGGCGTTCTTGTAAATCATCCGGTATGATCACCCTGTAAATGAACAAGCACAGCAGCGATGGTTCACGGTTATAACCATATTTATCTGCTGTACCCCAGTTCGGAGCTTGGAGATATTTAGCATAAAAACGAGCCGCATTAAAGCAACCATCCGTTTCATAAATCGTTTGGGCAACTGCTGCTTGCTGTAAGCGATCCAGTTGCAGCCATAAATGCCGGAGGTTGTCTCCTACCAAATGGTACTTGACAAAATCGACAAGTTCTGATTTGCGGGTTGGTTTACTATTTGTCGTCAGCAGTCCAGCAAGTTGTTTGAGATCGCTAACTGTTAACTGTTGTAACGCCTCTTCAACAGTAGCAATAGTCTGCTCATCCTGGTAGTAGGGCATGGTTGGGTTGTGACACCTGAAAGCTGGGAGATAAAGAAACTAGAGTTTACAATTATTCTATTTTTTTTTAGGAAATTGAGAATAATCCTCATTAGAGGAGTCTGGTAGTAATTGTTGGCGTCCGTTGCGGATGATACGCAACATATCCAGAAGATTCTGTTCAATATTTTCTAGGACGCCATCAGCGTATTCATCAGCCCCCTGTTCAACAGCTTCGGCTTCTGCAACTGCCTGACGCCGCATTTCCTCTATTTCTTGCTGACAGGCGCGTCGTTTGCGGTCAATTTCTTCAAGAGTTTCTTGCAGCATTTTCTCACATTCTTGTTGAACTTGTCGCCGCAATTCACCAGCTTCTCGTTCTGCTTGTCTGATGATATCGCTTTCATCCAAAATTTGCGATCGCTTGGTTTGCGCTGCATCAACAATTTGTTGCCCGTATTCTTCTGCTTGCAGGAGAATTTCCTCCTTTTGTTGCATGATTGCTGTTGCTTCCTCAAAAGCTTCAGGCAAAGAAAGCCGTATCTCATCAAGCTGATCGAGCAGCTTGTCTTCATCGACTATCGTGCGTCGCGTCAATGGAATGTTGAAACCAGCAACAATCATTTCCTCCAAGCGGTTGAGTTCCTGCTGAATGTCTACGCTTGTTGCTCGCGTAGTATCTCCGTTGTAGGAGATTTCTTCGGGAAACTCTTGCAATGGGGGATTGCTTCCGTTTTGATTTAGTTCGATACCGGATGGTTTTGGGCGTAGCATTGGTAAATATCCAGGGCAACGTGCGGGGGAACAAGATGATCGACAGAGCCACCAAACTTAGCAATCTCTTTTACCACACTACTACTTAAAAAACTATACTCATTTGACGTTGCAAAGAAAACGGTTTCTATTTCATGAGAAAGAGTTTTATTTGTATGAGCCATCTGAAGTTCTACTTCAAAGTCAGAAATTGCTCGTAGACCCCGCAGTAGCACTTGTGCTCCCCGCTCTTGGGCATAGTTTACGGTCAAACCGGCAAAAGCGTCTACCTCTACGTTAGCGAGATGTTTTGTACACAGACGAATCTGTTCTAGTCGTTTTTGCACTGTAAACAGTGGAGTTTTGTTAGGATTTCGCAATACGGCGACAATCACTTGGGCAAACAACCGACTGCCGCGTTGGATAATGTCAAGGTGTCCTAAAGTAATAGGATCGAAGCTTCCTGGATAAATGGCAATCACAATCACAGATGCCTCAAAGTTATTTAGGTGATTATATCTAACCACTGGTTATTTGTGGCAAAGTGCAAGTTTTCATTTAGAAATTCAGGATGTTGGTCTTTGGTAAACTCTGCTGCACCGACTGCCATACATAGTCTTGTTTATTTACTCTGAAAGTAAAATTTTTGAGAAATACACTGCCTATGCTGCCTCCTTAGCTTACGGCGACTTAAAATCAATGCTATGGCTTTTGTAACAATTTTTGAGGTGTCAATGAAGAAGAATTCAGAATTCAGAAGTCAGAAGTCAGAATGCAATTAGTGGGGGCGTATGCCGCCTCAAGTCAGGAGGCACTCGCACTGTCCTTCATTCTGACTCCTGGCTCCTGACTACTTCTTTGGTCAAGAGTCGGAATCTTAGATTTTGGATTATAGCGCTTTTCAATTGACTGAAATACACATCTACTATATGGTGGGCATTGCCCAGCTTACTTCATTCGAGGATGTATTGCACCCAAATGCAAACTGCTATAAATACGTCAAATGTACATTAGCTTTTTATAGTTTTCTAGGTACTTTTACATGGCACTGGATCTTTCTATCTTGCCCTTGGCATTTCAATTTACTTCTCCAGGACCGATTCTGGTAAAAATAGGACCATTAACTATCCGCTGGTATGGCTTTTTGATTGCTACAGCAGTATTGATTGGCGTTACGCTTTCCCAATTCTTAGCAAAGCGCCGTAACGTTAATCCAGAGTTAATCAGCGATTTATCAATTTGGCTGGTTATTGCGGCAATTCCAACTGCACGCTTATATTACGTTTTGTTTCAATGGTCAGAATATGCTCTGCATCCAGAACGCATCATTGCTATTTGGCAAGGAGGCATAGCGATTCATGGAGCAATTATCGGTGGTATTGTCGCAGCATTAATATTCGCCAGAATTAAGCAGATTTCTTTCTGGCAATTGGCTGACTTGGTTTCTCCTTCGCTGATTTTAGGTCAAGCAATTGGACGTTGGGGCAATTTCTTCAACTCTGAAGCTTTTGGGCGTCCTACTAATTTACCTTGGAAGTTATATATTCCACCTGAACACCGTCCCCCAGAACTGGCTAATTTTGAGTACTTCCATCCCACTTTTCTCTATGAATCTTTGTGGGATGTTATGGTATTCACCTTGCTGATCACTTTATTTTTTAGAGGTTTGTCGAGCAAACAAGCTTTAAAAACAGGTACACTGTCTCTAGTTTATTTGGCAGCTTACAGTTTAGGACGCCTATGGATAGAAGGTCTTCGGACGGATAGTTTGATGCTTGGACCTCTACGAATAGCACAAGTCGTAAGTTTATTGGGAATAGTCTTTGGTTTAGCTGGGTTAGGTTGGCTTTACATAGCCAAACGCCCTTTACCAGATGTCCTTTCCACCTTCCAAGGAGATAGACAGAGGAGGTAAAAGAAAATACTGAGCCTCACAAAACCCGGTATCTCCCAGATACCGGGTTTCTTTATCTCACGAATTATTTAGGAATGCTATATCAATTTGTTTCCTTTCAGAAAAAGACTTCATAATACACCAATCATCTTATGAAGTTGAAGAGACAATCTATACGTAGGATATTGTTTTAGAAGCTTCAAAGTCATCGGAAGAGTTTTTTCACGTTCAGACCATTCTGGTTGAAGAAATACAAGAGATGGTCCATAAGGTAGGCTTTTCCTGTAAAACTCTAATTCTTGACCATCAGCTATAACAATTTTGACTTCATTGGCTCGCTTCAAAATGTTAGGATGAACTGGATAACGAGGATTCATATGTTCTTTAGGACTTAAGGTTACCCATGCCGAAGCCGGTATATCTTGCCAAAATGCTCCAGAAGTTTCTATTGAAACTTGACGACCTGTTGAATCAATAGATTTGACTATATCTGAAAGACTAGCATGGATAAAAGGTTCTCCCCCAGAAATGACGACTCTTGGAGATTTCAGTTCTGAAATTAAATCCTCCAAGGAACGCTCTATCCTGGGCAATCCTTTTCCTCCATCGCTATATCCAGTATCACACCAACTACAACCAACTGGGCATCCTGCTAATCGAATAAAATCTACAGGAGTACCAGACCAATAACCCTCTCCTTGGATTGTTTCTTGAAATGTTTCATGTATGGGAATAGTTTTTATTTTATGTAGTTGCATAGTCATTTTCAATCAATTCTTAAAATTCCAACAAAAGTACAAACTTCATACAGAAACTCTTCTTCTTAAATCTACATATCCACCCTTTGATAGACCTTCGCTTAAGAGGTTGTTTGAAAAGTCCAATATATTTTACTTGCCCAAGCGACTAGAAGTCGCACGCCAGTTGCTACAACCGGGGGAACCCCCCGCAGTCGCCACAACGGGGGGAACCCCCCGAAGCTTTGAGCGGAGGAAACCTCCGCTCAAACTTCTCTCCGCAAGGCGCTGCTCTCCGCAACGCACTGGCTCGGCTACACAGGCAAAACCCACCTCCGTGGGTTTAAAACACCTGATTTTGCGTGTTTTCCGCGCAGGCGGTGAGTCCAGCGCTCTTGGTAGGGTTTCCCTCTCAATAGCCCAGACGCACTCGCGTTCCGCAGGCGACTGGCGAACCCGAACGCGAGTGCGTCTGGTGACAGGAGAAGGGACTTTGTTTGTATAGTAGCGAATTATATTCGCCCAATACTTTTCAAACATCCTCTAAGAAAACAACATCTGCTCCAGCAGAATTAAGCTCATCCTTCCATCTACGACAAACGTAATTTACAAGAAATTCTACAGTTGTTTCCGTTTCTAAGAAAGCTAATTTGTTCTTTTTTGTGTAATACTCTGCAAGGAAATAACCTCTCTCTTCAGTTTTATACTCCATTTTAAATTTTGCATTTTGAATTGGAGCGAAGCGTTCCGGGGCTGGCTAATTTTTCTGGGCGTTTTCTCGCCTAGCCTTGATTAACTAGTTTTCTCCCAAAATCCATCGTAGAGGTCGTCCCAGCCCTTCGATCTCGCCAGTTACCTACGAAACGCGAGTGCATCTGGGCTACTGAGAGGGAAAACGCCAAGGGCGGACTGGCTCCCCTCCTTCAACTCACTAATGACTCATGACTAAAAATAAAAAATGCCCCAGAGGGTTCTCCAGGGCTTAACCAGGGTGCATCTACCAATACACTCTTCTAGAGGGAGGGGTTCTATCCGGAAAGATACTGAGAAAATGCCAAAAAAAATTTTTTGATAAATTGCTATGTGTTTCTGTATGCGCAAATCTACTAACCTAATAAATGATAAAAAGAATCATACATCTCTTGAATCTGCCGTGTACATCGTAGGTGCGGGTCCCGGAGACCCAGAGCTATTGACCGTTAAAGCGCAGAAACTGCTCCAATGTGCCGACGTGATTTTATTTGCTGATTCTTTAGTGCCACAACAGATTTTAGAGCTTTGCCGTGAGGATGCAGAAATTATTCCCTCTGCGAACAAGACTTTGGAGGAGATTTTACAAATCATGATAGAACGGGTGCGATCGCACAAATCTGTCGTTCGCCTCCATTCTGGTGACCCCAGTCTTTATAGCGCTATCCACGAGCAAATGCACCTTTTGGCAGAAGCAGAAATCCCTTTTGAAGTTATACCAGGTATTAGTGCCTTTCAAGCTGCAGCTGCTAAACTCAAAATAGAACTCACTGTTCCCGGTTTAGTCCAAACAATTATACTCACGCGCATCAGCGGACGCACAGAGGTTCCCGAAAGAGAAGAATTAGCTACTCTAGCAGCTCATCAGGCTAGTCTATGTTTATATCTGAGTGCGCGTCACGTTGAAGCAGCCCAAGCCAAACTGCTGGAACACTACTGTGCCGAAACACCAGTGGCTATTTGCTATCGGTTAGGGTGGAGTAATGAAAAAATTAGGATTGTTCCCCTCAATCAAATGGCAAATTGTACTCACGAAGAAAAGCTAATTCGCACCACACTTTATGTAGTGAGTCCTGCACTCTCACAAGTATCAGCACGCTCTCGTTTATATCATCCCGAACACAGTCATCTGTTTCGCCAGTCTCACTGATTATTACCCACATCTAACTTATATAACCCAATAATTTGACTAGACAAATTGCGTACCAGTTGTCTTGGAAATGTATCTATCAATGCTTCAAAAAGAAAGAAAGCAGCTAAAATCCACCTATTATCAAACATAGCGCTTGAGCCATATATTGCGCTAGACGCTTTGCGGCTTGCCGGAGGCATCGCTATTAGCCCGTAGAAATCAATCGAACCCTAAATCCTTATTTTATCGTTAATGCATTAAGTGTATGTTTTGTCAATCCCATTTGAGATGCGCTTACCCTGATATTATTAGTTTTAAATTCATTTTTATTGTTCATAAACTTCTCAAAGCTTGTAGAAGTATCTATATCTAGAAAACGCCATCCTGGACATTGGTTGATATAAACAATTAATAAAAACAATCAACAGCCAACACGATAGAATATGTAAGTTAAATTTAGAATCGCTTAGCACTAGTGTCTACTTACAACAGTATTTATCAAATAGTGCGTCAGATTCCTAAGGGGAGAGTAGCAACCTATGGACAGGTAGCTGATTTAGCAAACCTGTATGGGAAAGCGCGTCTGGTAGGTTATGCTCTCTACCGTGTGGACATAGGCTCGTCCGACATCCCCTGGTATCGAGTTATTAATGCCAAAGGCGAGATCTCCCAATCTTCTTCGCGATACGGAGCAGATTCTTTGCAGCGATCGCTCCTTGAGCAAGAAGGAATAGAATTCAGTTTACAAGGAAAAATTAACTTGCGAGAATATCTGTGGCAACCCTCTTTAAATTTAAAGGATAACCAAGCTCAGATATTGAAAACTGCAACAACAAACCCAGGCAATGAGAGTAGTCATAGCCTAACATAAAGATTCAAGGCGAATTTCTTAACTACCATGTCTGCTAAATCTGTCTCTGTACTTCCCTCCCCCAAAACTAGTGTTGTTCAACAACCGAATATCTCTATTCCACCGCTTGTAGGAGCCGGTTTAGAGGAATTAACAGCTTGGGTACATGATCAGGGACAACCAGCTTACAGGGGAAAGCAACTGTACGAGTGGATCTATCAAAAGGGAGTGCGATCGCTCTCGGATATCTCTGTCTTTCCCAAAGATTGGCGAAAAGAGGTTGCAGAAGTTCCTATCGGGCGCTCAAACATACACTACCGCTCTGTCGCCCCTGATGATACTGTCAAATATCTTTTGCAACTCGCAGATAGTCAAATTATTGAATGTGTGGGTATCCCTACAGAAAAGCGTTTAACGGTTTGCGTTTCAACTCAGGTGGGTTGTCCAATGGCGTGTGATTTCTGCGCCACGGGTAAAGGAGGCTACAAACGCAATCTTGCACGTTATGAAATTGTTGATCAGGTGTTGACGGTTCAGGAAGATTTTCAGCGGCGGGTAAGCCATGTGGTATTTATGGGCATGGGTGAACCGTTATTGAATACAGATAATCTTATAGGAGCTATTAAATCTTTAAATCAAGATGTGGGTATTGGACAGCGCAACCTAACTGTCTCTACTGTTGGGATACGCGATCGCATCCGCCAGTTTGCTCAACACCAGTTGCAAGTCACTCTTGCTGTAAGTCTCCATGCTCCCAACCAAGCACTGCGAGAACAACTCATTCCCAACGCCCACGCCTATCCTATAGAAGATTTGCTTGCTGAATGTCGGGAGTATGTAAAAATGACTGGACGTCGCGTGAGTTTTGAATACATTCTCCTTGCTGGTGTCAACGATTTGCCAGAACACGCACTGGAATTAGCACGATGCCTACGAGGATTCCAGAGTCATGTTAATTTGATTCCGTACAATCCCATCACAGAAGCAGACTACAAACGCCCTAACCAAAATCGAATTCAAGCTTTTGTCAAAGTCCTCAAACAGCAACAAATTGCGGTTAGCGTTCGCTACTCGCGTGGTTTAGAAGCTGATGCTGCTTGCGGACAACTGCGAGCAAGTAAGTAGAGAGAACACGCTATCGCTATAGCTCACTTTAATCAGGGAGCAAGATGCTCCCACTCCTTCTTTCAACACTCAACTAACACCGTGCAAGAATACCTGGGGCATAAGCTTCAATCACTTTGCCAGTACGCGTGCAACTAATCATTAAGTAGTCACAGGTTGGGCATTGTGTCCGAGTTAGTTGACTATCAGATAAATAATACCTTTCACCTTCGCTACCACAGTTTGAGCAGCGAATTTTTTGTACTATCTGCATTTTAAACCTTTGAATTTCAAGTTTATTTCAAAAAACCCACCCTTAACCTGTAAATCTAGAAGATTTACGAAATTCCACAAGCGATAAATTATTATCGCCTAAACCTAACACAAAATTGGCGGTTCTTTCTCATTTATATTTTTCTTAATTATCCTTGTTCTGAAGGTAAATGCTATCCAACTGTAGATATATAAATTATCTATTATCATTTAACTCTAATTCTAAATTCCATGATCCCAATGATTAAGACGTTGAGACTGATCTATTTGTAGTTATAGAATGTTTTAGTAACTGAAATTGCTGTATCTCGCCAACAGCGGCTCTCAAAGCGTCCAAAATTCCTTGAAGAGTAAACTTCAGCAGATAAATCTATAAACCAGTGACCGTAATTTCTAGGCAGATCCAGAAAGTGTTAGACAGAAACTAACTGTACCTTTAGGATTAATAACAAAATGTGAACTTTTAGCTTTTGTTAACCTTTATTAAGTATTAATAATGAGCTGGAAATCACGAGAAAAAATTCCACTTATGAAGATTAACGCGATTGCTTAGGTTTACTAACCTGGTTCTTAGTAATGGATAATGAGTTTTCCCCAGTTATCCATTACATACCACTTTCTTTTTACTAATGGGACTTAAACAAAAATTAAGCCCAAACTAGCTTGAGGCGCGGCAAATACGTCACGATTATGGGTCAACCAATCAAAGAAACGATAAGACATAGCTGTTCTAAAAGCTTCCAAAGCTACTCTTCGAGAAGCCGCTAGCGCGTCTACATTCAGAGGGAACGCTTAACAGGGAATAGGGAACAGGGAAACCCACGCGCAAATAGTGGGATTGGAACAAGGACGCCTTGCAATACTGCTCGGATAAGCAAAAATTAGAAACCCGGTTTCTTTAAGAAACCGGGTTTCTGGCACCTCAACTATTCTTAACCGAGCAGTATTGGGACGCCTTGATTCAGTTATCAGTTATCAGTTATCAATGGGCAATGGGCAAAAATTATTCTTCTCCCCTGCTCCCCTGTTCCCTATTTACTGTTCACTGTTAAGCGTTCCCACATGAGCTGTTCCCTACCCCGTTCGCGGAGCGTTTCGCAGAGAAGGGGTTGTAAAGGTATTCAAAGGTTTGTTTGCCCATCTTCGTCTCAAGCCCCTTGTCAGTTGATGCCAAAGAATAAAAGTATATGCACAAAAAACTAAGATAAAATGTCAAAGCTTGATCAAACCGTTGACACCATTTTTCAAAACACGGCGGCATGGCTGCGAAAGTTAGCCGTAAATTATACTGCTATGATTACGTTAAGCGTTCGCGTAGCGTGCGCCTCTGGCGCTTAGCTCTGCCGTAGGCAATCGCCTCCATTCTGTTGTGGTTATAGTTTGAAAACACGCCCTAGGCGTTCGGTCGAATTGGCTCTGGGTCTATGACTCATGTCCGAATGGGAGAGCGCGAATACATGAAGCACGAGCTAACGCCAGAGTCGCAGGCAAAAGATCACTTCATGTGCTTGTCGAAGAAGGCGATGACTTTTTCCGGATGCCTTCCGAAGTAATTGTAACCATCTTTAAAACGTCTCGTGGTGTTCTCGATCCAAAACAGTTCCTTTTCTTTGCTTGCCAGCAGATCGAAGGTCTTTTGTGCGTCTTCAGGATTCCTCGTCCAGGAATCCTCCAGCACTTGGATCATGAGCACGGGCATCTTCACTCCCGAGGCAAAAAGTTGGGGAGTCATTTCGGCGGTCGTGAAGGCACCCATTTTAATCAATTCAAAATCAATGAGCTCCTGATATTGGCTGATTCCTTGTAATTCCGAGAACGCACTAAAGATTGCCGCCGTGGAAACAACCATCGGACTGCACATGCACGAAACATTTTCAAACAGATCTGGCCGCCTGTAGATGGCTTCGTATTGCGAGTTGCCTCCCATGCACTGGCTGTATAGCCCAACTTTCATTTTGCTGAGCGCTCTTTGGCTGTCCACATACTTTTTAACCCCCACGCAGTCCCGCCACTCCCAGCGGCCGATACCACAGATGCCGCCGTTCGCGGCGCTGCTGGTGCCGTGGTTTCTAATATCGTAGGCGAGCACATTGTATCCAGCGTCGGTCAGATGTTTCATCTGGATGACGAAATCGATTTCAACAGCATCAAAATTGCTCCATGGGGCTCCAAAGTGCCCCTGGAAACCTGCACGACACATCGGCAGAGCGTGATTGAAAACAACGAGCTTGTTACTGTCTCCTCCTTTGGCGGGGATATACCAGCCTTCCAGGGGAGTGCCGTCATCCGATGGGAAATAGATGTCTCGCCACCCAGTCATCCCATAATCGTCAGGTGTCTTATGGAGTACGCTTCGGAGCGGCTTGACGATGGCGGCTAGGGCCTTGACCTTCGCGTAATCTTCTTCAGAAATGGTCTTGAGTTGTTCCAAGGCCCTTTCCATTCTCTCTTTGGACATTCTGCTCATGATGTTTTTTTGAGTGGTTGTATATAATAATGTAAGGTTTTTGTTCACACGCATGCTCATACGCCTGGGAGCATCCCAATTTTGCAAAAAACGGTAGTGGGAGCTACCTTATGAATTTTGAATTTTGAATGTTTGAGAAGCGAGTGACCTTGTCTTTCTTTTTACTTTTTACATCTCTTCAAGAAGGATGGAAATAATTATAGATTTCTTGAGCTAAGCGAGGACCAATACCTGGAACTTCAGCAATTTGTGCGGGTGTTGCTTGTCGAATATAATCAACTGAGCGAAAATGCCCTAAAAGCTGCTTTTGTCGATGGTGTCCCAAACCGGGAATTTCATCTAAACGCGATCGCTTCAATTTATCACTGCGCTGCTGTCTGTGGAAACTTACAGCGAACCGATGCGCCTCATCTCGTAAGCGCCGCAAAAGTTGCACTCCCGGTTGTTCTGCGTCAGTTTCCAGTGGTTGGGACTCTCCTGGTAGAAAGATTTCTTCTCGCTGTTTTGCCAAACTAATGACTCGCAAGTCTTCCAATAAATTCATTTCTTGTAAGACTGCGACCACAGATGACAACTGACCTTTACCACCGTCTATCATAATGAGGTCAGGCCAATCAGGATTTCCCACTCGCGATAGTTGCGGATCTTCAATATACTTGCGAAAGCGACGTTGGATGACTTCAGCAAGACTAGCAAAATCATCTGAGTGTCCTGTTGTCACTGTAGGATTTTTGATTTTGTAATGGCGATAGTGCTGCTTGGCGGGTAAACCGTCAATAAACACGACTTGAGAAGCAACGGCGTTTGAACCCTGGATATGGGAAATGTCATAACCCTCAATTCGGTGGGGTAAATCGGGTAAATCGAGAATGGCGGCTAAGTCTTGTATCGCTTGTTGGTTGCGATCGCTCAATTTTTGCATTCGTTGCAATTCGTATTGAGCATTTCGCTCCACCATCTCAATCAATTCTGCCTTGACTTGTCGCTGAGGAGTCAAAATCGTCACTTTTCTTCCCTTGCGCTGAGTTAGGACGTCCGCTAATATCTCCCCATCTGGCAATTCGTGTTGTACCAAAATCTCTGTGGGAATTTCTACCGAATCAGCAGTTTGGTAATGCTCTTCCAACACTCTTTGTAAGATAGCACCCGGTTCAGCATGAGCATCCGCGACAAATGCCAAGCGTCCTACCAATTGTCCAGCACGAATCTGAAATAATTGAATGCAGGCGAGTTGTTCATCACAAAAGAGCGCAATTGCATCGCGGGAAACTGTATCATCGCTTAAAGACACTTTTTGGTCAGCAGTCAGTGACTTTAACCCAGCAATTTGATCACGAATCCGTGCTGCTGACTCAAAGTTCAACGCCTCGGCTGATTTTTGCATTTGCTCGGTTAGGATATCTATCAATTCCTGACTTCGACCTTGGAAAACCATCGCCACTTTTTGCACAGTTTTGCGGTATTCCTCTGGTGAAATCAGCTTCTGACATACACCCGGACAGCGTCCTAAATCGTAATTCAAGCAAGGACGATCTTTGAACAATGGTTGAGGGCGTTGTCTCAAAGGGAAGATACGCTTGCACAAGCGCAATATCTCCCGCAGTAGGCGAGAATCGGTATAAGGTCCATAGAATTTATCTTTTTCTTTACCTATTTGACGTTTGCGAGTGATAAAAATACGCGGATAATCTTCTGACCATGTAATACAAACGTAAGGATATTTTTTGTCATCCTTGAGTAATACGTTAAAATATGGCTGATGCTGCTTGACAAGATTGGCTTCTAATGCAAGAGCTTCGGTTTCTGTATCGGTGACAATAAATTCAATTTCTGTCACCTGCTTAACCATTGTGGCGATACGTTCGCTGAGTCTTTGTGAGTCTCGGAAATAAGAACGAACACGCGATCGCAACTTCCGCGATTTCCCTATGTAGATGATGCGATCGCTTCCATCCCGCATCAAATAAACTCCAGCTTCTGGTGGAATTTCTTGTAGTCGGCGCTCTAGACGTTCCGGTTCTTTGACGAGTGGTACTGTTTGAGCAGATGTTGTCACAACCAGTGTTTGGTCATTCTACAAATTTACCTATTTCTATTTTAAGTAAGAAAATGTTTATCATCGAAGCACGAGGAGATTCTGGCTTTCAACCGGAAACGATATGAACTGCTTGCACTCCTTCTTTGTAGGACAAGGTATCATTTTCTACCTTCTGTGCCACCATGAAAGAGGAGTAAAAGCTAGAACCAAAGTGACCAATAATGCGATTCACATCTATAGCAGTTACCATTGGTGTACTAATATCTTCCGTCTTCTTAACGACCATTGCCCATTTGATCCCAGCAACATCAATACCCCCTACGGTCGATTCAACACCTCAACCACGCCCATCAAGCGCTTCCGGTCAGAGTGCTTCAACAAATGGTTGGAAAAACGCTCGATTGCTTCACCGACTAGATTTAAAGAAACTCTATCCAAACAGCCACGAAGGTATTTACACTATAGCGCAAGCAATCAGCCCCAACAGTGAAATACTGGCAATCAGCAGCTATAGCTATGAACGGGCTAGTGGTGGTAGTCCCAACAACAGCACCCTCACACTTTGGAATTTGCAATCCGGTACCAAATTTGCAACCTTGGTACAAGGCACGGCAACCGAATTTACGTTTCCAGGTAAGCTACAAGAACCAGGTAATGGTGGGCTTATAGGGGATATAGTGCATGCGATCGCCTTTACACCTGATGGACAGAATCTTGTTGCTGGTCTGTCCAACTCCACCATAAAAGTTTGGGATGTCAACACCCAACGTGAACTCCGGACGCTACAAGGTCATCGCTATGCGGTGCATGCGATTGCTATCAGCCCCGACGGGCAACGCCTTGCCAGTAGCAGTTCTGACCAAACCATCAAGCTGTGGAACCTCAAGAGGGGACAACTGATTCGCACACTCAGATTGTCTACGGGAGGGGGCTGGGATACAAAACTTGTCTTCAGCCAAGACGGACAACGCCTAGTGAGTCTTACTGGCGGCGGTGTTAGCTTGTGGGATGTCAGAACCGGACAACTAATCCAGACCTTGCCAAAAAGTGGTGTAAAGGCACTGAGTCCCGATGGGCAGATTTTGGCAACAGGTAATGCTGACTATAGCGTGAAGCTTTGGAATATCCGCACTGGGATACGGATGCTGACGCTGAAAGGGCATCAAGGTGAGGTGCGATCGCTCGCTTTCAGTCCCGATGGACGTATTCTAACTAGCAACAGCAAGGACAACACTGTGAGGTTCTGGAATTTGCAAACCCATCAGCTTAACCGTACGCTGACCAATGTGGGTACGTCTAGTACAAATACCCCCCTCTCTGGTTTGGTATTTAGTCCTGATGGACAAACTCTCGCCATTGGGGTAACGTTATCGTCAACCATTCCAAACCAAGTTTACCAATCTGTCATTAAACTTTGGGACGTACAGCAGGGACAGACGGTTCGGGACATTCCTACTGGTAATGATAATTTCAGCTTTAGTCCGAATGGACAGATGTTGGTGTCTGGTGGGCAACAAACGCAGATTTGGCAACGATGAAGCAGTTTCAACGGCATTAGATATGATGAGTTTGGGCAGTAGGGCGCGCACTGAACCCTAGTCTGCTCCTTCCAAATTTTTCAGCCAAACTGGTTAAATACAAAATCTCCGCCACAACACAACTGCAGCGGAGGTTAATGAGGCTCATCCAAAATCAAACATTCAAAATTTCAACATTAAGAGAACCATTCTAAAACAGCTTCTTCCTTTGTATTGGTATTGCGTGATGGTGTCTCACGATTAAACTTCATGTGAATTGAGCGTGTTTGTTCACCATCAGCAGCAACAGCTATAATCGGATAGTCAATTAAACCATCCTGGAAGGACATCTGGAAGCGGAAGGTACCGTCTGGATTCAGCTTAATTGGATGACCGCCAATTGTAACAGTCGCATCAGGTTCAGTTGCGCCGTAAACAATCAACTCAGCATCAGCAATTAACCAGAACTTGCGTGGACGTACAGGTATCGCAGAAGCAGAGAAGCCGACACCGGACATGGTTAAACCAGACACAGTTGGAACTGCCCACATACCTACGCCAGAGGGGAAGACGTAGGAGCTGATGGCTTGTTCTGGAGTAACGGAACCAGGAACGTGCTGCATGGAACCAAACAGAGAACCAGCAACGCGCATGGCTTCTGCAGATTCTGCCATCCCAAAGATTTGGTCGTAGATGGCGTTGTCGCCAGCAGCAGCCGCTGCGACTTTCTTGGTGGGAGGAACCAGTTCGTAAACGGTTTTGTCACGCAAATCTTCATCAAAGTTTACGGTGATGAAGACATCTTCAATCCAGTCAGAAGGATAGACAGGAGGAACGTGGACAGGTGTAGAACGAGCTAGGATTAACCAGCGACCATCAGCACAACGGTAACCGATGTCGATGACATAATCGCGATCGCTCACTGGAACTGGTAGATACCATTCCCGTGCAAGTTCGTCGCAAGGATATTCTTGAATGCTGTGAGGACTTTGGTACTCTATGTTGATGTCGGTGACATCATAAATACGCAGTGCCAACTGTTGTCCCCCTTGCCTGCGCAGTTCTTCTTTGTGCTCCTTGGGAACATCCCAGTAGGTATAAGCCCACTGTGGATCGCGGGGTAAGAGAACAATACGGCTTTCTCCGTAGCCTTCAGGGAGATCCGTTAGTCCTTCATCAACATCAGCGAGAGTACCGCCAGTACGATCGACTTGACCTAACTCAAACTTTGCTGCTTCCACGGTTTCCTGTGCCTCCATTGAACGAGATTGGCTGAGAGAAACTTTGCTGCGTTGAATTTCTTGAATAGATGCCAGCAGTTGCGATTTACGCATTCGGCTGTAACGAGAGATGCTAAACTCGCTAGCTACTTTACGTAGTTGGCGCAATGTCATCTCTTCTAAAGGTGGGCGTTCTTTTGCCATGAATTTGGCCTCCAGTAGTTTGAAAGGTTTATGATGTCCCCTGATTGCTAAGTGGCTGATAAATAACCATAGATCCCAGATAAACTAGTTTTTTATGTTTTCTAGTGTGTTTTTAAATTGTGGCTGACTCTCTTTCAATTCCCTGTCATGCCAAAATCAGCACTTTTTATTGGGGAGCAGAGGCAGCCTTTGTTACTGAATATTAACAAATAACTCTCCGTTGGGATCAAGGGGTTCTCGGACGCATTTTTGAGCTTTTCACGAATTTATTAGCCATTTGGGGATCACAAAGTTATGCTTTACTGACATTTTAGCTTGTTATAAGCGAGTCCCGCACCTGAATAATGGTGGTAATGTCAATCTTCGATGACAAAACTCTTGTCCCCTTGCCCCTTGCCCCTTGCCCAATTCCCATTGCCCATTGCCCATTGCCCATGAGTCTCCACACTTCACGTTCGCAAACGATAACCAATTCCCCTAATTGTCTGAATCCTGTCGCTTCCCAACTTCTTTCGCAAGTGACCAATATAAACATCAACAATATTTGACCCAGGATCGTAGTCATAACCCCAGATGCGATTAAGCAATTGTTCTCGACTCATAACTTGCATGGGATGACGCAAAAACACTTCTGCCAAAATAAACTCACGGGTGGAAAGTTCAACTAATCTGTCGCCTACCCAAACCTCTCGTGTTAACAAATCTAAAGCAATGTCACCCACTCTGAGGGTTGTTTCCTCTTTGACTCTTGGTACGTTACGATTCCGCAACTGCACTCGGATACGCGCCAGTAATTCCTCAAAACGAAACGGCTTGGTAATGTAATCATCGGCACCACTTTCTAATCCTGCAACCGTATCATCCACACCATCACGGGCAGTCAGGACAATGATTGGTAGAGTTTCTCCCCTTCCTCGCAACTCTTGCAGCAGATCTAAACCATCTCTATCTGGTAGCCCTAAATCTAAAATCAGCAGGTCAAACTCTTTACTACTCGTTACACTCACGACTTGATTAGCGTTAATGGCGATGGCCGTTGTAAAGCCGTGCGCCTGCAACCCGGTTTCTAGAAAGGCGGTAATGCGAGAATTGTCTTCGGCGATGAGAATCCGATTCATGAATGACAGCGTCAACACAAGAAGCTAGGGGAATCACAATAGTAAACGTAGACCCATGACCCAGACGACTAGAAAGCTCGATCCATCCATCATGAGCTTGAGCGATCGCTTGCACAATTGCAAGTCCCAAGCCGTGCCCTTCAAGCTGTTGGTCACCTTTCGTCGCCTGTACAAAACGCTCGAAAATACGTTTTTGGTCTTCAGGGGCAATTCCTTCTCCAGTATCACTTACCCAAATGTAGGCATAGTCCCCTTTGATACATGAGCCAAGTGTAATGGTATCACCATTACGAGTATGACGAACTGCATTCAGAACTAAATTCATCACTGCTTGAGTTAACCGTTGACGATCAACCATAATTGGACTGAACCCTTTAACTTCCAACTGCCAATCCCGGTTTGCACCGAAGCGAGCTTTCTGGTAAATTTCTTCCGTTAGCCAGTCCAATTCCTCTGGCTTAAGTCTCAGAAAATCTGGGTGTTTTGTCCTTGCCAATAGCAGCAAGTCGTTCACCAGACGACACATACGGTCTAATTCATCCATAACTAAGGCAATAGTGACCTGCTGCTGTCTTTCTGGGCAAAACTGTAGCATCTCCAAATGTCCCTGAATAACCGTGATAGGAGTCCGCAGTTCATGACTAGCATCATTGAGAAACTTCTGCTGGCTATCAAAGGCGAACTGAAGTCGATCCAGCATTTCATTAAAAGTTTTTGTCAACTCAGCAATTTCATCCGAGCCTTTTACTGGGATACGTTGTGTCATATCTGACCCAGTAATGGAATGAGCAGCTTTAGTCAGTAGTCGCAGAGGATACAAGACTCTACCAGCAGTCACCCACGCTAGTAAGAAAAAGATGAGCAGGACAATGAGCGTTACCTGCATGACTAGGGAAATAGCATTTGTACCTGCTTGGAAAGCAGCCGATGCATCATGAATTGCGATGAGAGTACCACGTTCTCCACCCACATTAACTGGTTGAGCCACATAGCGAATTCTTAATGTAGAAGTTTGTGTATAACCGCTTTTCGGCATCTTCAACTGAGTCCATTGCCGTAATAGGGTTGGACACTGCTCTAGCAAATCTGTGGGTAAAATTGGGCTGTATTTGTAGATTTTGTCGTTGATAAGAGTGATGATATACTCGTTGCGCGTAGGAGCATAGTGAGATAAAAATTTATCGAACAGCTTAGTAGTGTTTGTCGGAGTTGATTTTTTTTCGCTATGTTTCCTTGCCAGTAACTGAAATCGTTCTACCTCCTTAATGAGAGAGGCATCAGCTCGTGCTTTTAAGTCATCGTAATATATCTGGCGAGTTGCTTGAATAGAAAACGTCGCTGTACAAGCTGTTAACAAAAAGTACCAGACTAAAAGACGAACTCGTACACTGTGGAATGTTTTGCGCCATCCCTCTGGGAGCATAGTTTTTGCCATTTATGTATACTAGCTATACGCTTTAGATTGACTAAATATTTCTTTATAGTTTGCCTAATAAACTTGGGTGTCGGCAACCTAATGAAAGACTCAGTACAATAGCCAATGCTTGAGAGAAATGACAGTTGGACGAGTTTTGTTGATTTTTTGTATCTGCTGTAGGGATCTGGGTTGATTAACCAGACTGGACCTTTAAACATGGGTATCTAAATTATCTTGGTCGTCATCTGTATAGTCGAAGTCTTCTCCCTCAAAGTCTGTGATGGGTGTTCTTGCTGCTGCCAATTGCTGCTTTTGCTGATCTATGCTGAGTGACGTTCGTTCTTGGCGATTCAGTTTTAGTGCGGCTTCAGCTATTACTAAGCGTTCACTGGCAGTTAATTTTGGGAGAATTTGTAAAATTTCTTTGATTTCCATAGAACTATCTTAGGCTATTTGTCCTTATTCATTATCTACGTTTGCGTGATAGCAACAAGTGCTTATCCTTCTTTTATCACTTTCGAAAGAGAAGAATTCTCGTTCCCAGGCTAAGCCTGGGAATGCATTCCTGTGGGCTGCTGCCTCATTACAATGACAAGGTTAAAGATAGGACGCAAGTTTGTCTAAGGAAATAGGCTATTTTAAGTCATTTACCGCTCGCTCTATTATTCATTTGCTCAAGAAAAATAATGCAACCTATATACTTAATCAGCTTGAATTCTACAAACTAAAACACAAGAAAACTCAAAATGAGAATTGGGAATTGGGTTTTTTCCTTATGCCCCATTCCCTATTTTCAGTGTTTCTAGGTTTATCCTGGGAGCGAGTTATGCCACGGCTACACCGAAAAACTGCGGAAACTTTACAGAGAATATGGTTTCACCAGACACACTTTGGACATGAATTGAGGCTCCTATGTGCTTCACAAGTTTTCGCACCAATGCCAGCCCCAATCCTGTACCGCCATATTTCCAAGGGTCATTGTTGGGGATGCGGTAAAATGGGTCGAAGATGTGTGATAGTTCGTGGCTCGGTATCTCAACTCCGGAATTGCTGATGCTAAGAACGACTGTATCTGCAACTTTGGAAACCGAAACTGTGATTGATTCCCCCGCAGGAGTAAATTTGCAAGCATTATTCAGCAGCTCAGTTATGATACGCTCCAAATCAGTGATATCTGTTTCCAAAGGTGGGAGTTCATCGGCAACATTTAAGTGTAGCTGCTGCTGCTGACAGCTAGCAATTTCTCGAAAAGGTTCTACAATAGAGGGAAGCCAAGTTTGTAAGTCAATCACGATTAAAGTTAAAAGTTCAGTATCTGCTTCGAGATATGTGAGTGTGAGCAGGTCATTGATTAGTTTGCTTTCTCGCCGACACTCCTTATGAAGGATATGTAATAGTTGCGGTACTATTTCTATATCAAATAGTCCTTCTTGCTTGAGAACACTTTCTAAAGTTTGGGCGGCGAGGTTAATACTAGTTATTGGTGTTCGCAGTTCATGGGAAAGGGTTCTCAGGAATTCGTGTTTTAGGTGTTTGAGTGTTTCTAGCTCACTAGCCTGTGTTTGGATAACTTCACAAAGTCTGGCTCTACGTAGAGCGATCGCACATTCATTTGCCACTTGCTGTACGAGCTTCACCTCAAATTCATTAAACGCCACTTGTGTTTGTCTTTTCACCCAAATATTTCCTAAAACTCCTTGAGCATCGAAAATTGGATAAGCTACCTGTGCAACAACACTCAACTTTGGGTTCCATCCAGGAACAATTTCCATTAATTGCATGGGTTGTTTTTGCAACAGTGGCTGATAAATTTCTGGAAAGTCTGCAATCCGTTTTGTCAATCCTTGACATTGAGGTAGGGTAGTGGTGTACTCGTAAGCAATAGTTACAATTGTTTGGTGATCGCTATACAGTTCAATTTGACAGCAGTCTGCTTGTAGAACCTGTGCTAATTTCTGCATCGCTGCTTGCAGCACCTGAGTTTCATCAAGATTGTCACGGATTTGTTCAGTTATACATCGAGCGATGGGTTCAAAGTTGAGAAGGTACTGCAACTGGGCAGTTTGTTGTTGCACCTGCAACTGTTGCTGAACTTTTAGACACTCTATCTGCTTCTGCAATTTTGCTTGTTGAACAGCAATTCCTAATTGATCTGCCAGTTGCTTAAGTAAATCAATTTCTGTTTGTTGCCATTGACGCGGTTGATGACACTGCTGGGCTATCAACAAACCCCACAAATCTTGTGCGAGTAAAATTGGAACCACCAACTTAGCTCTGACTTGCATAGAAGCAAGTAAATTGATGTCACACGGAGCTAGCCCTGCTGCTAGAATATCCTTCACCGCTTGAATATAACCTCGCTTGTAGCGCTCTATATGTTTTTCTGTAAAACAGGGATCTTTAATGATGGTTCCTAGAAGTGGGCAACCGGATGTAACAGTTGATTCTACAACGATAACTCCAGTTCCATTTGGCTCAAAGCGGTTGATAATGACGCGATCGCACGCCAACAACTGCCGAAGTTCCGTTACTGTCTGATTGAGAATTATCTCTAAATTCAGAGATTGACGAATACGTTGAGCTGTTGCTCCTAGCAATTGCTCCCGTCCTATTTTATGCTGCAACCCTTCGTCTGGTTGCTTGTACTCGATAATATTGGTACTAGTACCAGTCTCATCTCTATCTGCTGGTAGCTCCAAAAAAGACGGTGATTCTGTTAGCTCTGCGGTTGATTCTGATGGATTGATACTCATGCGAGAGTCCCTGTCTTGTGTTACCCCGACTCTACTAGGTGTTCTCTACTGCAATCACACTGGTAGAAAAAGTTCCCTAGCACCGAAAGCCAAGTATACTCAGCCCTGATTTATCGATACCCGTATCTATCGCTCTTTTGTAACTAACAAAAAAATATAATAAATATGTTTATATTCAGTAGCTCCTGTGGATAGAAAGCTAAGCTTATTTGCAGTATGGAGGAGTTTACGAAAATAGTTTTTTAATATTTCTTTAATTTATTATTCTTGCATATGCGGGATAAAGAAAAAAGCACGACTCCTCATAATTTTTATAATTTTTAACGGTTTTGCTAAGAAGAATTAAGGAACCGCAGACGTAGCTTGCTTCCCCAAAGGGGTACGCAGATGAACGCAGACGTAGCTTGCTTCCCTAAAGGGGTACGCAGATGAATGTGTACTTCATCCGGATAAGAGGCGCTATAATAAAGCGCATCTTCATATATAGGAATCCGGTTTGATTTGGTGAAATTATCTGCGTAGGGAGGGAACTCTTAACAGGGAACTCTTAACAGGAAAGAAGGCTCTTTGAGGTGTACCTAGCTTCGCAAAAATCAAATAGGAGTCCTATAGCAACGGTATAAGTACTTCATCCCATTAGTGCAGTCATAACTTACATAGAAAAAATCTTATCAATGTTCACCAAGTAGGGGAGAAACTAGCAGTTAACGTGAGTTCGACGAACTAAAAAACAGCAGGAGGCAGAGCAGGCAAGTCTTTTTTTTCGGGGCTAATTACCCCTACACCCCTTTACCCCTATACCCGCTCCCGTTGCGGGCTTGGTCAAGCCGAGATACAAAGCGTGGACATTGGACATTGCACCAGACACCTTGTTTATTTTTGCTTTTATGACAGTCTCAGCTTTTTTTGTGCCATTTTCAAGCCGTCGAACTCAAGTTACTTTATACCCAACACAGTACTAGTACAACACGGCGGAAATAATGTACCCATAATATGCGAGACTGGAGTCAACACAGAAAAATTGTAGTTAGGGCGCATAAAAGGAACGAGAACGTGGTACGATTAGCACCAAAAACACTTAC
>JAESFN010000335.1_pt1 | contig 51991 bp, 47 predicted proteins | sample 9269411 | NCBI WGS metagenome assembly JAESFN01 (sample SAMN14505399, study PRJNA617100) | algae metagenome | isolation source: Iphinoe sp. HA4291-MV1 and co-occurring heterotrophs from trail next to... | place: USA: Maunawili Falls, Hawaii | collected 2009-07-25
ACGTTCAGCGAGCCGACCGCGGTGTAGCCGGTCCGGTCGGTCCCGGCCTCGGCCAGCCAGAACACCCGGCGCGGCAGCTCGGCGCGCCACCAGGCCTCGAAGGCCCGCTCGAACGCCGGATCGTCCTTGGTGCCACCGCCCGGACCGTCACCGGACCGTTCGGCGGCCCACTGCCGGCGCAGCCGGGCCAGCGCGGGCAGGTCTCGGTCGTCGGCGACCCGGACCGAGATGGGGCCGGACGTCGTGCGGGCGGGCCGGTCAGCCACCGGCACGGGCGACCGGGGTGAGCGGGAGCAACGGTGTCCTCGGCGACAGCACCGTGCCGCTGGGGCCGACCTGGATGTCGGTACCGGTGGACGGGCACACCCCGCAGTCGAAGCACGGCGTCCAGCGGCAGTCGTCCTGCTCGCGGGAGTCCAGGGCGTCCTGCCAGTCGTCCCAGAGCCAGTCCGGGTCCAGGCCGGAGTCCAGGTGCGTCCAGGGCAGCACCTCGTCGCGGGTGCGCTCGCGGGTGGTGAACCAGGCCAGGTCGACGCCCAGCGGCGGCAGCTCCATCGCCGCCGCCTGCTGCCAACGGTCGAAGGAGAAGTGCTCCGACCAGCCGTCGAAGCGACCGCCCTCCCGCCAGACCCGCTCGATGACGGCGCCGACGCGGCGGTCGCCCCGGGACAGCAGTCCTTCGACCAGCGCGGGCTGCCCGTCGTGGTAGCGCATCCCGATGTTGCGGGCGATCTTCCGGTCGGAGTTGATCTCGGCGCGGAGCTTGCGCAGCCGGTTGTCGATGGTCTCCGGGTCGGCCTGCGGGGCCCACTGGAACGGCGTGTGCGGCTTGGGCACGAACCCGCCGATGGAGATCGTGCAGCGCACGTCGTTGCGCCCGCTGGCCTCCCGGCCCGCCTTGATCACCCGCTGGGCCATGCCCGCGATCTCCAGCACGTCCTCGTCGGTCTCGGTGGGCAGGCCGCACATGAAGTACAGCTTCACCTGCCGCCAGCCCTGGGCGAACGCCGCGCTGACCGTGCGGATGAGGTCCTCCTCGGACACCATCTTGTTGATCACCCGGCGGATCCGCTCGGACCCGCCCTCCGGGGCGAAGGTCAACCCGGACCGGCGGCCGTTGCGGGAGATCTCGTTGGCCAGGTCGATGTTGAACGCGTCGACCCGGGTGGACGGCAGGGACAGCGTGGTGTTGGTGCCCTCGTACCGGTCGGCCAGGCCCTTGGTGATGTCGGCGATCTCCGAGTGGTCGGCGCTGGACAGGCTGAGCAGCCCGACCTCGGTGAAGCCGGTGGCCTGCAGGCCCCGCTCGACCATCTCGCCGATCCCCTGCAGCGAGCGCTCCCGGACCGGCCGAGTGATCATCCCCGCCTGGCAGAACCGGCACCCCCGGGTGCAGCCGCGGAAGATCTCCACGCTCATCCGTTCGTGCACGCTCTCCGCCAGCGGGACCAGCGGCTGCTTCGGGTAGGGCCACTCGTCGAGGTCGATCGTGGTGCGCTTGGTGACCCGTTTCGGGGCCCGAGGGTCGTTCGGTTCTATGCCCGCGATCGTGCCGTCGGTGCCGTAGGTGACGTCGTAGAGGCCGGGGACGTACACACCCTCGGTCTCGGCCAGGCGCTTCAGCAGCTCCGCCCGGCCGACGTCGCGCTCGGTGCCGCGGCGGAGGACCTCGGTGATGTCCAGGACGGCCTGCTCGCCGTCGCCGAGCACGGCGGCGTCGATGAAGTCGGCGATCGGCTCCGGGTTGAACGCGGCGTGCCCGCCGGCCACCACGATCGGGTGCTCGTCGGTGCGGTCCTTGCTGTGCAGGGGGATGCCGGCCAGGTCCAGCGCAGTGAGCAGGTTGGTGTAGCCCAGCTCGGTGGCGAAGCTGACCCCGATCACGTCGAAGGCGCCGAGCGGGCGGTGGCTGTCCACGGTGAACTGGGGCACCCCGTGCTCGCGCATCAGCGCCTCGAGGTCCGGCCAGACGGCGTAGGCCCGCTCGGCGAGCACGTCCGGCTGCTCGTTCAACAGCTCGTAGAGGATCATGACGCCCTGGTTGGGCACCCCGACCTCGTAGGCGTCGGGGTACATCAGCGCCCAGCGCACGCTCGTTGCGTCCCAGGTCTTGACCGTGCTGTTCAGCTCACCGCCGATGTACTGCACGGGCTTGGACACCCTGGGGAGCAACGACTCCAGGGCCGGGAAGACGGATTGGGCACTCACGGCGTTCCAGGGTAGCCGGGGTGCGCGAGGATGGGTCGCGTGCATCTGGTCGTGGACGCCGCGAACGTGGTCGGATCCCGGCCGGACGGCTGGTGGCGGGACCGGGCCGGCGCCGCCCGGCGGCTGGTTGAGGCGGTGTCGGCGGCGGTGGCCGCCGGTCGGCTGGACCCGCCGGTGACGGTGGTCCTGGAGGGCGCGGCCCGGGCGGGAGTGGCGGCGGGGCCGTTCGGCGGGGAGTCGGTCGAGGTCGTGCACGCCGAACGGGACGGAGACTCGGCCATCGTGACGCTGGTGGGGCGGCTCGCGGCGGCCGCGCCGGAGGAGATCCTGGTGATCACCGCCGACCGGGCTCTGCGGGACCAGGTCCGGTCGCTCGGCGCGCGGGTCGCCGGCCCCGGCCGGCTGCTGGACCGCCTCTGACGCCCCGCCCGACTGCCCTCCCGCCGTCCTCTCGCCTCCCGACTTGTCCTCCCTCCCGACTCCCCTCCCTCCCGACTCCCCTCCCTCCCGACTCCCCTCCCTCCCGACTTGTCGCGCCCCCCGACTCCCCTCCCTCCAGACTCCCCTCCCGACTTGTCGCGCCCTTAACACCGACCTGTCGCGGAAAGAACCCGCGACAACAGCCTCTTGTCGCGGTCATTGCCAACGACAGGTCGCGGGTTGCGAGGCGCGTTGCGGCCTGACGGGTCAGGCGGGGGTCGCGGCGGGGTAGGCGTTAAGGGCCCGGGCGACGGTGTCGATCATGATTCGACGCCGGTGGTACAGGTCGCGCCAGGTGAACCGGAGGATCGTCCAGCCCTCGATGTTCACGTCGTTCTGCCGCCACCGGTCGCTGTACACGGCCTCGGGCAGACCGTGGAGCCCCTCGCCGTCCATCTCGATGCCGACCCTGTGCTCCTCGTAGGCCATGTCCAGCAGCGCGCGTCGACCACCGGGGCGCACGACCGGTAGCTGCAACGTCGGCTCGGGCAGGCCGGCCGCCACGATGATCAGACGGGCCTTGGTCTCCAGCAGCGAGCCCGACAGCTCCCGGGCCGCCCGGTACCGCGCCCTGGCTCGCAGGATCCCCGGAGCGCGAGCCAGCCGTCGGGCGCTCGCCTCCAGGTCGGCCTGGGTGACCCGGCCCTTGGCCAGCGCCCGCTCGACGGCCCACACGGCGTCCGCCTCGGGCAGTACCCGCGCGAGGTCGACGAGGGTGCGGGCCAGACCGGTGAGCGGCACGCCCTCGCGGACCTCCAGGTCGAGCTCGGGGAGGCGCGCGGTGTGCAGCCGCAGGGTCGGCCGGTGCGGGCGGCGCTCGGCCCTCGGGATGGTGATGTGCTCGACGGGTGCTGAGTCGCTGGGGAGCTCGACACCGTGCACCCGGGCGGCCGTGTGGTGACTGGCGGCGCTGCCGGGTTCGTCCACGGCGAGCAGCGCGGCGCGGGCCCGTTCGAGCGGCGGCGCCACACCCGGACCGCAGTAGACGCCGCGCTGCAGGGAGACGAGGGCGCCCCGGCGGCGGGCGGCGGCGATCGCGGCGGACGACACGCCGGCCGCCAGTAGTTCCTGGCGGGTGTGGATCCGGCGAGGCGGCTGGTGGCTGCTCATGGCACGAGGCTCCTGGGCCGGCCCAACCCGGCTCAATCCGAGTTTCGCCGCCTGTGGACAACTCGGCATCTGTGGACAACCCGACCTCGCACGCCACCATCGCCGCCCACCGACTCGCCGCCCAGCCCCTGCCCCGCCCCCACCACTTGTCGTTGGCAATGACCGCGACAAGAGGCTGTTGTCGCGGGTTCTTTCCGCGACAAGTGGGAGGGAAAGGCGCGACAAGTCGGGATCGGGGCCCGACGCCGGGGTGACGGGCACGGACGGCGGGAGCGAATGGCGCGACAAGTCGCCTGGGACGGCAGGCCACCCACACACGGCGGGCCACCCACACACGGCGGGCCACCCACACACGGCGGGCCACCCACACACGGCGGGCCACCCACACACGGCGGGCCAGAGGCCGCGCCTCAGCGGCTGCAGGTCAGCGGAGGAGGAGGGTGCCTAGGCGACGGGCGGCGACGGCGGTGCCGACGGCGGCCATCACCACGAAGTAGCCGACGTGTCCGAGCAGGCCGATGTGCACCGCGCCGGTACACAGGCCGCGCATGAGCTCGACGGCGTGGAACAGGGGCAGGCACTCCACCACGAGCTGCAGCGGCCGGGGGTAGACCGAGAGCGGGAAGAAGGTGGTGGAGAACAGGAACATCGGCATGATCACCAGCTGGATCAGGTCGAAGTCCTGCCAGGAGCGCATGAACGAGGTGGCGGCCATGCCCACCGCCGCGAAGGCGAACGCCACCAACAGCGCCGCCGGCAGCACGAGCAGCGCCCACCAAGAGCCGAGCAGCCCCAGCGCGGCCATCACCGCGACGAACCCCGACGAGTAGATCCCGCCCCGGAGCAGTGCCCAGCCGATCTCCCCCAGCGCGACGTCCACCGGCCCGAGCGGGGTGGCCAACACGGCGTCGTAGAGCCGGGCGTAGCGCAGCTTGAAGAACACGTTGAACGTGGAGTCGTAGACCGCGCCGTTCATCGCCGACGCGGCCAGCATGCCCGGGGCGATGAAGGCCGCGTAGCTGATCGGGGTGCCGTCCGGCCCGGGCAGCGCGCCGACCAGCGAGCCCAGCCCCTGCCCCATCGCCACCAGGTAGAACACCGGCTCGAAGAAGCCGGACACGAAGGCCAGCCAGGCCCGCCGGTAGGCCAGGGCGGAGCGCAGCATCAACATCCGCGCCCGCCCGGCGTAGCCACCGGCCGGCAGGATCCGCAGCAGCGGGGCGCTCGGCCGCTCGACCGGCGCGGTCACGGGTTCAGCCTCCGCCGGAACCGCCGCCGGGCCAGGCCGGCCCCCAGGGTCAGCAACACCAGCAGGTAACCGAGGTGGCCGAGCGCACCCGCCCAGGACAGCGTGCCCAGCGCGACGCCCCGGCTCAGCTCGGTGCCGTGCCAGAGCGGGGTCGCCCAGGCGAGCGGGTGCACCCAGTCCGGCAGCCGGTCGAGCGGGAAGAAGGTGCCGGAGAACAGCGTCATCGGCATCAGCACCAGCCGGAAGAACGCGCTGAACGCCGAGCCCTCGTCCTGCACCCCGGCGGAGAACGCCATCACCGCCGCGCCGAAGGCCAGGCCGCACAGCGTCGCGCAGAGCAGCGCGGCGACGATCCCGGGCCCGGAGATGCCCCCGAGCAGGCCGATGACCAGCACGTACACCAGACCGGAGGACAGCATCCGGGCGCCGATCCAGGCCAGGTCACCGGTGGCGATCTGGCCGGGGGTGAGCGGCGTGGCGGCCATCGCCCAGTAGACCTGCTGCCACTTGAACCCGGACACCACCGGGTAGGTCGCCTCGAACGCCGCCGTCTGCACCGCCGACATGGCCAGCAACCCGGGGGCCAGGTACACCAGGTACGGCACCCCCGCCGGGCCCACCCCCCGGGCATCCACCAGCGAGCCGAACCCGACCCCGAAGGCCACCAGGAACAGCAGCGGCTGCACCACGCTGGACACCGCGGTCGCCCGCCAGCCCCGCCGGTACCACCGCCAGTAGTGCTCCAGCACCATCAGTACCGCCCGCCAACCGGGCAGCACCCGGCCGGACGAGGACACGACCCGGGCCTCCGGAACCGTCATCAGTCGACCAGCGTGCGGCCGGTGAGCCGCAGGAAGACGTCCTCCAGGGAGGAGCGGCGGACCAGGCTGGATCGCGGGTGGGCCCCGGACCGGTGCGCGGCGGCCAGCGCGGCCTCCCCGTCGTGCGCGTAGAGCAGCAGCCGGTCGGGCAGCTCCTCCACCCGCTCGGCGAACGCGGCCAGCTCGCCGATCGGCGGGCGCGGCGCATCCGGGGCGAACCGCAGCTCCACCACCTCCCGGGTGGAGTACCGCTCGATCAGCTCGGCGGGCGAACCCTCGGCGGAGATCACCCCGCCGTCCATCACCACCAGCCGGTCGCACAGCTGCTCGGCCTCGTCCATGTAGTGGGTGGTGATCAGCTGGGTGACCCCGCGCTGCTTGAGCCGGTAGAGCCGGTCCCAGAGCAGGTGCCGGGCCTGCGGGTCCAGCCCGGTGGTGGGCTCGTCGAGCAGCAGCAGCTCCGGGTCGTTGACCAGCGAACGGGCGATGGTCAACCGGCGCTTCATCCCGCCGGACAGCGGCTCCACCTGGCTGCCCGCGCGCTCGGTGAGCTGGGCGAACTCCAGCAGCTCGGCCGCCTTGGCCCGCACCCGGGCCCGGGACAACCCGAAGTAGCGGCCGTACACCTCGAGGTTCTCCCGGACCGTGAGCTCGGCGTCGAGGTTGTCCAGCTGCGGCACCACCCCGATCCGGGCCCGGATGGCCGGCCCCTCGACATCCGGGTCCAGGCCCAGCACCCGGAGCTCACCGGCCGACCGGGGGGACACGCAGGCGATCATCCGCATGGCCGAGGACTTGCCGGCCCCGTTCGGCCCGAGGAACCCGAACACCTCGCCCCGGGACACGTCGAGATCGATCCCGCGCACCGCCTCCAGCGCACCGAACCGCTTGCTCAGCCCTCGGGCCTGGACCAGTGCGTCGGACACGACTCGACGTTAACCGTCGGCACCGACAGAACGCACCGCGTTTGCCGTACACCTCACCCCCTACACTCGCCGCCGTGGTCAACCGCGTACTCACCGCCCTGCTGGTCGGCTTCGTCCTGGTGCTGACCGGCTGCTCCGGATCCGCCGGCGGGCCGTCCGCGCCGGCCGAGCCGCCGCCCCCACCGGGCCAGGAGCTGCTGGCCAAGTCGGCGGAGGCGATGGCCAAGCTCAAGACGGTGGGCGTGGACATGCAGACCGATCCGAAGCTGGCCGGGCTGCCGCTGCGCTCGGCCAACGGCAAGCTCACCGCGACCGGCGAGGCCACCGGGTCGGCGGTGCTGGCCATGGGCGGTGCCCCGTCGGAGATCCAGTTCACCGTCCTCAAGGGCACGCTGTACATCAAGGGCGCCACCGGCGGCTACCAGGCGGTCCCGCTGTCCATGGCGGCCGGTCTGTACGACCCGACCGCGCTGCTGCGGCCGGACACCGGCCTCGCGGCGCTGCTGCGCACGGCCACCGGCGGCGTCACCGAGCGCGCCGAGGACGTCAACGGGGTGCCCGCCTGGCGGGTGTTCGCCATGCTCGACCCGAAGGCCGCCTCGACGGTGATCCCGGGGGTCGCCGGCCCGACCAAGGGCGTGGTGTGGATCGACAAGACCACCTTCCGGGCGTTGAAGGCGCAGGTGGAGATGCCGACCGGGGGCACCGACGGCGCCACCGCACCGGTCACCGTCACCCTGTCCGACTTCGACGCCCCGGTCACCGTCAAGGCCCCCACCCGCTCCTGACCGCGCGATGACCGCCCCCGCGCACACCGGTACGGCGAGGACCAGCCGCGCCGGGCTGGCCATCGGCACCGGCGGGCTGGCCGTACTGCTGGCCGCCCTGGACGGCTACGTCGTCGTCACCATCCTGATCGACATCGTCCGCGAGCTGGGCATCCCGCTGAACCGGCTGGAGCGGGCCACCCCGCTGATCACCGGCTACCTGCTCGGGTACGTCGCGGCGATGCCGCTGCTCGGGCAGGTCTCCGACCGGTTCGGCCGGCGCGCGGTGCTGCAGGTCTGCCTGGTCGGGTTCGCGCTGGGCTCGGTGCTGACCGCCACCGGGTCCGGGCTGGTCGCCGTGGTGGCCGGCCGGGCGATCCAGGGGGTGTGCGGCGGCGCGCTGCTGCCGGTGACGATGGCCCTGGTCAGCGACCTGGTGCCGGGGGCCCGCCGGGCCGCGGCGCTGGGTGCGGTGAGCGCGGCCGAGCAGCTGGGCAGCGTGCTCGGACCGCTGTACGGGGCCGGGCTGGCCGCCCTGGTCGGCTGGCGCGGGGTGTTCTGGGTGAACCTGCCGCTGGCCGCGCTGGCCCTGGTCGCGGTCCGGCTGGCGTTGCCGGGCAAGAAGGCCGAGGGCGCCACGAAGGTCGACCTGGTCGGCGGGAGCCTGCTCGCGGTGGCGCTGGCCCTCGGCGTCGTCGGGCTGTACAACCCCGACCCGAAACGCGCCGTGCTGCCGCCCTGGGGATGGCCGACGCTGGCCGCCGCCGGGGTGGCGCTGCTGCTGTTCGCCGCCTGGGAGGCCCGGGCCCGCACCAAGCTGCTCGACCCGCGCGGCGTGCACGGCCGGCCGGTGCTGGCCGGGCTGGTGACCAGCTCGGTGGTCGGCGCGGCGTTGATGGTCACCCTGGTCGACGTGCAGCTGTTCGCCGAGACGGTGCTGCGCCGCGACGCCGTCGACGGCGCGCTGATCCTGGTCCGGTTCCTGGCCGCGTTGCCGGTGGGCGCGGTCCTCGGCGGGCTGCTGGCGCCCCGGCTGGGCGCCCGCCTGGGCAACCCCGCCGTGGCGGTGGCCGGGATGCTGCTGGCCGCCGCCGGGTTCGCGTTGATGTCCCGCTGGCCGGCCGACGTGCTCGCCGCCACCCACGCGCTCGGCCCGATCGAACTCCCCACCGCCGACACCGACCTGGCGCTGACCGGGGTCGGGCTCGGGCTGGTGGTGGCCCCGGTCGCGGCGGCCGTGCTGCACGCGGTACCGGCCGACCGGCACGGGGTGGCCTCGGCGGCCACCGTGGTCGCCCGCACCGCCGGGATGCTGATCGGGGTGGCCGCGCTCTCGGCCTACGGGCTGCACCGGTTCACCGAGCTCACCGCCGCGCTGGACACCCCGCTGCCGTTCGGGGTGGACCCGGCCACCTACGCCGCCCGGCTGGCCGAGTACACGAACAAGGTGAACGGCGCGCTGCTCACCCAGTACCAGGAGATGTTCGGCGCAACGGCCTGGGTGTGCCTGGTCGGGGCGGTCGCGGCCACGCTGCTCGGCGGACGCTCGGCCCGCTGAGCCGCGGTCGTCAGGACGCCCGGACCTTCAGCGCAGCCGCGCCGAAGGAGACGTTGAAGCGGTCGCACCAGATGCTGACGGCAGTCAGCTGGGTCAGATCCACCGAGCGGGGCAGCACGTAGTTCGAGCTGCCCACGTTGCCCTTCAACTCGCCCAGGTCGACGTACCGTCCGTCGTCGAAGACATGCCAGCCGGCCCGGCCCGCGATCACCGGCGCATCAGTGATCCACACCTTGAGCAGCGGGCCGTTGCTCGTGTCCAGGTTCCGCAGCCGCAACACCCGGGAGCCGTCCGGCAACCGCAGTACCTGCACCGTCCCGGTCGTCTCGTGCTCATGGCTGATCAGCTCGCCGCTGGCCAGCAGGACCGGCTCCGCCGCCGGCGCCGGCCGGGCGAGTGGCGACGGTGCGGTTTCCCCGGGCCGGGGTCGGGCGTCGACGACGGCCCCGGGCGCCACCTCGTCGACGGTCCGGTCCACGACCAGTTTCCACGGCTGGAACACGGCCAGCCCCACCACGACCGCCACGGCCCCCAACCCGAGGGCGGCCAGCACGGCCGGTCGACGCGACAGCGGACGATTCCCGGACCTGGCCATGACGTCATCCTGGCGCACCCCGACGGCCGAGCCGTCTTACAGACCGCGAACGGCTGTCCTCGGCCGGCTCAGAGCTCGCGCTGGAACAGCACCTCGTCGCGGTAGTCCCCCGGCGCGATGAGCAGCCCGTCCGGCCAGCGGCCGACCTCGGTCCAGCCCTGCGCGGCGTAGAACTCCGGCAGCCCGGTGCCCGAGCGGCAGGACAGCCGCAGCCGCTCCATCCGCATCGACCGGGCGTGCGCCACCGCGGCGTCCAGCAGCCGCCCGCCGCAGCCCCGCCCCTGCAGCCTCGGCGCCACCATCAGCCGGCGCACCTCGGCCCGGTGCCGGCTGATGGCCAGCTTCCCGGGCACCACGAACACCGTGCCCACCATCTCGTCGCCCTGCCCGAGCGCGAGCAGGTGCGCCCGCCCCGCCGCGACCTCGACGACCTCGAGGTTGGCGGCCACCCGGACGTCCAGCTCCGGGCCGTCGGGCGGGAAGTCCACCGCGCCGCCGGCCCGGGTCACCGCCAGCCAGAGGTTGCCGAGCTGGTAGGCCAGGTCCCAGTGGACCTCACGGATCAGATGTGGCCCGGTGACCTCCGGTTCCACCCGGGCTTACAGGTCGGGGAACCAGAGCTTGATCTCCCGGGAGGCCGACTCCGGCGAGTCCGAGCCGTGCACCAGGTTGAACTGGGTCTCCAGGCCGAAGTCGCCCCGGATGGTGCCGGGGGTGGCCTTCTCCACCGGGTCGGTGCCGCCGGCCAGCTGCCGGAACGCGGCGATCGCCCTCGGGCCCTCGACCACGGCGGACACCACGGGGCCGGAGGTGATGAACTCCAGCAGATCGCCGAAGAACGGCTTGCCGTCGTGCTCCGCGTAGTGCTGGGAGGCCAGCTCGCGATCCACGGTCCGCAGTTTGAGGGCGACCAGGGTCAGCCCCTTGCTCTCGATCCGGGAGATGACTTCGCCGACCAGCTTGCGCTGCACACCGTCGGGCTTGACCAGAACCAACGTCCGCTCACTCACGGGGCGTGAGCCTATCGGCGGGCCCGGCACCGGCGCGGCCGGGTCCCGGCTCAACGGGCGCCGCCGGGTCCCGGCTCAGCGTTGCTGGCTGGGCAGCTGCCCGGCGACCATCCGGCGGGCCACGTCCCGGCGCATGAACCACAGCGCCACCCAGACCAGACCGAAGATCATCCCCAGCGCGGCGAGCAGCGGAACGACCACGCCGGAGAGGATCACCGCCACCTGGAGCCCGGCCACCGCCCGCAGCCCCCAGGGCCGGGCCAGGTACCGGGCGAGCACCACGTGCGCCACCGCGAGCACCAGCACGATCGCCATCCCGAGGGAACCACCGTTGCCCGGGACCTTGGTCACCACCATCAGGCCGAACAGCACCGACAGCGCCTCGAGCACCAGGACGGCGGCCACCACGCCGCGGAAACCCTTCCACGGGTCCGGCGCGGGCGTCGGGTCCGGCGCGTCAGGCTCGCTCATGCCTCCGCCTTCCCGAACAGGGTCCGCGCCTCGCCGGCGGTCACCACCGACCCGGTGATCACCACCGCGCCGCCGGCCACCACCGGGTGCTCGTCGGGGTCCATCTCGTCCGGCTCCAGATCGGGGAAGTCCGGGTCGAGGTCCGGACCGACCGGGGCCTCCTCGGCCAGCCGGATCGCCTGCTCGACCGCGTCGTCCAGCCTCGGCTCCACGGTCACCCGGTCGGCGCCGAACACGTCGACGGCCAGCCCGGCGAGCTCGTCCACGTCCAGTGCCCTGGGCGACGACGAGCGGGTCACCACCACCTCGTGCAGCACCGGGGCCAGCTCGGTGAGCACCCCCGCCGCGTCCTTGTCCCGCAGCATGCCGATCACCCCGACCAGCCTCGGGAAGGCGAACTCCCCGGCCAGCGTGGCGGCCAGCGCCCGGGCCCCGTGCGGGTTGTGCGCGGCGTCGACGAACACCGGGGGCCCGTTGCGCAGCCGCTCCAGCCGGCCGGGCACCACCACCGAGGCGAACGCGGCGCGGACCGCGTCGGCGTCCAGCGGCTGGCCCGCCCCCGCGCCGAGCAGGGCCTCCGCGGCGGCCAGCGCGACGGCGGCGTTCCCGGCCTGGTGCTCCCCGTACAGCGGCAGGAACACCTCGTCGTAGGCACCACCCAGGCCCTGCAACCGCAGCAGCTGGCCACCGACGGCCTGGGTGCGCCGCAACACCCCGAACTCCATCCCCTGCCGGGCCGCGGTCACCCCGAGCGACACGCACCGGGCGGCCAGCACCTCGGCCACCGGGGCCGGTTGGGCGGCCAGCACGGCGATCGACCCGGGCTTGATGATCCCGGCCTTCTCCTCGGCGATCCCGACCAGATCGGGTCCCAGGTACTCCACGTGGTCGATGCCGATCGGGCAGACCACCGAGACCGTGCCGTCGGCGACGTTGGTGGCGTCCCAGGTGCCGCCCAGGCCGACCTCCACCACGGCCGCCTCCACCGGGGCGTCGGCGAACGCGGCGAACGCCATCGCGGTGAGCACCTCGAACTTGCTCAACCGCGGCTCGTCCGGGCCAGCTCCGCCATCAACCCGGCCGTCCACGATGGCCAGGTACGGCTCGATCTCCCGGTAGACCTCCACGTAGCGGTCGGTGGAGATCGGCGCGTTGTCCAGGCTGATCCGCTCGGTGGCCCGCTGCAGGTGCGGGCTGGTGTAGCGGCCGGTGCGCAGGCCCGCCTCGGTGAGCAGTGCGTCGATCATGCGGGTGACCGAGGTCTTGCCGTTGGTACCGGCCACGTGCACCACCGGGTAGGCCCGCTGGGGATCGCCGAGCAGGTCGACCAGCGCGGAGATCCGCTTCAGGCTGGGCTCCATCCGGGACTCCGGCCAGCGCCCGTCCAGTTCCGCCTCGACCGCGCGGAACCCGTCGAGCGGGTCCACCGCCGTGTCGATCCGGTCCCCTTCCACACCCACCTCACCAGTCTACGAGCGCCGGTTCCGACGACGGGCCGTGGAGTGCCCATCACGGTGGGTGGAGACCGGTTACGACGTTCGGCGGTGATCACCTGGGGTGACCCGTCAGCGCTTTCACCAGCAGCGGCTGGCTTGTAGCGTTCCCCTGTGGACGGTCCGGGCCCCGGGCACCAGGCGACCGACGAGCCTGGTGACACAGTGGACCCCGGAATCGAGCCCTCGGCGGTCGAGGCCCTGTTCGGCGGCCCCGGTCCGGCCCGGGCGCGGCACCGCGCGGTCGACTGGGCGGCCACCTCGCTGGGGCCGGTCCGTACCTGGTCGGCCGCACTGCGGACGACCGTCAGCACGGTGCTCACCTCCCGGTTCCCGATGATCCTGTTCTGGGGTCCGGAGTACGTCCAGATCTACAACGACGCCTTCGGGCCGTCGCTCGCCGACAAGGCCGCCGCCGGCCGTCCGGGCCGGGAGTCCTGGGCCGAGGTGTGGAGCTGGCTGGGCCCGCAGCTGGACCTGGTCGCCACGACCGGCGAGGCCGACTACTTCGCCGACGAGCTGGTCGAGGTGCACCGTCGGGGGTTCGTGGAGGAGTCCTACTTCACCTACTCGCACAGCCCGGTGCACGGCGGGGGCGGGGAGCTCGCCGGGATCCTGTGCACCACCACCGAGACCACCGAGCGGGTCCTCGCCGAACGGCGGTTGGACACCCTGAGCAGGCTGGCCGCCACCGCCCCCGGCGTGCGGACCACGGCCGATGCGGCCGCCCGGGCCGTCCGGGCCCTCGGCGACAACCCGGGTGACCTGCCCTTCGCGCTGCTCTACCTGGTGCGGGACGGGGTCGCCGTGCTGGCCGGGGCCACCGGTATCGCCGAGGACTCCCCCTCGGCACCCGCCCGGTTCGAGCTCGGCGGCGCCGACGACACCTGGGAGCTCGGCCGGGTGCTCGACGCCGGCGCCCCGGCCGAGCGGAACGACCCGGCCGAGCGGAACGACCCGGCCGACCGGAACGACCCGGCCGACCGGAACGACCTGGCCGACCGGTTCCCGGGCCTGCACGCCGGACCGTGGCCCGAGCCGCCGACGTCGGCGCTGCTGCTGCCGCTGCACCCGGCCACCGAGGGTCAGCCGGCCGGGGTGCTGGTCGCCGGCCTGAGCTCGCGCCTCCCGCTGGACGGCCGCTACCGGGAGTTCCTGGACCTGGTCGCCGCCCGGGTCGCGGTCGGCCTGGGGGACGCGCACACCCGGGAGACCGAGCGGCGGCGGTTCGAGATGATGACCGCGCTGGACCAGGCCAAGACGGAGTTCTTCACCGGCGTCAGCCACGAGTTCCGCACCCCGTTGACGCTGATCCTGGGGCCGCTGGAGCAGCTGCGGGAGAAGGTCGAGGCGCCGGAGCTGCGGGCCGAGCTGGACACCGTGCGGCGCAACGGGCAGCGGCTGGGCCGGCTGGTCAACGCGTTGCTCGACTTCTCCCGGGTGGAGGCCGGCCGGGCCGACGCCCGGTTCGAACCCACCGACCTGTGCGCGGCGACCGAGGAGCTGGCCAGTACGTTCCGTTCGGCGATGGCCCGCGCCGGGCTGGCGTTCGAGGTGATCTGCGAGGACCTGGCCGAGCCGGTCTACCTGGACCGGTCGCTGTGGGAGCGGATCGTGCTCAACCTGCTGTCCAACGCGCTGAAGTACACCCGGGTCGGCTCGGTCACGGTCCGGCTGGCCGGCGAGGGGCGGTCGGCGGTGCTGCGGGTCGAGGACACCGGTGTGGGCATCCCCGAGGCCGAGATGGGCCGGCTGTTCGGCCGGTTCCACCGGTTCGCCCAGGCCCACGCCCGCTCGGCCGAGGGCAGCGGCATCGGTCTGGCCCTGGCCCGAGCGCTGGCCGAGCTGCACGGGGGCACCCTCACCGCCGCCAGCGTCGAGGGCGTCGGGTCGGTGTTCACCGTGACCGTCCCGTTCGGCCGGGCGCACCTGCCCGCCGAGCAGGTGTCCGAGGTGCCCACCGCCGCCCCGACGTCGGCCGCCGAGGGCTACCTGGCCGAGGCGCTGCGCTGGCTGCCCGACGACGGGCGGGATCCGGTCCCCGCCCGGCTCCCGACACCGGACGCGGGCCGGGTGCTGGTGGTCGACGACAACGCCGACATGCGGGACTACCTGCGGCGGCTGCTGACCGGGCACGTCGTGCGGCTGGCCGGCGACGGCCGGTCCGCGCTCGAGGCGGCCCGCGCCGACCCCCCGGACCTGGTGCTCAGCGACGTCATGCTGCCCGACCTGGACGGGATCGCCCTGGTCCGCGCCCTGCGCGCCGACCCGGCCACGGCCCGGTTGCCGGTGGTGCTGCTCTCCGCCCGGGCCGACCAGCAGGCGGCCGTGGAGGGCCTGACCGCCGGCGCCGACGACTACCTGGTGAAGCCGTTCGCCGCGGCCGAGCTGCTGACCCGGGTGAACGGGCACCTGCGGCTGGGCCGGGCCCGCCGCGAGGGGGAGCTGCGCTTCCGGTCCATGGCCGACGCGCTGCCCACCATGATGTACGTGGACGAGCCGGACCTGCGGCGGGTGTTCGTCAACCGCACCTGGGCGGAGTTCACCGGCACCGACCCGGGGACCGACCAGGGCACCGGGTGGCACCGGCACGTCCACCCGGACGACCTGGGCGGATACCTGGAGGCGCGCTGGCGGGCCGAGGCCCGGGGCGAGGGGTTCGAGCTGGAGTACCGGCTGCGCCGCGCCGACGGCCGGTACCGCTGGGTCCTCGACCGGGGCGAACCGGTCCCCGGGCCGGGCCGGTCCGGCGGATCCGTCGAGGGGTACGTCGGCGGCTGCCTGGACATCGACACCCGGTACCGCGCCGAGTACCGCCAGCGGGTGCACGCCGCGATGGCCGAGGCGGTGAGCCGGAGCATCTCCCCCGACGACCGCCGGACCGCGCTGGCCGAGACGCTGGTCGAGCAGGGGCTGGTCGACGTGGTGCGGCTGATCGACGTCGACGAGGGACGGCCGGTGGCCTACGCCGCCCGAAACCCGGAGCACCGCCCGCTGCTCGCCGCGCTGCGCGCTCCGTGGTCGCACGGCACGGCGGCCCTGGACAGCCGCGAACCCTCCCTGGTGATGGTCGACGACGCCTACCTCGAGGCCAGCTCACCGGACCCGGAGCAGCGGGAGTCCCGCCGCCGGCTGGGGATGAACAGCATCGCGCTGATCCCGCTGATCGCCCGGGGCCGGGTGTCCGGGCTGCTCGGCTGCGGGCGCGCGGCGGGCTCACCGAAGCTGGACGAGACCGACTTCGAGCTGCTGGTCGAGATCGGTGAACGGGCGGCCGTGGCGCTGGACAACGCCCTGCTGCTGGAGCGGGAGCAACGGACCAGCCGGCGGCTGGAGCTGCTGCAGGGCGCCACCGCGGCGCTGTCCGCGGCCGCCACCCGGGTGCAGGTGGCCGAGACCGCCGTGGCCGAGTTCAGCCGGCTGCTGGACACCCGCGCGGTGGCCGTGTGGGAGCTGCGCGAGCCCGGCACCCTGGACGCGCTGGCGATGCGCGGGTGGCGCGACAAGGACCGGGCGGACTGGGCCAGCCTCCCGCTCGACTCGGCGGCCCCGGCCAGCGTGGCCGCCCGGCGGGGTGAGCCGGTGTGGATCGAGTCGGCCGAGGAGTGGCGGCGGGACTACCCCCGGCTGGCCCCGCACGCGGTCGACGACTACGGCTACCCGTGCATGAACTTCCTCCCGCTGGTCGCGGCGGGCGAGGTGCTCGGCGTCGTCGGGGTCGCGTATCCGGCCGCGCACACGACACCCCCGGCCGAACGGACCACCGCGCTCGCCCTGGCCGACCAGTGCGCGCAGGCCCTGCAACGGGCGGGGTTGCTCACCGCGGAGCGCCAGGCCCGCCGGGCGGCCGAGGACCTCAGCAACGTGGTCGGCGGGCTGTCCCGGGCGACCACCCCGGACGAGGTCTGCGCGGTGATCCTGGAGTACGCGGCCGAGCTGCGGGCCGGGGGCGCGGTGGTGATGCTGCGCGACGGGGCCGACCTGGAGCTGCTCGGTGGGACCGTCCCGGGCGCCGCCACCCGGATGCCCCTCGACGCGGCGCACCCGCTGGCCCACGCCGCCCGCACCGGGCACCCGGTGTGGACGGCCAGCCGCTCGGAGCTGGCCTGGCGGGAGGGCGGGTTCGTCCCGGAGGCGGCCGACCTGCCGGTCGCGGTACCGCTGGTGGCCGGCTGGTCGGTGCTCGGCGCGCTCGGACTGCGGTTCGACGACGACCGGCGGGTGTCCGACCCGGCGCTGCGCTCCCGGATCGTCACCGTGGCCGGCCAGTGCGCGCAGGCCCTGGACCGGGCCCGGTTGCACCAGGCCGAGCACGAGGTCGCCGAGGTGCTGCAGCGCAGCCTGCTCCCCCGCCGGCTCCCCCGGCTGTCCCGGCTGGCCGTCGCGGCCAGCTACCTGCCGGCCGCGCAGCAGGCCGGCGGCGACTGGTACGACCTGCTGCCCAGCGGGGACACCCGGATCGCGCTGGCCGTCGGCGACGTGGTCGGGCACGGCGCCCGGGCGGCGGCGGTGATGGGCCAGCTGCGCAGCGCGCTGGCCGGCATCCTGCTGGACGGGCACTCCCCGGCCGCGGCGCTGGAACGGCTGGACCGTTTCGCCGGCCGGATCGACGGCGCGCTGGGCACCACCTGCGCCTGCCTCACCCTGGACTGGGCCACCGGCGAGCTGCGCTACGCCAGCGCCGGACATCCGCCGGTGCTGCTGCTCGAACCGGCCGGCCCCCGGTTGCTCGACCAGGCCGGGGGCACCGTCCTGGGGGTGCGGCACCGCGAGCCGTTCACCGAGGCCGGCACCGTGATCGCCCCCGGGACCACGGTGCTGCTCTACACCGACGGCCTGGTGGAGCGGGCCCGCGAACCGCTGGACGCGGGGCTGCGCCGGCTGACCCGCACCGCGGTGTCCCTGGCCGCCCGGGACCCGGCCGCCCTGACCGGCGGGCTGGCCGAGCGCATGCTGAACGGTCCGGACCTGCTCGACGACGTGGCGGTGGTGGCGGTCCGGCTGATCCCGGAGCCGCTGCGCGGGCTCGCCCCGCTGGACGAGGACGCCCCGGACGCGGTGTGCCGGGCCGCCGGCCGCTGGGCGGAGCTGGCCGGGCTGCCCGACGACCTGGTGGAGCGGTTGTTCCGGGCCCTGCGCGAGAAGGTCGGCGCGGCCTGCGCCCGGGCCGCGACCGGTCCGGGCTCCGGGTCCCGGCCGGCGTGCGAGTACGAGATCGGGCGGGCGGTGGACGGCGGGGTGGACCTGGTGGTCGGGGCCGGGGGCCGCACCGAGCGGTCCGCGCTGGCCGCCAGCGGTCCGCCGCTGCTCGCCCCGGACCCGGGACCCGAACCCGACGCCGGGGACCAGGGCGGCGTCGCCGGAGCCGGGGCCGCGAAGCGACCGGGCCGGGGCCGGCGGATCTGGAGCCTGGCCGGGGACCTGACCTCGGACTCGGTGCAGAGTGCCCGGGCCACGCTGCGCGAGCTGGTCAGCCAGCCCGGGGACCTGATGATCGACCTCTCCGCCGCCGGCTACCTGGGCAGCGCGGCGGTGAGCCTGCTGTCCGAGGCCGTCGACCGGGCCAAGGACCACGGGTCGCGGGTGTCGGTGCGGATCAGCCGGGGCTCGTTCGCCGAGCGGGCCATCGAGATCACCGGCCTGACCGGCGCCGTCGACATCGAGTGGGCCTGACCGGCGTTGTACCGAGTGGGCCTGACCGGCGCTGTATCAGTGGGCCTGACCGGCGCTACCCGGGCAGCAGCACCGCGTGCAGCCGGTCGAAGCCGAGCAGCGGGCCCAGGCGGTGCCCGGTGACCGCCTCGGCCGGCACCGTCCGGACCTCGCCGGCGGTCGGCTCGAACACCCGCCAGCCGGCTGCGTGGCGGCCGATCGCCAGCACGTAGTGGCGGGGCAGGCGGTTGCCGACCAGCAGCGGCACCGGGTCGCCGAGGTCGAGCGCGGCGTCGGTGGCGGCCATCGTGGCCGCGAGGTCGCGCGGGTCGGCGTCGTCCACCAGCCGCACCCGGTACGGGCCCACCCCGGCGGCGTGCCGGCGCAGCCAGCGGGTCATCCCCCACGGGCTGGTACCCAGCGCGCGCGGCCAGAGCCGGTTGCTCTGCCGGTGCACGGCGCGCTGGCGGCGGTCGAACCGCCGGCCGAAGCCGGACCCGCTGCGGTCGTGGTCCGGGGCGGTCAGCTCGGCCGCCAGCACCGGGTCGGCCTGGGCGGCCAGCACGAGCAGCACGGTGGTGCCGCAGGTCCGCTGGTCGACCTGGTCGATCCGGGCGCCCAGCCGGCGCTGCGCGGTCTCCCCCGCGTCCAGCAGCCGCAACCGCTGGGCCGACCACTCCGGGGTCGCCCGGCGCAGCGCGTTCGCCAGCTCCAGGACCCGGGCGGGCCGGTGCCCGGCGGCCACCGCCCGGCGCAGGTGCGGCCGCGCGTCCGGGCGGGCCGCCCAGAGCGCCCGTTGCACCGGCTCCTGGTCGGCCGGTCGCATCGCGGCCAGCTGGTATCCGGCGTGGTCGGCCTGCCAGCGGGTGAGCCCGTCGGGGTCCCGCCCGACCGGGAGCGCCGGCCCGGCGATCCGGGTCGGACGGCTGTCCGGCGGCTCGGCGCGAGTGGCGAGGCGCAGCGCCCGGGCCGCCCGCAGCACGCCGCCGACCAGGGTCATCCCCCGGGCTGCCCGTCGGGCCAGGCCTTGGCCCGCTCACCGAACCGCCGGCACAGCTCGGCCACGCGCTCATCGACGTCCGTCCCGGGCTCAGCCGAGCCGGCGGCCAGGCCGACCAGGAACGCGGTCACCGGCGCGGCCGGGCGGGCCACGCCGTGCGCCACGTCCGCGGTGAGGTCCAGCACCCGGGTGACGGTCGCCGACCGGTCGGCCAGCTCCAGACCCAGCTCCCGGCAGACCTCGGCGACCCACTCGTCCATGGCGTCCAGCGCGCTGTGCTGATGATTCGCTCGCGGGGGCTCGCTCATGGACCCCACGGTATCGAGCGTCAGCCGCTGAACAGCTGCGCCACCTTGATCAGCAGCTGCCAGACGCCGTAGCCGAAGGGCACCAGCACCCACAGCCAGGCCAGCGCGGTCAGCACCGTCCGGCCGGCGCTTCGCTCCGGTGCGGTCATGGCTCAGTGCCCCTCTCCGGTCCCGGCGGTGGCCAGGTCCCGTCCCTCGGGTTCGTGGAACCGGGCGTCCACCGGCTTGATCAGCTCGTTGCAGACGAACCCGACGACGAGCAGCCCGATCATGATCTGGAACGACAGGTGGTAGAGGTCGGGCCCGGCCTGCCCGGCCAGCTTCTGCCGGTCGGCGATGAAGTTCACCATCACCGGCCCGAGCACCCCGGCCACCGACCAGGCGGTGAGCAGCCGGCCGTGGATGGCGCCCACCTCGTAGGTGCCGAACAGGTCGCGCAGGTAGGCCGGAACCGTGGCGAACCCGGCCCCGTAGAACGACAGGATCAGCATCGCGCAGATCAGGAACACGGCCTTGTTGGCGTTCTCCACCAGCAGGATCGCCAGGTAGAGCAGCGCCCCGACGCCCAGGTAGATCCGGTAGGCGTTCTTCCGGCCGATCACGTCCGAGGTGGACGACCAGACGATCCGGCCGAGCATGTTGGCCAGCGACAGGATGGCCACGAAACCGGCCGCCGCCGCCAACGCCTGCGCGGGCGAGGTGTCGCGGAAGAAGTCCTGGTAGATCGGGGCCGCCCGCTCCAGGATGCCGATGCCGGCGGTGACGTTGAAGCACAGCACCACCCACAGCAGCCAGAACTGCGGCGTCTTGATCGAGTTGGTGGCCGAGACGTTGCCGGTCGACTCCAGCGGCCGGCGGGCCTTGGCGTCCGGGTCCCACCCGGCCGGCTTCCAGCCGGGCGCCGGCACCCGGATCAGCAGCCAGCCCACGGACATGAACACCGCGTACACGATGCCGTGCACCAGGAAGCTCTGCGCGACGCCCCCGGCCTGCGGGTTGTCCCCGGTCGCGCCGAACGCCTTGAGCATCGAGGTGGACCAGGGCGAGGCGATCAACGCGCCACCGCCGAAGCCCATGATGGCGATGCCGGTGGCCATCCCGGGCCGGTCCGGGAACCACTTGATCAGCGTGGACACCGGGGAGATGTAGCCGATGCCCAGCCCGATACCGCCGATCAGCCCGTAGCCGACGATCACCAGCCAGTACTGGTCGACCCACACGCCCAGGGCGGAGATCAGGAAGCCGCTGCAGAAGCAGACCATGGCGGTGAACATCGCCCAGCGCGGGCCCCGGTGGTCGACCGCCTTGCCGAACAGCGCCGCCGACAGCCCGAGCATCACGATGCCCAGGGTGAACGGCAGCGCGCTCAGCGTCCCGGCGTAGGCGTTGCCCTTGAGTACGGTGGCCGCCAGCGGGGCCTTGAACACGCTCCAGGCGTACGCCTGACCGATCGCCAGGTGGATGGACAGCGCGGCGGGCGGGATCAGCCAGCGGCTCCACCCCTCGGGGGCGACGATGCGCTCGCGGGTGAGGAATCCAGCCACAGCCATGGAGCGGCTCCTCCGTATGCAGGTCGAATCGATTCTGAGGTGGTTCCCGGGAGCGCCCCCGGTCAAACAGGAGCAGAATAGGGGATGAGGAAAGGTGATAACCGTGGGTCGGCTGAGCACGGGCGCCTCGATTCTCAGGATCGGCCCCGGAGGAGTGGAGCGCGGGCCGGACCAGCTCGCCGTCGAGGAGCCGCTGGAGCTGCGGGTGGGCGGCCAGGCGGTGGCGGTCACCATGCGGACACCCGGGAACGACGTCGAGCTGGCCCACGGCTTCCTGCTCACCGAAGGGGTGATCGGCGCGGCGGGGGACGTGTCGATCGCCCGCTTCTGCGACTCCCGGGACGCCGACGGCCGGCACACCTACAACGTGCTGGACGTGGCCCTGGCCCCCGGCGTCGCCGCACCCGACACCTCGGTGCAGCGCAACTTCTACACCACCTCGTCCTGCGGGGTGTGCGGCAAGGCGTCGCTGGATGCGGTGCGGCTGAGCACCCGCTTCTCCCCCGGCGACGATCCGCTGCGGATCACCCCGGAGACCCTCCGCGAGCTGCCCAAACGCCTGCGCGCGGCACAGCGGGTGTTCGACCGCACCGGCGGGCTGCACGGTGCCGCGCTGTTCACCGGCGACGGCGACCTGCTCGTCGCGCGGGAGGACGTCGGCCGGCACAACGCGGTGGACAAGGTGATCGGTTGGGCCCTGCTGGACGGACGCGTGCCGGCGGCCGGCTGCGTGCTGATGCTCTCCGGGCGGGTGTCGTTCGAGCTGGTGCAGAAGGCGGTGATGGCCGGGGTGCCGGCGGTGGCGGCGGTGTCCGCCCCGTCCTCGCTGGCGGTCGAGCTGGCCCGGGAGTCCGGCGTCACCGTGGTCGGCTTCCTGCGCGGCGACACGATGAACGTCTACAGCCGCCCCGACCGCATCGACGTGTAGACACGAAACGGCCCGCACCTTGGGGTGCGGGCCGTTCGGGTACGTCGGGTCTTATGCGCTGCGGTCGCGGCGTTCGCGGCGGGCCGGCTGGCGCGGGACGATCGTCGGGTTCACGTTCTCCCGGACCGTCTTGCCGGTGACCTGCACCTTGGCCACGTCGTCCCGGCTGGGGATGTCGTACATGACCGGGAGCAGGACCTCTTCCATGATGGCCCGCAGACCCCGGGCCCCGGTGCCGCGCAGGATGGCCTGGTCGGCCACCGCCTCCAGCGCGTCGTCGGTGAACTCCAGCTCCACGCCGTCCATCTCGAACAGCTTGCGGTACTGCTTGACCAGCGCGTTGCGCGGCTCGGTGAGGATCTGGACCAGGGCGTCCTTGTCCAGCGAGGTCACCGAGGCCACCACCGGCAGCCGGCCGATGAACTCCGGGATCAGCCCGAACTTGATCAGATCCTCGGGCATCACGTCGCCGAAGTTCTCGCTGGAGTCGATGTCCTTCTTCGACCGGATCTCCGAGCCGAAGCCGATGCCGCGCTTGCCGGCCCGGTCACCGATGATCTTCTCCAGCCCGGCGAACGCGCCGGCCACGATGAACAGCACGTTCGTCGTGTCGATCTGGATGAACTCCTGGTGCGGGTGCTTGCGCCCGCCCTGCGGCGGCACCGACGCGGTGGTGCCCTCCAGGATCTTCAGCAGCGCCTGCTGCACGCCCTCACCCGAGACGTCGCGGGTGATCGACGGGTTCTCCGACTTGCGGGCGATCTTGTCGACCTCGTCGATGTAGATGATGCCGGTCTCGGCCCGCTTGACGTCGTAGTCGGCGGCCTGGATCAGCTTCAGCAGGATGTTCTCGACGTCCTCACCTACGTAGCCGGCCTCGGTCAACGCGGTGGCGTCGGCGATGGCGAACGGCACGTTCAGCATCTTGGCCAGGGTCTGCGCCAGGTAGGTCTTGCCGCAACCGGTGGGGCCCAGCATCAGGATGTTGGACTTGGCCAGCTCCACCCCGTCGCCGTCACCGGAGCGGCTCTTGTCGCCCGCCTGGATCCGCTTGTAGTGGTTGTAGACCGCGACCGACAGCGTCCGCTTGGTGTCGCCCTGCCCGATGACGTACTGGTCGAGGAAGTCGTGGATCTCGGTCGGCTTGGGCAGCTCGTCGAGCTTCACCTCGCCGGCCTCGGCCAGCTCCTCCTCGATGATCTCGTTGCAGAGATCGATGCACTCGTCGCAGATGTACACGCCGGGTCCGGCGATGAGCTTCTTGACCTGCTTCTGGCTCTTCCCGCAGAAGGAGCACTTCAGCAGGTCACCGCCATCCCCGATGCGCGCCATGAGTGCGTACCCATCGTCCTAACTGGCGTTCCCGTGTGGAGCGCCTTCCGAAGACCGTACTCGTCAAACCCGGCTAGCGGGGACCGTAAGCGTCCCCTGAATCTGCGAAGGGCTCCCGCAGGAACCCCGCACCGGCGTGTCGTCAGTTGCCGACGACCGACAGCTTCCGACTCTGGATGATCTCGTCGACGATCCCGTACTCCTTGGCCTCAGGGGCCGTGAGGATCTTGTCCCGCTCGACGTCGGCGCGCACCAGGTCCTCATCCCGACCAGTGTGCCTGGCCAGGGTGGTCTCCATCAACCGCCGCATGCGGGAGATCTCCGCCGCCTGGATCTCCAGGTCCGACACCTGCCCGTACACACCCTCGGTGGCCGGCTGGTGGATCAGCACCCGGGCGTTGGCCACGGCGAGCCGCTTGCCGGGCGTGCCGGAGGCCAGCAGCACCGCCGCCGCCGAGGCGGCCTGGCCCAGGCACACGGTGGAGATGTCCGGACGGATGTACTGCATGGTGTCGTAGATGGCCATCAACGAGGTGAAGGAGCCACCCGGGGAGTTGATGTACATCGTGATGTCCCGGTCGGGGTCGGTGGACTCCAGCACCAGCAGCTGGGCCATCACGTCGTTGGCCGACGCGTCGTCGATCTGCACCCCGAGGAAGATGATGCGCTCCTCGAAGAGCTTGTTGTACGGGTTGGACTCCTTGACCCCGTAGCTGGTGCGCTCGATGAACGAGGGCAGCACGTAGCGGGACTGCGGGTAACTGGACACCTGCGTCTCCTCTTACTGACCGTTGGCCGTCTGGGTGGCGCGGGACACCACGTGGTCGATGAAGCCGTACTCCAGCGCCTCCTGGGCGGTGAACCAGCGGTCGCGGTCGGAGTCGGTGGTGATCCGCTCGACGCTCTGCCCGGTCTGCTGGGCGATCAGCTCGGCCATCACCTTCTTGTGCCGGCGGAACTGCTCGGCCTGGATGGCGATGTCGGACTCGGTGCCACCGACGCCGGCCGAGGGCTGGTGCATCAGGATCTGCGCGTGCGGCAGCGCGTGCCGCTTACCCGGCTGCCCGGCGGACAGCAGGAACTGCCCCATCGAGGCGGCCAGGCCCATGGCGTAGGTGGCCACGTCGCACGGGATGAACTGCATGGTGTCGTAGATGGCCATGCCGGCCATCACCGAACCACCGGGCGAGTTGATGTAGAGCCGGATGTCGGTCTCGTCGTCCTCGGCGGACAGCAGCAGCAACTGGGCCACGATCCGGTTGGCGATCTCGTCGTCGACCTGCTGACCGAGCACGATGATGCGCTGCTGCAGCAGCCGCTCGAACACCGAGTCGCCGAGCGTCATCGACGTCGGCGCCGAGCGCATCTGAGGCCGCATGTCCGGAACCGAACGCGGGATCTCTGGGTACTGCGTCACGTCTGCCTGCTTTCTGTTCGTTTCCGCTGCCGCCTGCCGGGGCCCGCCGCACGGGGGCCGGGGCGGTGGCGCCGCCCGGGCCGGCGGTCGGGGCCCTCGGCTCCGGACCGGCACCGGACCTGCACCGCCGACCCTAGCCAAGCTCGGGCGGGATCATGCCTTCTTGCCGCCGACGTTCGCTCACAGCACACGCCGAAAGTCAGCCGGAAAGGGTCAGCTTCCGGCCTTGGCCCCGGCCGGCTCCGGCTCCGCCTGGGTCTCGCCGTCCCCGTCCGAACCGGCGGAGTCGTCGGTGGTGGCCTCGTCCTCGACGGAGTCATCGACCGAGCCCTCGACGATCTCGGGGGTCTCCTCGTCCTCCGGGCCGAGGAACTCGGTGAGGTCGACCGCGTTGCCGGCCCCGTCGGTGACGGTGGCCCGGCGGACCACGGTGACCAGGGCCTTGCCCCGCCGCACGTCCGCGTACACCGCGCCGAGCTGGCCGGACTGCTGGGCCCGCTGCAGGAACTCCTCCGGCTGCACGCCGTAGCGCTGGGCCTGGGCGACGATCTGCTGGGTGAGCTCCATGTCGCTGACCCCGACCTCGCGGGCGTCGGCCACCGCGTCGAGCACCAGCTGGGTCTTGACCGAGCGCTCGGCCTCCTCGCGGGCCTCGGTGTCGAACTCCTCGCGGGTCTTGCCCTGGCTGGTCAGGAACTCGACCAGCCGGTCCTCGTCGTGGTCGAACGCGTGCAGCAGGTCGTGCTGGCGCACGTCCACCTCGGCCGCCACCACGCTCTGCGGCAGCGGCACCTCGGTGCGCTCCAGCAGCACGTCGAGCACCTTGTCCCGGGCCTGGGTGGCCTGCTGCATGCGCTTGGCCTTGCCCACCCGGTCCCGCAGGTCGGCGGTCAGCTCGTCGAGGGTGTCGAACTCGCTGGCCAGCTGGGCGAACTCGTCGTCGGCGTCGGGCAGCTCGCGCTGCTTGACGGCGGTGACCTTCACCTTCACGGCGGCCTCGCGGTCGGCGAACTCGCCGGCCACCAGGTTGGTGGTGAAGGTGGCCTCCTCGCCGGCGGACAGCCCGACCAGAGCGTCGTCGATGCCCTCGACCAGCTCACCCGACCCGACCTGGTACGACATCCCGGTGGTGGCGGCCTCCTCGACCTCCTGGCCGTCGACCGTGGCGGACAGGTCGACCACCACGAAGTCGTCCTTGGCCGCCGCCCGCTCCACCCCGGTGAGGGTGCCGAACCGGGCCCGCAGGCCGTCCAGCTGCTCGGTGACCTCCTCCTCGGTGACGTCGACGTCGTCGACCTCCACCGAGATGTCCTCGGCCTCCGGCAGGGTGATCTCCGGGCGGATGTCCACCTCGGCGGTGAAGGCCAGCGAGACGCCGTCCTCGAGCTGGGTGACCTCGATCTCCGGGCGGCTCAGCGGCTTGACGTCCTCGGAGCTGACCGCCTCGCTGTACTTGACCGGGATGGCCTCGTTGACCACCTCGTCGAGGACGACGCCCCGACCCAGCCGGTTCTCCAGGACCCGGGCCGGCGCCTTGCCCGGGCGGAAACCGGGGATCCGGACCTGCTTGGCCAGCTTCTTGTAGGCGCGGTCGAAGTTCGGCTTGAGCTCGTCGAAGGGCACCTCGACGTTGATCCGGACGCGCGTCGGGCTGAGCTGCTCGACGGTGCTCTTCACGTGGTTCTCCTAGCGGATTGCTTCTCGGTGGGGTCGACGCCGGGACCGAGGTCGCCCCCGCGGCGCAAGATGCCGAGGGAGGGCGACCAGCCTGGTGCCCGGGCCCGACCTGGTACAGGCCTGTCCGCCCACTCTAGCGGCCGAGGACGCAGTCCCCGCACACCCCGCCGTTAGGGATGCGGTAGTAGAGGCAGCAGGAGCGGCGGCGGAACGCCCAGCCGGACTCGAACGCCCCCGACCCGGCCAGCGGTGCGGACCGCAACACCGCGCCGACCACGGCGGCCGCCCGCTGGTCGGCCTCCGGCCGGGCGCCGGCGACCATCCGGCCGGCGGCCGCGACCGCCGAGGCGGCGTTGCCCCACAACACCCGGGCGGACACCGCCCGGGCGGCCCGGGTTACCTCGACCAGGGCGGCCAGGTGCGGCCCGACCAGCCGGTCGGCCACCGCGCCGGGCAGCTCCTCGGCGGGCGGCCGGTCGGCGTCGGGCGCGGACTCCCACAGCGGCCACGGCCCGGTGACCGCGAGCCGCCAGTGCAGGCTCTCCGGGGTCCAGGCCGGCACCAGCCCGTGCACCGCCGCGACGGCCAGCACCGGGGACACCAGCCGGGCGGCCAGCCCCTGGAAGGCGATCGACGCGGCCACCCGGCGGTCGTCGGTGCCCAGCACGCCGGCGACCAGCTCGATCCGGGCGGCCAGCACGGCCGGGTCGTCGTAGAGCGCCCGCCAGCTCCGCCAGGTGGGATCGACGGCCTCCGCCGGGGCCGCCGAGGCGGCGAAGAACGGCCCGAGGCCGGCCACGTCGTCCAGCGCCGCACGGACCGGGGTCGGGCTCACCTGACGGACGGTACGCGCACCCGGCGACGGCGGGCCGTTGCGCCGGATGGACTAATCTCGCGGGCATCCCCACCACCGGCCGAAGCGAGGCACCGATGCCCAGCAGTCCGTCCAGCACGGCGACGATCGACCTGCTCAGCTCCGCCTCCTTCGCCCAGGGCCACCCGGTGGACCAGTACCGGTGGCTGCAGGAGAACGCCCCGGTGTTCTGGCACGAGGAGCCGGACGGCCCGGGGTTCTGGGCGGTCAGCAGCGCCGCGCTGGTGGACGAGGCCAGCAAGAACCCGCAGGTGTTCTCCAGCGCGGCCGGCGGCATCCTGCTCAACGACCTGCCGCCGGCGGAGCTCGAGTTCTTCCGCACGATGATCCTGGTGATGGACCCGCCGAAGCACTCGTTCTACCGCAAGCTGGTGGGCGGGCTGTTCACCCCGAAGCGGGCGGCACTGTGGACCGACTCCATCGGCGACACCGTGCGCTCGATCCTGGACGAGGTGTGCGAGCAGGGCGGCGGCAACCTGGTCGAGGACATCGCCGGCAAGCTGCCGTCCTACGTGATCGCCGAGCTGGTCGGGATCCCCCGCGCGGACGGGGTGCGGCTCTACCGCTGGACCGAGATCATGCACTCGGCGCTGGACGCGGTCACCCAGGAGCAGCAAGTGGCCGCGATGCACGACATCATCGGCTACGCCGCCGGGGTGCGTGAGCAGAAGCTGGCCGAGCCGGCCGACGACCTGGCCAGCCGGCTGGTCGCGGCCGAGGTCGACGGGCGGCGGCTGACCGAGCAGGAGTTCGCCTCGTTCTTCATGCTGCTGCTCAACGCCGGCGGTGACACCACCCGCAACCTGATCGGCGGGGCCACCGCGACCCTGCTGCGCCGGCCCGAGCAGCTGGCCTGGCTGCGCGCGGACCTGGCCGCCCGGATGCCGGCCGCGGTGGAGGAGCTGCTGCGCTTCCACAGCCCGGTCATCTACATGCGCCGCACGGCGGTCGCGGACGCCACGCTGGGCGGCGCGGAGATCAAGGCCGGCGACAAGCTGGGCCTCTACTACGGCGCGGCCAACCGCGACCCGGCCGCCTTCGAGGCCCCGGACGAGCTGCGGCTGGACCGCTCGCCGAACGAGCACTACGCCTTCGGCGGCGGTGGCCCGCACTTCTGCCTCGGCTCGCACTTCGGCCGGATCGAGATCACCGCGATGATGACCCAGCTGCTCGGCCGGTTCCCCGACCTCGAGCTGACCGGCGAGCCGACCTGGTTGGCCTCCAACTTCATCTCCGGGCCGACGGACGTCCCGGTGCGCTGGACGCCGACCGCGCCGGTCGGCGCCGCCTGACCGCGCCGGTCGGCGCCGCCTGACCGCGCCGGTCGGCGCCGCCTGACGGTCGTTCGGCGCCCCGCGCACCCGGCCGTACGCCGGGGCGGCGGCCATCCTTCGGACGCTGGACAGCCGCGCTGACCAGACCGGAAGACCTTTCACCACGTAAGAGTGACCACTCATCGGGTGATCACTGATGATTCGATCATGTGATCGGCACGTTGCGTAGCGGTGTACAACTGCGTCACCCCTGTTCAGCTCCCCGATCGCGTGAGGATGGCCTTGGCCGCCTTCATCAGAAACCTCGTCGACGCCTGCCGTCGCGCCGACGTCCCCCCGCCCCGTGAGCACCGCGAGGACGAGCCGGTCGTGCCGCCGTCCGCCCCGATGATCGTCCCGCCGGTATCCCAGCTGCGCGGCCTGGAGGTACCCGTGCCCGCCCCGTCCGCACCGACCTGCCCGGTCTCCGCCACTCCGGCCCCGGTGCACACCGCCCCGGCCGCGGCGCCGACCGTCCAGTCCCCGGTCGGCACCACCCCGGTCGGCACCACCCCGGTCGGCACCACCCCGGTCGGCACCGCCCCGATCAGCACCGCCCCGAACGGGCCGGATCCGGCCGGGCCGGGGGCCGTCGACCCGGACGCGGCCCTGGCGTTCCTCGAGCAGTTCCACGCCGAGGTGCAGGCCGATCTCGCCGAGGAGCTGCGCGCGCAGCGGCGGGAGGCGGTCCGGGCCGAGATCGGCGAGACCGGCAGCTACCGGCACACCTCCGCCGAGCTGACCTTCGGCGTCCGGCTGGCCTGGCGCAACGCCGCCCGCTGCATCGGCCGGCTGTACTGGCAGAGCCTGCGGGTCCGGGACCGCCGGGAGGTGCGCGCCCCGGCCGAGATGGCCGCCGAGTGCGCGGCGCACCTGCGTGAGGTGACCCGCAACGGCCGGATCCGCTGCACGACCACCGTGTTCGCCCCGGACGCCCCCGGCCGCCCCGGCCCCCGGATCCACAACGAGCAGCTCATCCGGTACGCCGGGTACCGCAGCCCGGACGGGTCGGTGATCGGTGATCCCCGGTACGCGGACTTCACCGACGGGGTGCTCGGCCGCGGCTGGCGACCGGCCAGCGGCCGGCCGGGCCGGTTCGACGTGCTGCCGCTGCTGATCTCCGAGACCGCCACCGGCCCGGCGGAGATGTTCGACCTGCCGGCCGACTCGGTGCTGGAGGTCGAGCTGCGGCACCCCGAGTACCCGTGGTTCGCCGACCTGGGCCTGCGCTGGCACGCGGTCCCGGCGATCAGCCACATGCCGCTCGAGATCGGCGGGATCACCTACCCCGCCGCCCCGTTCAACGGCTGGTACCTGGGCACCGAGATCGGCGCCCGCAACCTCTCCGACGTGGACCGCTACGACCTGTTGCCGGAGATCGCCGACCGGCTCTGGCTGGACACCAGCTCGGAGCGGACGCTGTGGCGGGACCGGGCGCTGGTCGAGCTGATGCGCGCGGTGCAGTGGTCGTTCGACGACGCCGGCGTGCAGATGTCCGACCACCACTCCGAGTCGCGGCGGTTCCTGGAGCACGTGGCCCGGGAGGAGGCCGCCGGGCGCGGCTGCCCCACCGACTGGAGCTGGATCGTGCCCCCGGTGTCCGGCGGACTGACCCCGGTGTTCCACCGCTACTACGACGAGCCCGACGCCGACCTGCGGCCCGCGTTCCTCCCGCCCGCCGGCTGACCGGCCCGGTCGGGCTGTGGTCGGGCTGGGCTACCGTCGGGGAATGCACACGTCCGGGGTGGTGCTGGCCGGCGGGCGGTCGTCCCGGATGGGGTCCCCGAAGTCCGCCCTGGACTGGCACGGGTGCACCCTGCTGTACCGCACGGCGGCCGTGCTGGCCCGGGTGGTGGACGGCCCGGTGGTGGTCGTCCGGGCGCCGGCCCAGGCCCTTCCGGACCTGCCGACCGGGGTCGACACCGTCGAGGACCCGGTGGCCGGCCTGGGTCCGATGCAGGGGCTGGCCGCCGGCCTGGGCGCGGTCGCCGGAGCGGGTGCCGGGGTCGCGTTCGCCTGCTCGACCGACCTGCCGTTCCTGCACCCCGCGTTCATCGCCCGGACGCTGGCGCTGCTGCTCGCCGAGCCGGACGCCGACGCGGTGATGCCGGTGGTCGGCGGGCACCGGCAACCGCTGGCCGCCGCCTACCGCACCGCGCTGGCGCCGCTGCTCACCGGCCTGCTCGCCGAGGGCGACCTGCGGCCGAAGATGCTGCTGCGGCACTGCCGGGTGGCGCTGCCCAGCGAGGCGGAGCTACTGGCGGACCCCGAGCTGCGCCGGCTCGACCCGGAGCTGGTGTCGGTGCGCGGGGTGGACACCCCCGAGGAGTACGCCGCGGCCCGTGCGGTCCCGCCGCCGTCCGTGCTGGTCACCGGGCCGGACGGCGGGACGTGGGAGACCGCGGCGGCGACCCTCGGCGCGGCGGTGGCGCCCGGCGGCGGTACGGTCGGCCGGGCGACCCGGGTCACGATCAACCACCATCCCGTGCCGGACGACCCCCGGCAGCCGCTGGTGGCGGGCGACCGTGTGACGTTTCGGCCGGCCGCGACGACATCACCCAGGGCCATCCATCCGGGGCGCCCCCGGGGTCGGAGCACCGCGTAAGGTGTTGGCCGGGATCAGGAGAGGTGGATCGAGGACCGCATGAGGCGCGTCGTGAAATACGGTATCGGCCTGGCGGCCATTGCCGGCCTCGGTCTGGCCGTGGTGAAGTTCACCGGCGCCAACCCCGTGAACCTCGCGCTGAACCAGGGTCCGCCGCCGCCGCCCTCGGGTGTGGTGGCCGCGCTGGCCGACGGGGAGACCTTCGACATCCGGGCCAACGACCAGCTCACCCGGATCCGGCTGCTGAGCATCGACACCCCGGCCCCCGCCACGCCCGACCGCCCGGCCCAATGCCTCGGCCAGGAGGCCCAGGCGTACCTGGCCTCGGTGATACCGGTCGGCACCACCCTCCAGCTGACCTACGACAAGGACCGCTTCGGTCGCACCGTGGCGATGGCCTCCACCTCCGACGGCAAGCTGGTGAACGCCGAGGTGGTGCGGGCCGGGTTCGCCGAGGTGATCAAGACCGACGAGGACGGCCCGTCGTCGTCGCCGGTGCAGGCGGCCTCCCAGGAAGCGGCCAGCAACCAGCGCGGGCTGCACTCCCCCGACGTGGGCTGCACGGTGCCCGGCCAGGTGAAGGCCGTGGTCGACATGGCCGCCCGGGTACCCGCCGCCGCCGCCCAGGGCGCCCGCGGCGCCGACCTGAACAACGCGGCCAACGGGGCCACCGACGCCCGCGCCGCCGCCGACGAGCTGCTCTGGGCGTTCGAGCAGAAGCGCCAGGATATGGTGTGGATGGTCCTCGAGGCCGACGAGCGGGCCAAGCTCGAGCAGCAGACCAAGGCCGCGAGGGACAAGGTCGCCGCCGCCGAGGTCACCCTGCGCAACGCGGCCAGCGTCGCCTTCAACCAGGAGGCCACCCAGCGGGCGTCCCAGGCCGAGGCCGACCGGATCGCCAAGCAGCTGGCCGCGATCCGGGCCGCCGAGGCCCGTCGCGCCGCCGAGGCCGCCCGCCGCGCCGAGGCCGCCCGTCAGGCGGCCGCCGCCCGCCGGGCCGAGGCCGAGAGCGCCCGCCGGGACGCCCAGGAGGAGGCGGACAAGAAGCGCAAGAAGCAGCAGCAGGAAGAGGAGAACGACCGGGGGTCGAGCGGATCCAGCGGTTCCAGCGGTTCGAGCCGAGGCTCCTCCTCCAGCGGCTCCGACAGCGGTTCGGACAGTGGCTCCGACAGCGGCTCGGACAGCGACAGCGGTTCCAACCGCGGCTCGGACAGCGGCAGCCGACGGTCCAGCAGCTCGGGCTCCGACGGCAACAACTGAGCCCGGCTACTCGCGGTGCGCGATCCCGTGCAGCAGCATCTGGGTGAGCTCCTCGATCTGCCGTGACTTGCTCGGCCGGCGCTCGTGGTCGGGGAACAGCCAGTCGTCCAGCAGCAGCACCGACATCACCGCGCCGGCGGCCACCGCGACGGTGACCGGCGGGTCGATCCGCTTGTAGTCCCGGGCCGCGCCCTGCTCCAGCACCACCCGGCGCATCACCCGCAGTGCGTCGGCGTACTGCTGGCTGACCTCGGCAGCGATCTTGTCCAGCACTTTCTCCCCGCCCTGCACCCGGGCGGCCATCAGGGTGCGCAGCAGCTCACGGTGCTCCTGGACGTGGCCGTAGACGCCGCGCACGAACGACCGCACGATCAGTTCCGGATCGGTCCCCGGCGGGCGGCGGTCCCAGGAGGTGGCCCACTCGTCGATGAACTCGGTGAACGGCTTGAGCACCGCCTCCTCGAACAGCCCGGCCTTGGTGCCGAAGTTGCGGAAGATCACCGGCTCGCCGACCCCGGACTCCTCGGCGATCCGCCGGGTGGTGGTGCCGTGGTACCCGTGCGCGGTGAACAGCGTGTGCGCGGCCTTCAGCACGAGGGTCCGCACCTCGCTGGGGCCCCGCCGCACGTGCTTGCGACCCGATGGCGTCACGACCGCGAGGATAGCGCGCCGACGGTGAAGCGGTACTTCCAGCCATCGAAAGTGACACTTGCGGTAGCCGTCGCCGCCTGCCTACCCTCCCCGGTGAGGACGGTCACTTCAGGCCCACCTGGGAGGTACCAATGGCGAGACAGATCGAACTGAACACGAAGGTCGCCAAGTCCTTCGTGTGGTCCGGCATCCTGCTGGTGCTGGGCCTGATCATCGCGCAGGGATTCCTGATGCACTTCGTCCCGGCGCCGGATCCGAGCATCAGCGCCGAGGAGCTCAAGCAGATCTTCATCGACCGCAAGTTCGAGATCCAGGTCGGCTCGGTGATCCAGATCTTCGTCTGGAGCTTCTGGGCCACCTGGGGCGTCGTGGTCACCACGTTCATGCGGCGGATGGAGGGCGGCTTCCCGTTCCTCACCTACGCATCGCTGACCCTGGTCGGCGGCGGCTCGGTGTTCTTCATCCTGATCCCGATGACCTGGGCGGTGATCTGCTTCCGGATCGAGTCCTGGGACCCGCAGCTGGTGCAGTTCGCCAACGACTGGGTGTGGTTCGACTGGCTGTTCACCTGGCCGCCGTTCGCCATCTGGTTCTGGTGCATCGCGGCCGCGATCCTGACCGACAAGAACGAGCCGTCGATCTACCCGCGCTGGGTGGCCTACATGAACATCGGCGCCGGCTTCCTGATCTTCCCGGCCGCGCTGATCGCGTTCTTCAAGACCGGCCCGTTCGCCTACAACGGCATCGGCGCCTTCTGGTTCCCGGTGTTCATGTTCTTCGGCGAGATCGTGGTCATGCTCTACGTCTCCTGGAAGGTGATCGACCGGCAGGCGGCGCTGCACAACACCGGCGTCGACGACCCGGTCGAGCCGCGCACACCGACACCGATCGCCGGCGCCTGACCGGCCCGGACAAACACTCCGACGGCCGCCACCCGCACCGGGGTGGCGGCCGTCGGCCCGTTCCGGCTCAGAGAGCGCCGTCGCGGAGCATCCCGTCGAGCTTGGCGTACCCCTCGTTGACACCGATCTCCATCCCGCTCTGCAGCCAGCCCTCGCGGGCCTCGAAGCTGTCGCAGAGCGAGGCCGCCTCCAGCCGGGCGCGGCCGTCACCGAGGTCGGTGAAGGTCAGCGTCTCCAGCGCCACCCCGTCCGGCATGCCCTCCCAGGTGAAGGTCTGCACGATCCGGTCGGGCCGCACCTCGTGGAAGCAGCCGTGGAAGCCGAACTCCTGCCCGTCGTGCGTGGACACGTAACGGAAGCTCCCGCCGGTGCGGGCGTCCCAGTAGTCGACGGTGCTGGTGATCGAGTCCGGGCCGACCCAGCGGACGAACAGCTCCGGGTCGGTGTGCGCCCGGAACAGCTGCTCGGGCGTGGCCGCGAACTCGCGGGTGATCCGGATGATCGGCACCGTCGGGTCGGCCTCGATGCGGGCGGGGGTGGCGGTCTCGTTCATGACGTCTCCTCGTTCCGGGTGTCGGTTCTCTGGTCGTTCGCGGCCGGGTCGTTCAGCGTGGCGAGCAGGGCGTCGAGGCGGCTGTACCGCTCCTCCGCCGCGTGCCGGTAACGCTCTATCCAGCCCGTCATCCGGGCCAGCACCTCGGACTCCAGGTGCACCGGACGCCGTTGGGCGTCCCGGCCGCGGCTGACCAGTCCGGCCTCCTCCAGCACCTTGAGGTGCTTGGAGATGGCCTGCTGGCTGACCTGATACGGCGCGGCGAGCTCGCCGGGGGTGGCGTCACCCACCGAGAGCCGGGCCACGATGTCGCGCCGGGTCGGATCGGCCAGGGCCGAGAAGAGGCGGGACAACTGGTCGGTCATCTCGCCTCCTCCACAACCAACTGGTTGTGAACGAAGGTACCGAGCCGTTCAGGCCTTGTCAACCGATTGGTTGTATACCCAGTTCAGAGGGCTATCTGACAGTGATGCGGACCGAGTCGATGGCCGGCGTCTGGTCGGCGCGCTGCATCATCGGGATCCGGTGTGAGCCGTCGCCGGCCCAGGAGGTGCACTGCGCGGTCCCCCGCTCGGGCATCCCGTTCACGGTGATCGACACCTCGTCCGGCTCGGCGCCGCCGCCGTTGTCCTGGGTGGCCACGAAGAACGCCGGGGACGGCCCGGACTCGGGGGCCTCCCGGGTGGAGTCCAGCATCCGGCAGGCGGTGTGGAAGTGCCCGCGCTGCAGCCCGCCGTTGGTGAGCACCGAGCTCTCCAGGTAGTACCCGCCGGCGGCGGCGCCGAGGAAGCGGTCCCGGACGAGGTTGCGGGTGCTCACCTTCAGCGTGAACGACTCCCCCACCCGGGCCTCCCTCGGCGCATCGGTGATCAGCAGCGACGGGCCCTTGTCCGCCGCGGCGACCTCGCCGAACGCGGTGTCGACGCAGGCCGGCGCGATCTGGAAGCCGGTGTGCGGGGTCAGCCGGCTGTCGCTGCAGTCCCGGGCCAGGACGTCCAGCCCGTTGGTGTTCGACAGGTCCCGGCCGTCGTTGTCGTTGTTCTGGTTGTTGTTCTGGTTGTTGTTCTGGTTGTTGTTGTTCTGGTTCGGGTTGTCGTTGTTGCCCTGACCGTTGTTCGCCGGGTCGTTGCGGCCCTGATTACCGCGCTGGTCGTTGCGGCGCTGGTCGTTGCGGCCCTGATTGCCGCGCTGGTCGTTGCGGCCCTGGCCGGCACCGCCCTGACCGGCACCGTCCCGGCCGTCCCCCGCCCGGCCGTCCCGGCGCTGGCCGTCACCGGCCTGACCGTTGCGGCCACGGTCGTCGCCGGGTCCGGCGTTCCCGCCGCGGTCCTCGCCGCCCTGGGCCGGCCGGGCGGAGGCGCCGGTGGCGCGGCCGGCGAGGTTGAGCAGCGGCCCCGAACCGTCCGGGACGGCCGAGGGGTCGACGTCGTCGAGCGCGAGTGCGTGCCCGTGGCCCCCACCCCGGGAGTAGCTCACCGGCAGGGTCGCGGCGTTCGCGTCGGTGGCGGCCGCCACGGTGATCCCGAGGGCGACGGCGGCGACGGCGGCCGCCAGCGGAGCCTTGCGGCGGGCGGCGTGCCGGCGGGCGATCTCCCGGGCCAGCTCGGTCGGCGAATCCGGGTCACGGGGGGACGAGGTCGGGCGGGATGGGGACATGGTCGGGGTCCTGTCCATTCGGGGAGCGTGCGGGGAGCGGGCCGGCGCTGACACGGGGAGCGCTGCTGGGGGGCATGGAGGCGCCGGGTCGGTTGAGGGGGTCAGCGACGGACGGCGTGCCGCGGGCCGGTCGCCTCGACCCGCGATCTGGATGGGGTGTGGTGCGGCCCGGTACCGGGGCTGAACCGCGGGTCCTCGGCCGGGCCGAGGCCGGGGCTGATCAGAGGGTCCTCCAGCGGGTCGAGGCCGGGGCTGATCAGAGGGTCCTCCAGCGGGTCGAGGCCCGGGCTGATCAGCGGGTCCTCGAACGGGACGCGGAGCGGGCCACTCGCCGGGCCGCTGATCGGACCGCTCATCGAGCCACTCACCGGGCCACCGATCGGGCCGCCGATCGGGCCGGTGGGCGGGCCGCTGGTCGGGCCGGTGACCAGGCCGTTGATCGGACCGCTTATCTCCGGGGCGCGCGGCGCCGGGATCGCCGCGCGCGGCAGCGGCGGCGGTCCGGCCAGCGGCGGCCCGGCCAGCGGCGGCGGGGGCCCGGCCGGGGCGACCACCCGCGCGGGCCGGTCGGCGGAGCGGCGCCGGAGCCCGACGAACAGCCAGGCGGCGCCGAGCAGGCTGGCCACCAGAACCAGCAGCGGGACCACCAGGTCAGCGGGCGAGCGGGCGCCGGACAGCAGCCCGGGCGAGTGGTCGGGCAGGGCGTGGAAGTCGACCAGCCCGGTGGCCTCCAGGCGCTGCATGTGCCGGGTCACGTACTGGTCGGAGAGGTTGGCGAACTCCCGGACCAGGTCGTTGCGGGTGCTCGAGCGGACCTCCGCGATCACCGGCAGCACGATCCCGTGCGCCTCGCGCAGCCGCTGGACGAAGATCCGGTCGTAGTCGGCCCCGGTGGCCGCCGAGATCTCGGCCATCCAGGCCTGCTGCTGCTGGGTGGCCGACGTGGGCACGAGCACCCCGAGCTGGTCGGCGACCTTGCGGTCCTCCGCGTCGAGCTCGGCGTGCTGGACGGCCAGGAACGCGCCGAGCTCGCGCACGGCGGGGCTGCTCCCCCGCTGCGCGGCCTGCTGCCCGGTGGGTGCCTCCCACAGGCCGGCCAGGCGCACCTTGACCAGCAGGTCCCGGTCGGCGGGGCCGAGCGGACCCCACTGGGTCTGGACCCAACCACCGGTGCCGGGCTCGCCGGACGACCACGACTGGAACACGGAGAACACGAGCGCGAACAGGACCGCGAGACACACGGAGACACGGAGGTGGAACGGGATCCGTCGGAGCATGTGCGGGTACCTCTCTGGGGAAGCGTCTAGACGAGGTCGAAGAGCTCGGTGTGGATGCGGTCGGGGCCGACCTCCAGCGCCGCGAGGGCGGTGAGCACGTCCTGGACGAGCCCCGGCGGCCCGCAGAGGAACCAGTCCGGATCGGGGATCGGGTGTCGCACCATGGCCAGCAGCCCGACGGTGATCTCCCCGACCGCCCCGGACCAGCCCGCGTACGGGCGGCGGAGCACCTCGGTGACCTCCAGGTCGAGCACCTGGCGCAGCACCCCGAGCTCGCCGCGGAACAGCAGGTCGGCGGGCGTGCCGGCGACCACGATCAGCCGGTAGGGGCGGCGGTCGCCCCGGTCGGCGGCGGTGCGCAGCATGCTCATCATCGGGGTGATGCCGACCCCGCCGGCGATCAGCACGAGCCCGCTCGGGCAGCCGTCGTCGGGGCCGAGATCGGGGGTGAACCCGCCGTGCGGGCCGTCCACCCAGACCGGGGTGCCGGGCCGCAGCGCGCCCAGCGACCGGGTGAAGTCGCCGGTGTGCCGGACGGTGAAGGCGGTGCGGCCGTCGTGCGCGCTGGAGGCGATGGTGAACGGGTGCTCGCTGGCCAGCGGGGTGGGCGCCAGGCGCAGCCAGGCGAACTGGCCGGGGGCGAATCCCCAGGTGGAGCCGGTCCCGGACCCGTTGGGGGCGAGCACCAGGGTGCTCACCGTCGGGCTCTCCGGGCGCACCTCGTGGACCAGGAACCGGGTGCTCGGGTCGAGCCGCGCGCGCCACACCCAGCGGTGCGCCGCGACGCCGCCCACCACCGCCACCAGCAGCGCGAGCGTCACGGTGAGCGCGGTCAGCCGCACGATGTGGTCGAGCCACCACACGTGCAGCAGCGCGGTGAGCACCGCCGTCGCGGCCAGGGCCAGGTGGCCGAGGCGCCACGACTCGTAGGAGGCCCCCAGCCGGCGGCGCAGCGCCCCACCGGCGATCAGCCCGACCAGCGCGATCAGCGCGAGCACCCCGGCCACCGCCCGGTCGGGCGCGGAGACCAGGTCGATCAGGGCCACGTTGGCCGGGTCCAGCACCACGACGGCGGCCAGGTGGGCCAGGGTCAGCGCGGCGGCCGTGGTGCCCAGGAACCGGTGACACTCCATGACGCTCTCGATGCCGAACGCGCGGTTCAGCGCCCGGATGCGGCTGGGCAGGACGGCGGCGCAGAGCAGCGACGAGAGCGCCAGCAGGCCGGTGACCACGGACAACCGGCCACGTATCGACGCATCGGGCGCCACCGCGAGCCAGAGCAGGGCAGGTCCGGCGATGGCCAGGGTGAGCCCGGACAGCCAGGCGGTGCGGACCCGGTGGCCGCGGGGGTTCGGCGAACTCATGGCGGCGAACGTAGGAGCCGGGTTCGCCGGGGGTTGCGAATCTGAGAAGTATCTGGGCCCGGTGTGAGGGCGAACGCGACGAGTGGTCCGTGACTGCTCGATCCGGCGGACACGTTGCTCCGGACGCCGGACCGGTCTCCTCACGGTCGCCGGTCGATCAGCGGCCGGGCGCCACTCGCCGACACCGAACCGAAATCGAACCGTTATCGCCGACCTGAGGACCGGGTCCGGCGGCCGGCGCAGCAGTGTCGGCCGGACGGCCGATTGCGATGTCGCTCGGCGCACCCGGTCGACCGGGCGACGGACCCCGCACTCAGCGTGGCAACCCCGGCGGTGACCCCGCTCCTACGCTCTGCCGCAGCGGCCCGCTCCCCCGTATCGGCCGTCCCTGATCCGCTCCCCAGCCCAGGACATCACCCATGATCACTCGACATGCGGCCCCCGCCCGCTCCCCGGCCGGGCCGTGGATCACCGTCGGTACCGCCGGCGCGATCTGCCTGCTCGCCGTCATCGTCATCGCCGGCCCGAACTCGCGTTCCGTTCCGGCGCGGGACGCGACCCCGGTCGGCGGCCCGGCCGCCGGCGGTGGCCCGGGTACCGCCCTATACCGCTACGCCAAGGACTCCGCGAGCCCGTCCCGGTCGGCCTGCACGGGCGGCTGCTCGACCACCTGGCCACCGCTGCTCGACACCGGGGTACCCGCGCTCACCGGGGTCGCTCCGACCCGGGTCGGGACGATCCGGCGGGCCGACGGCACCCGGCAGATCACCCTCGACGGCTGGCCGCTCTACCGCTTCGCCAAGGACGTGCGACCGGGCGATCGGAAGGGCGACGGGGTCGGCGGCGCCTGGCGCCTGGTCGCCAGCACCAGCCCGGTCACCGCCCGGGCCTCGGCCCCCACCACACCGACCGGCACCGCGTCCGCCTCGAGCACCGCGTCCGCCTCGAGCACCACGTCCGCTGAGAGCACCACGTCCACCTCGAGCACCGCTTCCGCTTCGAGCACCACCCGGACCCCGGCACCCGCCGACCCGGGCTACTGAACCCACTCACCCGGAGGTGAGCAGCATGCTCCGTCAGATCAACCACCCACCCCGCACGCCCGTGCTGGACCTGGCCCCGGCCATGCAGTTGACCCGGGCGCTGGCCGTGCCGGCGCGACTGATCGGCGGAGTCGGCCCCACCCAGTGGAACCTGCCGACGCCGTGCCCGCGATGGAGCGTTCGCGGCCTGGTCGCGCACCTGATCCACGGCCACCAGATGGTCGCCATCCGGGTCCGCGGCTCGGACGCGCCGGTGCCGGAGCCGCTCATCCCCCGCCAGTCGGCCGGCCCGGACAAGACCCTCGCGCAGGCCTACCGCGAGGCCGCCGACACCCTGGTCGACTCGCTGATCGACCCGGCCGCGCTGCTCCGGCCGATCATCCTGCGGCCCGACCCGCCCGGCCCGTCCGGTCCGGCGGTGACCGCCCCGACCGACCCCGGCGGCCGCATGGTGTCCGGGCTGGTCGCGCTGCACCTGCAGATCGTCGAGGCGCTGGTGCACGGGTGGGACCTGGCCCGGGCCACCGGCCAGCCGGTCGTCTGGCCCGAGGACCTGGCCGAGCAGTCCCTGGCCTTCATGATCGGCCGGCTCACCGCGTACCGCGAGGCGCGGGCGGGGTACACCCCACCGAAGGCGGTCGGCGCCTACGCTCCGGCGATCGACCGGCTGGTCGCCTGCCTGGGCCGCGACCCCCGGCGCTGACCGGTGGCCCGCTACCCGCGCAGGACGCGGGGGCCGAGCCGGTGGGCCAGTTCCAGGGCCAGCTCGGTGGCCAGCCGCTGCTCCCCGGGCGGCCGGCCGAGCAACTCGGTGGCCCGGGCGACCCGCTGCAGCACGGTGTTGCGGTGGGTGTGCAGCCGGGCGGCGGCCCTCGGCGCGTTCTCCGCCTCGTCCAGGAACACCCGGAGGGTCTCCCGCAACCGGCGGGCGTTGGGGGTGGCGGCGGCCAGCGGACCCAACGTGCCGGCCACGAACTCGGCGGCCCGGTCCAGGTCGTGGCCGGCCAGCGCGGTGACCTCCAGCTCACGGTGCAGGGCCAGCCGCTCCCCGTCCCCGGCGAGGTGCCCGACCAGCCGCTGGACCTCCAGCGCGGCGTTGTGCGAGTCGCGGAAGCCGGCCGGTCCGGCGAGCGTGGGGCCGACCGCCACCCGGACCTCGGCCGGCACCCGGGCCAGCGCGGCGCGCAGGGCGACCGGGTCGGGCTCGGCGTGCCCGCCCAGCCAGGCCCACACCGTCGCGTTGCCGGCCGGGACGGTCAGCGGCCCCGGCGACCCGGCCGCCCGGGCGAGGACGGTGACGGCGGACTCGCAGACCCCGAGGTCGGGACGCTCACCCGGGCCCGGCGACACCTCGGCCCACACCACCAGCGCGGTGTGCCGGCGGTCCAGCCGGTAGCCCAGCCGGTCGCTGGCCCGGCGGGTGGCGATCGGGGCGCCGTCCAGGATCAGCCGGACGGTCTCCGCCCGGCGGGCCAGCGCACCGCCGGCCACCTCCGCGCGCTCGTGCTGGGCGGCGGCGATGACCGCACCCATCACCTGGTCGACGAACTCGAAGAGCAGCTGCGAGGACACCTGCAGCAACGCCACCAGCTCCGGACCGGCCGGGACGACGGTCTGTGCGGCGGTCATCCAGTGCCGCCACACGATGTGCTGGCCGCGCCGGTAGGCCTGGTAGATGACGTCCAGGTCGATACCCCGGCGGACCACCGTGCGCACGATGTCCAACGCCTCCGGCGGGACCTCGACGGTGGGTTCGGCGCTGCGCCGGGCCAGCGCGGTGAGCAGCTGCCGGGCGTTGGCCCGGTTGCTGGCCGACACCTCGGCGGCGATCGCGGCGTCGGTGGCCAGCGCCGGGATGACCGCGAACTCCTCGGCGTCCAGATCGGCGCCGATCCGGTCCAGGTCGGCCAGCAGGAGCTCGGCGACCCGGCCCATCGAGTCGACGATCGGGAGCGGGATCACCGCCGCGGTCACCAGGGCAGTGTGCCGGGGCACATCCGTCGAGGCAAGGACTGGGCCGAGCGACATGGTGCTCGCCCCGCCGGCTCCCTAATGTGTGATCTACGAGATGTGACCCATGGATCAACGGCGAGCTAAGGCAGGCACCAGATGGCGGACGAGCAGCGACCCCTCGACGTACTGATCATCGGGGCCGGCATCTCCGGTCTCGGGGCGGGATGTCACCTCAGCACCCGGGCCCCGGGTCGGACGTTCGCCATCCTGGAGGGTCGCGACTCGATCGGCGGCACCTGGGACCTCTTCCGCTTCCCGGGCATCCGCTCGGACTCCGACCTGCACACCTTCGGTTTCGCGTTCAAGCCGTGGACCCGCAAGGAGGCCATCGCCAGCGCCGACAGCATCCTGGACTACCTGCGCGAAGCCGTCGCCGAGCACGGGCTGGAGCGGCACATCCGGTTCGGCCACCAGGTCGAGTCGGCCGCGTTCGACACCACGACCGGGCTCTGGACGGTGACCGCCCGCACCCGCGACGGGGACACCGTCCAGCTGACCGCCCGGTTCCTGTTCACCGGCACCGGCTACTACGACTACCGGGCGGGCTACACCCCGGACTTCGACGGCGTCGAGGAGTTCGAGGGCCGGATGGTGCACCCGCAGCTGTGGCCCGAGGACCTCGACCACACCGGCAAGAAGGTCGTGGTGATCGGCAGCGGCGCCACCGCCGTCACCCTGGTGCCCGCGATGGCCGGCACCGCCGCCCACGTCACCATGCTGCAGCGCTCGCCCAGCTACGTGCTCTCCCAGCCGGCCGAGGACGTCATCGCCAACACCCTGAACAAGGTGCTCGGCCCGCACCGCGCGTACCCGATCACCCGGCGCAAGAACATCCTGCGCCAGCGGGCCATCTACGTGCTCTGCAAGCGGTTCCCGAAGTTCATGCGTCGGGTGCTGGTGGGTGGGGTGAAGCGGCAGCTGCCCAAGGGCTACGACGTCGAGCGGCACTTCCAGCCGCACTACGACCCGTGGGACCAGCGGCTGTGCCTGGTGCCGGACGGCGACCTGTTCGCCTCGATCTCCTCCGGGGACGCCTCGGTGGTCACCGACCACATCGACCGGTTCACCCCGACCGGGATCCGGCTGCGCTCCGGCGCCGAGCTGGAGGCGGACATCGTGATCAGCGCGACCGGGCTGAACCTGCTGCCGCTCGGCGGGATCGAGCTGACCGTGGACGGCCGCCCGGTGGACGTCGCCGAGACCACGATCTTCCGGTCGATGATGCTCAGCGGGGTGCCCAACTTCGCCTTCGCCATGGGCTACACCAACAGCTCGTGGACGCTGAAGGTCGACCTGGTGTGCCAGCACCTGTGCCGGCTGCTCGACCACCTGGACGCCGGCGGCCACCGCCAGGTCGTGCCGGTGCTGGACGGCCCGGAGCAGGAGCGACGGCTACTGATGGACCTGACCTCCGGGTACGTGCAGCGCGGCATGGCCCGGTTCCCCAAGGGGGGTACCCGAGGCCCGTGGACGGCCGCGATGGCCTACGAGAAGGACGTCGCACGGCTGGTGCACGGCCCGGTCGTGGACCGGGAGCTGCGGTTCGGCAGCGGCTCGACGGCGGCCAGCCCGGCGTCGCCGACCGCCGTGCCCGCCTGACAGCCGGGCGCCCGCCCGGTCGTCGGATCCCGCCCGACGGTCAGGCCCCGGCGCGCAGGTCCAGGCTCGGGAGGTCGCGATGCGCGATCTCCCGGGCCTCGTCGAAGCCGACGCCGAACCCGCGCAGCATCATCTCGGCCCCGCTGAACTCGGCGTCCGGGCCGATCCGGCCGCTGAGCACGCCCTTGATCGCGGCGAACGCCGCGGCGGCGATCGAGGTCAGGCACAGCTCGATGTCGTCGATCAGGAACCGGCCGGAGTCCCGACCGCGCTCCAGGGTCTTGCGGGCATACGGCAGCAACGAGCTCTCGAACAGGTCCTCGGCCCCGACGAGCTGGGTGAGCACGGCGGCCAGCTCGGGCTCGTCATGGGCGAACCTCAGGAAGCGGCGGTAGGAGAACGACGCCGTCTCGGCCGGGTCCTCGAACTCCAGGGCCCGGGATCCGATGGCGGTGGCCGCGCTGGCCAGCACGTCGGCCAGGACCGCCTCGACGATGGCGTCCTTGGACTCGAAGTAGTTGTAGAAGGTGCCGAACCCCAGGTCGGCCGCCGCGGTGATGTCCCCGATCCGCAGCTCCTCGCCGCCCTGCTCGGCGATCAACCGGCGGGCGGCGGACAGCAGCCGCCGCCGGGCCTCGATCTTGCGGCGCTCCCGCCGGCCGAGCGGCTCCGGATCGGCCACGGCGTCCTGGTCGGTCACCCCTTCATCCTGCCACAGAATGAATCTGTCCTCATTCTTGATTTGGGAATCACCTTTCTGCCAGAGTGTGCGTATGGACAGCAGCGCAGCACACGGACAGCCCGACGTCGTCATCCTCGGGGCGGGACACAACGGGTTGACCGCCGCCTGCTACCTGGCCAAGGCCGGGCTCAAGGTCCAGGTACTGGAGGCCTCCCCCACGGTCGGCGGGATGACCTCGACCAACGCCATCATCCCGGCCGCGCCGAACCACCGGTTCAACGAGGGCGCGATCCAGCTCACCGGCATCTTCCGGCTCTCCGGGGTGGCGCAGGAGCTGAACCTGCCCAAGTACGGGCTGCGCGAGATCGAGGTCGACCCGGCGCACATCCAGCTCGCTCCGGATGGCAGCTCCCTGGCCATCTGGAAGGACGCCAGCAAGACCGCCGACGAGCTCAAGCGGTTCTCGCACAAGGACGCCCAGGCCTGGATGGACTTCTCCAACGCCCTCTACCCGGTGATGGGCGCGATCATCGCCTACATGAAGTCGCACCCCACCCAGCCCTACAACAAGGAGCTGCTGTGGTCGGCGGTCAAGGCGGCCGGCGGGGTGAAGAAGCTCTGGGGCCTGCGGCACATGATCGCCGCCTCGCACACCGAGTTCCTCGAGGAGACCTTCGAGACCGAGCTGCCCAAGGGCGCGCTGGCCGCGATGGCCGCGTTCCTGCAGATGCGGTTCGACCTCACCGCCTGGTCGATGATCTACCTGGGCATCGTGCAGCGGGTGTCCAACTCGATGCCGGTCGGCGGCACCGGCGCGCTGCCGGCCGCGCTGCACGCCTGCTTCCTCGACCACGGCGGCGAGGTGCGCACGGACGCCCGGGTCACCGAGATCCTGATGGACGGCAACCGGGCCCGCGGCGTGCGGCTGGAGAACGGTGAGACGATCACCGCCAACCAGGCCGTGCTGACCACCTGCAACCCGTACATCACGCTCAACCAACTGCTGCCCGAGGGCGCGCTGGAGCCGAAGCTGGCCTGGCGGGCCAAGGACATCGCGATCAAGAAGACGCACGCCACCTCACTGAAGATCAACGTGGCGCTCAAGGGCCGGCTGTCCATGGAGCGGCACGAGAAGTGGCGGGGTGACGGCCTGGACATCCGCAACTACCTCACCGCCTGGCACACCCTCGAGGAGCAGGACGCCGCGTGGACCGCCGTGACCCGCGGCGAGTGGCCGGACCCGGTGCCGATCAGCTGCGCTATCGCCCCCACCTCCGTCGACCCGACCATGGCGCCGGCGGGCGAGGACACCTTCTGGATGTGGTCCGGGGTGATCCCGGTGACCCCGCGCGAGCCGTGGGAGAACGTGCGCAAGGAGATCGGTGACCGGGTGCTCAAGGACTGCGCCCAGTACTACACCGGCCTGGACTCGCTGGAGATCGACCGGCTGGTGCTGGGCGGTCCGGACATCGAGAAGCGGTTCAACGCCCCGGCCGGCAACGTCTACCACGTCGACCCGATGATGTCCCGGTTCGGCCCGATGCGCCCGGCCCAGGGGCTGGGCTCCTACCGGACGCCGATCGACGGCCTCTACCTCTCCGGCGCCGGCACGCACCCCACCGGCGGGGTCTGTGCACTGCCCGGCAAGCTCGCCGCGCAGACCCTGCTGAAGGACCTCGGCGCGCCGAAGAAGGCCCGCAAGGGGGCCTGACCACCTCCGGCCATGCGGTTGTGAGCCGGGCGCGGCATGATCGGCCCGTGTCGGGTCCCGTCGTCCTGCGCTGGAGCAGGTGCCGCGAAGGGCACCTGACCCCCGAGGTGCACGACGCGCTGGCGGTCCTGCTGCGGGCCGCCTACGCGCACGAGCCGGAGCTGTTCGCCGGCCGCCGCACGTGGTCCTACCTGCGGCCGGAGGCGCGGGTCACCGGTATCGACGAGCGCGGGCCGGCGGCGATGGCCGGGGTGCTGCGGCGGTTCGTCCAGGTCGGCGGGCGCGACCAGCTGGTGGCCATGGTCGGCCTGGTCGCGGTCCGCCCGGACCTGCAGCGGCACGGCGTGGGGCTGGTCCTGATGCGGCAGGTGACCGGCTTCCTCACCGAGCTCGGCGTGCCGTTCGGGCTGCTCACCTGCGCGCCCCGGCACGTCGGGTTCTACCGGCGGGCGGGCTGGCGGCTGCTCCCGCCGATCCGCGCCATCCGCTCCCCCGACGACACCGGCGAGGCCTCCGCGTTCGTCGACGAGATCAGCGCGACCACGATGATCCTGCCGGTCACGGGTGCCCTGGAGGACTGGCCGGACGGCGACCTGCAGTACCACGCGGCCCCTATCTAGCGTTTGCGCAGGTCCTTCAGCAGGGTGCGGGCGGCCTGCTGGCCGGGCAGGCCGGACACCGAAGGGCCGGGGTGCGCGCCCGCGCCGGAGAGGTACAGCCCGGGCACCGGCATCCGGTAGCCACCGAACCCCAGCGCCGGGCGCAGCGGTCCCATCCGGGCCAGGGTCATGTCCACGTGGTAGACGTTGCCGTTCGGGACGAGGGTTCGCTCGGTCATCTCCGGCGGCGACTCCACCCAGCGGCCGATCTCCAGCTCCTCGATGCCGTCGTAGTAGTTCATCGCGTGCGCCACGAACTCCTTCTCCGCCCGGGCCTTCAACGTCGCCCAGTCCTCGGCCGGCTCCAGCGGCACCCACCCCGACCAGAGGCTGAGCACGTCCTGGCCGTCCGGGGCCACGCTCGGGTCGGCGCCGGAGTTGATGATCCCGCTGAACGGCAGCGGGTGCGGCAGCCGCCCGTTGCCGGCGTCGGCGATGCCCCGGGCGATGTCGTCGAGGCTGCCCACCATGTGCGTCGGGACCCGGACGTCCAGGTCGTCGGTCCGGGCGGCGGCGTGCCGTTTCAGGGACAGCCGCCCGCGCAGCGCCAGGGCGATCCGGAAGTGCGCGCAGCCGTCGTGCCGGGTCGGGATGTGCGCGGCCCGGGCGGCCAGGTGGTCGGGCAGCGTGCCCGGCGGCAGGAAGTCGGTGAGCACCCGGGTCGGTTCGGTCGCGGCCAGCACCACGCCGGCCCGCAGCTCCTCCCCGGTGTCCAGGCGCACCCCGCGCACCGCGCCGGCCTCGACGATCAGCTGCTGCACCCGGGCCCCGGTGCGGATCCGGCCGTCGGCGGCGGTCAGGCAGCGCTCCAGCGACGCCGGCAGCAACCCCATGCCGCCGACCGGGCGGGCCATCCCGCACCGCATGATCAGCGGCACGATCAGCAGGTTGACCCCGGTGTTCTCCTTGGTGATCGGTGAGCCGTAGCTGGCCAGCTGGGCCAGCCCGGCCCGCACGGTGGGATGCTCGAAGCGTTCCTCGATGGCCTGCGCCGCCGACGCCGTGGCCAGCTGCGCCAGGATGCCCAGCCCCTTCGGTCGGCGGAGCAACCGGGCCGCCCCCAGCAGCTTGCGCGGCTCCGGGCGCACCGGGTTGGTGGCCATCAGCGACATCGCCGTCTCGCACGCCGGCATCAGCTGCTCGATCAACGCCAGGAACGCCCGGGCGTCCTTCGGCGAGAACCGGCGGATGTCCTCGGCGGTGCGGTTCGCGTCCCGGAAGAACGCGACCGAGCCGCCGTCGGCGTCCAGCGCGATGTACGGCGGGGTCACCTCCACCTCGCGGTAGCCGAAGCGGGCCAGCTCCAGGTCGGCGGCCACGGTGGAGCCGCGCATGGAGATGATGTCGTCCGCGCACGGGTCCAGCGAGTGGCCCGGAGCGCCCTCGACCAGCGCCTCGCTGGTGGTGCAGCCGCCGATCCTCGGCTGGGCCTCCAGCACCTGCACGTCCAGCCCGGCCCGGGCCAGGTAACAGGCCGCCACCAGACCGTTGTGTCCGGCACCGACGACGATCACGTCCGCCTGCATGTACTCCCACCTCTCCGACCGGGGACCGGTTCGACCGTACCTACCCGAACCCCGGAACCCGACCGCTCAACTCGGGAAGTCGCCGGTCGTCGCGGCATTCCCGCCGGTGGACGCGCGATCCGACCGCTTCGGCGTCCGTTCCCCCTATAGGGGAGACAGTGACGTACCTTTCGTCCATGCCTCGATGCGACGGGGCAAGTGGTTGGTCACAAGCAGCGGGACCGGACCCCTCGCCGGTACCGACCGGGACGCCGGCACGGCGTGCCCCATTCCTCCGATCTCATGTGGAGATCTCATGTCCGCTGATCCAGCCCTGGCCGGCGATGCCCAGCTGTTGACCATCGCCGAGGTGGCCAGCGCCCTGCGCGTGTCGAAGATGACCATCTACCGGATGGTCCACTCCGGCCAGCTGCCCGCCATGCGGGTCGGTCGCTCCTTCCGGGTGACGAAGGCCGAGTTGAACAAGAGCCTCGACGTCGACTTCGAGGAGCTGCGCGGCGCCTGACCGCGCTCAGCCGTCCAGGCCGGGGGCCGACCGGCGCCGCCGGACCAGTACCGCCACGCCGACGAACACCGCCATGGCGGTGATCCAGAGCACGGCGGTGGCCGGCATCCCCCAGCCGAGCCCGCCGTGCCGGCGCGAGCCACCCATCCAGTCGGCGAACGACGCCCCCAGCGGGCGGGTCAGCACGTAGGCGGTCCAGAACGCCGGAACCGCACCCAGCCCCAACCACCGGCGGGCCATCCCCGGCAGGGCGATCAGCACGGCGAAGATCAGGCCCGAGGCCAGGGCACCCAGGTGCCAGCCGAACGCGGTCAGGTCCCCCACGGCGGTGCCCAGCGCGAAGGTGGCCAGCACGGCCGCCCAGTAGAGGAGCTCGCGGCGCCGGGTGCTGATGGCGTCGAACGAGAGGGTCCGCTCGAGGCGGTGCCAGACCGCGAACACAGCCAGGACGGCGGCGAGGTACCCGGTCGTCGTCACCTCGAGCGGGATCCCCAGGTGGTGCGGGACGTCGGCGGCCATCGTGCCGAAGACGGCGATCATGGACACGGTGAACCAGTAGAGCATCGGGTCGTAGGCCCGGGCCCGCACCTGGAACACCAGCGCGGCGGCGGTGACCGCGGCGGTGGCCAGGACCGCGACCGTCCCGGCCGCGTGGGCCAGGGAGTCCGACACGGCCTCACCCATGCCGGTGGTCAGCACCTTGAGGATCCAGAACCCGGCCGTCACCACCGGGACCTTGCTCGCGGCGCCGGCCACCGCGGGGGCCGGCGACGTCCGCCGGTCGTCGGTACTGGTCATGGCGGTCTCAACGAGCCGGGCCGGTGATCCGCCCTGAGACCGCTGTCAGAGTTCAGTCGGTGAGCTTGCCGGAGCGCTCGGCCCGCAGCCGGGCCTCCTCCCGCTGGGCCTCGGCCCGGATCCCCCGCTCGCGGCGCAGCCAGTCCGGCTGCTCCTCCTTCAGCGCGGCGATCTGGGTGGTGGTCAGCGGCTCGGTGATCTCGGCCCGGACCAGTCCGGAGATCGACACGCCCAACCGGTCCGCGACCACCTGGCGGGGATGCGGACCGTCGCGGCGCAGATCGCGCAACCACTCGGGCGGATCGGCCTGCAGGGCGTCCAGCTCCTCGCGCGAGACCACCCCGGCCCGGAACTCCTCGGGCGTCGCGTCGACGAGCACCCCGAGCTTCTTCGCCGCCGTCGCGGGCTTCATCGTCTGGATGGACCTCTGCCGCGCCATATGCCCAGGATATCGAGCCCGGAACCGGTGGATAGCCTGGGCCGGTGAGCGTGCCGAGCGACGTCGTCTTCCGGCTCGGCTACGTACCGGGCGTCACGCCGGGCAAGTGGGCGCGGACCTGGGCCGAGCGCCGACCCCGCGTCCCGCTGGAGCTGGTCACGGCGACCACGGACGAGGCGCCTGAGCTGATCCGGACCGGCGCGGTGGACGCCGCCGTGCTCCGGCTGCCGATCGACCGGACCGGCCTGCACGTCATCCCGCTCTACACCGAGACCACCGTGGCCGTCGTCCCGAAGGATCACCTCCTCACCGCGACCGAGGAGGCCGAGGTCGCCGACCTGGCCGACGAGGTCGTCCTGCACCCGGCGGACGACACCCTCGCGTGGCCCGCTGACCGGCCCGGACGGGCGGCCGCGTACACCCCCGCGACGACGGCCGAGGCGGTCGAACTGGTGGCGGCGGGGGTCGGCCTGCTGATCGTTCCGCAGTCGCTGGCCCGGCTGCACCACCGCCGCGACCTCACCTACCGGCCGCTGGCCGACGCACCGGGATCGGGCGTCGGCCTGGCCTGGCCGGACGCGGAGAACACCGACCTGATGGAGGAGTTCATCGGGATCGTCCGCGGCCGCACCGTCAACAGCTCCCGCACCCCCCGCCGGGACCCGGCCCCGGCCCCGGCCACACCGGCTCCGGAGAGGAAGGGCGCTGCGCGGCGCCCCTCCGCCCGGCGCCGCACCCACCGTCGTTGAGCGCGGCTCCACATCCTGAGAAGGAACTGATAAGCACTTGCCGGGTCACGGAATCAATGCATTCGTGAACGCTTCGACATTCCCTCGGCAGGCATGTGGCGATTGAGTGCCAGGTCGGCACCACTTCACCAGTGTGGGTGATGCCGCATTGTAACGCGGTCTGCCCGAATCCCGATGTAATCGGATTACAGCGTGCGCACCTAGTTGTGCCGTATGCCATTCTCTCGGAAATTCACATGGCCCTGACAGCCGGCCGATGACACACTCACAGGTGTGCACGGGCATCGCCCGTGACGACCTGAAATTGCAGATCAGGCCGCCACGACGACGCGTCGAGGCACGTCTCAGAAGGAGACGATAACGAGTCGATAAATAAGGTTGCGGCCCGATTTCGACCTGTCGGTCACGGGCGGTGACACGCAATTCCGGAAAGCGGGGGGACATGCGAGTGGACACCGGGGCACTGGCGATCGCTCCAGTCGGCGGGGGTGGTCCGAACCGGGGCGGCTCCGACACGATCCAGGCCGCGTACATCGCGGTGTTGGAGGGGATCGTCGGGGTTCAGGTTCGGCCGGAGAGTCACTTCTTCGACGATCTGGGGGCGGACTCGCTGTCGATGGCGCAGTTCTGCGCCCGGGTCCGCAAGCGCCCGGAGCTGCCCCGGGTGTCGATGAAGGACGTCTACCGCAGCCCGACGATCGCCGGTCTGGCGGCGGCGTTGGTGGCCCGGGAGGAGGCCCCGAAGCCTGCGTCGTCGCCGAGCCCGCTTCAGCAGCTTCAGCAGGTGGCGCAGACCACCCGGCGGGTGGCGGTGCAGACCGGCGCCCTGCCCCCGCTGCGGGCCATCGACGCCCCGGCCGCGCCGGCCTCGTCGGCGCCCGGGGTCGAGGCGAAGGCGCCGGACGCGCCGAAGCCGGCTCCGAAGGGCCGGCCGCTGTTCCACCTGGTGGGCGCGTTGCAGATCGTCTGGATGTTGGGGATGACCTGGGCGATCGGCGCCCTGGCCGGGGTGGGCTACCAGTGGATCGTCTGGCGCAGCGGCGGGCTCGACGGGGTCATGCGCGCAGGTCTGCTTCCGGAGCTCTACCGGTGGGCCACGGTCGACATCGGTTTCTTCGGGGTCTACAAGCGCGCGGCGCTGTTCAGCGTGTTCGCGTTCGTGGTGTGGTGCGTGGTCCCGGTCGTGGTCAAGTGGACGCTGATCGGCCGGTGGAAGCCGCAGGAGTTCCGGGTCTGGAGCCTGCGCTACTTCCGCTTCTG
>JAESFN010000336.1_pt1 | contig 51952 bp, 48 predicted proteins | sample 9269411 | NCBI WGS metagenome assembly JAESFN01 (sample SAMN14505399, study PRJNA617100) | algae metagenome | isolation source: Iphinoe sp. HA4291-MV1 and co-occurring heterotrophs from trail next to... | place: USA: Maunawili Falls, Hawaii | collected 2009-07-25
CCCGCCGGGTCGTCGGCGGCCAGCCGCTCGGCCAGGGACTTGGCGTAGCGGCCGGTGTGTCCCGGCCCGGACACCCGGACCGCCGCGTAGAGCTGCATCCCCTTGCCGCCGCTGGTGCGCGGGACCCCGAGCAGGCCGTCCTCGGCGAGCAGCGCGGCCACCCGCAGCGCCACCCGGGCGCACTCCACCACGGTGGTCCCCTCGCCCGGGTCCAGGTCGAACACCAGCAGGTCCGGGTCGTTCCGCGCGCCGGCCCCGTCCACCGTCCACTGCGGCACGTGCAGCTCCAGCGCGGCGAGGTTGGCCACCCAGGCCAGCCCGGCGGCGTCGTCGATCAGCGGGTAGTCGATCGACTCCGGGTTGACCGGCTTGGTCCCCCGCCAACCGCCACCCTGCGACTCCAGCCGGACCGTGCGCACCCAGCCCGGGACGTGCCGCGACACGTTCTTCTCGAAGAACGGCGTGGCGTCCACCCCGTCCGGCCAGCGGCGCAGCGTGGTCGGGCGGTCGGCCAGGTGCGGCAGCATCACCTCGGCCACGCCCAGGTAGTGCTCCAGCACGTCCCGCTTGCGGAAGTCCGGCTGTCCCGGGCCGGCCGGGTAGATCACCTTGTCCGGGTTGGTCAGCCGCACCCGCCGGCCGGCCACCGGCACGCTGAGCGGCCCCTTCCCGGCGGTCGGTCCCGGCGGCGCCGCCCCGTCGGATCCGGGTGTCGCCGGCCGGTCGGTGGCGATCTCGATCCAGCCGGCGTCGGGCCGGTAGGCGGAGTCGCCCCGCTTGGCCACCACGGCCGGCAGCCCCTGCTCGGTGGCGGCGGCGACCACGGCCGGGCCGCCGCCGGCGTAGGAGGGTGCCAGCCGCCAGTGCGCGCCGGTCAGCGGCAGCGTCTCGGCCAGCGCCCGCCGCTCGGTGTAGGGCCGGTCGCGGACGTCCCGGCCGCCGGCGTAGAGCAGGTCGCTGATCCACAGACCCGGGGGAGTGCCGCCCACCTCGCCGTCCAGGATCACCCGGACGGAGCCCAGCGCCGCCCCCAGCTGGGCGATCTCGGGGTGACGGCCGGTGAGGTCGGTCCCGTCCGTCGCGGCCAGCCGGGCCCGGCCGCCGTCCACGGTGACCAGCACCCGGGTGCCGCCGAAGCGCACCTCGTAGGACCAGCCCGGGTCGTCGGCCGGCAGCGCTCCGGGCGCCGCGACGGGCCCGGGGGAGAGGTCGCGGGGGAGCGGCTCCTCGGTGCCCCCCGGGCCGGAGTCCATCCGGCGCAGCAACCAGTTCTTCGGCTCGCGGCCCCGGCGCAGCAGCACGAACCGCCCGGCGGCCCGCTCGCCGTGCAGTACGAACTGCACCTCGCGGTCGTTCCACTTGACGGTCTCGTAGTGGCCGCGGTCCCAGATCGTCATGTGCCCGGCGCCGTACTCGCCGGCCGGGATCTCGCCGGAGAAGTCCTGGTACTCCATGGGGTGGTCCTCGGTGCGGACCGCCAGCCGGACGGTGTCCCGGTCGGTGGGCAGGCCCTTCGGCACCGCCCAGGAGGCCAGCACGCCGTCCCGCTCCAGCCGCAGGTCCCAGTGCAGCGCGCGGGCGTGGTGCTCCTGGATCACGAACACCGGGTCGCCGCCCGGCCGGTCGGCCTGGTCGGTCGCCGGGGACGGGTCGTCGTCGGGGATCGGTTCCGGGGTGCGGCCGCGGCTGCGCTTGCGCCGGTACTCCTCGAGGGGCACGTGCACAGTGTGCCCGTATCCCCCGGGTCCGACTTCTCGTGTTCGCGTGCTTACCGTCCGGCGCCACCCACTTGCGTCCGCGAGCCGCGTCATGGTTTCCTTAGCCTTGCCTCACAAACCGCCACTGAAGGGGGATTCGGCGATGTTCGTCTGCATGTGCATGGCGGTCACCGAGTCCGAGGTCCGGAGCTGCGTGCGCGCCGGCGCGGCGACCGTCGAGGAGGTCGGCGACGCGTGCGGCGCCGGTACCGGATGTGGCGGCTGTCACGACACCGTGCGCCTGGTGCTGGACGGTGGCAGTCTTCTGCATCCGGACGCTCCCGCCGCTACCGGTTGTGACCTGCCTCGCTCTGCCTAGGCTAACTACGCCACAGGCGTCCCTCCCCTAACTCCCAGTGATCGTGTCCTAATACGCTGCGTGACGTGTAGCGTTCGCGACGTTCCGCGAACCATCACGAGGGGGCTCCCCGCCATGCGTGGCGACGACGAGATCATCGCAGTGTTGAACGAGCAGCTCAGCGGCGAGCTGACCGCCATCAACCAGTACTTCCTGCACGCGAAGATGCAGGCCAACTGGGGTTTCACCCGGCTCGCCGAGTACACCCGCAAGGAATCCATCGAAGAGATGATCCACGCGGAGAAGATCACCGACCGGATCCTGTTCCTGGAGGGGCTGCCGAACTACCAGCGGCTGTTCTCCCTGCGGATCGGTCAGACCGTGCGTGAGCAGTACGAGGCCGACCTGGCCGTCGAGCACGAGGCCGTGGACCGCCTGCGTCCCGGCATCGCGCTCTGCCGGGAGAAGGGCGACATCACCACGGCCAACCTGCTCGAGGAGATCCTGGAGAACGAGGAAGAGCACATCGACTACCTCGAGACCAACCTGGAGCTCATGGACAAGCTCGGCGAGCAGCTGTACTACGCGCAGCTGGTCCACCAGCCGCCGGTCTCCGGCGTCGAGGCCGGCACCGGCTGACCCGCCGTTTCCCGAACGGCGCACCCGACGGCGCCGCCCGCGACCGCACTCCGGACGTGGGCGGCGCCGCCGTCGTATCTGGCACGATCTGCGGGGTGACGAGCAGACTCGCCGACCTGGTGCGGTTGCGCCGGGTCCGCGACCGGATCGACCGGGAGTACGCCCGGCCCTTGAACGTCGACGAGCTGGCCCGGGGCGCAAACCTGTCGGCCGGCCACCTCAGCCGCGCGTTCCGTGCCGCGTACGGCGAGTCGGTGTACTCGTACCTGATGACCCGGCGGATCGAGCGGGCGATGGCGTTGCTGCGTCACGGCGAGCTGAGCGTCACCGAGGTCTGCTTCGCGGTCGGCTGCTCGTCCCTGGGCACCTTCAGCACCCGCTTCTCCGAGCTGGTGGGCATGCCGCCCAGCGAGTACCGGCGCCGGGCGGCCGGACGGGAGACGGGAATGCCGCCGTGCGTGGCCAAGCAGGTCACCAGACCGGTCAGGAATCGAGAAGCCCCGTCGGTTCTCGCGCACCTAGCCTGACCACTGTGAGCAACCGAGTGAACGTCACCATTCACGCCACCTTCCTCCCGCACGACGACCCCGACGCGGCCCTGGCCTTCTACCGGGACACCCTCGGCTTCGAGGTGCGCAACGACGTCGGGCAGGGCGCCATGCGCTGGATCACCGTCGGCCCGGCCGACCAGCCCGGGGTGTCCATCGTCCTGGACCCACCCGGGGTCAACCCGGGGATCACCGACGAGGAGCGCCGGGTGATCTCCGAGATGATGGCCAAGGGCACCTACGCCAGCATCGTGTTCGCCACCAAGGACCTCGACGCCGTCTTCCAGCGGCTGCAGTCCCGCGACGCCGACATCGTCGAGGAGCCCACCGACCAGCCGTGGGGCGTGCGGGACTGCGCCCTGCGCGACCCCGCCGGCAACCTGATCCGCATCCAGGAGATCCGCTGACCATGAGTCCAATCCCGACCGAGCACCCGGCCGACACCCACGACCTGATCCGGGTGCACGGCGCGCGGGAGAACAACCTCAAGGACGTGCACGTGGAGCTGCCGAAACGGCGGCTCACCGTGTTCACCGGGGTGTCCGGCTCGGGCAAGAGCAGCCTGGTGTTCGCCACCATCGCCGCCGAGTCGCAGCGGATGATCAACGAGACGTACAGCGCGTTCCTGCAGGGCTTCATGCCCACGCTCAACCGGCCGGACGTCGACCTGCTGGACGGCCTGACCACCGCGATCATCGTCGGCCAGGAGCGGATGGGCGGCGACGTCCGCTCCACCGTGGGCACCGCCACCGACACCGGCGCGATGCTGCGCATCCTGTTCAGCCGGCTCGGGCAACCGCACATCGGCGGGCCGCAGGCCTACTCGTTCAACGTGGCCTCGATCAGCGGGGCCGGCGCGGTCACCCTCGAGAAGGGTGGCCGCGAGATCAAGGAGCGCCGGGAGTTCAGCATCACCGGCGGCATGTGCCCGCGCTGCGAGGGCCGGGGCACCGCGTCGGACTTCGACCTCACCGCGCTCTACGACGGCCGGAAGTCGATCAACGAGGGCGCGATCACCATCCCGGGCATGAGCATGGACGGCTGGTTCGGCCGGATCCTGCGTGGCTGTGGCTTCTTCGACCCGGACAAGCCGATCGCGGACTTCACCAAGCGTGAGCTGAACGACCTGCTCTACAAGGAGCCGACCAAGCTCAAGATCGAGGGCATCAACCTCACCTACACCGGGCTCATCCTGCAGATCCAGAAGTCCTTCCTGGCCAAGGACCGGGAGGCGATGCAGCCGCACATCCGGGCCTTCGTCGACCGCGCGGTGGTCTTCCAGCCCTGCCCGGAGTGCGGCGGCACCCGGCTCAGCGAGGCCGCCCGGTCGTCCAAGATCGGCGGGATGCACATCGGCGAGGCGTGCGCGATGCAGGTCAGCGACCTGGCGGACTGGGTGCGCAAGCTCGACGAGCCGTCCGTGGGCCCGCTGCTGACCGCGCTGCGCGAGACCCTGGACTCGTTCGTCGAGATCGGGTTGGGCTACCTGTCGCTGGACCGGCCGGCCGGCACCCTGTCCGGTGGTGAGGCGCAGCGGACCAAGATGATCAGGCACCTCGGCTCGGCGCTGACCGATGTCACCTACGTGTTCGACGAACCCACCGTCGGGCTGCACCCGCACGACATCGCCCGGATGAACGACCTGCTGCTGCGGCTGCGGGACAAGGGCAACACCGTGCTGGTGGTCGAGCACAAGCCGGAGACCATCGCCATCGCCGACCACCTGGTCGACCTCGGCCCGGGCGCCGGCTCGGCCGGTGGGGAGATCGTGTTCACCGGATCGCTGGACGGGCTGCGGGCCAGCGGCACCCTCACCGGGCGGCACCTGGACGACCGGTCACGGGTCAAACCGGACGTCCGGGCGGCCACCGGGGCGCTGGAGGTGCGCGGCGCGGACCGGCACAACCTGCGCGGGGTCGACGTGGACATCCCGCTCGGCGTGCTGTGCGTGGTCACCGGGGTGGCCGGATCCGGGAAGAGCTCGCTGATCCACGGGTCGGTGGCCGGCCGGGACGGCGTCGTGGTGGTCGACCAGACCGCGATCAAGGGGTCCCGGCGCAGCAACCCGGCCACCTACACCGGGCTGCTCGAACCGATCCGCAAGGCGTTCGCCAAGGCCAACGGGGTGAAACCGGCCCTGTTCAGCGCCAACTCCGAGGGCGCCTGCCCGAACTGCAACGGCGCCGGGGTGATCTACACCGACCTGGGGATCATGGCCGGGGTGGCCTCGGTGTGCGAGGTCTGCGAGGGCCGGCGGTTCGACGCGGCCGTGCTGGAGCACCACCTGGGCGGCAAGGACATCAGCGAGGTGCTGGCCATGTCGGTGGCCTCGGCGGGCGACTTCTTCGCCGGGGGAGACGCCCGGGTGCCGGCCGCCGCGAAGATCCTGGACCGGCTGGCGGACGTCGGGCTGGGCTACCTGACCATCGGGCAACCGCTGACCACGCTGTCCGGCGGCGAACGCCAGCGCCTCAAGCTGGTCACCCACATGGCGGAGGACGGCGGAGTGTACGTCCTGGACGAGCCGACCAGCGGCCTGCACCTGGCCGACGTCGAGCAGCTGCTCGGGCTGCTGGACCGGCTGGTGGACAGCGGCAAGTCGGTGATCGTCATCGAGCATCACCAGGCGGTCATGGCGCACGCGGACTGGATCATCGACCTCGGCCCGGGCGCGGGCCACGACGGCGGCCGGGTGGTGTTCGAGGGCACGCCGGCGGACCTGGTCGCGCAGCGGTCCACGCTGACCGGGCAGCACCTGGCCGCCTACGTCGGCGGCTGAGCCGGTCCGGGTGATTCATTGGTACTGACGACGCGCGGACCGGCGCCGGCTCCTTACTCTGTTCGGACCAACCGACCTGCCGAAGACCGGGGGATCTTCAGCTGTGTCCGATCTGTGGCGAATCCCGGGGTACACGACCGTGCGGGTGCTCCGCCGGGGTCCGGGCGGCGTTCTGGCGGTCGCCGTCGACGACGTCTCCGGCGGGACGGTCGCGATCCGGTACCTGGGTGACCTGCTCCTCGACGACGACATGTTCCGCCAGGCCTTCCGCGACGAGGTGCGGGCGCTGCGCCGGATCGACGCGCCGAACGTGGTGCGGGTGCTCGACTACGTGGAGACCCCGCGCGGGGCCGCGATCGTGATGGAGTTCGTCCGCGGCGGGTCGCTGCTGGCCAGCCTGGCGACACACGGCCCGACCCCGACCGAGTCCGCCCTGGCCGTGCTCAAGAACTCGCTGCACGGGCTGGCCGTGGCCCACCGGGCCGGGCTGGTGCACGGCGACTACCGGCCCCGAGCCGTCCTGATCACCACCGGTGGCGAGTGCAAGCTGGTGGACTTCGGGCTGGTCCCCCGGACCGGGCGGCGGGCCGGCACCCTCGCCTACCGGCCACCGACGCACCTGGCCACCGGCCTGCCCGGCCCGGCCGGCGACCTCTACGCCGCGAGCGCCACCTTCGTGGAATGCCTCACCGGCCGGACCCCGGTGGCCGGCGACGACCGGACCGCGCAGCTCCCCGAGCCGGTCCGCGGCCTGGCCCGGCGTGGCCTGTCCGTCGACCCGACCGGGCCGGCCACCGACGCCGGCGCGCTGCTCGAGCAGCTCGAGACCGCCGCCACCCGGGGATACGGCCGGGACTGGGAGCGCCGTGGCCGCCGCCAGCTGGCCGGCCGGGCCACCAGGCTCGCCGCCCGCCCGTCCCACCGCGCGACCCGACCCGACCCGCTGCCGGACCGGCCGACCTCGTTGCGTCCGGGCGACGGCGCCCGGCTGATGCTCAGCTCCGCGGCGGCGGTCGCGGTGGTGGTCGGACTCGTCGCGGTGACGTCGTTCGGCGGGCTGGATCACCGAGGCCCGCCGACGGCCTCGACGCCGGCTCCGCGCTACCCGACGCTTCCGGGGTACCCGCCGGGCTCCCCGATCCCACCCGACTCGGCGACCCCACCGGGCTCGGGGCTCCCGACCGGTCCGCTGCCGCCCGCCACCGCCGTCCCCGGCCCGCCGCCGCTCCTGCTGGTGGTGCTCGCCGACGGGGACGACGATGACTCGTCGGGGGAGCCGAGGACCACCGTGATCGAGTCGCCGTTCGCCGCCCCGCCGGCCACACCCGGGCCGCTGCTGGCCATCCCCGCCGGGCCGTCGGCCGAGCCGCTGCTGGCTGCTCGAGTCGGGCCGTCGGGTGAGTCGTCGCTGGCCGCTCGAGTCGGGCCGTCGGGTGAGCCGCTGCTGGCCGCTCGAGTCGGGCCGTCGGGTGAGCCGCTGCTGGACGTCGAGGCCGGGCCGCCGAGCGAGCCGCTGGTGGCCGTCCGGACCGGGCCGCCGACCGGGGGGCCGTTGCTGGACGCGCGGGCGGGGCCGTTGCTGGACGTGCGAGCCGAGGCACCCGCCGCGCCACTGAGTGTGGCCCGGGCCACGCCGGCCGGGCCCCGGGTGCCCGCGCCCGCCGGTCCACGGGTGGCGGTGTCGGCGCCGTCACCGCTCCGGATCGAGGCGGCCATCCCGGCGGTACCGCCACGGGTCCTGCCGCCGCTCCGGATCGAAGCTGACATACCGACGGTACGGCAGCGGTCATCGGCGGCGGCACGTCAGCGTCCGGCGCCCGAGTCGACGACCCGGCGGGCACCGGCGACCCGCTCGGCACGCGGCGGTCTCGCGCCGGAAGTCGGCAAGATCGTCCGTCGCGGCATCGGGATCACCCTCGGATCCCGGGCCGACCGGCAGGATCGGGCCGAGCGGAAGAACCGGGCCGAGCGGAAGGACGACGGCGACCGTAAGGACAAGTCGAAGAGCCGGAGCGACCGCGATCGGGGCGGCTCGAAGAGTAGCAAGCCGAAGATCTCGATCAACCTGCGCCTGGGCGGCTGATCAACGGCACCTGCCCGTACCGGAGCCCGTCGGAGGGGTAGCCCGGCACACAGGCACCTCCCGCCACTACCTGACATAACTCTGCAACGGGTCGGACCGCGTGCGAGCCGGGGGAAGGGGTGCCCGACCTGGGGGCGACCGCGGGTCGTCTCGGCCGCTCGTAAGGTGGTCGGCCGTCGAGTTCATCCTGGTGGTCGTTCTGGTCGATCAGAACGACCACCAGGATGAGTTGATCAGCGGCCTGCCGGACGTCGCCCGCTGAACGAGGCCTGTTCGACGCCTGTCGGACCTCGGGCGTCGAAGTCGTGGCGCGACCAGCGGTTACCGTATTGCGCCGATAATCGACATTATGTCAACTAACGTGGATCGCGCTGGGGTGGGCGGGAATCCCCACGAGGTTGCCCGGGCCCCCTCGGCCGGCGGTGCGCCCCGACCCGGCCTCCGGCTCCGTACGGGCGGACTCGGCACGGGCGGGCTCTGTGCGGGCGCTGGCCGCCGGCTCCGTGGAGACGGCGCGGCCCTTGCGCAACCAGATCACCAGAACCACCCAGGTGACGCCGCCCACGATGACGATCGGAACCACGTACTGGGCCAGTGTGACGACCACGAAGATTGCGAACATTGCGAGGAGACTGGCCACGATCGTTCCCATCTGCTCGTCGACTCTCGGCTTCCAGAGGTTTCTAGATACCAACGGTACGCCGAATCGCCGGCGCCGGTTAGGTGTCCTTCAACACGCCGAACCTGCGCCTATCGGCAGCGAGGCGCTAACGTGCCGGGGGTGACCGAGTCGGTGCGGAAACTGGCCGACCTGGCCACACCGATGGCGGTCAGGACGGCGGCGACCCTCGGACTGGCCGACCACGCCGGCCCGGACGGGGCGACCGTCGGGCAGCTGGCCGACGCCACCGGGACTTCCGCGGCGGCGTTGCGGCGCCTGCTCGATCATCTGGTCACCGTCGACGTCTTCACCCTCGACTCCGCGTCGGGCCGCTATCGCGCGACGCCGCTCGGCGCCCAACTGCGCGCGGACTCGGCCGAAGGCATCCGTCCCCTGCTGGACATGACGCAAGCCGGCGGCCGGGCCGAACTGGCGTTCGTCGAGCTGCTGTTCTCGGTCCGGACGAGCCAGGCCGCCTACCCCCTGCTGGAGTTCACGGCCCGGGGTCAGGCGGCCTTCCGGCGGGGCACCTCGTGATAGCTGTCGACGTACTCCAGGCCACTGATCGTCATGATCGCGTACATGACCTCGTCGGTCACCGCCCGGCGGATCATCGGCGATCTCTCCATGCCCTGGTACCGGGAGAAATCGAGCGGTGCGCCGAAGGTGAGCGTGATCTTCGCCGGCCGCGGCAGACGCCGGCCACGCGGTAGCAGGTTCTCCGTCCCGGACAGCGCGACGGGGACCACCATGGCGCCGGTGGTGAGGGCGAGCGTGGCGACCCCGGTACGGCCCCGGTAGAGCCGCCCGTCCCGGGACCGGGTGCCCTCCGGATACAGCGCGAACACGCCACCCGCCTCGAGGACCTCGCGACCGGCGGCCAGCGCCGCCAGGCCGGCCCGGGCACTGGCCCGCTCGACCGGTACGTAGCCGAGGCTGGTGAGGAAGCGGGCCATGGCCCGCCCCTTGATACCGGGCGCGGTGAAGTACTCCGCCTTGCCGAGGAAGTGCACGGGCCGGGGTGCGACGAGGGCGACCACGGCGGTGTCCAGGACCGCTCGATGGTTCATCGCCAGGATGACCGGGCCGCTCGCCGGCAGGTTGGCCAGCCCGCGCACGAGTGGCCGGTAGAGCAGGCGAGCCAGGGGACCGAGGATGAACCTGACCAGAAACTGCATCGGTGTGACGACTCTCCCCCGGCTCGACGATTGCCCGACCATCGAGGGTACGCGTCCGGCCGCTACACCGGCGGCGATGCTGAGCGCCTCGCGGTTAGCCGCCTTCCACGGCGTGCGGACGCACCGCTTCGGCGTGTAGACGGTCCGACGACCAGTTGACCCAGCAGTCGGTCTGCCGGGTCGCGACCTCGGAGCCGCAGGATTCGCATACGAGGTTGGCGCCGTCGAGGCCGGCCAGGTCGCAGCAGCCCGAGGAGCGCCCCGGGTCGTCATGTGGCCGCACTCCACGAACCTCTCCGGGGTGGAGGACGAACTCACCCCGGTCGGGCGCGAACGTCCCGCGCCCCACCCAGGGGATCGGCCCGTCCGCCGACGGTGTGCGACCCGCCGGATCCGGAAGCGCGACCTCTCGCACGGCACCGGTGAGCCGTGCATCGCACCGTCGACAGGCGAACGTGATCATCCGGCGAAGTCTCTACCACCACAGGTCGAAGTACCACCGCATTGCGGCACGGACGGTGGCCGCCACCGCCGGACTCCCCGCCCTTTGACAGGGCGGGGATCATGGCCTGATGCCACTGCCCATGCCGCTGACCGACTCGGTCTTCCTGCTCGCCGAGTCCCGGGAGCACCCCACGCACGTCGGTGGGCTCCAGCTGTTCCGCACCCCCGAGGGCGCCGGCCCGGGGTTCCTCTCCGAGACCTACCGCGAGCTGCTCGGGCAGACCGCGATCTCCCGGACCATGCGGCTGCGCCCGGTGCGCACGGCGACCAGCCTGGGCCAGTGGGCGTGGCACCCCGACCCGGACGTCGAGCTGGACTACCACGTGCGGCTGTCCGCGCTGCCCAGCCCCGGGCGGGTGCGTGAGCTGCTGGAACTGGTGTCCCGGCTGCACGGCACGCTGCTCGACCGGCACCGGCCGCTGTGGGAGTTCCACCTCATCGAGGGGCTGACCGACGGCCGGTTCGCCACCTACACCAAGGTGCACCACGCGCTGATGGACGGGGTCTCGGCCGTCCGCAAGCTCAGCCGGGGCCTCACCTTCGAGCCGGACCTGCCGGCCCTGCCGCCGTGGGCCCCGGCCCGCCAGGGCACCCCCGATCCCGCTCCCCCGGCGCTGCGCTCGCTGCGGCTGGCCGCGCGGGAGGTGGCCGACTTCGCCTCTGCCCCACCCGCGGTGGCCCGGGCGATGTTCGACCTGGTCCGGGACAACGGGGCCACCGGCCCGTTCAACGCGCCGCGCACCATGTTCAACGTGCGGATCGGCGGCGCCCGCCGGTTCGCCGGGCAGTCCTGGTCGCTGTCCCGGATCAAGTCGGTGGCCAAGGCGGCCGGCGCCACGGTGAACGACGTCGCGGTGGCCATGTGCTCCGGCGCGTTGCGGCACTACCTGCTCGACCACGACGCGCTGCCGGACCGCTCGCTGATCGCCATGCTCCCGGTCTCGCTGCGCGACGACCCGGACTCCGTCGGCGGCAACGCGGTCGGGGCCATCCTCTGCGACCTGGCCACCGACGAGACCGATCCCGGCGTCCGGCTGGCCCGGGTGTCGGCGTCGACCCGCAGCGCCAAGGCGATGACCAAGAACATGAACCAGGCGGAGATGCTCGGGCTGAGCAGCTTCCTGGCCGGCGGGGTGGCCCTGGGCCCGGTGCCCGGGTTGAGCTCCCTGGTCCGCCCGCCGTTCAACCTGATCATCTCGAACGTGCCGGGCAGCCGGCAGACGCAGTACTTCAACGGCGCCGAGCTGCTGGAGAGCTACCCGCTGTCCATCCCGGTCGACGGGCAGGCGGTCAACATCACGCTGACCAGCTACGTCGACCACCTCGGGTTCGGCATCGTGGGCTGCCGGCGCACCGTGCCGCACCTGCAGCGCCTGCTCGACTACCTGGGCGCCGAGCTCGACGCCCTGGAGCGCGCCGCTGCTTGATCCACAACACCGCCCTTGATCCACAACGCCGCCTGATCCGGTGTCACCCTCAGCGTCCGGACGAGTTATGCTCCTTCGAACTACAGAGCTGTAATTCGCCGGAGGGTGATCGCATGTCCTACGACATGGTCAGCGTGTACACCCTGATGATCGGTGACGAGACCGGGCCGGCGACCGTCGGTGTGCACGCCTCGGCGGAGGAGGCCTGGCGGGCCCTGGACCGCGAGGTTCGCGTCCGGGCCGGCCTGCGCGCCCGGCCCCGGCGGGTGCCCGACGCCGAGTCCGCCACCCGCCTGGCCAACGCCTGGAAGTCCGGGGACCCCGAGCACCGGTTCTGGCAGCTGCGGCCGCACCGGCTGCCGATCATGATCCCGGAGATCGGCCGCCCGGAGTGGTCGCGCGCCGCGGACCCGCGACCGGTCGGCGTGCGCTCCGGTGGCGGCTAGCCCCTGGCATGATCGGGTCATGACCTACGCACTGGGCGGGACCGGTATCTGGGAGATGGGGCTGCGGTACGGCGACCGCGGCCGGGCCGCCGAGGCGGCCACGGAGCTGGAGGAGCTCGGCTACTCGGCGCTGTGGATCCCGGACGCCGGCGGTGACGACCTGTTCGACGCGTTCGCCGCCCTGCTCGGCGCCACCCGCACGGTCACCGTGGCCAGCGGAATCCTCAACCTCTGGACCCAGGACGCGGGCCGTAGCGCCGCCGCCTACGCCAAGCTGGTCGCCGAGCACGGTGAGCGGCTGCTGATCGGCATCGGGGTCAGCCACGCCCCGATCATCAACCAGATGCTCGACGGCAACCCCTTCCAGCAGCCGCTGGCCCGGATGGGCGAGTTCCTGGACGCGCTGGACGCCGCCGCTCCCCCGCTGCCGGTGGCGAACCGGGTGCTGGCCGCGCTCGGCCCGAAGATGCTGGGGCTGGCCCGGGACCGCTCGGCCGGCGCGCACCCGTACCTGGTGTCGCCCGAGCACACCGCGACCGCGCGGGAGGTCCTCGGCGCCGGCCGGCTGCTCGCCCCCGAGCAGGGTGTGGTGCTGGAGACCGACCCGACCCGGGCCAGGGAGATCGCCCGCAAGAACATGGCCCTCTACTTCGGGCTGCCGAACTACGTCAACAACTGGCGGCGGTACGGCTTCACCGACGACGACGTCACCGCGCCCGGCAGCGACCGTCTGGTGGACGCCATGGTCGCCTGGGGCGACGAGTCGGCGATCGCCGAGCGGATCCGCCAGCACCGCGACGCCGGCGCGGACCACGTGTGCGTCCAGGTCATGATCGACCGGGAGGGCATGGAGCTGCCCCAGGAGCAGTGGCGGAGGCTGGCCCCGGCGCTGGTCGGAAGCTGATCAGAGCCGGTCGATCCGGGCCAGTACCGCCGCCGCCCCGTCCTCGGCGCCGATCCGCCGGGCCAGCTCGGCGGCCCGGCGGCGGTACCGGGGATCGTCGACACAGGTCCGGACGGCTTCGGCCAGGTCGTCGGCGGTGACCCCGGCCAGCGGCAGCACCCGCGGCGCGACGCCCAGGCGGTGCAGCCGGTCGGCCCAGAAGGGCTGGTCGAGCAGCACGGGGACGGGCACCGCCGGTACCCCGGCGCGCAGCCCGGCCCCGGTGGTGCCCGCGCCGGCGTGATGGACCACGGCGGCCATCCGGGGGAAGAGCCACTCGTGCGGGACGTCCGCCGCGGTGTGCACGTCGGCCCCCGCCCCGCGCAGCCCGGCCCAGCCGGACTGGACCACCGCCCGCACCCGGGCCCGACCGGCCGCCTCGGTGATCACCTCGGCGAGCCGTTCGGCCTGGTCGGGGGCCATGCTGCCGAACCCGAAGTACACCGGCGGTGGTCCACCGTCCAGGAACTCGACCAGGTCGTCCGGCGGTCGCCAACCGGTCGGGTACGCCGGCCACCAGTAGCCGGTGACGTCCACCCGGTCCGGCCAGTCCGCCGGTCGGGGCAGCACCGTCGGGCTGTAGCCGTGGCAGATCGGCCAGTCGTCCGGCGGGACGGCGCCGATCGGGGTCCCGCCGGGCCGGCCGAGCTGGTCGTGCAGCCGGGTCAGGACGTCGGCGTAGAGGCCGCCGGCCTGGGCGAGCAGCTCGCGGCCGGCGGCCAGGTTTCCGTCCGGAGTGGGCGGGTCGGGCGCGGGCCGGCCGGGCGGGGGGAACTCGCGGGTCGGTACACCCGGGACGAGGTAGACCCCGAGGCTGGGGAGGCCCAGGGCGCGGGCGACCAGCCGGCTCAGCGGAGCCGGACCGAATGCGGTGAGCAGGACGTCACGGTCGGCGGCCGCGGCGAGCACACCGTCGCCGAGGCCGTCGAGGAACGTGGCGAACACCGCGCGGGCGTCCTCGGGGGTGGGTGCCCGGGTCCGCGCGCGGACCATCTCCAGCGGGTCCCCGGGCAGCGACCGGTGCTCCAGGCCGCCGGCCCCGACCAGCCCGGCGAACGCGTCGTGGGCGGCCAGCGCGACCTGGTGCCCGGCGTCCTGGAGCCGGCGGCCCAGGCCGGTGTACGGGGCGACGTCGCCTCGGGATCCGGCGGTGACGATCAGGATCCGCATCGGTGCTCCCCTCCGGTGACGGACCGCACGATCCGCAAGCCGGGCGACCCGCCAGACCGACGGACGGTTCGCTAGGCGGACGATCGGCGCAGCCGGCGGAGGAGCCGCCCGAGCCGACCGGACCTGGGCGCCGTAGCGGCCGCCGCGTGGTCGCGCAGCAGGTCGGCGGCGGCGGCCCGGGCTGCGGTGGTCAGCGCCGGGTCGGGGGCCGTGGCGGCCGCGCTGGTCAGCCCCTCGGCCAGCAGGTACAGCCGGTCGGTGAGCAGGTCCGCCCGGTGGCCGGCCACCGTCTCGGCCAGCAACGCCCGCCAGGCGGTCTTGTGCCGGTGGACGATCGCCGCCACGCCGGGTGAGCCACCGCCGAGCTCGCCGACGGCGTTGCCGAACGGGCAGCCGCGGAAGTCGGGCTCCGCCACCTGGTGCCCCAGCCAGCCGAAGAGGGCCTCGACCCGGTCGGCGGCGGTGTCCCCGGTCGCGGCGCCTCGGGCGGCGGCCAGCCAGTGCCGGCTGCGCCGGTCCAGGTAGGCCTCGATCAGCTGGTCCTTGGACGGGAACTCCCGGTAGAGCCGCTTGAGCGACACCCCGGCGGCCGCGCAGAGCTGGTCCATGCCGACCTGGCGGAGACCCTGGGTGTAGTACAGCTCCGCGGCCGAGTCGAGGATGCGGGTGCGGGGATCGGCCCGGGTGTGCGGGTCGGCCCGGTTCCGTGGACCGGGTGCTTCAGCGGACTCGGTGGGCGGCGCGGGCAGCTCGAACAGGGCGGCGCCGGGCTGGGGAGCCATGCCGCGGAAGCTACCGGAGAACGGCGGTTCTCCCCCGTCATCGACCGGGCGTGTCGCCGGTCAGCCCTGGCCCGGGCCCGCGACGATGGCTCGCACCTGCAGCGGCGCGTCCTTGATCTTGCCCGAGCAGGCGCTGCCGGGCAGGGCGATGAACTCGGGGGCGATGTCGCCCGGCAGGTACACCCGCAGCCCCCGGACCGGCACCGCCCGGCAGAGCGCGGGATCGACGTTGCCCACCCTGGCCAGCGCGAGCGTCGCGGAGGCGACCGCCCTCGGGGGCAGGGTGAGCGGGTTGCCCTTCTCGCCCTGCTCCTCCGCCGCCGGTCCGATCTGGGTGTACAGGTCCCCGGTCACGTAGGAGACGCCCGGGAAGCCGTGCAGGAAGCACGGGCGGGGACCGGTGTTGGTGAACCGCAGCGGCCGGTGCACCGTGCCCGCCACCGCCTCCGCCGGCCCGAGGCTCACCGCCATCGCGGCGGTCCGGCAGGCGTCGACGGTGGGGCCGCGCCCCGGCGCGGAGATCGGGTCCGCGCCGGAGGCGGGCTCGTCGAACGCCGACGCGGCCGCCGGCGACGGCGCGGCCGGTGCTTCCAGCGCCTGCGCCACCACGGCGGCGGCTGGGATCAGAACGGCGAGGGCCAGGCCGGCTGCGACCTGCACGACGGGCCGTTCGAGGCGTTGACGGGATTTCACGGTGCTGACCTCCGGTGCGGGGGGCAGATTACCCGGCGGCCGCGGCGCCGGAACACCCGCGCCGGGGTGTTCGGCCTTGACCTGCGGGCTCAGCTCCCACTCAGCCGGCGCTCAGCGGCGACTCAGCTCCGGCGGGGTGTGCTGCGCCCGTCCGGACCGCCACGGTGCCCAGGACCGGCGCCGATCCGCGCGCGGTGCGGGTGGACCGTCGCCGGCCAGCCACCGCTCCAGGGCGACCCGGACGGCGGGCAGCGCCGGCCGGGACGAGGGGCTGTCGGCCAGGCAGTCGCGGAGCAGGTTGAGGTGCGCGCTGGACTTGGGCAGGTGCGAGGGCCGTCCGCCGTCCGCCGCCGCGCGCAGCCCGGACCGGGCGTCCGGGTGGCTGCCCCGGGGCGGTGTGCCGGTCAGCGCGAACGACATGGTCGCGGCGAGCTGGTAAGTGTCCGACGCCGCGGTGGCCGGTTCGCCCCGGGCCACCTCCGGGGCCAGGAAGTCGGGGGTGCCCAGGATGAACCCGTGCATGGTCAGCGTGGCGTCGCTGCGGCCCCGGGCGATGCCGAAGTCGATCAGGTGCGGTCGCCCGCCCGGGTCGACGAGCACGTTGCCGGGCTTCACGTCGCGGTGCAGGACGCCGTGCCGGTGCGCGGCGTCCAGGGCGTCGGCCAGCGCGACCCAGGTCCGGGCCGCGGTGCGGTCGTCGGCCGGCCCGTGCCGGTGCACGACCTGGTCCAGGGCGGCTCCTTCGAGGTAGGCCATCACGATCACCAGCCCGCGCAGCGACTGCAGCCCCGGGTCCTGCCGGCTGTCCACCAGGTCGAAGATCGGGACGCAGTTGGGGTGGCGGACCGCGGCCAGGGCCCGGGCCTCCCGGCGGATCCGCTGCTCGGTGGTCGGGTCCGGGGCGTGGGCGGCCTTCAGTGCGACCGGGTGCCGGCGGGCGTGGTCGTGGGCCAGCCACACCCCGCCGAACCCGCCGGACCCGAGCTGGCGGATCAGCTCGAACCGGGCCGGCCGGAAGGTGGGCGGCCCGACCAGCGTCGCCGGGCGGCGGGGGGTCGGGATGGGGCCCGACCCGGGGCCAGGCCGCGGGATCGGGCCGGCTGCCGGTTTCGGGCCGGGGGTTGGGGGCACGGGGCCGGACGCCGGGGGCGCGGTGCCGGATGCCGGGTTCGCGCCGGGTGCCGGTGGCGCGGTGCCGGGGGTCGGGGCGCGGCCCGGTGCGGACCCGTCCCGCCCGACCATGGGTCGTTCGGTGAAGCGGGCCCGGTTGGTGTCCGGGGCGATCCGCCACCACCGCCGCAGATGGGCGCCGAGGTAGCGGGCCCAGGCCAGGAACCAGGCGGACCAGGTCTGCTCCGGAGCCCGGTACAGCGTCGGGGTCGGCGCCGGCCCACCGGAGGCGGCGGGTGCCACCGCGGCGGCCGCCGGACGTGGGGCCACCCGAGCAGCGCCCTTCACCGCGGTCGGCCGCCGGGCCGGTGCGACCGCGCGCCTCGCCGGCGGCCGCAGCACCGCGACCGCGAACCAGCCGGCGGACGCGCCGAACAGCATCCCGGTCCACAGCTGCGCCGTCGCCCCGGCCGGCATGGTCCAGCTGGCCAGCCCGAGCAGCACCACCGGGACCCAGAAGAAGCGGTTCGCCCGCCGATACGTCCGCCGCAGACCCATCCGCCCCTGTAGCCACACCAGCACCACAACCCCGGCCGGGAAGAGCACCAGCGGGACGAACAGCGCCCAGGCCCGCAACGAGCCCTCGGTGAGCACCTCCGACACCTCGCCGGCGCCCAGGTACTGCTGCTGGGACTGGTCGAAGCAGACCCGGGTGGTCAGCGAGATCCGGTCGGCCCGGAGCAGCCCGGGAACCGGCCCGCCACCGGCCGCCCGGCTGAACAGCTCCCCCGCGCCGGCGAACGCCATCCAGGGCAGCAACCCGGCACTGACCAGGGCGATCCCCACCAGCACCGGGGCCGGGGCCCGGCCCCGCAGCCAGGCCACCAGGAGCGCGCCGGCTCCGGGCAGCAGCCCGACCAACGCGCCGAGGCCGGACACCGCCCAGGCCCAGTCACCCGGGCAGACGTCCGTGGCCAGCACTCCGCGCAACCAGGACAGCAGCGAACCGACCAGCGGCACCAACGCGTCCAAGCCCGTCACCCTTCGAGAGTCCGCCGGACGACCGGCCGGTCCTCCACTATGGCACCGTCAGGCCGCTCTCAGCGGATCATGAGGGGATCTTCAGGAAGCGCTCAGGGAGTCCGGGCCGAGTTCGGCGACGTCGGTGTACCCGGACAGCCCGAGGGTGATGTCCAGCTCCGTGACCAGGCTGCGCAGCACGTGCCGCACGCCGTCCCGGCCGCCCAGGGCCAGGCCGTACACGTAGGGCCGGGCCAGCAGCACCGCGTCCGCGCCCAGGGCCAGTGCCTTCAGCACGTCCGCCCCGCACCGGATCCCGGAGTCGAACAGCACCGCCGCCCGCCCCTCCACGGCCGCCGCGATGGCGGGCAACATCTCCAGAGCGCCGATCGCCCCGTCCACCTGGCGGCCGCCGTGGTTGGACACCACGATGCCGTCCATCCCGGCCGCGACCGCGCGGACCGCGTCGTCTGGGTGCTGGATGCCCTTGAGCACGATCGGGCCGTCCCAGTGCGCCCGCAGCAGCGGCAGCTTGTCCCAGCGCAGCGCCGTCCCGGTGAACATCGGCACCCAGCGGCCCACGGCGGCCATCAGGTCGTCCTCCGGGGCCTGGGCCAGCCCGGCCCGGAACGCCGGATCGGAGAACGGGATCGCGGTACCCACCCCGCGCAGGAACGGCAGGTAGGCGCCGTCCAGGTCCATCGGGCGGTACCCGAGGGTCCAGGTGTCCAGGGTGACCACCAGGGTGGTGTAGCCGGCCCGCTTGGCCCGGTCCAGCAGGCTGATCGTCACCTCGTCCTCGGTCGGCCAGTACAGCTGATACCAGCGCGGACCCGCCCCGGACGCCTCCGCTACCTCCTCGATGGTGTGCGACGCGGCCGTGGACAGCACCATCGGCACGCCCAGCTCGGCCGCCGCCCGGGCCACCGCCAGCTCGCCCTCCGGGTGCACGATCGAGAGCACCCCGACCGGCGCCAGCAGTACCGGGGCGGGCAGCTCGGTGCCCAGCACGGTCCGGGCCAGGGTCCGGGTGGTGGTCTCCCGCAGCATCCTCGGCACGATCCGCCAGGCGTCGAAGGCCGACCGGTTGGCCCGCATGGTGGCCCCGGTGCCGGCGCCGCCGGCCACGTAGCCGTACGGGCCCGGGTCCAGCTTCTGCCGGGCCAGCTCCTCCAGCCGGGTGAGATCGGCCGGCAGCGCCGGGGTCTCACCGCCGAGTCCGCGCAGGTAGATCTCGGTCTGGTAGTTGGTCAGCGCGGTCGGGTCGGGAATGGGCGCGGGCGCGGACGAGTTCATGCGGGAAGGCTAGTGGCAGTTCCGCCGCGCGAAAGGATCGAGCCCGAATGACGCTCACCCGGTTCCCCGGCCCGCTGGCCGGGGGCGACGATCAGCGCACCAACTACCGGCTGGACGGCCCGGCCCACCAGCTGTTGATGCACCCGTTCCCCCGCCGGGTGCGGGCCGAGGTGTTCGGGCAGACCGTGCTGGACACCCGGGACGGGGTGCTGCTGCACGAGACCGGGCTGCTCCCCCAGCTGTACGTGCCGGAGGCCGACGTGCGCGCCGACCTGTTGGAGCCCTCCGAGCTGCACACCTACTGCCCGTTCAAGGGCCACGCGTCCTACTACAGCGTCCGGGTCGGTGACCGGGTGGAGCGGGACGCCGTCTGGTACTACCCGAACCCGATCGACACCGCGCCCTGGTTGAAGGGCTACCTGGCCATGTACTGGACCCGGATGGACCGCTGGCTGGACGAGGACGACGAGGTGGTCGGGCACCTCCCGGACCCGTTCCACCGGGTGGACATCCGCGCCACCAGCCAGCGCATCCGGGTGTCGGCCGGGGACACCGTGCTGGCCGAGTCGACCAGTGCGCTGGTGCTGTCCGAGACCGGGCTGCCCAACCGCTACTACCTGCCCGCCGCCGACATCCGGGCCGAGCTGGTCCGCTCCGACACCCGCACCTCGTGCCCGTACAAGGGGCGGTCGACGTACTGGACGCTACGGCTGCCCGACCGGGAGATCGCCGACGTGGCGTGGAGCTACGAGGAGCCGCTGCCGGAGTCGGCCCGGATCGCCGGGCACCGCAGCTTCGACCACGAGGATGTGACTGTCGACTTCGTCGACCCGTGAGTGAGTAACATTGTTCTGGCACCATTTTGCACTCACGGGCCCGCCAGGGCAGCCAGAGCGCCGGGGCGGCCGTGGTGGCGGTACCACTCGGTGCCGTAGGTGTCGGCGAACCCGTCCAGCGGGACCTGCTCGGGGGCGATCTGGCTGGCGTGCGCGAGCAGCGCCGCCCGCTTCCCGGACAGCTCCCGGTCGGACCCGTGCACCGCGAATGTGATGTCCTCGGCGTCCCGGCCGAACCGGACGTCGGCCGCCCGGGCCGCGCCCCGCACCAGGTGCCGGTCGGCCGTGCGGCGCCGGTCCACGGTGACCCGGTAGGCGGCGGCCCCGGTCAGCGCGGCGGCCACCTCGCCCACCCGGTGCGTGGTGGAGTGGTCGGGGTGGCCGTAGACGCCGCCCTCGTCGTCGAAGATCAGGGTGTCCGCTGACTCGGACTCGGCGATCTCGGCCACCCGCCGGCCGAGACCGGACGCGCACGACCCGGCCAGCGCCCGGGGGTGCGCGCCGCTGGCCCAGCCGGGCAGCCCGGAGTCCCGGCGGCCGAGCAGCACCAGCCGGGACACCCCGAGCAGCTCGGCCGACCGCTCCAGCTCGGCGGTGCGCCGCCGGGCGATGTCCTCACCCCCGGTGAGTGGCAGCCGGGACTCCCCCAGCTCCCCGGCGGTGGCCAGGACCAGCACCACCCGGGCGCCGGCGTCGGCCAGCCGGCGCAGCGTGATGCCGGTGAAGATGGCCTCGTCGTCGGGGTGGGCGTGCAGGGCCAGGACGGTCCGTCCATGGAGATCAGACATGAGGGTGATCGCAGACGCTCAGGGGCCGCGCGGCGGCCCGGATCCGGGGGTTGTCTCAGAGGCAGCGACAGCTGCGACAACACCCCGGACAGCAGCAGCCCACGAGCGGGCGGCGGCTGGCCTGGCGAATCACGGGAGGAAGTATGGCAGAAGATCGAGGACAAGCCGAGGCGGCACCCCGGAAACTCAGAGTTTGCGCAGCCGGACCCGGGTGACCGCGTGGTCGCGGCCCTTGCCCAGCACCAGGGTGGCCCGGCCCCGGGTGGGCGCGATGTTGCGCTCCAGGTTCGGGCCGTTGATCTCGTTCCAGATTTGCTCGGCGCGGGTCATGGCGTCCGGGGTGCTGAGGTCGGCGTAGCGGCGGAAGTACGACTGGGGGTCGCGGAAGGCGGTCTCCCGCAGCCGCAGGAACCGCTCGATGTACCAGCGGCGGACGTCCTCAGCGGCGGCGTCCACGTAGACCGAGAAGTCGATGAAGTCGCTCACCGCCAGACCGGCCCCGCCGGAACGGGTGGGCTGCGCGGGCTGCAGCACGTTCAGCCCCTCCAGCAGCAGGATGTCCGGGCGGCGGACCACCAGCGACTCGTCCGGCACGATGTCGTAGGTCAGGTGCGAGTACACCGGGGCCCGGACCTCGTCCTTGCCCGCCTTCACCTCGCTGACCAGCCGCAGCAGCGCCCGCCGGTCGTAGGACTCGGGGAACCCCTTGCGGCCCATGAGCCCGCGCTCCTCCAGCACCGCGTTCGGGTACAGGAAGCCGTCGGTGGTGATCAGCTCCACCCGCGGGTGGTGCGGCCAGCGGGCCAGCAGCGTGCGCAGCAGCCGGGCGGTGGTGGACTTCCCCACCGACACCGACCCGGCGATCCCGATCACGAACGGGGTCCGCGCGGGCTGCCCGCCGAGGAAGGTCCGGTAGGCCCGGTAGAGCCGGCCGCCCTCCTGCACGTGCAGGTTCAGCAGCCGGGACAGCGGCAGGTACACCTCGCGCACCTCGGCCAGGTCCACCTCGTCGCCGAAGCTGCGGATCTGGCTGAGCTCGTGCGCGGTCAGCGGCATGGCGATCGACTCCCCCAGCCGGGCCCAGGACGCCCGGTCGAAGTCGACGAACGGGGACACCGCGCCGTTGCCCCGGGCCCGGAAGCCGCCGGAGCTGGTCACCGAACGGGATCTGGTCACTGCCGGACCGACATGACGGCGTACTCCACCACGGTCACCCCGGCCGGGCGGCCGAGCACGTGCACCACCGCGTCGGCCACCGCCTCCGGGGCCAGCCCGTCCTCGGCCAGCCGCCGCCGGAAGGTCCGGCCGAAGTCGTCGTCCGGCAGCGCGTCGGCGATCGGGGTGTCCACCAGCCCGGGGGCCACGGTGCAGACGCGGATGCCGTCGGGACCCAGCTGCAGCCGCAGGGTCTCGCCGAGGGCGTGCACGGCGAACTTCGTCGACGCGTACACGCCGTTCTCCGGGTTCGGCACCCGGCGCCCGGACATCGAGGAGACGTTCACCACAGCGGGCGCGGTTCCGGCCCGCAGGTGCGGCACGGCGGCCCGCACGACGTTCAGCAGACCCAGCACGTTGACCTCGTACATCGCCCGCCAGGCCTCCGGGTCGACGTCGGCCACCGGCCCGACGGCGAGCAGGCCGGCCGCGTTCACCACGGCGTCCAGCCCCCCGAGCCGCTCGGCGGCCGCCGCCACCGCCGCGTCCACCTGATCAGCGGAGGTGATGTCGCAGGTCAGCGGCACCGCGGCCGGACCGAGCCGGTCGGCCAACGCGCCCAGGGCGTCGGCGCGGCGGGCGAGCAGGGCCACCCGGCCGCCGTCGGCCACCACGGCCCGGGCGCACGCGGCACCGATGCCCGAGGAGGCTCCCGTGACCAGCACCCGCCGGCCGTCGAGTCCCGACATGCGGGCAACCTACCTCCGCGCCGTCGCGTCGGCCGAACCCGCTACCGGGTCAGGGCAGCTCCTCGGCCGGCACCTCGACGTTGAACTCCCGGTACCGGGTGGCGTCGGTGGTGACCAGCGGCCAGCCCCGGCGCTGCGCGCAGGCCACCGCGTGCGCCGCCTCCAGGTCGTGCGGGGCGAGGGCGCCCACCGCGCGGGCCCGGTCGGCGTCCAGGTCGTCGATCACCGTGTTCGGCAGCCGCAGCAGCACCTCGAGCACCGGGTGGTACTTGTCCTCCAGCTGCGACCAGGCCGCCGCCACCGCCGCCGACGGCAGGACCAGCACCATGTGTTCCTCGACGACGGTCCACACCAGCGCGGCCGCGTACACCGAGCGTTGCGAGGCGAAGGCCATCACGGCGGAGGCGTCGAGGACGCGCCCCCCAATCACGGGTTCACTCAGGTCACGCGACCTGTTGGCCGCCGGCCGGGGAGAGCCCCAGGTCGCGTCGAACCGCGTCCAGTGCCTCCTGCGGCGGGCGCCCCCCGAGCACACGCTCCAGCTCGATCAACGCCTGCTTACGCTCCAGCTGACCACGGAGCGCATCCGCGACGAAGGCGGACAGGCTCGCCGCGGCGCCACTGCGTACCGCGCTCCGAGCGTGCGCGACCAGCTCCGGTGGCAGGGTGACCGTGATGCGCTCCGAGCCCATGGTGCGGGAATCTACTCCAGTGACGACACGCCGCGACAGCGGGTAGGCCACCCGAACGTGCGGAATTACCGCGGTGTCGGGCGCCGGCTCCCCGGACCGCTCCGAGATGCGTGGTACCGCCACCGCCCTAAGGTGATCGTCATGCCCCGAAGGATCGCCCGCGCGGACCGGATCGGCCGCCCCCAGCTGACCGAGTTCCTCGCCACCCGGCATCGCGCCGTCCTGGTGACTACGCGGCGTGACGGTTCCCCGCAGCTGTCCCCGGTCACCTGCGGGGTGGACGCCGAGGGTCGGCTGGTGATCTCCACCTACCCGGCCCGGGCCAAGGTGGCGAACATCCGCCGCGAGCCGGCGGTGTCGGCGTGCGTGCTGTCCGACGAGTGGGACGACCCGTGGGTGCAGCTGGACGGTCGGGCCGAGGTGCTCGACCTGCCCGAGGCGCTGGACGGGCTGGTCGACTACTTCCGCTGCATCTCCGGTGAGCACCCGGACTGGGACGAGTACCGGGAGGCCATGACCCGCCAGGGCAAGTGCCTGATCCGGGTGACCATCGACCGCTGGGGCCCGCTCGCGACCGGGGGCTTCCCACCCGAACCGGGTGACGGGGTGCGTACGTAGACTGGCCGCCTCTCCCGGAGGAGGTCACCGCTCCCGTGCTGTGGTCCGTGCTCGGTGTGCTGGCCGTGCTGGCGCTGACCGGTGCCGCCGCGGTGTTCGTGGCCGCCGAGTTCTCGCTGACCGCGCTGGAGCGCAGCCAGGTCGACACGCATGTGCAGGCCGTCGGTGACCGCCGGGCCAAGGTGGTCCGGGTGGCGCACGGCTCGCTGTCCTTCCAGCTCTCCGGGGCGCAGCTGGGGATCACCATCACCACGCTGCTCACCGGTTACATCGCCGAGCCGGCGCTGGCGGAGCTGTTCGAGGGTCCGCTGACCGGCCTGGGGCTGTCCGAGCGCGCCGCCGACGGGGTGGGCCTGGTGATCGCGCTGGGCCTGGCCACCGGGCTGTCGGTGGTGTTCGGCGAGCTGGTGCCGAAGAACCTGGCGCTGGCCCGGCCGCTGCCGGTGGCCCGGGCGGTGGCCCCGTTGCAGGTGGTGTTCAGCCGGATGTTCCGCTGGCTGATCGCGCTGCTGAACTCCTCGGCCAACTGGATCGTGCGTCGGCTGGGGGTGGAGCCGGCCGAGGAGCTGCGGTCCGCCCGCTCCCCCGACGAGCTGCGCTCCCTGGTGTCCAGCGCCGCCGAGCACGGCACCCTGGACGAGGGCACCGCGGAGCTGCTGGCCCGGGCGATCCGGTTCACCGACCGGGTGGCCGAGGACCTGATGACGCCCCGGGTGCAGGTGCAGCGGCTGCGGGTGGGCGACACCGTGCACGACCTGATGGCGCTGTCCCGGCGGACCGGCTACTCCCGCTTCCCGGTGTGCGGCGGCGACCTGGACGACATCCGGGGCGTGGTGGCGGTCAAGCAGGCGTTCGGGGTGCCGGTCCCCGACCGGGGCAGCACCACGGTGGGCGAGCTGGCCGCCGAGGTGCTCACCGTGCCGGAGTCGCTGGACGGGGACGCGCTGCTGGGGCGGCTGCGGGAGTCGCCGTCGCAGCTGGCCGTGGTGGTCGACGAGTACGGCGGCACCGCCGGCATCGTCACCCTGGAGGACCTGGTCGAGGAGATCGTCGGGGACGTCCGCGACGAGCACGACCCGGCCACCCCGTCCCCGGTGCGGCCGCTGGGCCAGGGCGGCTGGCTGGTGTCCGGGCTGCTGCGCGGGGACGAGCTGGCCGAGGCGACCGGGTTCGTCATGCCCGAGGGCGACTACGAGACCGTGGCCGGGCTGGTGCTGGAGCGGTTGGGGCGGCTGCCCGAGGTGGGCGACAGCGTCCCGGTCGGCGGCTGGCGGTTGACCGTGATGCGCCGCGAGCGCAACCGGATCGCCGAGCTGCGGCTCTCCCGCGCCCCGGACGGCGGGTCGGACGGTGAGCCGGCCGCCGGGCCGGCCCAGACGGGCCACGAGGCCGGGTCGGTGGGTCGCCGTGGCTGACGGGTGGAGCCTGGTCGCCTCGCTGGTGCTGCTGATCGGGAACAGCTTCTTCGTCGGCGCCGAGTTCGCCATCATCACCGCCCGCAAGGACCGGTTGCTGACCCTGGCCGAGGGTGGCAGCGCGGCCGCCCGGGCCACCCTGCGGGCCGGCGAGCACCTGCCGCTGCTGATCGCCGGCGCCCAGCTGGGCATCACGCTGTGCTCGCTGGGCCTGGGGCGGCTGGGCGAGCCGGCCGTGGCACACCTCATGGAGGGGCCGTTCCGGCTGGTCGGGCTGCCCGACCAGGTGCTGCACCCGCTGGCGTTCACCCTGGCCCTGGGCCTGGTGGTCACCCTGCACACGGTGATCGGCGAGATGGTGCCGAAGAACCTGGCCATCGCCGGGCCGGAGCGGGTGGCCCTGGTGCTGGTGCCCGCGCACTACGCCTTCTGCAACCTGGCCCGCCCGGTGCTGCGGCTGTTCACCGTCACCGCGACCGTGCTGCTCAAGCTGGTGCACGTGACCCCGCGCGAGGAGCTGGACAGCGCCTACACCGGCTCCGAGCTGGCCGAGATGATCTCCGACTCGCGCCGCGAGGGCCTGCTGGACGAGCAGGAGAGCAGCCGGCTGGCCCACACCCTGGACGCCGGCGAGCGCACCGTCTCCGATGTGGTGGTGCCGCTGGAGCGGGTCGCGGGCCTGCCCGTGTCCCCCACCGTCGGGCAGGTCACCGCGGCGGTCGCCGAGCACAACGTGTCCCGGTTCCCGATCCGCGAGTCCGACGGCCGGATGGTCGGCTACCTGCACGTCAAGGACGTGCTGGACCTGGCCGACGACGCCGACGCGGTGGTCCCGGCCGACCGGGTGCGCGGGCTGCCGGAGGTACCCGCCGACGCCGGGCTGGACGACGCGCTGGCCGCGCTGCGCCGCTCCGCCGCGCACATGGCCCGGGTGGTCGGGCGCGACGGCGCCGCCCTCGGGGTGGTGTCGATGGACGACCTGGTGCAGTACTACGTGGGCGCGGTCCGGGAGAACGAGTAAGGATGGTGGGCATGAAGCTGATCACGCTGCTGCCCTACGCCGCCGACTTCCACGCCAGCGCCCGCAAGGTGGTGGAGATGGAGAAGGCCGGGCTGGACGCGGTGCTGGTTCCCGAGGCGTACTCCTTCGACGCGATCAGCCAGGTCGGCTACCTCTCCGCGATCACCGAGCGGGTGGAGATCGGCACCGGGATCGTCAACATCTACTCCCGCACCCCGTCGCTGCTGGGCCAGACCGCGGCCGGCTGCGACTTCGTCAGCGGCGGCCGGTTCTTCCTCGGCCTCGGGGCGTCCGGGCCGCAGGTGGTGGAGGGCTTCCACGGCGTGGAGTACGACAAGCCGCTGCTCCGCACCCGGGAGGTGATCGACGTGGTGCGCACGGTGGTCCGCCGGGAGACGGTGGACTACCAGGGCAAGGTGATCCAGGTGCCGCTGCCCGAGGGGCGGGGCACCGGGCTGGGCAAGCCGCTCAAGCTGATCAACCACCCGGTGCGGCCGGCCGTACCGATCTGGTGGGCCTCGACCAGGACCGCCTCGGTGCGGGCCACCGCGGAGATCGCCGACGGCTGGCTGCCGCCGTTCTTCATCCCCGAGCTGGCCGGGAACGTGTGGGGGGACGCGCTGGCCGAGGGCACCAAGAAGCGCAACCCGGCGCTCGGCCCGCTGGACGTCGTCGGCGGCGGCCGGGTGGCCATCGGCGAGGACCTGGACGTGGAGCGCCTGCGCGACGGGGTGCGACCGTTCCTGGCGCTCTATATCGGCGGCATGGGCGCCCGGGGCAAGAACTTCTACAACGAGATCGCGGTCGCCTACGGATTCGCCGACGCCGCCCGCACCATCCAGGACCTCTACCTGGACGGCAAGAAGCAGGAGGCCGAGGCGGCCGTCCCGGCGGAGCTGCTGGAGCGGGTGTCGCTGATCGGCCCGAAGAGCTACGTGGCCGAGCGGCTGGCCGCGAGCCGCGAGGCCGGGGTCACCTACCTCAACGTCCAGCCGTTCGGCGACCCCACCCCGACCATCGAGGCGCTCAAGGAGCTGTTGTAGCGCCGTCCGGCTCGTCCCCGTCGTCCGGCTCGTCGTCCCCGTCGTCTGCTTCGTCCTGGTCGGCCCGCACCGGGCGCACCCCGATCCGGTAGGCCAGCTCGGCGGAGCCGTCGGCGGTGACCCGCAGCCGCCACTGCCCGGTCTCCGGCGCGGTGAACATGACGTGCAGCCGTACCGGCAGGACGGTCGGGACCGGCGCCCGGTCGGTGGCCCACACACCGCCGTGCTCGTCGCACACCGCGAGCTCGACGGCCGGTGCGGGCTCGACCGCCGGGTCTCCGGCCGGGTCGGGCTCGGTGGGATCGGGCTCGGTCGGGTCGGGCTCGGGGCTGATCCGGGCGGTGACCTCGATCCGCTGGCCCTCGGCCAGCCGGACCGGGTGCGGGACGGGCGCTCCGGCCGAGGTGGTGCCGCTGAACCCGGTGCGTGAGCGCAGCAGGACGACCGGTTCGGTGAAACCCGGGGGTGGGCCGGACGCGACTTCGGCGGCGACGATCCGCCGTCCGGCCTGGGCCAGCCGACGGTTCAGCTCGGCGGCCACCCGCTCGGGCAGCAGCTCGGCCAGCTTGCGGCGCGGGATCGGCAGGTGGCGGCCGCCGACCCGGTGCAGCGGCGCGACGACCCGGGTCGCGGCGGCGGGCACCGGGGCGAACTCCAGCCGCAGGCCGGCCGGGGCGACCGTCGTGGTGATCCGCAGCGGCACCTCGGCGCGCAAGGTGGTGGCCAGCGTGGTGGCGTTCCCGCCGGGCCCGACGACCAGCTCGAGCCCGATGTCCAGGGCCAGCCCGAAGCACAGCTCGTCCGCCGTCGAGGGACCCTCGCGCACCTCCGCCAGCCGCGGCGTCGCGGTGCCCCGGACCATTGCGGGCGCGGCGAACATGCTCTGCTCGTTGCGGGCGAGCTGGCGGGCGACCGCGTCGGCCACCGCCTCCCGGGTGATCCCGCGCTCGATCAGCACGGCCCCGAACTCGGCGAACCCGATCCGGTCGCCCGGCAGCACCGTGCGCGCCTCGGCGACCCGGTAGGCGACCGGCCGCCCGGTGCGGTTGGTCAGCCGCACCCGGTACCCGGCGGCCTCGGCGGCGGGGACGGTCACCGGGGCCGGCGCCGTGTCCAGGTCCGGCACGCGGCGGCGCACCGGCAGGTTCGTGGCGGCCACCAGGGCGTCGTCCGGGCCGGTGACCTCCAGCCGCACCTCACCCGGCTCACCGGACACCGCGCCCCCGGACACCGCGCCACCGGTGAGCCCGGCCCACAGCCGCAGCCGGGCCTGCTCCCGCTCGTCCAGGTCCAGCGGCCGGTCCAGCCGCTCCCCCGGGCCGAGGGTCCCGGTGTGCACCGGGTCGCCGGCGCCCTCGTCGGAGCGCTGGTAGCGGTGGATCCGGTCCAGCACGTCCACCTGACGGTGCGCGGAGGTCGAGGCCAGGGCCCGGTTCACCGCCGCCACGACCAGCGGCGCGGACCGCTGGGCGGTCCCGGCCAGCCGGGCCCCGCCGTCGTCGAGCAGCGCCCGGGGCAGCCAGTCGCTGCGGGCACTGGTGGAGATCCGCACGTCCTCGGCGACCACCGGGTCGATCTCCACGCCGATGATCGCGGGCCGGAACGCGTGTACCCGGACGGTGAGGTCCAGCTCGATCCCGGTGTCGATGCCCAGCGCCAGTGCCCTCGGCCCGACCTCGGCGGCCAGCTCGGCCCGCACGGTGACCGCGAACCGCCGCTCCTGGCCGTCGTCGGCGACCACCCGGGTGCCGGTGGCCCGCGCCGACCGCATCCCGGCCGGGAACCCGGACAGCCAGGCCGGCGTCCTGAGCAGCGACTTCAGGGCGGCGTTGAGCCGTGCCTCCACGTAGCCCGGGGTCAGTACCTCGTCCACCACGGCGACGCCGAACTCGGCGAACGTCGCCCGCCGCCCGGCCCCCTCCGAGACGCTCATCGGGTGAGCATCCCGGTCCGGGCGCAAGGTCCACAAGGGGTCAGGCGAAGGCCTCCACCGGCGGACACGAGCAGACCAGGTTGCGGTCGCCGTGGGTGCCGTCGATCCGGCGCACCGGCGGCCAGATCTTCGTCGCCGGCGTGACCCCGGCCGGGTAGGCGGCCAGCTCGCGCGGGTACGGGTGGTCCCACTTGTCGCCCAGGCAGGCGGCGGTGTGCGGGGCGTTGCGCAGCGGGTTGTCCTCGACCGTCCACTCCCCGGACGCCACCCGCTCGATCTCCCGGCGGATCGAGATCATCGCATCGCAGAAGCGGTCCAGCTCGGCCAGGTTCTCGCTCTCCGTGGGCTCGACCATCAGCGTCCCGGCCACCGGGAACGACATGGTCGGGGCGTGCAGGCCGTAGTCGGCCAGCCGCTTGGCCACGTCGTCCACGGTCACGCCGCAGGACTGGGTGATCGGCCGCAGATCCAGGATGCACTCGTGGGCGACGAACCCGGTCGTCCCCGTGTACAGCACCGGGTAGTGCTCGCGCAGCCGGGCGGCGACGTAGTTGGCCGAGGCCACCGCGACCAGGGTGGCCCGGCGCAGCCCGTCGGCGCCCATCATCCGGATGTAGGCCCAGGAGATCGGCAGCACGCCGGGGCTGCCGAACTCGGCCTGGGAGACCGCGCCGATCCCCCGGTCCGGCAGGTACTTCGCCAGATGCTCGCGCACCGCGACCGGCCCGACCCCGGGGCCGCCGCCGCCGTGCGGGATGCAGAACGTCTTGTGCAGGTTCAGGTGGCTGACGTCGCCGCCGAACTCCCCCGGCTTGGCCAGCCCGAGCAGCGCGTTCAGGTTCGCGCCGTCCACGTACACCTGCCCGCCGGCCCGGTGCACCGCCGCGCAGACCTCGCCGACGGCGGCCTCGTACACCCCGTGCGTGGACGGGTAGGTGATCATCAGGGCGGCCAGCGCGGCGCCGTGCGTGTCGATCTTCGCGGACAGGTCGGCGGTGTCCACGTCGCCCTGGTCGTCGCAGGCCACCACGACCACCCGCATCCCGGCCATCACCGCCGAGGCGGCGTTGGTGCCGTGCGCGCTGGCCGGGATCAGGCAGACGTCCCGGTGCCCCTCGCCGCGGTCGCGGTGGTAGGCCCGGATGGCCAGCAGCCCGGCCAGCTCGCCCTGGCTGCCCGCGTTGGGCTGCAGGGACACCGCCGCGTACCCGGTCAGCTCGGCCAGCCAGCGCTCCAGGTCGGCGATCAGCTCCCGGGTGCCGGCCGAGTCTGTGACCGGCGCGTGCGGGTGCAGGTCGGCGAACCCGGGCCAGGTGATCGGCTCCATCTCGGCGGTCGCGTTCAGCTTCATCGTGCAGGAGCCGAGCGGGATCATCGACCGGTCCAGCGCGATGTCCGAGTCGGACAGCCGGCGCAGGTAGCGCAGCAGCGCGGTCTCGGTGCGGTGGGTGTGGAACACCGGGTGGGTGAGGTAGTCGCTGGTCCGGCTGAGCCCGGACGGGAGCGCGTCGTCGGTGGTGGCGTCGAGCTCGTCCAGGGCCTCCGGGGTCGTGGTGACGCCGAACGCCGCGGCCACGGTGACCAGGTGCGCCCGGGTGGTCAGCTCCGAGCAGGACACCCCGACGTGGTCGGCGTCCACCACCCGCAGCGCGATCCCCTCGGCGTGCGCCCGGTCCGCGATCTCGGCGGCCGAACCCGGCGTCCGGACCAGCACGGTGTCGAAGAACCCGCCGTGCACGACCTCCCGGCCGGCTCCGCCCAGCGCCGCCGCCAGCACCGCCGCCATCCGGTGCGCCCGCTCGGCGATCGCCCGCAGCCCGTCCGGACCGTGGTACACGGCGTACATCGAGGCCACCACGGCCAGCAGCACCTGCGCGGTGCAGATGTTGCTGGTCGCCTTCTCCCGGCGGATGTGCTGCTCGCGGGTCTGCAGGGCCAACCGCAGCGCCGGGTTGCCGTCCGCGTCCAGGGACACCCCGACCAGCCGCCCGGGCAGTTGCCGCTTCAGGTCCTCGCGCACGGCCAGGTACCCGGCGTGCGGCCCACCGAAGCCGAGCGGCACCCCGAACCGCTGGGTGCTGCCCACGCAGGCGTCCGCGCCGATCTCCCCCGGCGGCCGCAGCAGGGTAAGGGCCAGCGGGTCGGCCGCCACCACCACCTTGGCGCCCCGGTCGTGGGCTTCCCCGATCAGCCGCGAGTGGTCGGCCACCGCCCCGGACGCCCCCGGGTAGCTCAGCAGCAGCCCGAAGAACTCGCCCTCCGGCAGGCCCACCCGCACGTCGAACTCGACGACGGAGATGCCCAGCGGCTCGGCCCGGGTGCGCAGCACGGCCAGCGTGCGCGGCAGGGTGTCGGCGTCGACCAGGAACCTCGGGCTCTTCGAACGGCCGCCCCGGCGGAGCAGGGTCATCGCCTCGGCGGCGGCGGTCGCCTCGTCCAGCATCGACGCCCCGGCCACCGGCAGCCCGGTCAGGTCGGACACCACGGTCTGGAAGTTCAGCAGCGCCTCCAGCCGGCCCTGGCTGATCTCCGGCTGGTACGGCGTGTAGGCGGTGTACCAGGCCGGACTCTCCAGCACGTTGCGCAGGATCACCGGCGGGGTCTCGGTGCCGTGGTAGCCCAGGCCGATCATCGGCACGGTGGGGTTGTTCCGGTCGGCCAGCCCGCGCAGCTCGGCCAGGGCCTCGGCCTCGGTGGCGGGCGGCGGCAGGGCGGACCCGGTCGACCCGGTGCGGATCGACGGCGGCACCGCGCGGTCGGCCAGCTCGTCCAGCGAGCCCACCCCGATGACCCGGGTGATCCGGTCCAGCTCGGTGTCGTCCGGGCCGATGTGGCGGCGGACGAACGGGGTGCCCCGCTCCAGGTCGGCGAGGGTCCGGCGGGCAACGGGGCGGGCGCTCACGAAGGCCTCCAGGGTGGGCCGGGCAGGACGGACTGCCCTCCCCCTCTGTCCCCGCCCCGAGGGGCGCCTGAGAGATTCGTCCCGGACCTGCGGACTTTCCCCGTCGGCGAGCGGAGCGCTCCGCTCTTTCCAGAGGCGTCTCGCCCACGCGGTCCTGGGGCCTGAGAGATTCCGGGGAGGAGTTGCTCCTTCGGCGCCCGACCACCGGCTGGCTGCCGGGCCGGACTCTCCCGCGTGGGATCGGCGACTACCCGGCCAGCGTACCCGCGCCGACCCGCCGGCACCGACCGGACACCCTTCGCATATGTCACGAAAGATCGGCGCTTCTGGCCATGGGTGGCGCGTCGCGGGCCTCGCCCAGCCCTTTGCTCGCGCATCTGCTTGGCGAACGCTCCGAGGTCCTTGATCGTGCATCCGCAGTCGAGGCGAATTTCGACACTGACGTACGAGCCGTTGGGGTTGGCCCCGTGCGAACTGATGTTCCAGCGGACTTCGTGTTCGTGCTCGGCCAGCCCCGTTCGCTGCTCGTCGTGGACGATCCCGAAGACTTCGACGTAGCAGACCGTCGACAGGGTGTATGGGAAGCCCGCACGCGGGAGGGTCGGCGACCTCAGACGACCCGGATCGTCCGGCGGATGTTCAGCGCCTGGAGGAGGCGATGGATGTCCTCCGGATCCGAGGTGAGAATCTCATGCCCGGGTCGGTCCTGCGCCGCCAGCGCGACGAGTGCGTCCAAGACGTCGGTTGTGCCCGCCTTGGCGAGCAACTCGCCGGCCCGCCGGGATATCTGTCCATCGGCCGCGATCAGATCGGCGCCTGACAACACCGTCGCCAGGCGTGCTTGGCGAGAGCCTCCGCGCCAGGCCTGGGCGATCACTGGGGCGGGAACCACCGGCCGCTGGCCCGCCCGATGAGTCTCGGCGAGCAACGACCACACGTCGCGACTTCCCCGATCGAGCGCGATGAGTGCGCCCGCATCCAGAACTCTCACGCGGCGGGTGGCTTCCGGCGCTGCTTGACCGGCTCCCAGGTGGTGCGGGCCCGGGCGGCGGCGATGTCCTCTTCGGTTATCTGCCCCGCCTCCGCCTCGTACCCGGCGATGGCGGCGGCGAGTCGCTCCCGGGACAGACGTTCTGCGGCGGCCTGAGCGATCCAGGAGCTCACGCCGCCCCGACCGGCCCGCGCGCGAACTTCTTCCAACAGCTCGGGGGGCAGGGTCACGGTCAACCTGGGCATCTCTCGATCCACTGCCCCAGTATGACACGAGTCTTACTGGACTGGGAACGGTCCACCGAACCGGTGAATCGGGGTCAGACCTGCTGGGCCGTCTTCTCGGCCTCGGCCAGCCGCCGGTCGTAGCCGTCGGCCAGCCGCAGCAGCGCGTCCCGCCCGTCGCCGCCGAACGAGGAGCCGTGCATGAGCGCGAGCGTGCGCGGGTTCAGCTCGGCCAGCCGGCGGATGGTGGTCCCGGTGGCCGGGGTGAGGCAGGTGGCCCGGAAGACGTCCTCGGCCTCCTCCGCCGGGCCGACCACGTCGTCGCCGGTCAGCGGCGGGCCGTCGCCGAGGTGGCTGAACAGGTCGCCGCAGAGCAGGGTCCCGGTGGTCTCCTCGTACAGCACCCGGGCCTCCCACCCGTGCGGCACGTGCGGGGTGTCGTAGTGGGTGACCCGCTTGCCGCCCAGGTCCAGGGTCTCCCCGTCGGCCAGCGGGCGCGGCGGGCGGTCGGCCATCTCGTTCAGCGACACCATGCAGCCCAGGGCGCCGTGCGCGACCTCGGCGTGCGGGGCGGCGGCCAGCAGCTGGTTCATCGCGCCGCACTCGTCGGACTCGACGTGCCCGAAGGTGATCCAGCGCAGCCGCTCCACCGGGACGATCCGGGCGATCTGCTCGGTGACGTCGCCGAACATCGACCGGTGGCCGGTGTGGAAGAGCAGCGGCTGCTCGGCGTCGATGAGGAACTGGTTGAAGCTGAACCCGGTCGGCCCGATGTCCGGGACCAGGGTGGAGATGCGGTAGATGCCGTCCGCGATCTCGTCGATGCGGGTCATGGGTGCCTCTGTGGTGGGAGGTGTGGGCGGGAGTGCCCAGTCAACTCCTCGCACCCCGCCGGCGCCAGGTCCGGCGATCTATCCGGCGGGGGGCCGGCCGTCCAGCACCGCCCGCATCCGCTCGCGGTCGAGCTGACCGTCCCAGGCGGCCACCACGAACGTCGCCACGCAGTTGCCCAGCAGGTTCACCGACACCCGCATCGAGTCCATGATCCGGTCGGCGCCGAGCAGCAGGGCGACCGCCGCCACCGGCACCGCGCCGTGGCCGACCGCCGCCACGGTGGCCGACAGGGCCAGGAACGACGAGCCGGGCACCCCGGCCATCCCCTTCGAGGTCAGCATCAGCACCAGGACCGCGGTGAGCTGCTCGCCGAAGGACAGGTCGGCGCCGAGGGCCTGGGCCAGGAAGAGGAAGCAGATCGACAGGTAGAGCGTCGCCCCGTCCAGGTTGAACGAGTAGCCGGTCGGCACGACCAGGCCGGTGGTGGCCCGCGAACACCCCGCGTTGGTCAGCTTGGTGATGATCCGGGGCAGTACGACCTCGGTGGACGCCGTGCCGAGGGCCAGGAACAGCTCGTCCTTCACGTAGACCAGCAGCTTCCACGGGTTCACCCCGGCGAACACCCGGACGATCACCGCGAGGATGACCAGGAACAGCGCGGCGGCCAGGTAGCAGCAGGCGATGAGCTTGGCGTAGCTGCCCAGCGAGGCCAGCCCGTACTGGCCGATGATGTAGGCCATCGCCGCGAACGCGGCCAGCGGGGCCACCTTCATGATCCAGCCGATGATGATGAAGAAGATCTGGCCGGCCTGCTCGACCAGCCTCGACACCACCGGTTCGGCGACGGTCTCCCGCAGGGTGGCCAGGGCCAGCCCGAAGAACACCGCGAAGAACAGCACCTGCAGCAGGTTGTTGGTGGCGAACGCATTGATCACCGAGGCCGGGACGACCCCGATCAGGAACTCGACGGTGTGCGGCAGGTGACCGTCCCCGGTCTTGCGCGCCACCGCGTCCGCGCCGGTGGCCAGGGTGGCCGGGTCGATGTCGAACCCGGCGCCGGGCCGCACCACGTTCCCCACGACCAGCCCGAACACCAGCGCGAAGGTGGTCACCACCTCGAAGTAGATCAGCGCCTTGAGCCCGATCCGGCCGACCGCCCGCAGGTCGCCGACGTGTGCGATGCCGATCACCACCGTGCAGAAGATGATCGGCGCCACGCACATCTTGATCAGGTTGATGAAGGTGTCCGCGACCGGTTTGAGGTTCGCCCCGAACCCGGGCGCCAGCCAGCCGACCAGGATCCCGGCCCCGATCGCCACCAGCAGCTGCAGGAACAGCGACCGGTAGAGCGGGGTGCGCGGCCGGTCAGCCGGGTCGGCGGGGCCCGTGCTGGACGGTGCGGTGCCGGTCGGTGGGGTGCCGGACGGGAGGGCGCCGGACGACAGCTCGGTGGCGGACATGGCTCACCAGCATGGACACGGCGTCACCGATCTGGGCGACACCGCCGTAAAAGCCGGGTTAACCGCCGGCTCAGCTGATCCGCTTGGCCCGGCGGGCGCTGAGCTCGTCCGTCGGCTGGTCGGCCGGGACCACGCCGTCCGCCCGCTCGGCCGGGAAGTTCCGGATGTCGCCGGTGATCTCCCGCATGGCGCCGCCGATGGCGATGGCGAACACGCCCTGGCCGCCCTGCAGCAGGTCCACGACCTCCTCCGGCGAGGTGCACTCGTACACCGTGGTGCCGTCGGAGAGCATGGTGATCGCGGCCAGCTCCCGCACGCCCCGGGCGCGCAGGTGGTCCACCGCGAGCCGGATGTTCTGCAGCGACACCCCGGCGTCCAGCAGCCGCTTGACCACCTTCAGGACCAGCACGTCCTTGAACGAGTACAGCCGTTGCGAACCCGAACCGGAGGCGCCGCGGACCGACGGGACGACCAGCCCGGTGCGGGCCCAGTAGTCCAGCTGGCGGTAGGTGATGCCGACGATCTGGCAGGCGGTGGGGCCGCGGTAGCCGGCGAGGTCGTCGGGCAGCCCGTCGACCAGATCGGAGTCCGGGAAGAGCTCACCCTGCCCGCCTGGGGCGCCCGCGCCGTCTGCGCCGCTCACGGGCGGCTCCTCGTCCATGTCCAGACCGTAGGCCGAGGTCATCGGGCGGGTCAACGCGACGCGCTCAACCTTCGAGGGGGACTTCAGGGTTGCGCGCCGCGGAAGTCTTCCGGGGACACCGAGTCGAGGAACTCGCGGAACTTCTCGACCTCGTCCTCCTGCTCGTCCGGGATGATCAGACCGGCCTCGGCGAGCACGTTCTCCTCGGCGTGGATCGGCACCCCGACCCGCAGCGCCAGGGCCACCGAGTCGCTCGGCCGGGCGGAGACCCGGATCCCGCCGTCGAACACCAGCTCGGCGAAGAACGTGCCCTCCTGCAGATCGGTGATCCGGACCTGCTCGAGCCGACGACCCAGGGACTTGATCACGTCCTTCAGCAGATCGTGGGTCAGCGGCCGGGCCGGCTTGACTCCCTGCTGCTCCAGGGCGATCGCGGTGGCCTCGACCGAACCGATCCAGATCGGCAGGTAGCGGTCGCCACTGGTCTCCCGCAGCAGGAGAATCGGCTGGTTGGCGGGGAGTTCCACCCGAACTCCCACCACGCGCATCTCACTCATGAGATTCGCCCTCCCTCCCCGACGGGGACTAGCACCAGCTGATCGCCGCGGCATCGAAACGGTCGGGTCGGATCCGGTGGACCCTGCATAGGAGAACGCTACACGGCGAGGCCGGCATTTGCGCGCCGTCCGGCGACAGGTCGTGTCGCCCGGCCGCGCCGCCCGGGAACCGGATCGCCGGACCGCCCGCTGACCGACCGGAAGTCAGCGGGGCAGCCCCTCGCGCAGCCCCACCCGGATCAGCAACGCGTGCAGCCGCACCGACAGCCCGGCCATCTCCCGCAGCAGGTCCTCGGCGCGCGCGGCGGCGTCCGGGTCGCGCTGGCGGGCCACCGGACCGACCACCTGGTGCAGCAGGCCGGTCTCCCGGTCGGCCGCGGCCCGGAACGCCCGCAGGTGCCGGGGCTCGATGCCGAAGTCGGTGAGGGCGTGCGCGGTGCGGGCCAGCTCCACGGCGTCGGTGTCGTAGAACCCGGCGGTGCCGGCCCGGACGATGCCGTACTGCTCCAGCGCGCCCAGCATGGTGGAGTCGATCGCGGCCTCGGCCAGCAGATCCTCCCGGGTGAGCCGCACCTTGGGCCGGGCGGCGACCCGGTCGTCCGGCTCGCCGCTCGGCACGGCCACCAGGGGCCGCGCGTCACCGTTCTGCTTGTGGTCGCGCTCGTCCAACTGTTGCTTGATCACCTTCAGCGGCAGGTACTGGTCGCGCTGCGCGGCCAGCACGAACCGCAGCCGTTCCAGGTCCTCGGCGCTGAACTGGCGGTAGCCCGACGCGCTGCGCGCCGGCGACACCAGCCCCTCCGACTCGAGGAACCGGATCTTGGAGATGGTCACGTCCGGGAACTCGTGGCGCAGCCGGTCGAGCACCGCTCCGATGCTCCACCGACCGTCCTCGGCCCCCCGGCCCCGCGACCAGTGCGGGGCGGTCACGACGCCCCCGCGGGGCCCCCCTGACCGGCATCCCGAGGGCCGGTCAGGAAGACCAGCCGGAACTTGCCGATCTGCACCTCATCGCCGTTGGCGAGCACGGCGGTGTCCACCGGTTCGCGGTTCACGTACGTCCCGTTCAGGCTGCCCACGTCGACCACCACGAACTCGGTCTCGTCGCGGCGGAACTCGGCGTGTCGCCTGGACACCGTCACGTCGTCCAGGAAGATGTCACTCTCCGGGTGCCGCCCGGCGCTGGTGGTCGCCCGGTCCAGCAGGAACCGCGAACCGGCGTTCGGCCCCCGCCGGACCACGAGCAGCGCCGAACCCGCCGGCAGCCCGTCGACCCCGGACACGGGCTGATCGGCCTGGGGGCCTTCGTGCTCGGCCAGGAAGTCGGCCCGGAAGACCGACGTCATCTCCGGTGAGCGCTCCGGCGGTACGCCGGGCCCGTCGTTGGTGGTCACCTCTGGGTCTCCTCCTGCACGGTGGCGAGTGGGCCGCTGACGGCGGGTGGGATGGGGCCCAACCTACCGCGCGGCGGGGTCGTCAGGTCTGTTCGGTCAGCGAGCGGTAGGCCTGTGCGTCGAGCAGCCCGGCCACGGCCGCCTCGGCGGAGCCGTCGATCCGGATCTCCACCATCCAGCCCTCATCGTAGGGCTCACTGTTGACCAGTTCGGGCCGGTCGGCGAGGGCCTCGTTCACGGCCACCACCTCCCCGGACACCGGGGCGTACACCTCGGACATCGTCTTGGTCGAGTCGATCTCGCCGAGCTCGTCACCGGCCGAGGCCCGCTGCCCCACCTCGGGCAGTTGCAGCATGACCACGTCGCCGAGCTGGGCCTGGGCGTAGTCGGTGATCCCGATCCGCACCCGGTCGTCGGCGACTACCCGGACCCACTCGTGGGCCTCGGTGAACCGCAGCTCCTCTGGTGTCACCCGGATAGCCTAGCGGCGGCCCCGGCCGGGCGGGGACCGGGGCGCCTCATCGCCATCACGAACTGCACCACATAGACCACACCCGACCACAGATACAACGCCACGCCCCATCCCGTGAACGCGTAGGCCAGGGCCGGGACCAGCTCCTCCCACCCGGCCCATATGGTGGTCTCCCCCCGGGCGCACAGCAGCAACGGGAAGGCGTAGAGCAGGTTGAAGGTGGCCGCCTTGCCCACGTAGAGCACCGCGAGCGGGCCGAATCCCCGGCGCCGCAGCAGCGGCACGAACACCGCGAGCACCAGGTCGCGACCGACCAGGAGGGCCACCAACCACCACGGCACGATGTCCCGGATCAGGAACACCGCGAGGGTGGCCAGGATGTAGAGCCGGTCGGCGACCGGATCGAGCAGCTCGCCGAGGCGGCTGTACTGGTTGAGCCAGCGGGCCGCCTTGCCGTCCAGCCAGTCGGAGATGCCGGCCACGATCAGCACCCAGATGGCGTTGCCGTCCTGGTGGGTGACCAGCGCGAAGTACAGGAACAGCGGTACCCCGGCCAGCCGGACGATGCTGATCATGTTGGGCAGCGTCAGCACCCGGTCGGCGGCCAACTCGGACATGCGCTCGCGCAGGTCGGCCGCCGACCTGATCGATTCAGTCCCGGACGGCGTCGCCGGCACCGAGCCCGCCGACGGGCGCGGCGCGGGCTCCGGTGCTGATTCCGGGACGGGGCCGGCCCCCACTTCGGCCATGGAGGCAGGATCGCACATTTGCCGTCTCACATCGGGCGCGGAGTCCGGATGTCGCGGCCGGGCCGGGTTCCGGGCAGACTCACGGTATGGATCAGCTCTCCCCCGGGTCGGTCGCCGCGCTCACCGGTGTGGTCGGCGCGGAGCACGTGCTCACCGGCGACCGGATCAGCGCGGACTACGGCCACGACGAGGCGTTGACCGTCGGCGCGGTGACCCCGGCCGCCGTGGTCCGCCCGGCCGGCGCCGCCGAGGTGGTCGGCGTGCTGCGGGTGGCCGCCGAGCACCGGATCCCGGTCACCGCCCGGGGCAGCGGCACCGGGCTGTCCGGCGGGGCGGTCCCGGTGGCCGGTGGGCTGGTGCTCTCCTGCGAGCGGATGAACGCCGTGCTGGAGGTCGACACCGAGAACCACGTGGCGGTGGTGCAGCCCGGGGTCACCCTCACCGAGCTGGACGAGGCGGTCGCCGCGCACGGGCTGGTGTACCCGGTCTACCCCGGGGAGCTGTCCGGCAGCCTCGGCGGGAACGTGGCCACCAACGCCGGCGGCATGCGCGCGGTCCGCTACGGCGTCACCCGCAACCAGGTGCTCGGGCTGGAGGCGGCGCTGCCCACCGGCGAGCTGATCCGCACCGGCGGCAAGCTGGTGAAGTCCAGCACCGGCTACGACCTCACCCAGCTGATCATCGGCTCGGAGGGCACCCTGGCCGTGGTCACCGAGGCCACGCTGCGGCTCTACCCGCGCCCGCCGCACCAGGCCACCGTGCTGGCCCCCTACGGCGACGTGGACGCGGTGGCGCGGGCGGTGCCCAGGGTGGTGGCCAGCGGGGTCGGGCCGCTCATCCTGGAGTACCTGGACGCCTTCACCATGGCCGCGATCACCCACGCCCAGCAGCTGGACCTGGGGATCCCGGCCGAGATCAAGGAGAAGTCCCAGGCGTACCTGCTGGTCATGCTGGAGAGCGGGCACGCCGACCGGCTGGACGCCGACATCGAACGCCTCGGCGAGCTGCTCACCGACCTCGGCGCCACCGACGTGTACGTGCTGCCCGGACCGTCGGCGCGGCGGCTGGTGGAGGCCCGGGAGAAGACGTTCTGGACGGCCAAGGCGGCCGGGGCCAACGACATCGTGGACGTGGTGGTGCCCCGGGCGTCGATCCCGGAGTTCCTGCGGGTGACCCGGTCGATCGCGGAGAAGCACGGCTCGCACGTGCTGGGCTGCGGACACGCCGGCGACGGCAACGTGCACCTGGCGGTGTTCCAGCCCGACGACGGGGTGCGGGCGGAGCTGCTGCGTGAGCTGTTCGAGGCCGGGATGAAGCTGGGCGGGCTGATCTCCGGCGAGCACGGCGTCGGCCGGTGCAAGCAGCGGCACTTCCTGGAGCTGACCGACCCGGTGACCGTCGGGCTGATGCGCCGGATCAAGCAGGCGTTCGACCCCGACGGCATCCTCAACCCCGGCGTGCTGCTGGACCCGTGAGTGATTAGTAGCGCTATAGCACTACTAATCACTCACGGGCGACGAAGGAGCGACGAATGACCAACGGTGCGCAGGCACTGATCCGGACCCTGGTGGACGCGGGCGTGGACGTCTGCTTCGCCAACCCCGGCACCTCGGAGATGCACTTCGTGGCCGCGCTGGACGCGGTGCCGGAGATGCGCGGCGTGCTCGCCCTGTTCGAGGGGGTGGCCACCGGCGCCGCCGACGGGTACGCCCGGATCGCCGGCAAGCCCGCCGCCGTGCTGCTGCACCTGGGCCCGGGCCTAGCGAACGGGCTGGCCAACCTGCACAACGCCCGCCGGGCCGGCACCCCGGTGCTGAACGTGGTCGGCGACCACGCCACCTACCACAAGGCCCTGGACGCGCCGCTGGAGTCGGACATCGACGCCCTGGCCGGCACCGTCTCGGGCTGGGTGCGGCGCACCGGGCGCACCGAGGACGTGGCCACCGACGCGCTGGACGCCGTCGCGGCCGCCGCCGGTCCCCCGGCCCGGGTGGCCACCCTGATGCTGCCCGCCGACGTGTCCTGGGGCCCCGGCGGCACGCCGGCCGTGGCGCCCCCGGCCGAGCCGGCCCCGGTCCGGGTGGACGAGGACGCGGTCGCCGCCGCGGCCAAGGTGATCGGCTCCGGCGAGAAGGTGGTGTTGCTGATCGGCGGCGACGCGACCCGGGAGGCCGGGCTGCGGGCCGCCGCCCGGATCGCCGCCGCGACCGGTGCCGCACCGCTGTGCGAGACCTTCCCCACCCGGCTGGAGCGGGGCGCCGGGCTGCCGGTGATCGGCCGGCTGGGGTACCTGGCCGAGATGGCCAGCTACCAGCTGTCCGGGGCGAAGCACCTGGTCCTGGCCGGGGCCCGCTCCCCGGTGACGTTCTTCGGCTACCCGGACAAGCCCAGCGACCTGGTGCCCGACGGCTGCCAGGTGCACGAGCTGGCCGGGCCGTACGGCGCGGCGGCCGCGCTGGAGGCCCTGGCCGGGCTGGTCGCCCCGGACACCGAGCCGCCGCTGGCCGAGCTGAAGCGTCCGGAGCCGCCGACCGGGGAGCTCACCGCCGAGTCGGCCGCCGCCGTGGTGGGTGCCCTGCTCCCGGAGAACGCGATCGTGGTCGACGAGTCGAACACCTCCGGGATGTTCCTCAACGCCGCCACCGAGAACGCGCCCCGGCACGACTGGCTGACCCTGACCGGCGGCGCCATCGGCTACGGGCTGCCCGCCGCCACCGGAGCCGCCGTGGCCGCCCCGGACCGGCCGGTCTGGTGCCTGCAGGCCGACGGTTCGGCGATGTACACCATCTCCGCGCTGTGGACGCACGCCCGGGAGAACCTGGACGTCACCACGGTGATCTACAACAACGCCGCCTACGCCATCCTGCGGCTGGAGCTGCAGAAGGTCGGCGTGGAGCAGGCCGCCGGCCCGAAGGCGGCGGCGCTGCTGGACCTGTCGGCCCCGGTCATCGACTTCGCCGCGGTGGCCACCGGGATGGGGGTCCCGGCCCGCCGGGTGCGCACCGCCGAGGAGCTCGCCGAGGCGCTGCGCTGGGCGGCCGGCGAACCGGGCCCGCACCTGATCGACGCCGTGGTGCCGTCGGTGATCTGAGCGGGATGACCGCTCGGGTCCGCAGCGGTGCCGGCCGTCGCGGCGGTGGCTTCGTCACCCAGGTCCGGCTGGACGGCGCGGACGCGGTGACGGAGTACCCGTTCGCGCTGCCGGTGGTGCGGCACCTGCGGGCGGCCGGCGGGCTGAACCTCGATCCGGGGGTGACGTTCCTGGTCGGCGACAACGGGTCGGGCAAGTCGACGCTGGTCGAGGCGATCGCGGTGGCCTGCGGGTTCAACGCCGAGGGCGGGTCGCAGTCGTTCCGGTTCGCCACCCGCGCGTCCGAGTCCAGCCTGGGCGACCACCTGGTCGTCCGCTGGAGCACCCGCAAACCCCACACCGGGTTCTTCCTACGCGCCGAGTCGTTCTACAACGTGGCCACCGAGGTCGACCGCCTGGATGGTCGCCCGGATCCACGAGCTGGTCGGTCAGGGTGGCCAGTTCGTGATCGCCACCCACTCGCCGCTGCTGCTGGCCGTGCCCGGGGCCCGGATCCTGCAGATCGACGAGTCCGGCCGGATCGGGCGGGTCGACTACGACGCCTGCGAACCGGTCCGGCTCACCCGCACGTTCCTGGCCGACCCGCCGAGGGTGCTGCGCGAGCTGCTGTGAGCCGACGAACGCGAAACGGGCGCGCCCGGGAAGCCCCAGGACGCGCCCGCTGCGTGATGCGAACTACTGGACCGGAGCCGGGTTGACCTGGGTCGGGGGCTCCTCCGGCGGCGCCTGGCCGGCCGGGGTGGTGGCCTCCGCCGCCCGCTGCGCGCGGACCCGGGCACCCTCCTGCTCGGCGTTGGACAGCCACCGCTCCCAGCGCTGACGCATCGGGGCGATCAGACCCCCGCCAACGCCGACGATGGCGATGCCGCCGACCGTGGCCAGCACGGTGACCAGCACCGGCAGCGTGACGGTGACGGCGATGCCCATCTGGTTCAGCGCGGCGATCACGGCCAGGCCGATGATGAACACCCGGGCCACGGTGGACATGATCCGGGCGGCGGGGATGCCGCCGGCGGCGCTGCGGATCAGGTCGCCCACCGCGCCGGCGATGGCCGCGCCGATCACCACGATGAGCAGCGCGATGAACAGCTTGGGCAGGAACGCGATGATGCCGGTGATCAGCTCGGACACCGGGTTGGGGCCGAACACGCCGAACGCCAGTTGCAGGGCGATCAGCAGCACGGCGTAGTAGACGAGCTTCGCGGCCAGGTCGCTGGCGTCGAAGCTGTCCATCGCCTTGCCCAGGCCACCCCGCTCCACGGCACGGTCGAAACCGACCTTCTCCAGGATCGCGTTGGTGACCTTGGCCAGGATCTTGGCCACCAGCCAGCCGACGATCAGGATCACCAGGAACAGCGCGAGCTTGGGCACGAACGCGACGACGGTGTCGACGCCGTTCTTGAGCCATTCGGGCACGAGCAGCCACCTTTCCGAACCGGGCACCCGACGTGGGTGTCGGACGCTGATACCCGCTTGAACGATCACGGTGCACCCGAATGGCCTAATACACCCAATCCAGCGACACCTGCCACCCGATTGGTCGGGCCCAACTGAATCGTTCGCGCTGACCGGATGGCGGCGAGGTGGCTACTGCAGGAACGGCTTGGCCAGCGGCTTCAGCGGCGGCCGCCCCGGGGGCTGCTGCACCGGCGCCGGCGCGACCAGGGCGGGGATGTCCCGGGTGGCCCCCTTGCCGGGCTTCACGGTGAGCTTCTGGCCGTGGTGCCGGATGTTCAGCGGTTCACCGGAGGTGAGCTTGTAGGTCACCTCGTCCCGGGCCACGTCGACGATGAGGTGGCGACCCCGGAAGACCATGCCGAACCGCAGCCGGGTCCACGAGGTGGGCAGCCGCGGCGCGAAGGTGAGCGCCCCGTCGTGGTCGCGCATCCCGCCGAACCCGGCCACCAGCACCAGCCACAGCCCGGCCAGGTTGGCCAGGTGCAGCCCGCTGGCCGCGTTGTGGTGCAGGTCGTCGAGGTCGGTGTAGGCGCATTCCTTGAGGTAGTCCTGGGCCAGCCGCATGTGCCCGATCTCCGCCGCCAGCACCGCCTGGGTCTGCGCGGACAGCGAGGAGTCCCGCACGGTCAGCGCCTCGTAGTAGGCGAAGTTGCGGGTCTTCTGCTCGCGGGTGAACGCGTCCCCGCGCAGGTGCATGGCCAGCACCAGGTCGGCCTGCTTGACCACCTGGGTGCGGTAGATGTCGCTGTACGGGAAGTTCAGCAGCAGCGGGTAGTGCTCGGCGGCGGTGCCGGCGAAGTCCCACACCTCGTGGTCGGTGAACCCGGTGCTCTGCGGGTGCACCCCGAGCCGCTCGTCGTAGGGCACGTACATCGAGTCGCCGGCCGTCCGCCACTCGGCGATCTCGTCCTCGGTGACCCCCAGCGCGGCGGCCACCTCGGGGCAGGCCTCGGCGGCCTGGGCCGCGCCACGCAGGTTCCGCTGGGCCATCAGGTTCGTGTAGACGTTGTTGTCCACGATCGCGGTGTACTCGTCCGGGCCGGTCACCCCGTCGATGCGGAACTTCCCGGCGGCGTCGGCGTGCCCCAGCGACAGCCACAGCCGGGCGGTCTCGATCAGGATCTCGGCGCCCACCTCGCGGCGGAACTCCTCGTCCTCGGTGGCGTGCAGGTAGCGCTGCACGGCGTCGGCGATGTCGGCGTTGATGTGGTACGCGGCGGTGCCGGCCGGCCAGTACGCGGAGCACTCCTGGCCGCGGATCGTCCGCCAGGGGAAGGTGGCCCCGGCGTGCCCGAGCTGGGTGGCGCGCTCCCGGGCCAGGTCCAGGGTGCTGTGCCGCCAGCGCAGCGCGTCCCCGGCCGCCTTGGGCGCGGTGTAGGTCAGCATCGGCAGCAGGAAGGTCTCGGTGTCCCAGAAGGTGTGGCCGTCGTAGCCCGACCCGGTCAGGCCCTTGGCCGGGATGCACCGCCGCTCCGCGCGGGCCCCCGCCTGCAGGGCGTGGAACAGGGCGAACCGGGTGGCCTGCTGCAGCCGCTCGTCGCCGTCGATCCGGATGTCCGCGCGTCCCCAGAACTCGTCGAGGTAGCGGCGCTGCTCGGCCAGCAGCTTGTCGAACCCGGTGTGCAGGGCGCCGGTGACCGCCGCCTCCACCTGGCTGCGCACCGCGGGGCGGGAGCGCTGGCTGGACCAGCCGTAGCCGACCAGCTTGACCAGCCGCAGCTGCTCACCGGGCTCCAGGGTGGTGCTGAGGGTGACCCGGGCGACGTCGGCGTGGCCGTCGGTGGTGACCAGCACGTCCTGCGGGCTCTCCCACGTGTGGTCCATCATCGCGGCCATCCGCAGCCCGCTGCGCCGGGTGCGGTGGACCATGACGACGCCGGTGTGGTTGGGCTCGACCTCCTCGGAGACCAGCGGGGACTCCAGCGCGGCCGCCACCCGGGGGTCCTTGATCGGGTCGGGGAGCTGCTCGTTGGCCACCAGCTCGGACTGCAGCACGATCCGGGCCGGGGCCTCCAGCGCGGTGACCAGGTACTCGATGGCCACGATGGAGCGCTGGGCGAACGACACCATCCGGGTGGAGTGCACGGCCACCCGCTGCCCGGCCGGGCTGGTCCACTCCACGTCGCGGCGCAGCACGCCGTCCCGGAAGTCCAGCTCGCGGCGGTGGCGGTGCAGCCGGCCGTAGCGGACGTCGAACGGCTCGTCGTCGACCAGCATCCGGATGAGCTTGCCGTTGGTCACGTTGATGACGCTCTGCCCGTCCTCGGGGTAGCCGTAGCCGGCCTCCGCGTAGGGCAGCGGGCGGGTCTCGTAGAGCGAGTTCAGGTAGGTGCCGGGGGTGCCGTGCGGCTCGCCCTCGTCCAGGTTGGCGCGCAGCCCGATGTGGCCGTTCGACAGCGCGAACAGCGACTCCGTCTGGGGCAGGCGCTCCAGGTTGAGCTCGGGTTCGACGAGCCCCCAGGTCGATTCCACGTGGAAACGATGCCACGCTCACCCACCGCCACCACGCCGGGTCCACGTTCCCCCGATGGAACCGCCACTCGGCGCATCGGCCCGCCCGTTGGGCTGACCCTGTGCTGATGTCGCGGCCCACCTCTTAAGCTGGATCGCTCTGGTGGGATATGGGGGTTGCGCGGCGTGGGTCTGACCAGGACGGTGGCGGAGATCGTTCCGGGCGACCACGCCTTCGCGGTCCTGGACAGCGACGAGCAGCACTGGGAGGTCGCCGCCGGCTACGTCGGCGCCGGGCTGGCCCGCCGGGAGAAGGTCGTCTACCTGGACGGTGAGCGCACCGCCGCTCCCCTGCTGCGCCGGCTGCGCGAGCTCGGCGTGGACGCCGGGGCGGCGCTGCGGTCCGGGCAGCTCGTGGTGATGCCCCGGGAGAGCCTGCTCGGGGTGTGGGACGGCTCGCTGGAGCAGGTACGCGGGCAGCTGCGGCGGAGCATCGACGCGGCGCTGGCGGAGGGCTACCCGGGTGTCCGGATGAGCGACGAGCCGGCCGCCGACGGGCCCGTCCGGGCCGGTGAGCTCGATGCGCTGCTGCACCAGGTGATCGACGGTCGGCCGGTGACCATGCTGTGCCTGTACGAGCGCCGGCACTGGTCGGCGGCCGACCTCGACGGGCTGGGCCGGCGGCACCCGGTGGAGGTGGTCGCCCCGGCCCTGTACGACGACGGCCTGCTGCGGATCACCCGGGAGGCGCCGTACCGCACCCGGATCAGCGGGGAGATCGATTACAGCAACCGGGACACCGTCCGCGCCATGATCGAGGACGAGCTGGACCGGTTGCTGCGGACCGGGGCCGAACCTCAGGCCGGGGACACCGCCGGGGAGATAGCCCTGCACCTGGACTCGCTGCGGTTCGCCGACGTCACGGCGGTCAGCCGGTTCGTGCAGGTGGCGGACGCCTTCCCGCGCAGCCACCGGCTGGTGCTGTGCGGCGTGCAGCCGACGGTCCGGCGGTTGCTCGACCGCTGCGGCGCCCCGCTGCGCAGCCAGCTCACCGTGGCCGAGGCCCCCGAAGCGGCCGGGGCCCCCGAGGCGCGCGGCGTCCCCCAGCAACGGGAGCCGCGGTGAAGGTGCACGACGCGCGGACCGGTCTGCCCCGCCGGTTCGTCCACCGGGCCGCGGCCTACCGGGGGTCGGCGGACCTGCTGGCCACCGCGCTGCCGCTGGTCGAGCAGGCCCGCCGCCGGGGCGCGCCGGTGGTGTTGCTGGTCCCGGCGGCCACCGAACGGCTGATCCACGAGGCGATCGGGGCGGACGGGCTGCGCCGGCTGCCCGACCTCGATCCGGACGTCGTGCTGTCCGGTCAGACGGTGGCCGCCCGGCGGGCCCGGGAGCTGCGCGCGCTGACCGACCGGGAGGGGCCGGTGACCGTGCTCGCCCAGCACGACCCGGCGAGCGGCCTGGACGTGCCGACCTGGGTCGAGGCGGACACCGCGATGAACATCGCCTTCGCGTCCATGCCGGTCACCATGACCTGCTTCTACCGCGACCTGCTCGACCCGGTGCTGGCCACCGCCGCCCGGCACAACCACCCCCGGCTGCTGGACCCCGACGGCACCGCCCGGGACAACCCCGACCACCGGGACCCGGCGGAGGTGCTGGCCGCCTACCCGGTCCCGGCCGCCCCGGACCTGGGCCCGGCCGACCGCGAGCTCGCCTTCACCCCCTGGCAGCTGACCGGGCTGCGCGCCGCGGTGCTGGAGTGCGGGCACGCCGCCGGGCTCGGTGCGGCCCGGGTCGAGGACTTCGTGCTCGCCGTCAACGAGGCCGCCGGGAACGCCGTCGAGCACGGCTACGGCACCGGCCTGTTGCAGGTGTGGCAGCGCGCGGACGTGTTGATCTGTGAAGTGCATGACGCCGGGGTCCTCACCGACCCGTTGCCCGGCCTGCGCCCGCCGCATCCCGCCGAGGCCCGGGGTCGGGGCATGTGGATCGCCCGGCAGCTCTGTGACCTGCTGCATGTGTGGGTTGACCAGTACGGGACGCACGTGCGGCTGCAGGTGGGGCCCGGCTGAAGCGGATCATCCGGATGTCCGGACAGCCGGGACGACACGCCCGGCGGACACCCGATCGGGGGCCCCGACGCTGCTCGGACAGCCGGTGTACGCGAGAATGTTCCCGAACGGACCTAGGCAAGCCGGTCCGGAGCGGGAACACTGTCTGACGGCCGATCCGCGCCTGAGTGCGATTTCGCGAGCGTCGGCGGGATACGACCGTGGTCGGGGGCTTTAGCTGTCGGGGGGTTCCCCGGTGGCCGCACAACGTTGGGGAACACAACCATGTCTGAAGGTCAGCTTCGCTCCTGCGCGCCGGTGCGCGGGCTGCGGCTGCGGGTACTCGGTGGCTTCGAACTCACCGGATCCGACGGCGCTGATATCACGCCCGACGACCTGGACGTGAAACGACTCGTCGCCGTCCTGGCCGTGTCCGGTGGTCCGAAGGGCCTGGTGGAGCTGGCCGCGACGCTGTGGCCGGAGCTGCCGAGGGTGTCGGGCATGAGTGCCCTGTCCGCCGCCTCGGAGAACGCCGGCGACCTGGTCGAGGACTCCGGCTCGCTGCTCTCGCTGGCCCCCGGCGTCTCGGTCGACCTGGCCGACACCCTGGCCCGGTTGCACCGGTGGGAGGGCGACCCGTCCACCGCCCTCGGGGTCTCCGCCGACGAGGTCGGTGTGCTGGGCAACGACCTGCTCCCCGGCTGGACCGAGAACTGGGTCGACATCGAGCGCGACCGCTACCACAAGCTGCGCATGCACGCCCTGGACAAGCTGACCGGGCTGCTGACCCGGGCCGGCCGGCACGAGCCGGCGATCCTGGCCGGTCAGCTCCTGGTCGACGCCGAGCCGCTGCGCGAGGCCGCCCGCCGCTCGCTGATCGAGGCCCATCTGGCCGCCGGGAACGTGTCCGAGGCGGTGCACCAGTTCGACTCCTACGTCCAGCTGTGCGCCAGCCTGGGCTTCGCCCCGGACGCCGAGCTGCAGAGTTTCTTCCCGCCCTCCCCCGCCTGGCCCGTGCTGCACGTGCGGCGGCCGATCCACCCGGGGCAGGCGGTGGGCCGCGGCGTGCGGTTCGACGTGCCCAACCGGCGGGTCAAGGTCGGCTCCGGAGCGGCGTACCGGGGCTGACCCGTCCCGGCCCGGATCCATGCCCGCGCGGTTTTGCGTAAGCTGAGGATCGTGGGCCCGCCAACCTGTGAGTCCCCTGGCGGTCGACGCTGGCGTTCGGCGATCGACTGGCCCGCCACGCGCTGCCTGGCCGCGGTCCAGGTCGGCACCAACGGGTTGGCCACGGTGCTGGTCTCCGTGCTGGTCCTGTTCGTGCTGCCGATCGGCGCGATGCCGGCGGAGACCGACACGCTGCGGCTGCTCAACATCGCGCTGGTGGTCGTCTACCTGGCGGTCACCACGCCGCTGGCGCTGCTGTGGGGCGGGCTGTCCTTCCGGATGTGCCACGACGACCCGGTCCGGGAGCGGCGGCTGGTGCTGCAGGGCCCGCTGCGGCTGGTCACCGTGCAGCTGGTGTTCTGGATGGGCGCCGTGCTGTTGTTCGGCGCGCTGAACTTCACCTACTCCTGGCGCCTCGGGCTGGCGGTCGCGGAGACCGTGATGATCGGCGGCGTCACCTCCTGCGCGGTGTCCTACCTGCTGGCCGAGCGGATCCTGCGTCCCGCGGCGGCCCGGGTGCTGGCCGGCGAGCCCCCGCCCCGGCGCCCGGTGAAGAACGTGCTGCTGCGCTGGGTGCTGTTCTGGACGCTGGGGACGGCGGTCCCGGTCACCGGGCTGCTGAGCTACGGCATCGGCGCCCTGGTGCTGCAGGACGTGCCGGCCCGCCAGCTCGCGGCGGTGCTGGTGATCGGCGCGCTCGGGGTGCTGGCCACCGGGCTGGTCACCACGGTCGGCGCGGCCCGCTCGGTGGCCGACCCGATCACCTCGGTCCGGGAGGCCATGCACCGGGTCGAGCAGGGTGAGTTGGACGTGTCGGTGCCGGTGTACGACGGCACCGAGCTGGGCCGGTTGCAGGCCGGGTTCAACACCATGGCCGCCGGCCTGCGCGAGCGGGAACGGATCCGCGACCTGTTCGCCCGCCAGGTCGGCAAGGACGTCGCCCGGGTCACCGCCGCCGCCGACGAGGTCGAGCTGGGCGGCGAGGTCCGGGAGGTCGGCGTGTTGTTCGTCGACCTGGTCGGCTCCACCGCGCTGGCCGTGGCCCGGCCGCCGACCGAAGTGGTCGCGCTGCTCAACCGCTTCTTCGCGGTCGTGGTGCACGTGGTCGACGAGTCCGGGGGCTGGGTCAACAAGTTCGAGGGCGACGCCGCGCTGGCCGTGTTCGGCGCCCCCACCGGCCATCCGGACCCGGCCGGCCAGGCGCTGGAGGCGGGGCGGTTGCTGGCCGTCCGGCTGGCCGAGGAGCTGCCGGACATCAGCACCGGTATCGGGGTGTCGGCCGGGGAGGCCGTGGCCGGGTACGTCGGTGACGTGCACCGGTTCGAGTACACGGTGATCGGCGACCCGGTGAACGAGGCGGCCCGGCTGGTCGAGCTGGCCAAGGACGTGCCCGGCGGGCTGCTGGCCTCCGGGATCGCGCTCGAGCTGGCCGGGCCCGAGGAGTCGGCGCGCTGGCAGCACCGGGACGCGGTGGTGCTGCGCGGCCGCAGTGATGCGACCACCCTGGCCACCCCGCTCGCCGACGCCCCGGCGTCCGCCGACGAGCTGCGCGAGCGCCGCGAGCTGCCCGAGCTGGACGAACCGGTGGGCCCGGCCGGGAAGCCGGTCGGCCCGTAGCGACGGGGCGACGCGCCGGGGGTGGCCCCGATTTGGGCCGATCGGCCGGAACCGGCACCATCGGGGGTGCCATGACCCTCACCGAACAGCTGCCCGGCACCTCCGATCCGGATGCCCTCTACGACGCCTTCACCCTGTGGGTCACCGGGCAGGGCATCACCCTGTACCCGGCGCAGGAGGAGGCGCTGATCGAGCTGGTGTCCGGCTCGAACGTCATCCTCAGTACCCCGACCGGCTCGGGCAAGAGCCTGGTCGCCACCGGGGCGCACTTCGCCGCCCTGGCCGCCGGGATCCGCACCTTCTACAC